>Ga0182021_10001527_pt1 | contig 26713 bp, 25 predicted proteins | sample 612E3MmetaG_FD_120493 | JGI IMG/M metagenome (GOLD analysis project Ga0182021, IMG submission 120493) | Permafrost microbial communities from Stordalen Mire, Sweden - 612E3M metaG (Illumina Assembly) | ecosystem: Environmental > Terrestrial > Soil > Wetlands > Permafrost | place: Sweden...
GAAGTTTACTTTAGCAAAGATAGTGTCTCCGCCTTTAAAGAGGAACATGCAGTCTTCTGCAAAGGTCTTTAGGTAGGTAGACTGAGTATTTGCCCTCTTTTCTTCGAAATAGCCTTCCTTTCCTTCGCTTACTATAGCCAGCAACCGCTTGTTTGATTAGCCATTAGGAAAAAAGTGAGTATATAAATTTATCAAACCCGAAAGGTTATGTTTTCTGAATTTTTTTGGATATTGTTTTTTTAATAAACTGAACGCATATTTGGAATCATTAATGTTATAAGAAAAAATAAGTAGGTTGGCGTTTGCCGGTTAGTCATGAAAGCTGCTATCTAGCTCCAACCTGAATTGTTTTCTCCAATCTGCTCAACAATACCACTCTGCTTTCTGGCGCTTCATTAATCATTTTGTAGCCTGTTTTTTCAGCTAGCTGTGCGGCAAACTCCTTTACTTCTCCATGCATGGGCATGCGGTCGAAACCCAGACGCAGGTTAGAAAAGCCAATATGCATGTAGGCTTTGGCTTCAATGTACGTAGGATTAGCTTTCGCAATGAGTCTAGCATATTCATCAATTAAGTTCATGTTGTGTTCCTTAACTAAAGTCGTGCGAATCACAGTAGGGCATTTGAAGCTTTGCAGCAAACCTAATGTTTCGTTAAGTTTAGCCCAGGCACCTGGAAATAGAGGTCGGCAAACATGTTTGTAAACTTGTTCGTTTGGGGCGCAAACTGAAATGTATAGTTGGGTGGGTTCTTGGCTTAGTTTTGAGAGTTTAGAGGGTAATGTACCGTTCGAAACAAGAAAAGTTGTTAATCCTTTTTTGTGGAATGTTCGAATAAGCTCGCCTAATGGCTCATAAAGTGTCGGTTCACCAGTTAAGCTTATGGCAACTTGTTTGGGTCTTTGGGCTTCTTGGAATTTGCGCCAATTCGTTTTCTCGTTGCCTTTGTAACCAGTTAAGATTTTTGCTTGAGCTTTAAAACAGCCTTCAACAATATCTTCTGGTGTATCTTTGTTTGGATTCTTCATTTCGTCCCATGTAACTTCTAAATCTCCACTCTGCGCTCTCCAGCAAAAAAGACATTGTTGCGTGCAGGAATAGAGCGCAGGTGTCATCTGAATGCATCTGTGAGATTGGATTCCATAAAACTTTTCTTTGTAGCATGATCTGCCGTTAACTATTGATTCGTATAACCACTTACACCTTTTAACCGCTGAATGGCTGCCGATTAAATGGTATTTTTGTTTCTTCAAAGCCGCTAAAAGTGGCGAGGCAGATTGATTTTCCAAGTTATGCACCAAGTTTCTGTAACATTAGAAAAGCGGTCTTTTAAAAGACCCTATGCCCATAAGAAGTTTTCTGCATAAAATCCTATTTAACCTGTTTTAGTGGTTGAGTCATTGCGTTTGGAGTTTTAAAGGTAAAGTTTAAAATCATCTATAGGTAAATCATGAGCATCAGCTAATATTAGCTATCTATTTGGGAGAGTAGAGTGTTTGAACAAGAAAATTATTACAGTTTCCATATTATTCCTTATGGCGTTTGTCGTTGTGTTTGCGCCTCTTGAAGTTTTGGCTCAGAACACAAATCTTGGCGTAAGCATTCTTCAAATAACTCCCAGTTCAGCTACTGGACCGGTTGGATCCAGTGTTAACGTTATTGGAACTATCTATGTCTCTAACGGTTCTTATCAAATTGTGATGGGCAAAACAGTCGTCAGTAGCGGCAAAGCAGATGGTTACTATGTTGATTCAAACTTTACAGTTCCTGAACTTCCCGTTGGACCGTACGCTTTGACACTTACAGACTTGGGCATCAACGTTAACTCTACTCAACAATTCACAGTTACAACGGGATATGCGCTAACTGCTGTTCCTTCATCGATTCAGGAAGGAAATAGTTTAACATTAACTGTCAGTATCACAGGAGCTCAATCAGGCATATCATACAGCGCAAACGTTGGCGTAGTACTTCCAAGTCCTCTAGGCACATCCTATTCAAAAACAGTTGCATTAGGAACAGTTGGCGGAAAGGGGACTGCAAACACACAAGTAACTTTTCCTGACTCAAGTTTTTCACCTGCCGGTTCAGTTACCGATTACGCAGGATCATACACTGCTTACTTCAATCAATCTCAAAATCTAGCTCAAACAACGTTTTCAGTAAGCTTTATCGATTCAACCTCATACCACCGAGGTCAAACAGTAGTAATACGAGCAACAGGTTACCAGCCAAACCAAGCAGCGACTCTTACTGTAATCAGTGCGGTTGGCTCAACAATTGGAACTGCTTCAGTAACGGCTTCGGTTGGCGGCTTAATTAGCACAAGCTGGATTGTTCCTTCAGATGCTCCTATTGGTGATTGCACAATAAGAATAGTTCCCGATGGTGCTCAGAAATCAATACAGGATTCACAAATCTTCACAATTGTAGGCTATACAGTCAAAGTTCAAACAACTAATTTGGCTGGACAAACAGTTCCAGAGGTTGCGCTCCACGCGATTGATGCAATAACCAACGTTGCATATGATGCGGCAAGCGGTTCTGATGGAATAGCAACTTTTAAACTTGAAAAAGGCACCTACGCTATAACCGCTTCTTGGAACGGTGTTAACGTCTGTGAAACAAGCATAGTGGTCAGCGGAGACGGAACTTTTACTATTAATTGTCAATTATCTAACGTAAAAATCACTGTTAAAAGTTCAAGTGGAATTACAATGCCCTTCGTCAACCTAAACATCGTTTACCACTACCAAAGCAACGGAGGATCAAAAACTGGTAACATTTCAGGGCAAACAGATTCTTCAGGCAGTTTTACACTAAATTCAAGTTTACCAAGTGCAACTTACACAATAGATGCATCAATTTACAATCAAATTTTCAATGCAGGCAACAACACAGTAAACAATCTCCAGTCTCAGGCAACTGCACAGATATTCATAATTTGTCCAAGCGAAACCGTAACACTCAATGTAGTAGGCAACAACCAGGAACCCATTCCTAATGCACGCATTGAACTAGTAGAGTTATCAAACGGTTTGTTCTATTCAGCCACCACAGACACCCATGGTTCAGCTATAACCCAAGCTACTTTTGGAATGTATCGAGCTAGAGTCTACAGAGACAATACTCTAATCAACGAGACAAACCTGCAAGTCTTTAGCAACAGCCAACAACAAATCCGATGTACACTATTCGGCATTCAACTTTCGGTGGCGGTTGTTGACTTCTTTGGCAATCCGATCTCAAACACCAACGTTACATTAAATGGACCTGAAAAAATCTCCGAAGTTACTCAAAGAGACGGAAAAGCAACCTTCAACAACATAATCGGCGGTAACATGCAGATAATTGCTCAAGCCTCAGGAACAAAAGACGCTTACCAAGCAATCATATTAACAGTTAATCAGCCAACTTCTGTGCAAATAAAAATAGACAGGTACATTGCTTTGGGGTCAATGTTAATACCTGCAAGCGCACTTATCACTATACTAATCATAGTTGCAGTTTTAATCTTGTTCGCTCTAATAGAAATCTATAGGCGAAGAGGAGTTAAACATGTAGCTGCCACCTAAATTTCACCTTTTAATAGAAAAAAGTTTATATGATCTATAAATCACATAAGGAACTCTAAAGACTAATCAAAGAAAATACAATATTTTGAATTGACAATTGAGGTGTATTGTTGTCTCAATCAAAAGCTTGTTCTCCAGCATGCCAATCTTTTAAATGCGCAAAAAATTCTCTTCTCTTTAGACGAGACACTATTTGGTGTAGAGAAACCGAGGAACAATGCAACGTCGCAAAATGCACCTATTCAATGTGCATGAAAAGGCGGTTGCTGCCTGGAGCAATTTGCGGCGAAACCATCAAACGCAAGACCGTTGAGAAAGACGTAGACGATTTCTTCGACGACTCAGTGAAGCTTAAAGGAAAAGCGTTGCGTAAACTTGGAGACCAAGAATTTTATTAAACTAAAAAACTAAAACAAAAAATTGCTCGTGGAACACACGAGTTTTTCTTCTCTATTTTGATTTAACCCGTTTTACTACTGGTGGCTTAACCTTCTTCAGAATCCTGTATCCGCAAATGATGCATTTGGTTTCTCCGCCACGTAACTCTAATTCTTCAGATGGCACTCTTGAGCCACATCTCATGCATTCATAAACAATTCCTGATTTTTCCATTAAGAACGCCTGTCCTACAAAGAAAAGCATTTTACTTTTAAACATTTCCAATAGTTGTCTATAATGAGGATGGTTAGGTGAGGATACGACTTCGAGATAAGCTTTCAGCGGCTCTTCCGTCATCAGAGTTAGCCAAAGTTTACAATTCCTTCGACGTTATAGGTGACATAGCAATCATTAAAATTAATACCCTTCAAAATGCTGAAGCGATTGCAAAACAAATAATGGTTACCCAAAAAAACATTAAAACTGTTCTAACCCCAAGCACCAGCATCACGGGAGATTTCAGAGTAAGAGAACTCAAACATCTGGCGGGTGAAAATAAAACAATTACAACCCATAAGGAATCGGGATGCATCTTCAAAGTTGATGTTGAAAAATGTTATTTTTCACCCAGACTATCTCACGAACATTTTCGAGTTGCAAAGCTTGTTCAGTCTGACGAGACAGTTGTTAACATGTTCGCGGGCGTCGGCTGCTTTAGTATAGCTATTGCTAAAACAGTAAGCCACACCAGGGTTTACTCGATTGATATTAACCCAGTCGCATTTCAATACATGGAAGAAAATGTTAGAATCAACGAAGTTGAAGAATCTGTTTTTCCATTACTTGGCGATGCAAAAGACATTATTAACTCTCAATTGCAAGGAGTAGCTGACCGCGTTCTAATGCCCTTGCCCGAAAAAGCCCTCGAATATCTACCGTACGCACTCTTGGCGCTCAAACCTACAGGCGGCTGGATTCACTACTACGATTTTCAACATTCAACAGGAAAAGAAAATCCCAATGAGAAAACTAAACTTAAAATTGCTGAGAAACTCGATTGTTTAAGAGTGAATTATGTGTTTGCTAATTCGAGGGTTATGCGTCCCACAGGTCCAAATTGGTACCAAACTGTTGTGGATATAAAGGTAGATTCGGTGCCGAACAAGTTTTAATAACTCAACGTTAACTATTTATTTCGTGGTATCCAAATGAAAAGAAAATTAATGGAAATCCTTGCTTGTCCAATCGATAAGTACCATCCTTTGGAGCTTCACGTTTTCGAAGAAAAAGATGAAATAGTGGAAGGATTAATCGTTTGCCCAAAATGCCTACGTTGGTACCCTATTCGCGACGAAATCCCTGAAATGCTTCCTGATGAATTGCGCAAAGAAGCTGAGGATTTACCCTTCTTAAAGAAATGGAAGGAAAAAGCACCTCAGAAAATTGTTTCTGAAGGAAAGCCCTTCAACCTAAAATAAATTCTTTATCTTTTTAGTTGTATTGCCCTGTTTTTTGCTGAAGACTGCATCACAGCTGTAGCCACTTCTAGTGCTCTCACTCCGTCCTCGCCAGTTACCAAGGGCTTCTTTTTCTCGGTTATACATTCAACGAAATGTTGAAGTTCTGCTTTCAATGGCTCTTGAAATGGATATCTGGGTTGAACAGATTCTTTTTGCTGCTCAATCCACAGATCTTGAGTTATGTAATCAAGTCGCATTATGGCGTCGCTTCCCGTAACAGTTAAGGTTCGTGTTTTGTAGGGTGTTAGCCAATTTGATTCTATGAATGCACTTTTGCCATCTTTGTAAGTTAGCATTATGTGGGCGTAATCTTCGAATTTTTTGATTCGCATACTGCCCATTTTTGCATAAACCGAAATTGGATCCTCACTGGAAATGAAGCGCATAACATCAATGTCATGAATGGCTGTGTCTTTGACGACGCCTACGTCGCCGATGCGTTCTGGCCACTGTGATACACGCTTGGCGGTAGCGCAGACGAGTTCTCCGATTTTTTTGTTTTCAATTGATTGACGGATGCTTTGCAAGCCAGGGATAAACCGCATTAAGAACCCAACTGTCAAATGGAGATCGTTCTCTTGTGCTGTTTGCACTAGTTTCTGGGCTTGCTGGGTGTTAGTTGCCATTGGTTTCTCTACCAGAACATGTTTTCCAGCTTTAAGCGCTTTTAATGCTTCTTTAGCTAGAATCGTTGACCAAGTGCAAACGTTTACGGCTTCAATAGATTTATCTTTTAGCATTTGTGTGCTGTCTGAGTAAGCTTTTACACCGTATTGAGATGCCATGGCTTTAGCCCTTTCTGGGTTAACATCGCATATTGCAACGAGTTCGGTTTGGGGTAGTTCTTTGTAGACTCGCGCATGGTTTTTTCCCCATTGCCCTGTTCCGATTACTGCAACGCCAAGTTTCTTCAATTTTTATCAGTACCTCTACCCAAGCCACAGTATATGAAGTCTTCTGCCTCAACTTTTGTGGGTTCAAAAATACCTATTAAATCTACAATCACTGCAGGCGTTTTCATAAGAGCTTTTATTTTTTTTAGGTTTAAGTTTTTGAATTGTTCTTGCCCCGTCAATATTACAATGCAGTCTGCGCCTTCTATTGCCTCATTGATGGTGGTTTTTACAACGCGCCATTCCTGTGGCCCCATTTTCGAAATCGGGTCGTAGAGGCTGGGTTTGGCTCCCTTTTGTTCTATCATTTTAACAAAAATACCAGTAGCCGATGCCGGGTTAGCCGTGCCTAAAACGGCAATTTTTGCTCTCCTTAACGGTTTACCTCCGTTTCTCAATGCGTTCTGAGTTAAGTTAACTGCGTGTTTTACCATATCCTCGTTTATCTGCCTAGCCAATGCTGGCAGTTTGAGTTTGGCATTCAAGTTTTCGGCACTTTCAAGTAGCAAATAAGCTTCGTTCCTGTTATCTTCTTCAACTATTGTAGGCCAAAAATTTGGGTCATTGAGTTCAAGTAGATTTAGGATTTTAAAGTAATCGGTGTTTGCGTTTTCACAAAAAACCGACAACTCGTTGGCTAATGCACGGTTTACATCTTGTTTTGCTACGGTGAAAAGAATGGCTGTTTCCGCCAATTTTATGTCTTTGATTTCTTTTACTTTTTTGGTAATTGTTTTCAGAATTGTTGAAGCTGCGTTCATGCTTGTTTGATCACTAGCTGCAATCTTCAATTCTAAGTTTGTAATTGAGCTGTCTGTCGAAAGAATTGGGTTGTAGACTAAACCAAAATCTTGCCCTGACTTAAAACCAGAGGTATTCTCCAGCGTTTCTTTCACTGTTCCTTCGGTAAAACCGATACCCGCAATACCTCCATATATGACCAATGAGCCTTTCTGAAGTGCTGCACCAACTTGTTTACAGGCGCTTACTATTTGTGAGTAATCTGTTTTTTTCTGTTCGTCAACTTTTGCTCCAATTGCTATAATGATGACGTCGCTTTGGGAAACGGCTTTTTTTCGTTCGTTACTGACGCTGATTTGTCCTGAGTTGAGGTGGCTTTTGAGTTTAGCTTCTACTTGGGGTTGTGAGCTGGGTGTTTTTCCTTTCGCCACTTTTTTTATAACGGTTGGGTCAGCATCCGTACAGATAACCCTAAAGCCTGCTTCCGCAAATGCGTTTGCGTATAGGATTCCTTTTTGTCCGCATCCGTTAACGCAAACAGTGTATTTTGAGCGTTTTTCATTGGTATCGACCTCTTCGGGTTTGAGGTTTAAAACTGGGGGCATCGATTGGTTTTCTCCAAAGCGGGGCTTTTAGTCTAGCTATATTGTTTCTAAGATTTTTTTTAGCTTTGATGTGTAGTCTTCAACTAGCTTTAACGCTTTTTCTTGGTTTTTCGCCTCAGCATATAACCTGAAAACTGGTTCAGTTCCGCTTGGTCGAATCAAAATTGCGCTGTTATCGCTAAACCAAATTTTGACTCCGTCAATCGTGCTAACATTTTCGTTTTTAACTTGTTCAAAGATTTTTTGTTGCAGAATCTCTTTTTTGTTATCTGGGCACTCGATTTTTGCTTTCTCAATGAAATACTGCGGTTGTTCAGCGACTAATTGAGAAAGTGACTGTCCCGTTTCAGCCATGATGTTAAGCAGTAGTACAGTTGTCATTGCTCCGTCACGGACGGCTTGGTGTGGACCATAGAATACTCCACCGTTCTCTTCCCCACCAAGATTAGCGTCCACCTCTTTCATTTTTTGGGAAACTGTTACGCTTCCAACCTTTGTCCAAATTAATTCGCCTTTGTAAGCTTCAACAGTGTCTTTAATTAGGGTGGATGAGCTTACTGGTGTTACTATTTTTGCGCCTGGGTTCTTTTGCAAGTAATTTTTGATAATTACTGCGAAGGTTTTGTCTCCCCAATAGATCACGCCGTTTGCATCAACAAAGATTGAGCGGTCAGCGTCGCCGTCAAAAGCTACTCCCATGTGTGCTCCTATGGCTTTCACTGTTGAAGACAAAACGCCTAAGCTCTCTGGTCTTGGTTCTGGCATTCTACCCGGGAAGGTGCCGTCGATGTTGGCGTTGATGCTTGTTATTTTGCAGCCCAGTTCCCTTAGTAACGATGGTGCTGTAAGTCCACCGACGCTGTTAGCGGCGTCGACGACAACGTGAAAGTGTTGATTTGCTATTGTTGTTTTGTTAACGTGTTTTTTGATAGCTTGTATGTATTCATCATTGATTCCAGGCAACTCTTTTTTTGTGCCTAGTTTGTCCCATGATGCATAGACGATTTTGTTGTCAAAGTAAATGTTCTCTATCTCAACTTCTTGTTCATGTGAGGTTTCGATGCCGTCGTTCCAGATTACTTTGATTCCGTTGTATTCTGGCGGGTTATGGGAAGCGGTGATTATTACTCCGCCGTCCATCTTGTGGTTTTTGACTGCAAACTGCAAGGAAGGTGTCGGTGCCATTCCAGCAAAAAACACGTTACATCCAGTCGCTGTCAGTCCAGCAATAACTGCTTTAGCAAACATTGGACCGCTAGTTCTAGCGTCATATCCTAAAAGTAGGTTCTTTTCTTTTCCGAAAAAGGTTCCAATTGAAGCTCCGACTTTAATGGCCATTTCAGGAGTCAAATCAACGTTGACAAGGCCTCGGATCCCGTTTGTTCCAAAAAGTTTTCGTGTACTCATGTAAATTCAACTCTGTAACCTATTAACAGTTGAGTCTAGGTTTTAAAATGTTTCAGTTACTTCCTTCGCTGGACATACCACTTGACCATCATGCATATGAATGCTATCTTTAACCTTAGCGAGGTCGCCTACCACACATCCCTTTGGTAACTTAACGCCTTTGCCTATTTTTGCGCCTTCACCTACTATTGCTCCATTAAGGATAGCGCCGTCAGCTATGTGAGCGTCTGCAAAGATGACTGAATTGGAAATTTGTACATTTGCACCGACTTTGACATTTTTACCTAGAATTGCGTATGGTCCGATCACTGAGTTTTCGCCAACAAAGACTCCTATATCCAAAGCAACAGGGCTTTTCACATAAGATTCAGTGTTCTTTTGTTTGATGTTTTTTGCAAGGGAATCGAGGACAACTTTGTTTGCTTCCAAGTACTCATGGGGCTTGCCAATATCAATCCATAATCCCTCGATGCAGTGACCACATAGTTTGCCTTCTTCTGCTAACTTTGGGAAGACTTCTCGCTCGATAGAAACTGTTTTTCCTTCGGGAATGTAAGTGAACACTTCTGGGCTTAGAATATATGCACCAGCGTTTATGAGGTTGCTGGGCGCTTGGCCTTTAGGTGGTTTTTCCACAAATCGTTTGATTGCATCGCCTTCTAGATGTGCGACGCCAAAACTGCATGGATCCTCGACTTTGCATAGTGCAATTGTTGCTATTGCTCCGGATTTTCTGTGGGTCTCAAGCAGTTCTCGGTAGTTAATTTCAGCGTATATGTCACCGTTCAACATAATAAACGGCTTATCGTGCCCAATCAGATTCTCTGCCTTCTTTAGTGCTCCTCCTGTTCCTAGGGGCATTTTAGGGGGATCAACCGAAAATCGAACCTTTAAGCCGCATTTTGATGGTTTATGTTGCCGGATATAGAATTGAGTTAAGGCGTTGACAGCAAGAATTGCTTCATCTACTCCACCTTCGCCTAATCGCTCAAAGATCCATTGTAGCAGAGGTTTGTTCACTATTGGGAAGAGTGTTTTTGGTCTGGAACAACTTAAAGGGCGCAGTCGTGTGGCGAAACCGCCTGCTAAAATCAACGCTTTCAGAGTTAGTCACCTTAGGTATGCCTTAACCTATGGCGCGTTTTTATATAAACAATTATGGGACCTTAATTATTCCCACTCGATGGTTGCAGGCGGCTTATGAGTAATATCATAAACTACTCGTGTAACTTGAGTAATCTCGTTTGTTATTCGGGTGGAAATCTTTTCTAGTACTGGGTAGGGAATCTTTGCGAAGCTAGCGGTCATTGCTTCTCGGCTCTCCATGGCCCGCACGGCAACCACGTAGCCGTAAGCCCGCGCGTCACCTTTAACACCAGTGGCTTTCGTGTCCGTTAACACCGCAAAGTACTGCCAAAGACTCTCATCTAAATTATTCTTCTCGATTTCGTCACGCACGATTTTGTCGGCTTGCTTGGCTATAGTGACTTTTTCCTCATCTACTTCGCCGATTATGCGCACTGCTAAACCGGGTCCGGGAAACGGCTGGCGATTCACGATTTCCTTTGGCAAATCAAGCATCCGTGCAACCTTTCGCACCTCATCTTTGTAGAGATTGCGGAGGGGTTCGAGGATTTTCTTGAACTTTATTTTCTCTGGCAACCCGGCCACGTTGTGGTGGCTCTTAATTTTGTCGGAGCCTTTCCTGAAGCCAGATTCAATCCTATCTGGGTATATGGTTCCCTGGATTAAGTATTCGGCGCCTGATTCGTTGGCGATTTCCTCGAAAACTCTAATGAACTCTTCCCCGATAACTTTACGCTTCGTTTCTGGCTCCACTACGCCTTTGAGCTTTGTCATGAAGCGGTTCTGTACATTGGCCACAATGAATTTGATCGGATACTTTTGGAATGTTTCGCGTATTTGTTCTGGTTCGCCTTCTCGCATGAACCCATGGTCAACAAAAACGGCTGTCAACTTTTCTCCCAGTGCTTGGGCTGCAAGTGCTGTTGCAACGCTTGAGTCAATGCCGCCGCTTAACCCAATGATTGCTGTGCTTCCACCCGTTTCGGTTTTCAGTTCTTTTACCATTTTTCCAATGAGGTCTTCCATCTGCCAGTTGGCTTGGCACTTGCACACTTGGAAGATGAAGTTCTGGAGCATTCTCATACCGTTTTCGGTGTGTATAACTTCTGGATGCCATTGCAGACCATAAATCGGTTTTGTCATGTGTCTAAATGCCGCGACAGGGCAGTTTTCCGTGTGAGCTAGGGCTTCAAACCCTGGTGGCGGAGCGAAGACAGTGTCGCCATGGCTCATCCAAACCTTCTCGCTCTCGCTCAATCCTTCCAAAACGCCCACAGGCTTGTCGATTGCAACTTGAGCGATGCCGTATTCTTTGCAGGTTGCTGGTTCAACTTTGCTGCCAGTTAATTGCGCTAACAACTGGTGCCCATAGCATAATCCCAGAATTGGTAGGTTCACTTCTAAGATGCTTGGGTGAAGTTTTGGAGCGTTTGCTTCATAGACGCTTGAGGGTCCGCCTGAAAATATTAAACCTTTAACATTGAATTTTCCATTTAGAGCCGCCACTTCTTCAGGAGAAATGTCGTGGGGCACAATTTCCGAGTAGACACCGTGTTCTCTTATTCTTCTTGCTATTAGGTGGCAGTATTGCCCGCCAAAGTCAAGAACAAGTATGGTGTCGTATTTTTCTTGCATTACGGTGGCTCAGAACTATTGGAGTTCAGGGTCTAATTTAAGATTACTATCTATTTTCTGTTAAAGAGAGCTATTTTAGGGTTATTTGCAGGCTTAATTATCGGTCGTTGATTAATTGAAATAACTAAACTTTTATTAACTTAATCAAACGATTACCAAATAGATGTTCCAAAAAGCAGGATTTAATTGAAAGAACGTGCAGGATAAGATGATTATGGAATTAAATGAAACTGATGTAAAAATTCTCAAAGGACTATTAGAGGACGCAAGGTTTTCAAGCAGACAAATAGCCAAAAACGTCGGTGTGTCAGTCGGCACAGTTTTATCCAGGATAAAAAAGATGGAAGAAGACGGCTTAATCAAAGGTTACTCAGTTATTTTGGATCACGAAAAACTTGGCTACCAGCTTACGGTGGTAACAGAAATCACAGTTTCTAAGGGCAGGCTTGTGGAATCAGAGAATGAAATAGCCAAAATCCCAAACGTCTGCGGAGTCTACGACGTCACAGGCTTAACAGACGCCATCATCGTGGCTAAGTTCAAGAGTCGCGAAGATTTAGGTGCCTTTACGAAAAAACTGCTTTCTCTACCATACATCGAACGCACAAATACACACGTAGTCATAACAACGGTGAAAGAAAACTTCCGTTTGCTATAATTGAGGTTATTTAGTTTACTTTTCTATTTTTGTTATTTCTTAAAGGCTATAGTATAGATGTCAGCGATTTTCGGTTAATTTGACTCTTTAAATGAGGAATGAACTTTGAGAGCGATAGTTCTCGCAAAGAAGAAACAAAAGTTAGGGCTTTGCTTTATCAGGTTGGTGATTTTCCATTTTGTATTTTAGTTCAGGCGCCGCAATGGTTATTTTTGTTCCTGAAGGTACTGCTGATGTTATCCAGACGTTTCCGCCAATGACCACGTTGTCGCCTATTACTGTTTCAGCACCAAGCAATGTTGCACCTGAATAGATTACGACGTTGTTTCCAACTGTAGGGTGTCGTTTGCGGCCTTTGATTATGTTTCCTTTCTCGTCTTTTGGAAAACTCAGTGCGCCCAGCGTTACACCTTGGTAGAGTTTGACGTTGTCGCCGATTTCTGCGGTTTCGCCGATGACGACGCCTGTGCCATGGTCGATGAAGAAGTTTTTGCCGATTTTTGCGCCTGGGTGTATATCTATGCCTGTTTGTGAGTGGATGTGTTCGCTCATTATCCTTGGAATTAGGGGTACGCCGCTCAGGTAGAGTTCATGGGCTATTCGGTAAGTTGTTATTGCTAATACACATGGGTAACTTAGGATGACCTCCTCATTGCTTACTGCTGCGGGGTCACCGCTATAAGCCGCTTCAATGTCGCCGCTCAGCATAGAGCGGATTTCTGGTAATTTCTCAAGAAGCTCCTTAACAACAACGTGGGCGCGTTTTTGACAAACGTCCTGTGGGCATTCACTGATTTTTCTGCAGATGTACTTGAGGCTTCTTTCAACCTCGTCAGTGAACCTTGTATAAACCGATGTTAAGGTGGTGCCTAGTTGATATTTTATGTTGGCTTTAGTTATTTCCGAATCGCCCAAGTAGCCTGGAAAAAGAACTGTGAATAAATCTTCTAAAACTTCGATAACTACCATTTTCGATGGTAGGTCTCGTCCTTCAAGATGGTCCATGCCGCCAAATTTTCGGTAACTACTCATGATTTCATCCACTAGTTTTGGCACGCTGGTTTCAACCCAATCCTGCTCTACTTTATCGTGGTTATGCATGAGTGTAGCTAGCATTCTGTCTGGGTTCCAGCAGTCATTTTCCAACTTCTTGTCTTTGCATTCTTGGCATTCTTTGGGTATTTGCTGGTTTGAAGTTTTGGACATCTTGTTTCACTTCCTTCAAATATGAGAAAGGGGGAATATAAGAAAAGCGTCTTTTAAAAATAGATTATATGTTGGTGGTTGAGGGTACAGCTGGTTCTTGAAAGAGTACGGTGCTTAAGTAGCGTTCGCCAGTGTCGGGAAGGATAACAACTATGATTTTGCCTTTATTCTCTGGACGTTTTGCTATTTCAATTGCTGCGTATGCTGCTGCTCCAGAAGATATGCCGACAAGTAAGCCTTCTTTTAGTGCAAGTTGCCTTGCCGTCTGCAACGCCTGTTCGTCTGTTACTTTGAATATTTCATCCACTAGATCAAGTTTTAGCACATCAGGTTTGAAGCCGGCGCCTATCCCTTGGATTTTGTGGGGTCCTTTCTGACCTCCGCTAAGGACTGGAGAGGCTGCCGGTTCCACAGCTATGGCTTTGAATTCTGGTTTTTGAAGTTTAATAAACTGGGCTATACCTGTTATGGTTCCACCTGTGCCCACGCCTGAAACAACGATGTCTACTTTTCCGTCCGTGTCTTCCCATATTTCTGGTCCTGTGGTTTCTCTGTGGATTTTTGGGTTAGCTAAGTTTTTGAATTGCTGAGGCATGAAGCTATTAGAAGTGTCTTTTGTAAGTTCTTCAGCTTTTTTTATCGCGCCACCCATACCCTCTGGTCCTGGGGTGAGAATGAGTTGTGCACCGTACGCTTTGAGGAGATTGCGACGCTCTACACTCATGGTTTCGGGCATAGTTAAAATGAGTTTGTAACCTTTGACAGCTGCTACCACGGCTAAACCGATTCCTGTGTTACCGCTCGTGGGCTCGATGAGGGTTGCGCCCGGTTTAATGATGCCCTGTTTTTCGGCTTCCAAAATCATTGAGAGGCAGATGCGGTCTTTGACGCTTCCGCCTGGATTTCTTGCTTCCAGTTTAGCTAATACTGTGGCGTTTGCGCCTTGGGTCAGTTTGTTTATTTGGACTAGGGGTGTTTTTCCGATTGTTTCTAAAACAGTTTTGTAGATATTCATTTTAACACCTTATTTTATAACAGCGTTATAGGTTTGTGTGGTATAAACCTTACCAAACCACACAAAACACTATAACATACTAAACCTAAAACACTTGCGCTCAAATACAAAAGTAAAGCCTTTAAATGAGCCCTGTTCCTATATTTCCGCAACACAGCGCGGAGGTCGCCCAGCATGGCCAAAGGCGTAGGACTGAGGCTCCTATCCCGCAGGGGTTCGTGGGTTCAAATCCCACCCTCCGCACCAATCACCTAAATTATTTCTAATATTCGCTATTACTTTGATTTTCATTCTATGAAAAACTTTACAATTTGGATCTAAACAATTTTGCCCAATAGATTTTCCATTAAAAAACTGTTTTAGATAAGTAACGGTTAAAAGCCAATATGTATTGTGATACTTTAACTCCAAGAAGGTTTGGTAACAATGTCTGCTAAAACTCAACAGAGAAAATTCATTTCAGTTGACCCAGGCAAATGCATTGGATGTGGAATCTGCGAGTACGCCTGTACAGTCGAGAAAGGCGAAGGCGTTTGGAACCCAATGCACTCAAGAATCAGGGTTGTCCGCATGGCTCCTGTCTTCAATTTTGCTCTAACATGCCGCGGATGCCAAGACGCAAGATGTGTGAAAGCATGTCCCGAGCGAGCAATTTCTCAATCAGAAAGTACAGGCTTGCTCATCTTCGATGAAAATAAATGTAAAGGCTGCGACTGGTGTGTTCAAGCCTGCGAACATGGAGGAATCACAATCCACTCCGAAACAGGAAAAGCCATCGCATGTAACTTATGTGAAGGCGAACCAAAATGCGTCGAGTCCTGCCCTGAAGAAGCTTTAGAAATGGTTGAGTCAGACGAAGCCGCTGAAAAACGTTTCAACGACGCCCTAACAAATCTGTCTGCACAGACCGAAAAACTAGCAGCTGCAATAAAAAGCAAAGATTGGAAACCACTGTTAGCCGTCGCAGAAAAGCGATCCGAAAAAATCACAGAAAAACTGCAAGCCCTAAACAAGAAGGCAGAAACTAAAAAACCAAAGTAACCCTTTTCTTTTACAGGTTTTCTTCATAACCTCGAAGAAGACTATCGATATCTAACCCGACTTTCTCGCCGATGTAACCACCTTCCAAGACAAAGAACGTGGGTTTTTTTAGTTTAGCAACTCTTTTGCCAATTTTAAAGTAATCATGCTCAACTAAACCTAAAGTTGCTAAGTCACCTTGATGAGTATCAAAACCTGCTGAAACTGCAACTGCTTCAAACTTGGCTAAATTAACCATGCATAACGCTTTGTCAAGTGTTTCTAAGTAACGTTGTCCGCCAAAATCACCTGGTAGTGAGAAATTTATGCAGTTTGCTTCGGTGAAATCGCCTGTTCCAGGGTAATTAGGTGATTGATGCAGAGAAATATATGCGACATTTTCGTCACCTTGAAAAATTTCTTGTGTGCCGTTCCCGTGGTGGCCATCAATATCCAAAATTAAAGTGCGTTTTCCTGATTCTTTTACGGCTATAGCAATGTTATTTAGGTAGCAGAATCCGCGTGTGTAAACACCCAATGCGGCTCCGCTTCTTCCAACGTGGTGTCCAGGTGGACGCATGAGTGAAAAACCATTAATTTTACTTGCTAAGAGTGCTCCGCCAACAGAGAGTTGTGCGAACTCGTAGATGTTTTTGTAGGCAGGTGTATCTGAATCCTCAACTAATCCTTTTTTTACGTTAAAGAGATAATCGGCATCATGAATGCTTAAAATTTCCTCGTCGTTTGCTGGCTTTGGCTCCAAGAACTCGTAGCCCTTAGATTGCAAAACATCGTGTGCAGTTTTTACTCTTTGGGGTCCTTCAACGTGCCATGTGCCATAGCCTAAACATTTTTGGGAGTAGACTATTTTTGTTTTCATCGGGTAATGCATCCATTAGACAGATAAATACGCTTACATTTAAAATATAACCTTAATCAGAATCTAGCAACCTTAAGTTAATGGAGACTCATCGTGTGGTTTCAGAAAATCCTTTCGACCAATTCCGTCAAGAATGCCAAACTGCATTAGTAAAGGCCTTAGACAAAGCATTGCCCGAAACACAGCAGTTAATAATCACATTAAACAAAACCCCAAACATAGAATTCGGCCAACTATCATCCTCACTCTGTTTTGACTTGGCGAAGAAACTTGGACAGAAACCACTTGCTTTAGCCAACCAATTGGCGGAAGCCATTGATAAATCAGAATTTAACCTGATCGAAAAGGTTGCGTCTGCCGGTGCAGGTTACATAAATTTTTATGTTAACTTTGCTAAATTCTCTGCGTTAACTTTGGAGTCTATTAAAAAGTTAGGGCTAGAATACGGCTTTTCAAAAACTGACAAACCCAAAAAAATCATTGTAGAACACACCAGCGTTAACCCGCTGCATCCAATCCACATTGGACAAGCCCGAAATCCCATACTGGGCGATGCGATTGCACGTATTCTCAAGTATAGGGGGCATGCAGTTTCATGCCATTATTATATTGACGATGTGGGTCGACAATCATCAGTTGTAGCTTACGGTTACGATAAACTGGGTAAACCAAAACCTACTGAGAAAACGGACCTTTTCGTGGGAAAAATCTACACAGTAACTAGTTGCATTGTCGAGATTAACCGTCTAAAAAAAATGCGTGATACAGCAATTTTTGTTCACAACGTGGATGACTTAGTGAAGGCAAACAAGGAAATTGATGAGTGGATGTCAATTGCTGCAGAACTTAAAGAGAAGTATCCCGTGCTCTTTGAGACATTGACGTCACAAATTAGCCAAGACGAAAATCCCGAGGAAGAAATTAAGCGGTTAAATTGCGCTTACGAGAACGGCGAACCTAATGCAAAACAACTCATTCGCGAAGTTAGCGATTTGTGTCTTGAAGGCTTCCGTGAAACCATGAAGCGGGTTGGCGTGACTTATGATTCGTGGGATTGGGAGAGCGATTTCGTTTGGAGTGCACAAGTTTACGATGTTTTAGCCAAGCTAAAAGCTTCACCTTTTGTTTTCAATGAAAAAGGTGTGTTAGAGTTTGATGCAGAAAAAGTCGTTCAGACTCTGAAATTGAAGGGTAAATTGGGTTTAAGCGAAAACAACGAGGTTCCCCCGTTGACTCTTGGACGCGCCGACGGAACAACATTATACACGACTCGTGACATCGCTTACACTCTCTGGAAGTTTATGCATGCACAAAAAGTCATAAACGTAATCGGCATGGAACAGTCTTTGGCTCAGTTGCAGCTAAAAATAGCGCTTTATGCTATGGGTCATTCTGAATACGCTGAGAATCTGGTGCATTTCGCTTATAACTTGGTCACTTTGCCCGGTTATAAGATGAGTAGCAGAAGAGGCCACTACATCACGTTCGACGAAGTTTTAACCGATGCAGTTCAACGGGCTTACGAAGAAGTTTCGAATCGCTCACCCTTGCTTTCAGAAGAGGAAAAACGCAAAATTGCGGATTTTGTTGGTTTAGGAGCTGTTAGGTATGCGCTTGTGGATGTTGATCCTTCCAAAACAGTTGTTTTTACTTGGGATCGAGTTCTTAATTTTGAAACGAACAGTGCACCCTATGTTCAGTATACTCATGCAAGAGCATGCAGCATCCTTCGAAAAGTAGCGTGTGAATCTGAAAAACCATCCTTTGAATTACTTACAGAGAAGCTGGAGCGGGAGCTTATCTTAAACATTGCTAGTTTTCCGGACATGTTCATCGAAGCTTCGGAATACCTTAAACCAAACATGATAGCCGACTATACAAACGCTTTAGCCGACAAATTCAACACATTCTACAACGCTTTGCCTGTGTTGAAAGCTGATACTCAGAATCTCAGCGACGCGCGAATTGCTTTAACCCGAGCTATTCAAATCGTTATGTATAATGCACTAAACCTGATTGGTGTGGTTGCACCCGAAAAAATGTAGTCGCGAGTTATTAGAAATGGAATTGGGGTCATTTTGGCTTTTAACTTTGCCGTGGCTCCTATTCTTCATTCCTCAACCAATTTGCTCACAGAAACACGAACAGAGACCAGATTGCTTCGATAAGCTCAATCTCTGAAATATAATTCGATCATATCGAATAAAAGGCAAAAGGTTTTTTATTTAAAATAAATGACAAAAAAATTAGGCAACTGGCTCTTCAGTTTGCATTGGGGTTGGAGGTACCTCTTCTTCATCATCTTCTTTTTCAACGCTTTCTTTACCAACGCCTCGCAAAACATATGCAATCACCAGCGAAACCACGGATAAGAACAGATACGGAAACACACTCGCCAAAACAGAAAGCACCACATATTCCATTGGTGGTGTTGCGGTCGAATTAACTATTTGGATAAGACTGTATGTCGCAATGGCTAATACAATTGTGAATATTGCGGATACTGCTCCAAAAAAGGTAGCTGCTTTACCGATGATTTTCAGGGTGTTCATGATGTACACTATCCGCTTTTTTATGTTCCGTTGTCTCTCTTTAAGTTATGCCCTAATTTCTTAATTGCAAGATCTAGATAACTATCCCGCGCTAACAGATTTTCGAAGTTGAGGTAGATTTTTTAGAAATGAACTAGTAATGACCTATAAAATCATGGTCGATAGGTTTGGGGCGGTGTTGGATACTATGCAAAAAAATCTTCAGCGTTTCCCTAGTATTCAATGCCCTCCTAACCATCGGCTGCATAAGCGGCATCCTGGCAGGATTCTATTGGTATTATCACCATTGGCAACCGTTCTCGCCTTATCTTATTAACGGGAATCTGTTTTGGGTCGCGATCGCAGCTGCCATAATCAATATTTTCCCAAGCGCTGGACTCGGTCGCTCATTGCATACGGGTAGACTTCTTTTCCACCACTATTTTTATGGCTTCATGGTCTTGGTTTGCGCCGTCATTTACATTGTATTTTTTACGCCTATTTCTCTGCTGACAATTTTTCTTGTAAATGACACAAGCGTTCAGGTTAATGTTGGTAGATTTTTTATTTTAGGTGGGTTGACACTTGTTTTGGATGACCTTCCCGATGTTCACACTAAGTTGGACTTAGGTTTAAATTGGTTAAAAAATAAGGTAGGGCAAGGCGCCCGATTTGTTTCTGTTTTTCAATTGATGGCGGGGATAGTTTCTCTCTACGTTTTCGCTGCTGTTACACTTTCAGTTTACAATACTCCCGCATACGTTACAGTTGCCAATCTATTGTTGATTGGTACCCTTTTTATCACAAGTATAACGTCATTTGTTTTCGTGAGAAGACAAGTTTGGCAAAGATTGCAGATTAAGCCGTAATCCATTATCATCCTATTCTTGGTACTTATTCTTGCAATAACAAATTTCATATACAAGCCTAATAATCTAAAACGAGGTGCACATTAATGAGCGATTCATACTTCAAAAAGAAACTTGAACCAATCAAAGTTACAAAACAAAAACCAATTTCACAACTCCTAAAAGAAATGGGTAAAACCGCCTACCAAGGAAGAAAACTTGGCGAAGCCGTTGACGTTTGGGAAAATATGATAAAAGAAAAAGATACCGTAATCGCTTTGGGTTTTGCAGGCTCCATGAGCACCGCGGGGCAATGGACAATAATTAATTGGCTAATCGAAAACCGTTTCATTGACGTGTTAGTGTCAACTGGTGCTAACGTCTCAGAAGACATCGTTGATGCCATGGGCTTAGGCTACTATCAAGGTAGCCACATGGTAAATGACGAACAGCTACTCCACGACGATGTCAACCGATACTACGATGTCTACGGGAAAGAAACAGATTACCGTAAAATGGAAGAAGTCGTTACCGATTTCGTCATGACATGCAAACAGGATTACAATTACACTTCCGCAGAGTTCCTTTATTTGCTGGGCAAATATCTTGGGAAGAAAAAGATTCCCGCTATCTCTGCTGTTGCTGCAGCAAACGGCGTCCCAATCTTCAGCCCAGCCATGGTTGACAGCGCTTACGGCGAAACATTCCTATTGGCCAAAAACCAAGGACACAACGTTGTCATTGACTCAGTTAAAGAATTCGACCAGTTCGTTAGCATAGGTACAAAAACCAAGGAAGTCGGAGTAGTCTACATCGGCGGGGGCGTTCCTAAAGACCTTACCCAGCTCATCGCCATCTCAGTTTCTCCATTCACTTGTGATGAAGGAGTTAAAGGTAGAAAGGGCGGTTTACGTAAAGGTTTGCAAGAATATTACTACCCGCACAAGTACGCAATTCAAATCACAACTGATTCTCCGCAATGGGGAGGATTATCTGGCTGCACATTGGAGGAGGCTATTAGCTGGGGTAAAATCAACAGCCAAACAGGCACTCGGGCAGTTGTTTACTGCGATGCAACCATCGCATTGCCACTCATTTGTCATGCACTTGCTGAGCGGGTCCCAGAGAAACGGAAAGGGCCAGATATGAGTTGGCTATTCAAAGGCGTACAATAAACGCCCTAATTTTTTCACTTTTATTTCTTGTTTAACCTTGTGAGAAGCGAGCTTGTCATTATCGGCATAATTATTGTGGCGTCGCCTTCTATCATTATGCGTTTGGCTTTTTCGTTGATTTTTCCCCAGGAAACTGCTTCGCGTGGTCTGGCGCCGCTAAGGCTTCCATCCCATTCGTCTGCCGTGGTAATGTAGACAACGTAATCTAAGCCGTCTTTGAATTGGTTCCACCAAATCGTGTGGTGCTTGCTGATTCCGCCGCCGACGATGAGGGCGCCGCTTTTCTTAGCGTCGAAAACGATGTTGTTGAGGTCGCCTTCGTCTTTTAGCAGGTTGATGCGGAAGTCTTTGTGGTCTTGGCTGAAGAACCAAAGTTGGTAGCCTACCGCGCCGTCTGTAATACCCGGTACGAATACTGGGATATTGTGTTTAGCTGCCCAATAGAGAATTGAGGTCTCGTCACAGCAGCGTAAACCGATTTCGCGAGTAAGCTCGCTAGTTGAAAGCTCCTTTTTGCCTTCTTTGTATAGCTCTTCAAGTAGTCCAATGATTTTCTTTTCAATAACCGTGCCGTAACTATCGTTTGGGACAAGTACGTTTCCGAGACGGTTTACTCCCTCTTGGTGAAGCTTAGAATCATTCATAATGAAGCTGCCTTTGTAGTAGTCTCTAAAGCAGCGTGCGACGTCGTGATCTAATGTTCCACAAGTGGTGATTATGACATCGACGAGTTTGTGTTTAACAAGCTCCCTAATTACGCCTCGTGTGCCAGTGGCTACAATGTCGGCTGTAAATGATAGGAATTTTACACATTCTTTGTCGTTAATCATTGCTTCCATAATGTTAACGCCTGTAGCAAGCTTCCCTGCGGTGAAGCCCCACGCCGCATCCATCTGCAAAACAAGCTCGTCAACGGACAATTCCTTTGAGAAATCGTAATCTTTCACAGCTACCTTATGCGATGTTTCTTTGTGCATCCCTATTTCTCCTACAGCATCTTTGTTAACAGAAATTGGAATAAATAGGTGTCGAAAAGCATTCCTTAGTAAGATAGGTAATCGATGATTCGTTGGTAAATGTCTTTATCCATGGAGTCTTCGTAGCCAGCATAAATGCTTGGGTTATCGTTGATTTCTACTACTACATAGTCGCCATCGACTTCTTTGATGTCCACGCCGTAGAGCCCTTTTCCCGCTACACTGCATGCTTTAAGTGCTACTTCCCTGAGTCTTGCAGGCATATCTTTTTTCTCTGAGCTAACGGTTCTTCCCCATACCACTGTTGGTTTGCCGCGGAGTTTGGCTCCGTGTTTCCATTTGCCCTTTGGAATCATGTATTTGCAGACATACAAAATATCATTGTTTAGTACGCCTACTCTCCAATCAAAACCTGTTGGAGTGAATTTTTGAATTGCTAAAACATCTGATTTTTTGAAGAATCGTTTGGCGATGTCTCGGAAGCTGGTTTCGCAAGCAGCTTTCTCTACGTAACGTGAAAAGCTCGTGTAAGGCGCTTTAATGACAACTGGTTTGCCTAGTTCATCGAAGATTTCGCTGATTTTTTTATGGTGTAAATCGTCTTTGTTTAGGAAAACAGTTGGGATGCGGGGGACGTTATATTTTTCGAAGAGTGCGTACTGGTGGATTTTGTTGCCGCAGATTTTGATGGATTCAGGGTCGTCGACTACTTTTAAGCCCAGTTCCCAAGCGGTTTTTGATACGATGTATGAAGTGAAAAGCGGGTCTGTGGTTGCCCTGATAAAGACTGCGTCGTAATTTGGAATGTCTTCGATGTTTTCGCGGAAAAGAAAACTAAATTCGTTTCCTGATCGTTCAGCAGCCAGCTTAAAGTTTTGTAGGGCGGCTTCCTCTCTGTGGTCAGTAAAATTATATTTTTCAACAAAGCAAGCTATCTTAGACACCGATATGTTCACCCTGCTGAGAAATCAGCATAATCTCCTTCGAGATTAACTCTAAATCATTCTTAGATAGCTCATTTTCTTTCATTGGTTCAAGACCGCACAGGTAGGCTTTTCCCTCTGTTTTTTGAACATGAACTTTACAGATGGGAATCTTGAATAGTTCATAAACCTTTTCCGTGATAGCGCTAATTTGCTCATCCTCGATTTGGCATTTGCCCAAAAAAGATTTGACTGTAAACATTTCACCCGTTAAAGGTTGAGCGCAAACAGTAAACTTGTAGTTCATTCCTAAACTCTTCAGTGCCCGGTATAATGCGCTCTTGTTCTTGGCAACTTGATAGCCCTCGTAAATGAATGGATTAACAGCAAAAACTACGACTGGTAATTTGAGTTCAGTGATGATTTTTTTAACTGAATCAGTAACGAGGAATGGTAGAGTTGGAATTTTTGCTCTTTTCGCGCGCAATAGAAGAATTGGTGTTCTGCTTGAGTCAATAATGTTTTCGCATGAGGGAATAACGTTGTTTCCTAAAACTTCTGCGTGTAAGGACACGTAGTAACCTGTTTTTAGGTATCGGTACTCGTTGTTGATGTTGATGGTGGTATCTTTAATCGTTGATTCGAGAAATTGTGAAGGTTTTAGAGCTTTGAGCTCATTTGTAAGGTCGAAGTTAGAGACGACCAACACTCATAGTGCACCAGTCAATTGGAAGGCGTTATTCGTAGAGTTATATTTAAAATTAACTATACATAATTACAGCATCTTAAGATAACAGCAAATAAAAAAGAGTTAAAAGCAATGTATAAACCGCTTGAAGCGCTCGGACCAGAACACGAATACTCACTCGTGAGCAAGGATCTAAAGCCTTTGCCTATAAGCGACAAAATCATCAAAGGTTACTGCGGAAAAATAATCAACTTCATCGAAATGCCTTCCTTTACTTTTGGAAAAGAAATGCAACTGCATGTAATGGAAATCAAAGCCAATCAACCCTTCAAAACACCTTCTGAATTTGAAGAAACCATGCAAACTGCAGTTTCAACCCTGGGTCAAATTGTTCAAAAACAAGGTGCCATGTTGCTTGGAACAGGTATGAATCCTCTACTCAAACTAGAGGAGACTGGAATTTGGCCTCATTACCACAGCAAAATTTACCAACAATACGGTAAAATCTTTGACTTAAACCAGCACGGTTGGCTAAACATCCAGAGCTTCCATCTGAATTTACCTTTTCAAAAAGAATCCGATGCTATCCAAATACATAACCAACTCGCCAACATGTGCGCTTATTTGCCTGCAATCTCTGCCTCTTCACCAATTTATGAGGGCAAAAATGGTCCAGATATTGATAATCGCTTGCATTTTTATAAGTCAAACCAGAAAGAAATTCCATCAATTAGTGGAGAAGTCATCCCAGAATATGTGTCATCTATTAATCAATACAAGCAAGACGTTATTGGGCGGTACTCGCAGGATTTAGTAAAGGCAGGCGCAGACAAAACCTTGCTCCATCGGGAATGGGTCAACTCAAGAGGCGTAATTTTCCGTTTTGACCGCTCTGCCCTTGAAGTCCGGGTGATGGATGAGCAAGAATGCATAAAATCAGATGTAGCTCTGGCTTGTTTTATGCGGGCTGCTCTTAGGGGTTTAATTGCTTCAAACGTTGAACTTTTGTCGCATGACGTTCTAGTTAAAGATTTCAACAAGGTCATTAAGTATGGGTTAAATGCAGAGGTCTCAAGTCCAGATGGGAAAACGGCAAGGCAAGTTTGCCATTACTACCTTGAAATAGCTAATGAACATGCAACTGAAGATGAGAAAAAATACCTTTGGCTTGTCAAGAAACGCATTGAAGAAGGCAGCCTATCAGAGCTTATACATGAAAGGGTTTTAAGGCGAGCTCAAAAAACCAGTTTCTCTCAATCCATCATTGATGTTTATTCAACGCTTATTAAGTGCCTCATGGATAATCAACCCTACCTCTAAAAAATGAGTGAATGAAATGCTTGAAGACAACAAAGGAACAACCTACTCCTATGACGTATGTAGTGAATGCAAAATTATCTGTTGCCAAGATGCCAAGCCGCCAGTAAGTGAGAGCCGAAAAAAAATAATAAAAGAATACTTAAAAAAGAAGAAAGTAAACGTTGAAATGCCCTTCACAAAAGAAAATTATTCTTTCCCGTCAGTGGACGAGACTCTTTTGTGCAAGTTTAACAGTAAAGAAACCAAGAAATGTATTGTTCACACAGTTAAGCCTGAAACATGCCGAGCGGGACCAATCACCTTCGACATTAACTGTAAAACTAAGAAAGTTGAATATTTTCTGAAAAAATCAGCAATCTGCGCTTATGCAGGAGAATTATACACGAACAAATCCGCTTTCAAAGATCATTATGAAGTCGCAAAGAAAGAAATTATGCGGCTAATCAAGGAATTGGATGCGGATGAGCTGCGGTCGCTTATGAAAATTGAGGAACCCCAAACATTCAAAATCGGTGAAGAAGATTTGCCTTTTGAAGTAGTTAAGAAACTTGGCTTATAAAAAGCCGGCATCTTTTAGTTTAAGTGCTACGCCAATGTTTCCTTTAAAATGAACTTTGCCTGTAAAGAATGCTTTTTCTGCACTTAATTTGCCGTTAACCATATCCATGAAATCGTTTTCGTTCATCTGCATAGTTAATGTGGGTGCTACATGGGTCCCCTCGGTCACCTGAAGCTTCTGGTCCTTTACTATCACGGTCCAGTTCCCACCTTCGGGTCCAGTTACATTTAACTGAGTTATGACGTCGATGCCTACTGTTTTTTCTGGTTTAAACCTAGTAGGTAAAGCCTTTTCAAAGAATTCTCTAGGTGTATTTGTTTCCATGATCTCGCCCCTTAATTTTCAAACATTTTACGCAGATGGGTTATTGAACTTTTGGTAACTTACCTGAAGAGGTCTCTTTCTTTGGCTCTTGTTAGAGAAGTTGCCGATGCGTTTTCGTCTTTTTGATAGTTGTATCCTCGGATAATAGCAGCTGGAATTCCTTCATTGGCTTGGCCGATCACAAGTTCTGCAGCTGAAGAAAGCTCATCAGCGATGGCAGTTTGCTTTATTCTAAGTACATAACCAAAGAGGTCTTTTTCGCCCCGTCTATCTCTTATAGGTTTAAATCCGGCTACTCCAACCGCCACGTTAATCTCGCCCAGCCTAAACGGTCTACCATGAGTGTCAGAAATAATAACTGCGACGTCAGCGGCTGCTGATCGTTTTATTTCTTTTCTTATGTTTTCAGCAGAAGCACTCGGGTTTTTTGGCAAGGGAACCACATTTCTGTCTCCTGAAACGTTGGATCGGTCAACTCCTGCGTTAGCGCAAATAATTCCACTGACGGTTTCGGTAATAATGCTGTTTTGACCAACGCGAACGATGTCTTTGGTTTCCTGCAAAATAACCTCGACTAATGCAGGGTCTTTGTTGGTTTTTTGCGCTATTTCCTTTGCTTTCTCCGAAGGCTTCACCTTGTCTAAATTGATTACGTTTCCTTCTGCCTTCGAAACCACGACATGCGTAACAACTATAATGTCTTTTTCTTGGATTGGGGTATTCTGTTTTTTTGCTGCTTCAACAATGAGC
>Ga0182021_10001528_pt1 | contig 26704 bp, 30 predicted proteins | sample 612E3MmetaG_FD_120493 | JGI IMG/M metagenome (GOLD analysis project Ga0182021, IMG submission 120493) | Permafrost microbial communities from Stordalen Mire, Sweden - 612E3M metaG (Illumina Assembly) | ecosystem: Environmental > Terrestrial > Soil > Wetlands > Permafrost | place: Sweden...
CCATTCAAAGATTTAGGAGTAAAAGAAATTTCAGTTGATCCTACCTCCAGTCCTTTAACCGATGCATTTGAAAGGTCTGCTACAGCTTTAACAGCATTCATATGTTGAGGCATGAGCCCGGGTTTAGGTCTTCCAGAACGTATGTTTGTTATATGGACGGGTTTGGATGTGACTGCTGAAAGTGCTGTTGCAATACGAAGTACTGATCCCCCACCTTCACCATAGGATCCATCAATTTCAATCAAAGATTTAACCCCCAGAAGATGTTCATTTTGAATTAGAATAAATAATATCTATTATTATTGATTTTAAAGATTTTAAATTTAATAATAAAGAACTGATTTACAGGCTTTTGTATCATCAATGATCCTAATAAGTTGTTCAAGAGTTTCATTAAAAGCTTCAACAATATTTTCTGTTGTTATTCTTTCTGCATCATTAGATGCTAGATCAATACGTATGGTAGAAGATGTTCCAGGCATTCCAACAGCAGGAATGGTTATTATGCCATGATTTCGAAGTAATAACATTGAAAAAAGATATGCTAGATCATCATGACTTAAATCGGTTATTATACTTCTATTATCCAATTCTAATTTAAGTTCCTCAGATTTTAACATAACACCTGTTGGAGTCTCTTTAATACCTTTAAAATCATTTACTAAACCATTGTACAGATCATGTTTAGTAATAAAAGCTTCTAAGATTCGTTCCGGACTCAAATTTTCGAGTGCACGCACCATACCAGCTACCAGAGGAGGTTGTGCTTCTAATCCAAATTGATGAGCTTTTGTTTTTATATTAATCATAATATCTGCTTTTCCAGACATTAATCCACCTCTAGGGCCATCCATTAGCTTGTCAGTACTTGTTATGGTAATATCCACACCCATATCCATTGCACGAGGTTGTTTATATACAACAGTACGTAATCGGGCTCCAGAAGCATCATCTACAAAAACAGGTATTTCATTAGATTTTGAAATTTCTATTACCCTTAAAAAGTCTTTTAAAGTAATTACCTCATGATCCATTGTAGATCCTGTTATGAAAACAAGTGAAGTATTATCACAGACTTCAAATTCATTTATATCCTCAAATTCCCTATAACTAGCACCAACTAATTCTGCGCTTCGAGGAATTGATGGATGTGCAGGGGATTTAGGAAGAAAGTGCACTATTTCATCACCTTCATTAACCAGTGCAAGTATTGCTGCTAAAATTCCTGAACTAGTTCTGTTGAGTGCAAGTATCTTTTCACCACCCAGATGGATCTTACCAAGTGTTTGAATCGCTTCTTCAAACACTGCTGGACCGGCATAAGTTTCCAAAAGAGCTTTATCTTCAGCCAGAATTGGAAAACCCCCTGCTAATCCGGTTAAATCATAAAAGCCTTTTCTCCCATCACTTTGGAGTATTGATTTAATTATCTTGAGTGAGGCATCTCTCTTATTAACCTCATCTGCTAAAGAATTAACAAGCATTTTTTTAGTACCTATTCATGCTTTTTATTTAAATCAGATTTTAAAATAATTGCACTATCTGCAGAGTTCTGTAGTGCTGCACTGAAACCAGGCTCAGCACCTATAACAATGGTTTCCTTTCCATTTTCCTTAGCCTTATTAATTATTGGTAAAAAATCAGCATCACGAGTCATAAGAGCAATAACATCAATATTAGGATTATAAATTAATTCCATAGCCTCAACTGCCATATAAACATCAGTGTCGCCAGCAACAACTATGGGTGTAAAACCTTGATTCACAATTGCCTCTATAAGTTTATCAGAAGCATACTGATTTAAAAGAACTTTACCAACCCTCATATTACCATATTCCGAAACAACGTCCCTTACAATATCAAGATTAAGGCTGAACTCCTTACGTAACATATTTGGACCATCTACTAGGAGACCTATATTCTTCCCTCCAGATTCACTCCTTTTTAGGGGAATATAATCCTTTAAGGAACTTAATTTTTCAAAACTGCGCATTGTAATTATTCCTCCATGTACTAATGAGAAAATTTATGGATAGTTGTAAATCAGGACATATAAACAGCTCATAAAACTGAGCTGATCGTTTATTAAAATAATAAACATATAACATCCTAGAATTTTATGTACACATCTTGAATAATTCTAAAATTAATACAGATTAGATTAATTCTAGTTTATTCAAAGATACTATATGAACCTCATTGATATATAAACTGTTACAAATTAACTTTAGAATAATTATTTTTGGACAAAATAAAATTTTATAATCAATTTAAATTAATGGGTTTAATAAAAAAAAAGTTCTAAAAAAAAAGATTTATTCAATTTCCAAAGAGAATGAATCTTTGAAAAGCTCCTTAACAACCTTCAGATCATTAGGTTTAAGCTTTGATACAGTTACTTTATCTTCAACTTTTATAAGATATTCTGCATCTACAATTTCCCCTTGATCATTCATATATAAGAAAAGGCCGTCTGCAAAGAGCAGTGGATCCCTGGAAGGAAGAAAAACTTCGAACCTTATGAGTACTTCAGACCCATAAATACTGTCATGCAGCTCTAACATCTTTTCCTCACTTTTAAGAGCCTCTTTGAATATTTTCATCCTTGCTTTAAGTTCTTTATCAATTGATATTGTATCCTTCTTAGTTACTGTATCCTTCTTAGTTGCCATAAAATTGCCACCATCTTAGTTATTAGATTAAATCTTTTTCAACTCGCTGAATATAATAAGTTCAATAAAACATTATAATGGTTACTATAAAAGGTTCACTTTTTTTGTAACAAAATTATATACATTAAACCAATAAATTCATTGTATGGACATATTAGAAGATTCACTATTTAAAGCTTTTATTCAAAATCGTGGTATTCATAAAGGTACAATTAGACGATATAACACTCAAATAAAAATGTATTGTAATTTTATTGGTAAAACTCTTACCGAGTTAATAGATGAAGCCTAAAAAGAGGAAGATCTTCAGATACGTATGAGAAATAGATCTGTCAAGAAATATCTATTAGATTTTAAAGATTATATGGAAATTAATAATTACAGTTCTCATAACATCGCTAATACTTTAACGATGATTAGGACGTTTTATACTGAATACGACATAATGCTTCCTAAGATGCATCTTAGCGGAAATATAATGTTGAAAGTGGTGAAGATATTCCATCAAAAGATGATATCAAATTAGCTCTAAAAAATTGTAACCCCAAATTTCAAGCCATAATCCTACTCATGTCTTCATCAGGTATGGGTAGTGCTGAGGTAAGTTCATTATCCCATAAGCAACTATTAGAATCCTTGCAGGAGTATATTAATTTCCCTAAAAACAGTATGGTTAGTGCATAAGCTTATCAGTTTAGTGGATGAAAAGCTAAAAGAAAATGATTTAATTGTACCAATGTGGAAACTTTACAGGGGGAAAACAGGAACATCAATCATAACATTTAGTACACCTGAAAGTCTTGAAGCTATTCTATATTATTTGAAATTGGATCCACCTGAAAGTCTTGATGATCCACTATTTAGAAGTCGAAAATTTAAGGGAAAGCCATTATCTTAGGTAGGTTCGCGAAGCATTTCCAAACAATTAATGAAAGATGTGATTTTGGGATGCCTAATCTCCAAAGTAAATTTAGATCTCATGCAGTTGGTAGAAAATATTTTGCAACAACTCTTAATGATGTTGGAATGCCACAATTAACAATAGATTTCTTTTTAGGTCATAGTTTGGGTCTTGTTACAAGTGCATATATTAAACCCAAAGTTGAAACATTAAAAAATCATTATTTGAAGTGTATTGAAGCTTTGAGCATCAATGATTATCAAATACATATTGTAGAATCAAAGGAATTTAAATTATTAAATGAACTTCAGATTGAAAATGTTGAAAAGGATAAACTAATTAAAGAACAAGAAATACGTTTAAAACGGCTTGAAAGATTCATGGAAGAAAAGAAAGAACAGATAATCTAAAAAAACCTTAATAATTTTTTTATTTAATATCTAAAATAAATGGAATTAAAGTGACATATTAAGTTTAGGAGTATTTTTGGAATAGTATTTCTTAAATATTTCATTTTGTGCTTCGTATAAATCATGGAATAGATTTATTAGATCTATTGTTGTTTGTTGAACCTTATCAGGATCTTTGGGTATGAGATGGTTTGGAATTATTATATTGAGTAATATCGATAATTGGTTTGATGTTTCATCATATTGTGTTTCTGATTTAATGGAGTATTCACTGTTTATATACAAGTGATACGTGTTTATACGATCTTTTAAAAATGTATATTGTTCGGGGGTAATTCCTTTATCTTCAAATGTAGCTGATATTTTAGTTTTTAAACGTTCTATTTTGTTTATTTTGATATCATTTGTTTTAATTGTTTTAACTCCTTACTATTATTTAGTCTTGTATAACCTTATAGTTAATGATATTGGGATATTACTGATCATTGTTCATCTTTTTACAGACTATTCGTAGAAGTTAATCCTAATTGTATCCTAAAAAGAATTTATTTTGTGTATACCGAATAAATATATTTTTATATCCAAAATATAATTTAATAATATAATGATATGATAAAATGTTAATTTCAAAAATAATCACTATAATATTAAATTTTTATTAAGAAAGGAGTTGAAACAACGTTAAACTAAAAATCTTAATTGTAGAAGATGATAATTTAATAGCAAAAGATTTAGAAGTTATTAAAAGGTTTAGGCCATTAATATAATTGGAATTGTTTCAAATGGAATAGATGCATTAAAAATAACAAAAAGAAAAGAAACCAGATCTAATCCTAATGGATATAGTACTAAAAGGAGAATTAGACGGAATACAAACAGCCCAAATAATCAAAGATAACTACAATACACCTTTCATTTACTTAACAGCATACTATGACAATGAAATAGTAGAAAAAGCTCAAAAAACACAACCAGCAGCATACATCACAAAACCATATGAAGAAAAATGATTACAAACAGCAATTTTAATTATAATGAATTTAAAAGATTTTTCTTGAGGTTGAACAATGAGTAAAATACACACGGCTTGAGGTGGAACAATGAAAAACCATCAAAATGGTCTTAGATGCAGTAAATATGGTTATAAATTAAAGCATAAAGAAATTAATACAGCATATCACAGTGGTAAATTGGATAAACAGGAGCCATGAATATGTCCAAAATTGAACTGGAATCAGAAGGAGTATTCTGTCCACAATGTGGATCCCTAATGAAACCCTTTGGGCCTAAATCTAGAAAACAGTACAGATGCCTGGAAGATCCTGAACATTATGCAACAGACAATAAAATTAAAAATTATCGTAAAATTATATTGAAATAAATTAATATAACATAACAACCAATTTCTATTTTAATATTCATAACTTAATAATAGGAAATAAACTGTGGTTAAATCAGATCAAATCAATAATAAAAATGATGAAGAATACCATCAGTATTCAGAAATGGTATCTACTATATTCGAGCTGAGTCCTGATGCTATTTCTCTTACAAAAGTCTCTGATGGTGAAATTATTGATTGTAACCTTGAATATTTAAATCAAATAGGATATTCACGAGAAGAGGTAATTGGACATACTTCACTAGAACTTGAATTATTTAATTTTGATGAACGTCAAGTATTTGTTAATGAGATCAGGAAAAAACAAGCAATAAGTGATTATGAAATCAAAGTCAAACGAAAGGATAATGTTTTTATTAATATTCTATATTCCGCTAGATTTATAACAGTGAACGGTATTCAAACAATACTCTGCATAGGTAAAGACATCACTGAACGAAAAAAAGTGGAACAACAAATAAGACAGAATGCTGATTTATTGGACCAACTATATGATGCGGTTATTAGAACTGATACTAATTTTAAAATAAACTATTGGAATAAAGCTGCAGAAAAACTGTTTGGATATTCTCAAGATGAAGCATTGGGAATTAATTCCACAGAGCTTCTATGTCCAATATATGCCCCGGGTGAAAGAGAAACAAAATCAGAAGAGTTGAAGAAAAAGGGCATTTTAAAAACCATAAATAAATTTAAACATAAAAACGGAACTGATATCATTGTTGAACAAAATGCGACCCAAATCAATGATAATTCCGGAGTACCAATAGGTTATATAGTCATCTATCACGACATCACGGTACAAAAAAAAGCTGAAGAATTTAATCAGAAACTTTTAGAGAATGAACAACAACTTACAGAAGAATTAACAACTTCAAATGAAGAATTACAATCCACAACCGAAGAACTTCAAGTTACCAATGAAGAACTTCGTCAGCAAGAAAAAAATCAGTTGAGTATCTATAATGAGCTTCAGGAGAGTCATAAAAGACTAAATGAAACTTTAGAAGAGTTGAGTAAATCTGAGACACTTTTAAGTTCAATAATGAATCTGTCATCTGATGTAATTTATGTTAAAGACCGTCAGAGTCGTTGGATATTTGCTAATCCTGCTTTAGAAAGAATTGTAGGTAAAAGTTCTGATGATTTATTGGGAAAAAATGACCTTGAAATTTATTCAGATCATGAAATAGGAAGAACAATATTAGAGAATGATAATAAAATCATGGATTCAGGTAAAGAAAAAATTTTGGAAGAAGTTGTTGAAACTCAGGATGGAATTCGTTCATTTATTTCTGTTAAGACACCACGTTTTAATAATGAAGGTCGAGTTATAGGGATAGTAGGAATCTCCCATGATATCACTAGGCGTAAAAAAATCGAAGAAGCTTTAAAAAAGAGTGAAAGTAGTCTTGCAGAGGCACAACATATAGCCCATATAGGAAGCTGGGAATGGAATATCAAAACCGGTGATATAACATGGTCTAATGAATTATATTCATTATATAAATTAGATCCAAATAAATTCACCCCAACTATGAGTTCATTCGCAGAATATGTGCATCCTGATGATGAAGAATATGTTAACCAAATATTAGATCAATTATTATCTAAAGGTAAATCTCATTTTGATTTTCGAATAGTTCTAGACGATGGTTCGATACATGTTTTAAACACAATCGCTGAAGTTGCAGAATTTGACAAAAATGGAAACCCCCTCATAATATTGGGTATTAATCAAGACATAACAGAGCGTAAAGAGATAGAATTAAAATTAAATGAGAACATGAAAAAATTGGCTCAATCTAATAAGGAGCTGGAACAGTTTGCATATATAACCTCTCATGATCTTCGGGAACCATTAAGGATGATAACAAGTTTTTTACAGTTACTAGAACGGCGTTATAAAGATCAATTAGATCAGGATGCAAATGAATTTATAGGATTTGCAGTCAATGGAGCTAAAAGATTGGATACAATGACGAAAGATCTCTTACAATACTCTCAAATAACCCATAAAAAAGGAGAAATCGTCCCTGTAAATTTTGAACATGTATTGGAACATACTTTAACTAACTTAAAAGTTCAAATAGAAGAAAACAATGCTATTATCACTCATGATCCATTACCTACCATCAACGGTGACGAAGAGTTGAAAATCCAATTATTCCAGAACATAATCGGAAATGCAATCAAATACAGAAGCCAAAAAACTCCAAAAATCCATATATCAGCAACAAAGGAAAAAAATCAATATCTCTTCAATATTAAAGATAATGGAATTGGAATATCTTCTAAACACTTGGAAAGGATATTTACCATTTTTCAACGATTACACACTCAAGAAGAGTATGAAGGAACTGGAATAGGACTTGCAATAGCTCAAAAAATTATACATCAACAAGGCGGACAAATCTGGGTAGAATCAGAACTAGGAAAAGGAACTACTTTTTACTTTACTATAATTATTAATTAAATTTTTAATCTATTTTAATTCTTCTATAAAAAAAAAAAAATAGAATAAAAAAATTTCATTTGTTTGTTTAAGTTGTTTTTGCAGTAGTGTAAGCGTCGTACATACCGTAAAGCCAAACTATGATATATAATATGTACGCAACGATTCCAAGTAAAAAGATTCCTGCTAAGACTCCTAGTATCAGTGCTATAATGAAAATTATTATTTCTTTCATTATATTTCCAGCATATACTGTACCTATTCCCGGTAAAAAGAAAGATATAATCAAAGCTAATATTGGATTTGCCATTGTTTCCTCCAAATGTTCTGTATATTATAATATATACTAAGTAATTAATACTTTTTTTTAAATGTTCTCGTCTTTCTTTATACCATATTATATTCTAAGTATTTTTAAGGAGTGATTTTCTGTCTGCGGAGGCTATATTATTTTGTGTAACATTATTAAAGATCCAGATTTAAATGTTGGTTTACCGAGTCCTGAAAAATTAGATTTTAGGAATAAACCTTTTAATTATGATATTTATTTTATAGATAAGACATTTCAATTACCTCAATGTGAACATGAAAGACTTTCAAGGATTCAACTATCTTGAAAGAAAGAGCTACATATATCAAGGTAAGTCTTGGAAGGTTGAACGTTATGGATATAAATCCTGTTCTGAGTGTGGATATCCACTTGTAGCAATGGATCCAATTAGATAAATAGGTGATTCATATTGAACCAATTCAACATTTATAGGAAGAATAGCACAAAAAATCATGAACTATGGATTAAAAATAATCCTAAAAGAAAATGGATTAATGCCTATAGGGGAATTCGTCTGGGAAATAGGATTCAAACTCAAATATGGATGTAAATCCCAAAGTTCCAGATGAATAATTTATAGTGAATACAAGGTTATTTAAAGTCTTAGTCTCCCTGTATCGTTGCTATATGTATAAAAATTGCCATTAAAACAATTATTATTAGAATGATTAGGATTATTCCTAAGATTATATATACTGATTTTTGAACTTTCATTAGTTCCTCCAATTTTTTGAAATATAAAACTCATTTTGATATAAAATAGAGAATATATTCCTAAAAAATAGGAAAAATTAATAATGATTATTATTCTATTTGTTTAAGTGCCATTTCAATATCTACTGCATGAACAGTTACTCTTCCAGCATGTTTTGCAAATAACACAGCTTTTGTAGATATATCTTCCCCTCGCTGTTCTAAAGCTTTTGCTAAAGCTTCTTTTGCATCTTCACTTACTCTAGGTGCACCTGCACTTTTTATTATTCTCCCTATAGGAGCTATTGGTAGTTTAGTCATATTTTATCACCATTATATAGTTTATAGTCCCGTTTATTTAAATACATCGAATTATAATGGATTTTTAGAACAAATATACACTTTTTTATTAAAATATGTGAATATTATCACCAAAAACTAGTCATACGGTGCAAGTGTAACAAAAAAAGAATTTAATTAAAATAGTTGTAACTATTAACTAATTGTGAAAGATCATTATCTTGATTATCGATTACGCCACCACACACAAAACAGGAGGTTATAGCGGAATAATATGATTTTTCAATATCGTTAGTTGACGCTTCAATATGAAGTAATTCTAATTTAATATTTCCTTTACCACAGTTACATGAGAAAACTTTCATACTTCTTCTTGCCATATTATCCCCTCCTACTAATATTTTTCAATTAATGGAACGTAATAATCTGATAACATTTAAATTAAAAAATTTTCCATTCTAAAAAAATCCAAAAATAGTTCTGTCCTCACTTACAAGAACAACAACTTAGATTATACTCTCAATATCATTAATATCTTATCAATGTAAAACAATGTAAGAATGGTTAATTAAATGTCCAATCATCTTGATGATCCATGGCTTACAGCACCAGACGATGAGAAAATGATTACCATTTATTATCCTATCTGTTTTATACAAAAGAGAAACTTATACAAATCTTAATATAGTTTGATGTGATATTTAGAATGAAAGGAATAGGTAAATATAATGTTGGCATTTTCATCACTTCTCACGCAAATCATTCCATTGGGTTTAGGGGCAGCAGTTAGTCCAACAGCTTTAATGGGTATAATATTGCTTTTATCAATTTCTAAAAGACCTAAAGTTCAGGGTTTAGGATATTATATTGGGGCTATTATTCTGATTTCAATAGTAGCTGTGTTTGGAATAATTCTAGGAGTAGGAGTAACATCTGCATCTCATAAACCTGATCCAATTTTAGCATTAATTGATGTTATATTAGGAATTTTTTTACTGATACTAGGATTTAGAGGAATTTTTAAAGCTCAAAAACCTACAACAAAGAACTTTCTAGGAGATAGTAAAAAAACATCTAAACTCACACAGTTTATTAAAGGACTCTCTTTTGGATTTGGAATGTTTTTAATAAATTTTTCCACTACGCTAATTATTTTAGAAGCAGGAAAACAAATAGGTAGTTCATCAGCAGACATATATGGGAAATTAATTGTTTTAATTATCTTGATACTCATAACACTCCTAGTATGCGAAATACCTTTACTAATGTATTTTCTATTCCCTAAAAAGGCTAATAGAATCCTATCCCCGGTTAACAAATGGATGCAAAAAAACGGCCACTACTTAATGGGGATTGTACTTATTATAATTGGATTATACTTAATGTGGATCGGTTTTTTAAGATTATGAATTATTTAAATTTGAAAAATAATCCTGTTACAAAAAAATTCTCATTAAAATGCACGTAAAACTAAAATATTTAAGGAATCCCCACCCGAGAAACCCTAAAATATGTTCTGTCCATCGCTTACATAAACTCATTACTTAGTAAATACTTAACAATTTTTGGAGTATTTAAATTGTATAATTAACTATAAATGTATAATATTACTTATTTATTTTTAAGGGGGGATTAGAGTGAATAGGAAAATAATGGGTACAGCATTGTTATTGGTGAGTATAATATCTTTTTCGGGATTTGCATCTGCTGCAACTATCTCAAATTCTGGTTCAAATGTTTATTATCATACTAGTACAGATAAATATATTAATAATTGGTATATCACATCAGCAAATACAGCATCTTCGACCTTTGTTTTTAAAGCAACAAATCAAAAACACACATCTAAAGGATGGAACACTGTATTTAAATTTATGATGACAATGAACTTTTTAAAGGTAAGTAAAACAACAACTAAAATGACTGAAAAATCATATGCAAATGGTAAATTAGCATACTCTAAATCAACTACTGTCAAAACTAAATTAACAGCACTTAATAATGCTAAAGCAATAGAAAAAATTGAACTACCATATTTAAAAACATCATTATAAAAATTTACTTTCTTTCTCTTTTTTTAAAAACAATTAATTAAATTAAGGAACCCCCACCTGAGAAACCCTAAAATAATATCCTGTCCATCTAAACTTAACAGAGAAAAATTATTATAAATATTTTAGTTTAAGCCTCAATTTTACTTTTACTAAGAATTAACTCATCAGTGGTAAAATAATCCCCATGTGCAGGATAAATAATTTTTGCACCATTGTCTATCACTTTATCCCAACCTTCCAAAACAACATCTTTATTGTCAACCAAGAATGGCATAAATTTTATATTTCCCGAATTAAAGTTATTCATTACCAAATCACCAACAAATGCGTTTCCATTATCAAGTAGAATCGAAATAGAATCTTTAGAGTGTCCTGGTGTGTATAGAATATTTCCATTCACACCAATTTGTCTTAAAACCTGATAATCATCACCATTTACTATTATATCATCTTTTTTTGGTAAAACTGGAGGAAATTTAGTATTCCGATGGAGAATTCTAAGAAAAGGATGTATAAGTTTTATAACAGTACCTACGGGTTTCATTATATCACCTGTTTTTCCTTCTTTTAAATGAACCAGTGCATTTTGGTTTACAATTAACTTTGCCCCTGTTTCTTTGATTAGTTTAGCTGAAAACCCGGCATGATCAGCATGATGATGTGTGATAAAAATATATTTTATTTTAGAAATATCAATTTCTAATTTTTCCATTTCTTTTAAAAAAACCGTATATTTACCTTTATAAGAAGTATCAATAAGTAAATAACCCTCAAAACATTCCAAAAGATAACATTTTGTAAAACCAAGGTCTATTATACAAAATTTTTCATCATTCATTTTTATTTCCTCGCATTTTTAGATTTTACTGTCTTAATCAAATTATCAATATATTTTACCATATACAATAAAACATCTTCTATAATTATTGAAAAATTGAAGGTGCAATGCAAGTAACATGACTATGCGAAGTAAGATATATAATTAAAATAGCAATAAATTAGAGAACCCCCGCCCGAGAAACCTTAAAATATGTCCTGAATATCCACTTACAGAACAAATTCCTATTATATTCAGTCATTTGGATTTTTTAAGCCAATAAGCATAGCTACATAAGACGATTAAAATTCCAATATAAAGAGAAGAGAAAATAGTTACAATTGGATTCACAGGTATTATCATCGGTATTATAAAACCTAATGATAATATTAGGAACATTAATCCTGTTACAATTAAAAATAGTTTAGTTTTAAAATTTACCCTATAAACCTCTATCAAATTTTATGAATTCAAAAACATAGAAATTTTTAAATAAATACGAAAGCTACCCCTAAAAACTACCCTCAATTATTTTAATTTCTTCATGTGTAAATGGAATAAGTATAAACAGATTTTCAATCTGATTATTGAGTAAAATCTATAAATGTTGGGATATTTCTAGATATTTATTTAGTAAGTAAATTTTTAGTCCATGCCCTTATTTCATCCCAATCCCGGTAATCTATCCTTTTGCTTGTATCTTTTCCTTGTTTTTCCATTTCTTTTTTTATGAATCTGTTAACAAATTTGGACATCAAACCTTTGGGATTGGGATCATAAACACCGCCAAAAAGTCCTGTTGCAATAGGTGGGTTGGTGAGATTTTCCTTTGCTATTTTATCTAAATATTTTGCCTGTCCTTCAGGAATAGTTTTTTCTTCATTGGCAGCCCCACAAGAAACAAATAAGGCCACTTTTTTATTTGAAAGCATATCTCTATTCTTCTTAAGGAAATTCATAGATTCTTTGGTCCATTTATTCATTTTAATCCCACTTCCCACCACCAAGAGGTCATAGGGCGAAATATTACAATTCTTAAGTCCTTTTGCATTTACTAAATCCACATCTAAATGTTCATCCTTTAAAACCTTAGTTATTTCCTCTGCAATTTCAGCTGCTGTACCATAACGTGTACCATATACCACTAACGCTTTCATTATAAACCACCCTCAACAATTTTAATTTTTTTTGGTGTCAAACTGTACAGGTCAATGCAAGTTTATTAATGTTCCAAAAGATTAAGTTAAATTCTTATTATATTTTTTAGTTTCATCATAACTCCAAGCCATTATCAAAATTAGAGCTAGAACACTTAATAATAGAGAAAGACCCATCGCAAAACTTATTATTCCAGCTAGAAATACAATTATGAAAGATAGAACAGCTTTAGCATATTCATGGATATAAATAAATCCTGCACCTGCAATTATAAGATTTAAAGCAGCTGCACCCAAAGGAGACTTTTCATTCAAATTTTTGTTATTTGATTTTATATCATCAATTTTTGAATCATTGGATTGATTTTTCACTATCTCATTTCCACATTCCTGACAATATTTAGCATCTTCAGTATTTTCGACTCCACATTTATTACAAAAAATACACTTACCACTTTTTACTACCATGTGCCTTTTTAGTTTGATTATGATCTAAATTTACTTTGTTCTTAAGAAATTCATTAAAAGCCCCATTCACAGTTCTAGCCATTAAAGCTCCCCCCCTATATGAACAATACCATTTTATTATTATTTGAATATATTTCATTAATATTTTTGTTGATGAATGATAACTATTTTCGCTTTCGATAATATCTCGATGTTCAATTAGTCGTGGATTTATATTACTTGAACCAATCTACTCCTAATGGTTTTTCTTCTAATTTAATACCTGATTCTGTGGGTTCTGTTGATAATGATTCAGTTTTATTAAATAGATAGGCATCTAAACTACCTTGAAGAGAATCTAGGACAAGAAAATCATCTATGTTTACATCAATTATGTGGACCCTATACATGATTTGAGGCCATAAACCTAATAATTTATAATCATCCTGTCTGTCAAACTTCAAATCTATATCATTAATATAGTCAATACTGCTCATAATAGATTTGAATGCACTTGCAAAATCTTCTCGTTAAAAACAATAACCTCTTCATGATCATTGAATACTTCAGGATTATATAACTCACCAAAACGACAATAGGATGCTCCTTGACTAAATTTCATATCATATCAAACCTCCATTCTATGTGGAGATAAATATATGAAAATTTCGGATATAACTAGATTGAGATAGAGTGCTTATGATAAGTTATATAAAAATTTCATAAGAAATTCTCTGTACTAATTTTAAATAAAATATTAATCAAATATTATGATGTAATTCGGAATTTATCTTGATCTAAAAAATGTTTAATGATTGGTGATATAATGGAAAAAAATAAGAATGAATTGAATACTTTTATAGATTACTATCAGGATTATCCACCTGAAATACAGCATAGATTAGAAGAAATTCGACAGGTAATAAAAAGCGTTGTTCCAGAGGCAGAAGAAAGAATTAGTTATAACATGCCCTCATTTTGGTTTCATGGCAAACTAGTTTACTATGGTGCTTTCAAAAACCATATTGGATTTTATCCTGCTAGTAGAACAGTGTTTGAAAAATTTAAAGATGAACTTAAAATATATAAACAAAGCGGAAAAGGAACTGTTCAGTTTCCGCATGACAAACCTCTACCTCTAGATTTAATTAAAAAAATTGCCCAAATTAAAGCGATAGAGAATATTGAAATAAAAAAATGAAAAGTATTAGAGATAATTATTATTAAATAATGAAAAGTAACTTTTACATTTTTGAAGGTTGCGAAAAAGTGTTTTTATAATATTCTTCAAATTCATCTCTATAATCAAATAATCTTGACCGATCCTCTTTGTTATTGAAAAAAATAGTCATTCCAATTATTACTCTATCATCTTCCTTCTCATAGTAAACTTGTACATGAACATCATCTGGTGCTAATTTGAAGTGTTCTTCTAATCTATCTTGAACTAGAATACAAGAGTCTGCATGAAGTTCATCATCATAAAACATTAATGTTTCTATTATGTCCCTCTCATTATCGCCTATTGGTTTAGCTTTAATTCCAGGTTGTTCAGCTATTAATCCTTTATAATGTAACATTTTCTATTTTCCCCAAATAATATTATATGTATTCATAACTTATTTAATTTTAAGGAATTCATAAAAGTTTAATAATTTACTTTTATTTCTGATATGTGATTAATTGACAATAAAAAGATATATTCATGCTGCTGAAAATGGAATCATTAATATTTATGCAAGTTATGATGATCTTGAAGAATGTAAATAATACATAAAGAAATGGAAGAACTAAATTTTAAAATATTCATAATCAAAAGATAAGTATAAACCATGCCAATCCGAAAAAAATTGCAGGAGAATGGTTTATATCCAAATGATTATTATAAGGATGAGAAACTTAGCAATTATTAAATAATAATTGGAAACTAAAAAGAATGAGTAATTAGTAGTTTAATCCTTGATTTTTATCCATATGTTACATTTAGGACAATAACATTCTGTTATCATAACAAGCTTAGAATTAACACGTTTATATTGGCTATAAGTATTCATATGGCCTTTAAAACCACATTTAGGACATTTCTTTTGTTCACTCATTCATTCACTAATTAATTAATTAGAACTTCAAATGTATTATTTAAATTTTTTTATTTTTAAAATAATGAAAAATAAACCCTTACCTAAATACTACAAGGTGTTAATAAACCCATATTTAAAACCCATTGTTTGAAATATAAATTTTTGTATCAAAATCTATCTTTATATACCAATTCTTTAAATGTGATCGTGAATTTTGTTCCGTTACTTCTATCAAAATCTATTTCACCATCAATTTGATCTGTCAAACTGTTAACAAGTTGCAGACCGAGAGAATCTGTGTTGAAAAAATCGATATTTTCAGGAATACCTATTCCATTATCGCATATGGTTAATTCGTAAAAATCATCTATAATTTTGAGTGATACCATTAACTCACCTTCACTCTGGTCTGGAAACGCATACTTCAAACAATTAGAAACTAACTCTGTTATGATTAGACCACATGGGACTGAAGTTTCAATATTCAATTTAATATCATCAATATCCAGAATTGGCTTTATTCTACCCTTTTCAATTGCATATGAATAAAATAAATCCCAGACAAGACTTTCAATATACTCTAAGAGATATATTTTGTTAAAGTTCTTGGATTTGTAGAGCTTCTCATGGATCATTGCAAGCGATTTTACCCTGTTTTGACTCTCCTTTAAAACATTAATTGATTCCTCATCGTCCACATATCTAGTTTGAATACTTAAGAGGCTCGAAATAATCTGCATATTATTTTTCACCCGATGATGAATTTCTTGTAATAATATTTCCTTCTCATGTAATGAATCCTGAATTTCATTTTCGTACTGCTTAAGTTCAGTAATGTCACTAGCAATAATTAAAATAAACGAAATAACATTTTCTTTTTCTATGGAAGTTAATCTCACATTTACCCATCTTAAATTACCATTTTTATCCATTAACCTGGCTTCAAATGGTTTAACTTTATTTCCATCCAACAAATCAATAATTTTATCGATATGCAGCAACTTATCTCCATCTAAAATAATATCCAAGTCATTTAAATGTTTCCCTATTAGTTTTTCTCTAGATAAACCAGTTATTTCTGTAGTTGCAGCATTTACATCAATTATAAAATGATTAGTGTCTATGAGTATCGTGTAATTTGGATCAGCTTCAAATAATGTTTTATATTTATCTTCACTTACAATTAGGGATTCTTCTATAATTTTACGTTCTGTAATATCCTGACTTACGCCATGTAATTTGATTGTAACCCCATTAGCATCTTTCTCTCCCCTGAACCATGTGTTAACCCAGAAAGCTTCTCCATTTGATCGTTTTAACTTCCCCTCTATTTGTATTTGGAAATATGGATCATCTGATTCTATTCCTTGAATAACAGCATCAGTAAGTTTATCAATAAAATCAGGATGAGTATAGGTTTGTATAAAATAATCCAATCCCATTTCATAACTTCCAACATCATCAAAAGTAATTCCAAGCATCATATAGAATCTAGGATTAAAGCTGAAAATACATTTTTCCACATCTAATTCCCAATTTGCCATTTTAGATACGGCCATTGCATATTCATTTTTTTGCATTATTTCCCGAATTTTTTTCTCAGATTCTTTACGTTCGGTTATATCTCTACTAACACCTAATATTTCATTTATCTCTCTATTTTCATCGATTAATAGTGTGGTTACAACTTCTGTGGGAACTATTGTTCCATTCTTATGGATTATATTCACATAATTTACCATTACTTGAGCAGATTGATCACCGGTTTTTAAACGATTTATACGTTGATGTAAATTTCTAGAGATATTTTCGTAAGTATGGATTTTTATTATATCCTGAATAGATTTTTTCATTAGATTTTTTTGAGTGTAGCCTGTTAGATGGTAAGCTGATGGACTAATATAATTAAATTTCCAACTATCAATGTCCATTATCCATATCACATCGCCGGTATTTTCAGATATCAGCCGATAACGGGATTCACTTTTACTAAGAGCTATTTCAGCTTCTGTTTCTCGTGTAACATCCTTAACAAAACCTTCAAGATATTCTATGTTGAAATTTTCATCTTTAACAGCTCTGAATGATAAATCAGCAGTCATTATGCTTCCATCTTTTCTATAGAACTTGTTTTTAAATGAATGCCATTTATCATCTTTAAGAACATCAGAAACAAAGTTAGGACGTTTAGTGCTATCTACATATAGTTTTTCACTTATATTGGTCTTGTTTACTTGAGTTATCAGATCTTCAGTTGAATCATATCCCCACATATTTGAGAGGGCATTGTTGACCATGTAAAATTTACCGTCGGTTGAACTATGAAATATTCCAATTGGAGAATTTTCAAATAAATTTTTAAAATGTTTCTTACTATCCTCTAACTCCTTTTCAATCTCATTTTTATTAAGTGCAATGTCGATGGTTCTGATCAAATCATTAGAGTCAAATGGTTTTATTAAATATGAATAAGGATCTGTTATTTTAGTCTTTTCAAGATTAAAATCTTCAGAATTGGCAGTTATATAAATTACAGGTATTTTATACCTTTTTTTAATAATTTCAGCTGTTTCTATCCCGTTTTTATCCCCTTTCAAAACAATGTCCATTAAGATGAGATCTGGTTTAGATTCGGATATGTTTTTAAGTGCTTCTTCACCAGTAGCAACAATTTCAGAAACATTGTATCCACCTGTTTCTAATATTTTTTTGATATCCATTGCTTCAATGGTATCATCCTCAACAACCAAAATATCATTTTTAGACATAGTAATCTAATCTTTTGAGAGAAGTATAGTATATAAGTATGTAACATATTTTCGATAATTTGTTGTATAAATATTGTAATTTTTTGAAGTTTAATATTATTTTAATTGGATTAAAATAATTTTATGAGTTAAAATTCTTATTTTTAAATTATAAAAATCTATTTAAATTCATTGTAATCGGGGAAATTTACAGCATATAGCTTATTTAATAGTTAAAATGTTATAATATTAGATATAAGCATATTTTTTTTGGATATTCCCTATTTATGTCGTGTTAAGGGGATTGTAAAGAATATAAGTAATCAGTAAAAAGAAAATATACATCTAATTTAGAGATATAAGATTTTAAATGACATTATTTGTTAAAAATAGCAATGGAGTGGACTTATCACTAATTCATTATATCAATAAGTTCATATCGCGTCTTAAATTAATAAAATAGCTTGAAGACGGTCTTTTTTTGAAAAATAAATCAAAGACTTTATTAGTGATGTAACTTGATTCAGTATTAGGTTTGATATTCGTATGATAATTAAGTTTATTAACGGTTGTCGAACTGGGAGGCGGTATAATTAATAGTAAATTGATTTTACCAGTGTTATTATTTTTTAGTTTAGCACTGGTTTTGAATGTTAGTGCAAGTAGTGCTGCATCAGTTAATCAAACAAATATTAACACCTCTGTCACATCTTTGGATAATATAACTGCAAATATCAGTACATCCAATTATGCATCAGCAGGTAATGCAACAACTAACATCAAAAGTGCAACAGTAAATACAACAAATACATCGAATTTGAATAGCACTGTTACTGCAAATACCAGTAACAAGAGTGCAACAACAAATACAACAGAGACACCTAATTTAAATAACACGAAAGCAGCAGGAGCACCTGTTATAGTTAATGGTTTAACTTTGGCTCAATTAAAAGATGGAACATCCAGAGCTCAAGCATTCTTCAATAAGTATGATAAATTACCTACTTATGTAAGTTTCGGAACCAGAAAAATTCCAATTGCCACATTCAAAAAAAACATAGCTACACAGGGCTTAAAAATAAATACAGTAATTGTAAATGGTCTAAATGTGGCTCAACTAAAAGATGGAATTTCCAGAGTTCAAGCATACTACGTTAAATATGGTAGATTACCTACCTACGTAAGTTTTGGAACCAGACATATTCCAATAGCAACATTTGAAAAGAATATAGCTACACAAGACTTAAAAATTACTACAAAAGCTGTAGCTAAACCAGATACAAGTTCAGTAGCTGCACTGGCTAAATCTCTCAAAGGAAGTACAGCTTATAATACTGCTGTGAATTTATTTAATTGGGTTAGAGACAACATAGGCTATTCCTTCTATTACGACACCAAATATGGTGCCGCAGGTACCTTAACACATATGACTGGAAATTGTTGTGACACAGCAAACCTTCTTGTTGCATTAGCAAGGGATGATGGAATAACTTCTAGATACGTTCACGGATATTGTGACTTTTCTAGTGGATGGTACGGCCATGTATGGGCTCAACTGTACGTAAATGGTAAATGGTATACTGCAGATGCAACTAGTTACGCCAACTCTTTAGGAGTTATTAAAAACTGGAATACTACAACAGCCACAATATATGGTGTATATACTACATTACCGTTCTAGGCAAAAAAAAGTTTTTTTTCTTTTTTTTCTTTTTTTTTAAATTCTGATAAATGAACAGTTTAAGATACAACGATATAAAATTTTCTTATTTGTAGTATCAATATATTTTGTAAATAGTAATAATTTGATTTCGTTAAACATCGCTATAACGAAGTACAAATTATTTATGTTATCAGTAATTTATAAAGACTAAATTTCTCGATTGGAATCAATTAAAAGTTAAAAAAGTGAGATTTTAGTTTATTATATGGTGAGAAAGGATTCCGGAGGGAAGTAGCATCCAAGGATGGATTAGATTTCTATGTACAGGGCGATAATTCTATAAGGCTAATCAATACCTTTAATTTACTGATAGCTACGTTTAAAATAATGAATATCCCAGATTCTAACACATTTATACTATGATTAGGTATGCATCAAGTATAGCTTTTAGGTCTATCTATAACTGTTTAAATTTTCTCTATATCTCAAATTGAGATTATTAAGGGCATGATAAAAAAATTAATGATTATTCATAATATTATATGCAATATAAGAGTAAACACCCTTTTTTTTGTTTCTGTTAAAAGTAAATTTCTTTAGTGCTTATAAATTTTCATATTTCTTGAAAGTTCCATTGTCTTTAGCATTCTTTATAGAATTATATAACGCACTTGTATCTGATATAATCCATTTTAAGTATTCAAATACAATTTTTGAATCCATATCATCCGATTCAACTTTCATGTCTTCAATTTCAGTTGCTATCAAACCGGAATCGGGTATAGGCTTTGGATCCGAACCATTTTCTACTGTATTTTTTAAATCTGTTAGAACTTGTTCTATCTTAATTGTAGTAGGCTCCCAAATAGGATTAATATCTTTTGAAGTATTTATTTTGTTTACTAAGGCAGATAGATCTCGTGAAAGGCGATCATTTGCCTCTGCGATTGAATCCAAAATTTTAATATCTTCTCCAGCATCGTCAAAAGAGCTCATAACTTTATTTATACTAGCTTTAAGATTATTGTGACTAAGTAACATTTCACTTAAAGCTAAAGTTATTTTCTTTTTACTTGCAGTTTTTTCAAATGCAGGTATGATTGCATTGTTAATGTAACCCAAATTGGATGCAAGTCTCTTAACTACTTGCAGTTTCAAATCCACTTTCAATCTGCTGGGTAAAATAAAGTACCCAACTGCAAATGCTATAGCTGATCCAATTATTATATCAACAAAACGTGCTAATCCAGAAGCAAAGATATTTCCGGGTTGGAGGATTGCTAAGAGGAAAATCAAGAACATAGTTAATGCTATAAGGAATATATAACCATTCTTATAGGCACACATTACAGCTAACGTTAAAACTATGAAACCGTAAATGACAATTGGGAAGCCTAAAGTGACTAAAATTCCACTGATAATTATAGCCAAGATCACTCCTACAATGGTGGCGATTACCCTAACGATCATCTCATTAAAAGAACTGGAAATATCCGGTTTGAGAACAAAAAAGATTGTAATTGTAATCCAAAAAGCATGGAATGAATTAGTAATTAGGGTTGCCATGAAAGCCAATCCTAAAGCTATGGCTAATCTAATCCCATGACGGATGTACATATTACCTAGGTTAAAATTGGCCTTCAACTTTTCTATTGGTGATGCTTGTGATGAAAAGAATAAAGGTGGAATATCTAATATCAACTTTCCTTCAAGGATTTTCTGGGAGTTTTCAAATATCTTTAGATATACCTTCATATTTTTTATAACAATTAATCTAGTCTCATTATCTATTTCTGTAATGTTTGTAAGATCACCAATTTTTTTGTTTAAAACAATTATATCAAAATTAACAGTTTTATTGTTTGTTATTATGGCATTAGCAATTTCTTGACTGAGTTTGTTAACTTCTTTGAGAAATTCCTTTAAGATTTCCAGTGCATTTCCTTTAAGGTTCGATTCAATTCCACTGGTGGTTAATTTCGTTGTAACTAAAAGTCTAGCTATTTCAATCATGCTACTTATTTTAGGTGTAGGATTGGTTTTTTTCAGTACCATCCTGGCTTTTATAATTGTGTTCATATCTGCATCAGGAACAAAACAACTAGCTACTATCTGCGTGATGGATTTATCTTTCCTTAATATTTTAGGAATGAGTATAACCATTGAACCTATAAAAGCACCTAAAAATGCCCATAAACCCCATTCAATAGCTGTTGATTGGTTGTTTACAATTACCAATGATGCTAAAATGTAAAATAATAATCCAACAAAACCAATAATGCCTGTTGCCTTTCCCAAGATATTTAAACTGGAATTTAAAAAAATCCAAAACAAAAGAAAAATAAGACCTATCCAAGGATTTATATGGGCTAATGAAGCAGTAAAAAAGGTTAAACCCATAACAATAATCATAATTATATCTAAACGAATTAGTACTTTATTGGGAAGCTTTGCACTCAAAACTAGTGCTATATATGCCCCACTAAATACAAATGCAAAAGTCACATTTCCTAACTTAAGTAATTGAGATATTATGAAAACCACAATTAGGGCTGCAAACATGTTTAATGAAGCATTCCAATCTGGTTTAACATCATTAGGATACAATAACCTAAGAATATACTTTCTTTTGCCAATTTCATTCATAGTATCTAAATCTGATACTTTCCCATTTTTAATTTGATCTGAATCTTTTTTAGCCATCAAAGCGACTCCAAAAAATAAATCAACATATATATTATATATTATTCTTGTAAAGCTATATTTTTTTTCATTATCAATATTTATTCTTCAAATTCAATAATTCTCTTTATATGTCATATATTAGAATAAATTGAGTAAGAATAACTTCATTTTTTTGTTTTGTTTATCTCTTCTTTAAGTTCGTCCACTGTGTTTATTAGCTTGTCTATTTTCTTTTCGTAGTCGATTACCTTTTTTTCTACTCTGTCTGCTGATTTTCGGCTTTCTGTTCTAAAGAAATCAATGAATGAAAACGCTAAAGTGGCTGTAAATAGACTTAAGTATAACATACCGGTTAAAATTATGATTATTCCTATTATCCTTTCAATTGATGTAATTGGAACGATATCTCCGTAACCTACTGTAGTCATTGATACGATTGAATATTACATTGCAGATTCATAGGTCGGAACTTCCGGATTAACACCATTTTCAACAAGGAAAAATAGAAATGAACCGAATACAAGGACTAATAATAGAACAAATGTTGCATAGTCTAATTTTGTTTGGAAGGATATTTATGAACTTCTCTCCCAGTTATTTGCAGTAATTTATAGAGAGCATAAAATCTTAAGATTATTATTAACACTATAATATACACAAAACTAAAAAAGTGGAAAATATTGAAACAAATAAAAGATAAGGGAATTATAGACACAATATAAGCCCAATTATTCCTAATGAATGACCCAATATTCCTATTCAATTTATCCATTCTAATTCTAAAAACTATGAAATCAATTAATATCAACAAGCTATAACCAGATCATAATTACCTATATTATAGACAGTACCAGATTTTATACCTACTGTAAGCCCTGCAATCATCAAACCCATTAATAATAGGTCAACTATTATCAAAACTGTTAATAATGCTTCGAAAATCACCTGAAAGTGTCTTTTCAAGTATATCCTCCCCAAAAAGTATTCTATTTAATATATGTATATAAAAACGTATTAAATTTTTGTAAATTAAAAAATAATATCCAATAAAGTAACTTCAATTAATTTTTAACCTTTTATATTTCTACATATCAAAATCCATGAATAATGTGGGTGTTGTGGAGAATTGACGCTAAAGTTTAAGTAGTTTATCAGTTAGAATTATGTATAATTAATGTAACTGCTATTTTAGAAAGATATTTATATCAGATTATAATATAAGTTAATATAGTGACCCTATGGTGGCGAAACAGTACTTTGGCTTCCACATGGAGACCAAAGAAACCTATAACGAAGTAGAAAATAAAGTCGACCATATAGTTATAAAAACAGTCCTATAACGAAATTTAAAAAATCAAGTAGCCAAGACACATATTTTTTTAAACTAATTTCTCTTTTGAATCAATAATGTTAAAAATTAGGATTTATTATTTATTTTATTTAAAAAAAGGTTATTCTTAAAGTAACCTTCCTCAGATAGATTAAATCTTATCTATAGGACAACTACCCCATATATAAATCAATACCTCCAATTTACTGAGAGCTACCTTTCAAATACTCGATCAATTAGAAACTAGCATATTAATAGTCTAATGAGATATGCATAGAGTATACTTTTTATACCACATTATAACAGTTTAAATTACAACTATATCCTAAATTGAGATATTATAATTAATAAAAAAATTTTGAATCCTTAAATCATAACGGATAATTGGATATTGAAAAGTTTCTATAATTTAGAATTAAAATTCCAATTTGTTGAATATAATTATTAACCAAATATTTGTGAATTTTAAGATTACAAGCCTTAACTATCAAAATCTTGTTTTTGTGATATTGCCTTTTCAATTAAGTTTTGTATTTCCGATTCATCAAATGGTTTATTTATAAAACCTACAGGATCCGTTTGTTTTGCTCTTTCTAAAAGTGAATTTTCATAACTTCCAGTAAGATATATGAATGGGATATTGTATAAGCTACGAATCTGTTGAGCTACGTTAATACCATCCAGTTCTCCATTCAATTGGATATCCATTAAAACTAGATCTGGACTTGTTTCCCCGGTTCGTTTTATAGCATCTTCCCCATTAAATGCCGTATGAATTACTTCATATCCTAAATTTTCTAATCTTAATTTTAAATCTAACGCTATTATAATTTCATCTTCAACAATAATTATTTTTGATCTTGGCGTCATTGTTATATCCGTATTATAAAATAAATGTATCTCGATTTAATATAGAACAATCACATCCTATTTAACTTTCAAAATTTTCTTGTGACATTTATATTTATAATATTAAAAAATAAGCTAGTATCTTTGTAATTTACTATTACTACATCATTGGAATCATTAGAATATTAAACTATCATTTTGTTCTAATTACACTAAATGATTAAAAATTAATTAAAATAATAATAACTATAATTTCTACAGCAAATATAACATTTATATATTCTTAAACATTATCCCCATTATATTTTTTTAGGATTGTTTCATGCAATATTCTCCATCTTTATTTGATATTGTAAAATAAAATATTGAGCCTTTACCTTTTTCAGATTCTGCCCACATTTGCCCTCCAAATTGATGAACAATTTTTTGAGCTATTGCAAGTCCAATACCTGTTCCTTCATACTCATCATTGGTATGAAGTCTTTGAAATATAGTGAATATCCGTTCCAAGTGATCTGAAGATATTCCAATACCATTATCTTTCACAGAGAAACAGTATTGATTTCCTTCTTCTATAACGGAGATATGAATTTTAGGCAATTTATCGCTTCGATATTTAATAGAATTGCTTATCAAATTTTGGAACAACTGTATGAGCATTTCCTTATCACCTATAATCTTAGGTAATTGATCATGTGTGATTACGGCATTATTTTTATCTATAGAAACTTTCAAGTTCAACAAAGTATCATCTAAAACTTTTTCAGTGTCTACTTGCACAAATTCTCTTACCATACCTTTAACTTGAGAATATTCTAATAGGTCATTTATCATATTGTCCAGGCGTTTAGCTCCATCAACCGCAAATTCAATGAATTCATGGGCATCATCATCCAACTGATCCTTATATCGTTTTTCAAGCAACTGTAAAAAACTTGTTATCATACGTAATGGTTCTCGCAGGTCATGGGATGTTACATGCGCAAATTGTTCTAATTCTTCATTTGAATGTTTAAGTGCGGTAATGACTTCTTCAAGCTCGATTGTTCACTCCTTAACTTTTAATTCTAAATTATCATTAGACTGTTTTAATGCTTTTTCTGCTTTTTTACGTTCTGTAATATCTCTAGTAATAGCCAAGGCTATTTTTTTTCCATCTAATTCAAAAAGATGATTGTTAATTTCTACGGGTATTCTTTTTCCGCTTTTAGATTGATGAATTATTTCAAATGTTGCATGCCCTTTTTTTGAGAGTTCTAATGCATTTCCAGATATTTCTGATAGTTTATCGGGAGCAATAATGTCTGCAGGTGTCATATTTAAAAATTCGTCATAAGTGTATCCCAAACGTTCAATACCAATTTTATTTATATCAATAAACTTTCCAGGAAGACCATTTTCTTCCATCAAATTTAGACCGATCATATCGTTAGCATTGTTGAATACCTTACGATACTTCTCTTCCACTTCTTTTAACTCTGCTTCAATCAATCTTCTTATAGGGTCGTTTTTCATTTAGTTATCCTATATTCCTAAACTCTCTTCTATTTATAAAATATGTATACATCGATTTAATAGTTATTATTTGGTTTCATGTAAAATAAAATGATGAACCTTTTTATTTCTATGAATATTTCCAATGGACAGGATATATTAATAGTTGATATTACCTTAAAAAAAGTTTAATAAAAGTATTTTTGATTAAAGATA
>Ga0182021_10001529_pt1 | contig 26704 bp, 21 predicted proteins | sample 612E3MmetaG_FD_120493 | JGI IMG/M metagenome (GOLD analysis project Ga0182021, IMG submission 120493) | Permafrost microbial communities from Stordalen Mire, Sweden - 612E3M metaG (Illumina Assembly) | ecosystem: Environmental > Terrestrial > Soil > Wetlands > Permafrost | place: Sweden...
GTAACACTATTCACTCCCCAAATAAGCTTCGATTACTCGTTTGTCGCCGGCAATTTGGGCCGGTGTTCCTTCAGCTATTTTCTTTCCGAAGTTTATTACAACAACATATTCGCAGTGGTCCATCACCACTTTCATATTATGTTCTACCATGATGACGCCCGTGCCTCTATCATCTCGAATTGATTTCACCAGTCGTATCAGCACGGCGATTTCTTCGGCATCCAGCCCGCGTACCGGTTCATCGAGAAGTAAAAGTTCGGGTTCTACCGCCATGGCAATAATAATACTCATCAGCTTTTGGTAACCACCGGGTAGGCTTCCTGCCCGTTGATCTGAAAAACGATCCAAACCGGCCATAACCAATAGTTTTTTAGCATATTCAAGTACCTTAGCCTCGTGTTTCCGTGCCATCGCAGGTGATTCGAACAGAGTCTGCAAAAAGCCAACCTTGGATCTGTAATGGAGAGCTACCCGCATATTATCCAGCACGGACAAATCCTGGAAAACGGTAGCCAGTTGAAAGGTGCGCACCATACCCAATCGCGCTAGCTTGTAAGGTTGATGACCCGTAACATCCTTTCCCTTATAAATGACCTTGCCACTGGTAGGAACTAGCACTCCTGAGAGTAAATTAAAAGTGGTCGTCTTCCCTGCGCCATTCGGGCCGATCAAGCCCAATATCTGGCCTTTGTTAACCGATATATCCAAATCGGTCACAGCAGCCAAGCCTGAAAATCTTTTTGTTAATTTATTCGTTTCAAGTAAAGCCATCTTCAATCCTTCAGATTACCTTTTTCTCGTCTGTTTGGGCAGCTTTATTACCGGTCATGTCTCTGATTTTGTTTCTGATCCTTACCGGCAAGCCGAATAAACCGGTAGGCATGAACAGCAACACCAGAACCAGGATCATACCTAGAATTAACGGTTGGACCTGACTGTAATGCTGTAAAAGTAAATACAGGAGAGACATGAACACCGTGCCTATGATCGCGCCGATGGGGCTGAAGATACCGCCGACCAACACTCCAAGGACGATCCATATGCCTTGCCAGAGCGAAAATCCTGACGGAGACACGACCTTTAAATAAGGAGCGTAGATTGCACCGGCAAGTCCGGCAAAGAAGCAAGAAAGTGAAAGGGAAATTTGCTTCTGGGTAAATACCGATATACCGGTGTTCGCCAGCAGGTCTTCGTTTTTACCGACACTATCCCAAACGCGGCCAAGCCTGGAATTATTGATTTTAAAATATACCAGGCAGGTTATTATTGCTAATATAAAAGTCATGTAATAATAGGGCGTCAACGATGTCTCAAAGTTTACGTTGTAACCGAATATATGGAGTACAGGTTGCGGAACCGGATAAAACCCGATTTGCCCGTTGAAAAGCCCTTTCCAGGAAATGAATATCCATATGATCAGATTACACAAAGCAATGGTCAGGAATAAGAAATAAGCGCCTTTGAGCTTCAATCCTACGAAGCCGAATAATAATGCTATTACTGCTGGGACGATGCCGGCGATCGGAAGCGCGATCCAGAAAGATAAACCGGCTTTTATCATCAATATGGCTGCTGTATATGCGCCAAGTCCGTAAAAGACAGGTTGCGCTGCGTTAATATAACCGACAGTCCACAAAGAGTACACGCCCATCGCTAAAACGATGTTAAGAAACAACTGGTTAAAAAGAGATATATAGCGCGTAGAGTGCATGAACGTGGGCAATGCGAATAAGAAGACAACTATTACTACGGGAATAAGCCACTGCCATTTAGAAAATTTCATTTATCGTTTCCCCAATATACCCTGCGGTCTAAGTATTAATACCAACATAATAAACCCGAAGGCGAACATATAGCTTGCGGTTCCCAGGTAAGTCATACCGAAGGAATCAACCAGTCCAAGCGCGACACCTCCGATCATGGCGCCGGGGATACTCCCCAGACCTCCCATAATGACAACCGCAAACCCTTTTAATAAAAGTCCGCTTCCCATAAATGGGTCAACATAGGCGATCGGAGCCAACAAAACGCCGGCTGCCGCCGTTAAACAACAGGCAATCACCCAAACTATAATGCGGGTGTTGGCGATGTTCATACCTTGTAAAGAGGCTGCTTCCTGGTCCTGCTGTAATGCTCTTATAGCCAAACCGAATCTGGTTCGCTGGACAAATAAGAAAAGTAACAACATCAGGATCAATCCGCCGAGAATTATAGGTATTCTTGATAACGAAAGGAATGTGGTACCGATATGAATGTTACCGGAAATTAGCGGCGGGACACCTTTAGGCATTCCGCCGAATAAGAGTAAGGCTCCTGTTTCGAGTAAAGAGCTTGCTCCAAAAGTAGCAAGCGCAGGTTCCAGCCCGCCCCTTTTATGCATCGGGTAAAAAATACCCTTCTCAAAAATTATGCCGAGAACACTGACAAGTACCATCGCCACGATAGGCGCCAGGATGAAAGGCAGTCCCCATTTGGAAACCATGAAATATGTAACAAAACCGGCGACCATAAGGAAGTCGCCATAGGCGAAATTACAAACATCAAAAATGCCCATGATCAGGGTCAACCCTGAGGAGAACAAGATATATATAAGACTTAATGAGATCGCGTTTACAAGAGTTTGGATTATTAGTGCTAAATTCATGTCCTAATGATACTCCATCCGAAAATCTTTCCGAATAATCTTGGGTTTCATCCATTTTACCCATCACGGGGTAAAATGTAAAATCTCATATAACTCAATAGTGTTAAAAAAACCTTAAAAAGGTTGTCTGCCTATGCGGATGTCCCCGCATCGTAAAAGGTAGGTAGTGAAGCAACAGTTGTTGCGCGTGTGCCCCACCACCTACCTTTACTAAACCTATTTCCTTGTAAATGAACTTACGGGTTGATTACTGAAGCAATCGTATCTTGTCCATTGTGGATGATACAAACTGTCCATGCGTTGGCGACCTGATGGGTACCATCAGTGCCGAACTGGGCTAAGGCAGCGGGTGAACCGAATGTGGCGAACCCGCCGGAGATTGCAGCATAGTCATATTTCTGGGTGTCGTCGTCAAGTATGGCTTTGACTGCGGTGGTATCGACGCTCCCGGCTTTCTTGATTGCTTGGAACATCGTCCATGCTTGGCTATAGAAATCCCAGGTGGAACCATAGTTAGCGCCCCATTTCGCTTTTTCTCTGTCGGGTAACCCTAAGACGGTAGGTGAAACGGTGGGGGCAACCAACGGTAAAGAGGTGGAAATGACGCCTTCCAGGTTAGCTTCTCCTGCAATAGGTAACATATCGGCAGCGCCGACGATGCCACCGGCAGAAAGGATTCCTTTGTAACCCATATCGCGGGCGGTCTTGATGATGAGCGCGGCATCACCGGTAGGAGCTCCTACGAAATGGATGATGGCCGGATTCTCAGCAAGGATCTTCGTGACGAACGGGGTGAAGTCTGTGGTGCCGCCATCATAGAAGATGTTGTCGAGGTAGGTAATACCATATGTAGCGCAGGCTTTTTTGATCAGATCTGCGAGCAATACGCCGTTGTCGTTGTTGGTCGTGATGTAAACAAGCGATTTTGCATCAGGATGATTCTGAACCATCCACTTGAAGTATCCGTCCACTTGCATAGGCGGAAGCATATACATTCTGTAGCAATAGCTGTTGGCCGGCTGTTTGATAACTGCGTTATCATTTACGACCGTGAAGCTTAAGACCTTGTCTGAAGATAATTCAGGCCCTAATGCCAAGGTGCCTTCCGTCTGGAAGGTGAACAGGTATTTTACACCATCTGAATTAACCATCTGACGAATATTATTCGTGGTGGTTGCGGTATCGTATTTGTCATCCAGAGATTCAACTTTGAAGGTGTAATGAGTGTTACCGACAGTTAAACCGCCGGCATTGTTGAAGTCTTCGGCTGCGAGTGAAACACCATGCTGAACGGAAATGCCCCAAGGGGCGGCAGGCCCGGTCAACGGAGAGTCAGTGCCGATGGTGATAACTTTCTCAGTTAAGGTAGCTGCGGTGGTTGAAGTAGTGGATGAAGTTTTGGTTCCGCATCCGACCAATGAGCCGGCTATCATGCTGATAGCGACAAGGGCGATTAAACCGATAAATATAACTTTTTTCACTAATGCACATCCTTTTCAGGAGGTTAATCCCTCCTATATTATTTTGCTTATTATACGAAAATATTAAAGTTTAGTGAAGGCTCTCCTTCTCTATTTGTATGTTCCTGCACCTCCTCAGAATGTATTAAAGATGTTAAGTGGACTTACACTCTATATGTGAATTTATTTTTCCCCAAATTAGTATGGTTTTCTACACGAAATAGAATGAAATTACGGGCAGTATAACATCTGTTTTAGACTTTGTCAAGTTTTTAGATGTGTTACATTTTAGATGAAAAATGTATGAAAAACATGGGTTATTCGATATCGAAATCCATTGAGAATTCGTTTTCGTCCGCAACTAAAATTGACATAAAAACATCCGCTCAGAATAAAACAGAAAAGAAAAGCTCAGGCCACCCATCTACGGAAATATCCTTTTCAATCGAAGACGGTCAATGTCCCATGCGCTTCTTGAGATCTTTATCTACCCAGAATCGCGCCAGATCGAAGCTTAAAACAGTGTACATCATTATCGTGCCGAATTGACCGTCGAAACCTTTTAACCAGGGTTGACAGAGCGCGTACGAATTCGGTTTTAGTAACGAGATTGAGTAATGCTGCCGCGCCATGTACTCGTTCGCTTCGTGATATATACTTACTATCTGATCAAGGTCGGTCGCCGCTAATGCCCTGGTGTAGAAAGAATCACAAATAGGGTCGTCGATCATCTGGTGGGTCGGGTGACCTGCCTGTAGTCCGTGTAACATCCTGATCGGGTCGTAGGAATGACCTTGTGCCGCCTCGGAACGCTGTGACATCTGGTCGTGTTTATGACCAAGGAGTACATAATCATACCAGGAGACTGTGTCCATTGTTCTTATCTCCATATCAATATCAACCCCGGACAGATAGGTCTTAATAATTTCTAACAAATCCATGTCGCCGGTGTTGTCTGCAACTATGTTGGTTTTAAATCCCTGTGGGTAGCCTGCTTCGATGAGCAGCTTTTTAGCCTTCGTCGGGTTGTAGACATACTCGTCTTTCAGATCTTGAGGCCATTCCTGATATGGGAAACCCCATCCTTTCATATCTCTGGTGTTTGGGGATAAATTATTCACAAATGCAGTGGGGTATGGCTCGACCGTGCCCTGGTAATAATCTTTGGCAATAGCCGGCAGGTTAATCGCTAACTGCATTGCCTTTCTCACCCGGATGTCGTTAAAAGGCGCCTTGTCGATTCTGGGGTCGAGGGAAATGGTTTGCCGGAATGGAATCGGAATCTGTAATATTTCAGGGTTCGTTTTCTGCATTTCTTGGGCATTCTGAAATGAAACGGGGGAGATTAGATCAACTCTACCTGCCCGCATCGCCGTAAAGGCTTCATTATCATCCGGTATTATCTCAAATTTAATAGTATCCACATAAGGTAGCTTGTTCTGCGGATACCGCTCGTCATATCCCCAATAATTGGGGTTTCTGACAACGGTTGCCGAACTCCCGGAAACGAAGTCTTTTAAAATAAACGGTCCGGTGCCGATGGCGTGATGCCAATCACTGACATCGCCCCATTTCTCCACCGCTTCACGTGCCTCAAATACCTGACCGGGATGAGGCGCCAGCAAGCTCTGCATGATGTATTCGGGATTAGATACTTTCCATTTAAAAACCACCGTGTACTTGTCGGCCGCGGTTACCGATATTACATTTTTAAACTCGGGAAGTGAGACATGAAATGGGCTGGGAGTAAGATTGCTATCCAGACCGTACAGCCGATGGTAGTGATACACCACGTCGTCTGCAGTAAACTCCCGGCCGTTAACCGGAGGGATGTCCTGCCAGTGGATCCCTTTGCGTAAATGTACTACAAAAGTGTCCGGTTCCGGAAAATCCCAACTTTCCGCTAATTGCCCCTTACGGTGCTGATTAGGGCGGAAGAGTCTCTTATAGTCGATTACACTCGGGTCGGCCGTCCAATCGTTCGAAGTCAGGGGTTCCATCCACGCCCAGAAAATCTGAGAAAGGAAGACACTGTAATACGGGTCAAAATTCACAATGTCCCGGTCAACGCGAAGAACCATTTCCCCGCCATACTGTGGTTTCCCCAGTTTTTCCCACCATGCAGTTTTTGTTTTCATAGTTGCACACTAGCCTTTTTCCTCGCTTTGATAATTGGCGCCGGACCATCTCCATTACCAGGTTTACATTTGAAGCATGATCTTGACAGCTTTCCCTTGATTGTGAGCTTCGAATGCTTTGATCGCGTCTTTGAAAGGATATACCGTGATCAAAGACTTGAGGTCCAGCTTGGGCAGCATTTGTAAAGCTCTGGGGAATGATTCCATAGTAGGCATAACATCGTGAACGGTTAATTCTCTGATATGCATGTAAAAAATGGGAACTCCTAAATCCATATTCGGAGGATAGGTGGCAACCCAGACAATAGTGCCGCCGATTTTAGCAAGCAATATGAGTTGTCTGGCAATCGAGGCTCTCCCGCTGGTTTCGAAACCAATACTAAAGCCTCTGCCATCTGTAAAGTTATTGGAAATAGCCAGCAGGTCTTCGTGAATCGGGTCTACGACGATATCGGCTCCAAGTTGTTTGGCCAGTTTTCTTTTTTCAGCGATCGGCTCGGAGACAAGGATTTTCGAAGCGCCCGATCTTATCGCCATTTGCAATACCAATTGACCGATGGTGCCGCCGCCGGTGATGATCACAGAATCGCCTGTTTTCATATGAGCTTTATCGAGGACACTAACGGCGATGGAAACCGGCTCCAGAAATGCCCCGATATCCATCGGCATATCATCGGGTATCGGGTAAATCATTTTTTCTTTAAAGACAGCATACTCCGCCATGACACCGGACAAAGGAGCGAGTCTTTCGCAGAAATTGGGCATCCCGTTCATGCAGAAGTAACAGACTCCGCAGGTGCAACGAAAATCCATCGCTACCCTTTGGCCTATCTTAAAACCCGCCTTACAATCTTTGCCCATTTTAGATATCGTACCTGAAGCTTCATGTCCGATTATCTTCAGCCCGTCGCGCATCGGCAACCCCATGACCCTGGCATCTTCGGTCACCGGGCCGGGTTTTCTCGGCCAGCCGATCGCTCCTTCTATCGGTAACATCTTACCGAAAGTTTTACCTTCGACGATGATGGGATCAGTCCCGCATATTCCCGTATAGGCTATTTTAACCTGAATCTCATCCGGCCCCGGTTCAGGCGCGGTTACGTCCTGTATCTCTAATTGCCCAAAATCCTTCACGATCAATGCTTTCATATATAAAAAACTCCTCCTGAAATATTACTTTACTAAATATCTCCACGAAAATCTAATAGAGCATGCGGGCTGTCATGTTGCCTTGATGTATGGCTATTCTGATATTCGCAGGAACAAGGCAATCACCTGCTAAATATATCTCTCTTGCAGCTCCCTGCAACGAGCTCTGGGCTTTTTTATCAGATTTGGAGCCGGTAGCGATTATCACATTGTCCGCTTTGATCGTCCGTTTATTCTGTTGTTTGTCGATAACTACCGCCCCTTCGGATGTGATCTCAACGACCTTGGTGCCGGTTAAGATATCAACTTTATGCTGCACCAGTTGGTCGATGACGTAATCAACCACGTCTTTTACCATTAATTCTCCGATCGCCGGAAGAATTTCTACCAGTGTTACTTTTTTACCCTGGAAACTGAGGAGCTCTGCTGTCTCGATTCCGACCTCGCCGCCGCCGATGACCACTACGGTGTTACCTGGCTTGACGGAACCTTCCAACACGTTGCGGGCATCAGATACAATACTCCGGTCGATTCCCGGAATCGGAGGGAAAACAGTCTCCGAACCACTGGCGATAATGATGGCGTCGGGTTTCATCTGTTTAACAAGAGTAGCGGTAGCCTCTTTGTTCAGTTCTACCTTTACTCCCAGTTTTTTAAATTGAGCTTTATAGTACCTCACGATGGTCATAATTTCTTCCTTACCGGGAGGTATCGCTGCCAGATTCAATAAACCACCGAGTTTAGAGTCTTTCTCCCACAGCATAACGTTGTGGCCGATCATTGCGCTGATACGGGCGGCTTCCATGCCTGCCGGACCGCCACCGACGACCAGCACTTTCCTTATTCTTAACGAACGTTCAAGATGGGCAACCCCTTCTCTCCAGGCATCGGGATTAACTGCGCATCGGGTCTCATGGAACCAACCCTGGCAAAGGATATCATGGCACGTATTACATGCAATACATGTTCTGATCTCATCCAGTCTGCCTTCCCTGGCTTTGTTGGGCAGTTCGGGATCTGATATCAAAGGACGCAGCATCCAGACTAAATCTACCTTGCCATCCACGATGAGTTTATCTGCCAATACAGGGTCGTTGATCCGATTGATAACACCTACCGGCACTTTAACCGCTTTTTTTACTATCGCTGCATTATCTGCCCAGACAGCTTTGGGCACATAATAAGGTCCGACAGAAGACCAGAAGGGAGCTTCATGCGTGCCGCCGGTAATATGGATCTCATCAGCGCCTGCTTTCTCCAGGTAACCCGCGATTCTGGCGGCAAATTCGGGTGTTATTTGTTCTTCTTCATGCACCTTATCGATCGAGTTGATTTTAATTAAAACGGGGTAGTCTTTTCCGCAGGTCTTTTTGATACCCTGGATAATCTCGCATGCGAAACGGGCATTGTTTTCCACACTCCCGCCGTACTGGTCTTTTCTTTTATTGGTGTACTGGCACATAAACTGGTAAACCAGGTAGCCATGGCCTCCGTGGATTTCCACGCAATCGTAACCGGCCTTTTTTATTCTTTGAGCTGCTTCAACCCACCGGGTTACCTGATACTTTACTTCTTCTGTGGTCAATTCATGCGGCATAATGCCGAACTTAAACTTGATCGCTGATGGAGCAATGGGATGCATATCCTTTGTGGCACCAGCTTCATCAGGCCGCATTTCCCTGCCTTCATGCATGATCTGGATACCGATTTTAACATCGGGGGACACTTCCCGCATACGTTTTCCCATTTTTGCCAATGCCGGAATATACTTATCGTCATCCAGCCTGGCCATCGATTCTGTAGCCCATCCGGAAATATCCGGACAACTGGCGCCTACCATCACCAAACCGGCTCCGCCCCTGGCTCTTTCGATATAGAAATCCTCGGTAGCTTGAGTGATAATGCCATCCTTGGCTTGAGGCGCCTGCTCACCGAAAGCGATTCTGTTTTTTAATTCCATTTTTCCTATCTTTATGGGGGTAAATAGTTTCTGGAATTCGTACATCTTCATTCTCCTTAATACCGTAATTTGTTAACAGAGTAAGGTGTCAGGTATCGTGTGGGGCAACTGGAAATGGGATTATATATAGTATTGTACCCGCAGATACAACGAAGTTTCATAAATTATATAATAAATCATTTAGTTGTCAATAACCTAACTTTGATTATAAGATAGTAGCAGGAACAATAAAACAATGTTATAATTCCAGCGGTTTAGCCAGAAGCTGAAAATTATTTCGGTCGAAGATGTTAAAAGGGAGAACAACAATGAAAGCGGCAGTAATAAAGTCACCGGGTGTGCTTGAGGTTCAGGATATTCCCGAGCCGGTATGTGAACCTGACGAGATTAAAGTTAAAATTGCTTACGCCGGGATCTGCGGTAGCGACCCCAAGATCGTCGATGGTACGGTAGGCGCGGCCTTTCCTGCCGGAGCGATCGGAGGGCCGTTGAAAGTTACTCCGATGCGTCCCGGAGTCAGGATTGCCGGACATGAGGCTTCAGGCACCATCGTCGAGATCGGCAAAGATGTTAAAGGCGATTACAAGATCGGTCAACATGTCGCCATGAACTTCCGGAAGACCTGCGGTGGTTGTTATTATTGTCAAAACAAGATGGAACATTTTTGCGAGCGGGTTACCCCTTTCGTGGGCGTGATGGCTGAATACGGCAGTTTTAAAGAAAGTCTGGTCTTTGCTTTACCCGATGATTTACCACTGGATGTAGGTGCGTTTCTAGAGCCGTTATCCATTGCGGTTCATACCATGGATATCGCTAACATCAAAGTCGGCGATACCGTGATTATCACCGGCGGCGGCCCTATTGGTTTGTTATCGCTCCAGTTAGCGGTTAAAGCCGGAGCTTCCAAAGTCCTCCTCTCCGAGCCGATCGCTGAAAAAAGGGAATTGGCGAAACGCTTGGGAGCGGATGTAGTAGTAGACCCCATTAAAGAAGATTTGCTGGCAATCTGTAACAAGTTTACAGATTCCCGGGGTTTTAATATTTGTATTGAAGCAACCGGTATCACTGCGATTGCCCGGCAGCTAGTCCTGCTGGCGGAACGTTGCGGACATATCGTCTGGGCCGGTGTCTATCCCGGCAATGCTGACGCAGAGGTTCCGATTTTCTATATGTATTCTAAAGAGTTGTCTATCCATTCGGTCAAATTAGCTCCGTACTCTTTCCCGCGTGCTCTAAAAATGCTTCCCAAATTAGAACTTAAGCCTTTGATCACCGTTTATCCTCTTGCGGAAGTAGTTCAGGCATTTGCCGCTCACAAAAAAGGGAAAGACGTTAAAATAATGCTCAAACCCTGAACTGATATTTTAAATCCGTAGATGCCGGTCCGCCGGGTATAGCGGTCAGGGTTATTTATCTTAAATCTATCTGATAAACAAGAGGGAGTGCCTCGCACTCCCTCTTCCGGTTTACTATTTAATATTGGTTGGATTCATTCTCACAACAAAAAACAGCAATAAATGAACCTATCTGTTTAAATGCCGGCCTTTTTTGCTGGAAGACGTCTGTCCAGGGGAAAGGTCTTGTTATCGCGGGATGGTAAGATCACCGTTCCGGTTCCCGGCATTACTTCTTCATTACGTTGATTTATAGTGGTGGTTTCAATATCCACACAAGGCTCATTGTTCTCGTCGAGGTATTTATTCGTGACTTTACCTTTCAGCCATACTACGTCGGAATGATAAACAAATTTTCTGTATTGCGCGGCGCTCTTCTTCAGGAATCCGTCATCGCCCATCCAGTCGGTAAGCAGTTCGATTTGCCAGCTTTGTCTCTGGAAGCCGACGTCATAAGGATTGGGTAACCCGCCCTGGGCTGCAGCGGCTTGACGGTTGTAATGAACGGCATATATCGGTTCCAGAGCATGGGTGACCGGGTCTCTAAACGACCATGCGGGGTGCTGCCGGTATTTACGTAGTTGCACGCCATGCGCCGATAAACTGGGTATTGGCGCTCCGCCACCGATGAGGAATGCGATTTCATCGGTCAAGCCAAGCGGTCCTTTCACCACAGGTTTTAATTCATCGCCAACCTTAACGTCTTCCCAATAACGGATTTTAGCGCCCCTGTATTCCTCGGCTAATACCTGTTCTTCAATATCCTTTACCTGCTCTTCCGTCCATGGATGAGGTAATTGAATGCTCGAATACTTGCCTTTTTCCTTTGCTTTGGCTCGCTCCATTCTGATGGAAGACCATTTTACCTTAGCGATCAATTCTCCGTTTTGGTTTTTATAGCTATTCGATTTCCAGTCGACGATGATTCTTTCAGCGAATGAGCTCGGCTTCGGCCCGTCAAATCCCAGGTAATAACATTCAGGGAGAACTTTGTCGCCCAGTAAGATCGGCCGGAAGAATTCACATTGAGTTTCATTATGGAAACCGCCTAAACCTGCCCATCCGAGTTGCAGCCCGGAATAACAGGCAAAGATCCAGGACGGCGGAGCAACCAGTGTGCCGAAACGGGTATTTTTAGCATACTCCGCGTTTCTCCAGAGAGGATTCGCATCGCCGATACCATCGGCAAATTTTCTTATCGCGGTCCAGGTCGCTTCTTCGTTATTGATTTCATCATCGATACGTAATTTGCTGCCGATCTTGGCGCGCATTTTGGCGATCATCTCATCGGTAATCACGGCTTCCGCCATTTTTACTTTTTTCACAGGTTCATCGGTCATTTTGTTTCCCTCCTGAATATCTCGTAATTAATTATTAACCGGGCAGATTAATTATATACCTGTTCAATATACGCCACTCCGGAACAGTTCTTTTTCATGATAGTATTTTGAAACTTTGGAAGGCGGCAGGATTTTCTTTTCGTGCAGATCAAGTTGGTCGATGGCGTTATCCCTTATTAATTCCAGGCACGATTCGAGCTGCTTTATTTTTTCCGGAGTCAGACATGACATCACTTTTCGCAGAAGTTCTCTTTCAGAGGACAAGCGCAGAGCCTCCTCTCCTTTTTCAGTGATCTTCACTTTAACGCGTCCCCGTCCATCAACGCTTTTTGTCTTCGTGATAAGTCCTTGTTTTTCCATCCTGATGAGAATATCGGAAATAGCGCTTTTGTGTTCATAAGCATATCTGGATATTTCCGTAGGCGAAGTTTCACCTCCCAGAGCGTGGAGAATAAACAGGATATAGGCTTGAACCGGTAAGACTCCATGTTTTTCCAATTCTAAACGCCGCAGCTTGGCGATCATGTGATAGACTCTGCTTAACAGAATCCATGTATCGTATTCCTTTTCTCCGTTTTGGCTGTTATTCATTCGTTTTCCCGGTGAATTTCCCATGTTGACAAATAAATCGCTTTTTGTGTAGTATAAAGTCGATACGGAAGTACGTACACGTACTATAATATTATAAGCTTTTCTTTTTTCGAAATGCAATAATTTTAATGAAATTTTAGTCCGAATAATTCGTGAGGGGAAACCGGTTGATGGCGACGAATCGGGGATTGATCAGCTCTTATCGGGTACTGGATTTAACCAATGAAAACGGTTATTTATGCGGGGAAATCCTTGCAGAGATGGGCGCCGATGTGATCAAAATAGAAAACCCCCGCGGAGACAGCGGCCGTCAAATTGGGCCTTTCTATCAACAAACCCCGGACCTGGAAAAAAGTCTGTATTGGTTCGCCTATAATCTCAATAAACGTGGCATCACCCTGGACATCGAAACCGAAGACGGCCGGCAAATATTGACCCGCTTAATTAAAAAGGCCGATTTTATCATTGAATCTTTTCCCCCCGGATATTTGGCTAACTTAGGTTTAAGCTTTACTAAAATTCACGAGATCAACCCGCGAATTGTAATGACCTCCATCACGCCTTTCGGACAAACAGGCCCCTATAAAGACTATAAAGGTTCCGATCTGGTGGTGATGGCTATGAGTGGCTTGATGTATATCACCGGAGACCCGGATAAAGCCCCTCTCAGGATCAGTTTTCCACAGGCTTTTCTGTTAGCTTCTGCTCATGCCGCCGCCTCCAGCATGATAGCTCATTACTATCGTGAAACCGGTGGAGAAGGCCAGCACGTGGATGTTTCCGCCCGGGAAGTTGTGTTATGGGAAATCGCCAACGGTATGCCGCTGTGGCAACTAAATCAGATCATCTATAAAAGAGCCGGTTCGTTCCTGTCCGGACGTTGGTCGGATGCCAAACAGAGATTATTGTGGCCATGTAAGGACGGATACGTCTCATTCTACATACTGGGCGGGCCGTCAGGTATTAAAACAAATATCGCCATTGTAAAATGGTTGGTGGAAAAAGATGCCGCTCCGGATTACTTGAAACAATTCAATTGGAATACGCTGGATATGTCGAAACAAACACAAGCGATGCAGGACCGGTTGGAGAAACCTATCGGCGAGTTCTTTATGAGATTCACCAAAGCAGAGCTTTATGCTGAATCGGCGAAAAGAGGGATCATGCTTTATCCTGTTTGCAACGCCCAAGATATCCAGGAAAATGTGCAATTGAAAGCCAGAGATTACTGGGTAAACGTCGATCATCCCGCACTATCGACTTCGATCACTTACCCGGGCGTGTTTGCCAGACTATCCGAAACACCTCTCACAATAAACAAACGGGCTCCTGTTATCGGAGAGCATAATCTGGACATCTACGAAGGTGAACTTGGATTTACCAGGACGGAATTAGGCGCGTTACATCAATCCGGTGTTATCTGAAATAGATCAACAGGGAAATGAGGAATGGATAAGAAAGTATTCGAGGAAATTAAGGTTCTTGACTTCGGATGGGTTATCGCCGGACCAATGACCTTGAAATATCTTGCGGACTATGGCGCGACGGTTATTTGTCTGGAATCCTCCCAACACCCTGATCTTCTACGAACTTCCGCTCCGTTTAAGGATGCTACTCCGGAAATTGATAATTCCGGTTATTTTGCCTATTTAGCCGGGAACAAATATAGTATTACCGTCGATCTGAAACAACGGCAAGGATTCGAAATTGCTAAAAAGCTGGTTGCCTGGGCAGATGTGGTGGCTGATAGCCATCGACCGGGAGTATTGGAAAGCTGGGGGCTGGACTACGAAAATTTAAAAAAAATAAATCCAAGCATAATCTTGATACGTAATTCCAACCAGGGTCAAACCGGACCGGCAGCCCAACAACCCGGTCTGGGGAATCATATTAACGGCTTAGCCGGAATCGTGAATATGGTCGGTTGGCCGCATCAGGAACCGATATCGATGCAGGTGGCCTACTCCGACTATGTGGTTCCTCATTTCGCGGCTGCTGTTCTAATCGGGGCTCTGGATTATCGGCGGAAAACGGGTAAAGGTCAAATGTTGGACATATCTCAACTCGAGGTTGGACTCAATCTGTTCTCCCCTAATTTAATTAAATATCCCGGCAGCCAGGTCGATGAAACGCTCAAAGGCAACTCTTGTGAATATGCAGCCCCGCATGGTATTTTCAGGTGCAAAGGTAATGACCGGTGGTGCGCTATCAGTGTATTTACCGATGAAGAATGGCAAGATTTTTGCATGGCTATGGAACAACCGGATTTGATTGGTGACGTGAAGTTCGCCACCATGATAAACCGCAAGAAGCATGAAAACCGGTTAAATGAAGTTATAGAAAAATGGACATCTCAACGTGATCCGGAAGATGTTATGAAATTGTTGCAGCAGGCCGGTGTGGCTGCCGGAATCGTTGAAAACGCCAAAGATCTGAGTGAAGACCCCCAACTCAAAGAAAGGGAATGTTTCTGGGTAGGGGAGCACAGAAAATTGGGTAAGTTCTCTTATCTGGGGCAACCTTCCATATTATCGGAAACCCCCGCAAAACTGTATCGGAATGCTCCCTGTCTGGGTGAGCACACCGAATACGTTTGTCGCGAATTATTAGGTATGTCGCCCGATGAATTCGAAGAATGTCTGATAGCGGGCGCTTTCGGACAATAGTCCTTTTTATTTTTGTATACAAATTAAAGCGGTCGAGGACATGATATGAGCGAACTGGCTTTCAACCAAATAGTGGTATTAGATTGTACTGAAGGGATTGCCGGTCCTTATTGTTCGAAATTATTAGCCGATTCGGGCGCTGATGTAATTAAAATCGAAAAGCCCGACGCCGGCGATGTCACCCGTAAAATGGGGCCTTTCCTCAACGATGACCCTGACATCGAAAAAAGCGGGGCATTTTTTTATCTGAATACGAACAAGCGAAGTATCACGCTCAACCTGGAATCCGGGTCAGGTAAAAATATATTCCTTAAACTACTGCATAAAGCCGATATTGTGATCGAGAGTTTCACTCCGGGAACCATGTCCAAATTGGGCTTATCTTATGAATCATTATCGAAAATTAACCCCCAAATCATTATGACCTCTATCTCTGGTTTCGGACAAACGGGGCCGTATCGGGATTATCAGGCCACGAATCTGGTGACCTTCGGGCTTTCCGGAGCAATGTATACCTCCCGGCCGGGTAACGATACTTCTACCCGACCGGTGGTGGAGGGCGGACGTCAGTCTGAATACATTACCGGCCTGTTAAGCTTCGTCGCTACTGCGGCGGCTCTGATAAATGCAAAAGACACCGGTAAAGGAACATGGATAGATATGTCCGCTCTGGAATGCGTGGCCAGTGCCTTGGGCGCAAATATCGATGAATATTCCTATTTGGGACTAAGCCGCAAGACAAACCCCTTTGCCATTCATGGTTATCCCATCGGTTACAGTGTACCCTGCAAGGATGGATGGATCAGTCTGACTCCCGGATTAGGTGGCGCTCCTAATATTCCTTTGTTGATAGAGCAGCCCGAATTACTGGACGATCCGTTATTTACCAAACCTGCCCAACGCATGGCCGACCCCAAAAAGTTCGATGATACCCTGTCTCCCTGGCTTCAAGAACATGATAAATGGGAAATTACCAGATTGGCGCAGGAGTTAAAAATGGCTTTCACACCGGTGCTTACCCCGGGAGAATTGGCCGATGACGAACAATTGAAAGCCAGAGGCTTTTTTGTCGAAACTCAACATCCGGTCATGGGCAGGGTCACTTATCCTGGAACTCCGTTTAAAATGAGTGAGACTCCCTCCCGTATCGGGAAAGCGCCGTTGTTAGGAGAAGACAACCACGTTATTTATAGCGGTCTGGGATTTTCTGAAAAAGACCAGGCGGAATTGAAAAAGCGGGGAACCATTTAATATGGCTTACGAATTATTGACAGGAACCAGAGTACTCGACCTGACCATGGTTTTTGCCGGACCCGTCAGTTCCCGCATACTGGCTTCGCTGGGAGCTGAGGTTATTAAAATAGAATCCGCTATACGACCGGATGTATTTACACGCGGAAACGTTTATCCTGAAAATGACCCCGGCGCCGAACCCTGGAACAGAGGTAGTTACTTCCACGCCCTCAATGCCGGGAAAAAGGGAATCACCCTCAACCTGGGGCATGAGAAGGGGCGTGACATCTTTAAGAAACTGGTGAAGATCAGTGATGTCGTGATGGAAAACTACTCCCCCAGGGTTATGGAAAACTGGGGACTTGGCTATGATGAATTAAAGAAAATAAAACCGGATGTCATTATGGCTTCCATGAGCGGGTTAGGTCATGTCGGGCCGCTGCGCAACTATTATATGTATGTACCCGGTATGGAAGGGATGTCCGGCCTGACGCATCTGACCGGCTATCCCGGTCAGCCTCCCATGCTTTCCGGTTTTTCGTATGGAGACTGGATGCTGGGAGCCACTTCCTCGGCTGCCATCCTAACCGCCTTGTTCTATAAAAAAAATACAGGACGTGGTCAATTTATCGATGTCGCCGGTCGGGAAGCCATGATCAGTAATATCGGGGATATTGTCATGGATTTCACCTTGAACCATCGGGAACAGAATAGAATGGGCAATGATCAACCGTATGCCGCCCCGCATGGCTGCTATCGATGCAGCGGCGATGATAATTGGGTCAACATCGCCATCGAGCGTGAAGACCAGTGGACTAGTTTTTGCCGGGTGATCGGCGAGCCGGAATGGTCTAAACAGGAGAAATTCAGTAACTCCACCGGTCGGTGGCAGAACCGGGGGGAATTGGATACCTTGGTAGAGGCTTGGACGGCAAAGCATGACAAATTCGAGATCACTGAAGCATTACAAAAAGCGCATGTTCCCGCCGGTGCTGTCTTGAGCATGAAAGAAGTTAATCTCAATCCGCATCTCATTGAGCGTGGTTTTTTTAATGTCATCGACCACGGAGATGGAATCGGAAAAAGACCGATGCCTTGCCAGATACCGGCTAAATTCAATAATATCGATAGTTTTGTTCCTGATAGAGCCCCCCGTTTTGGGCAGGATAATAATTATGTTTACGGTGAATTATTGGGTATTCCTCAGGAAGAACTCGCAGCCCTCGAGAACGAACAGGTGATAGGCGGGGCTCCAAGCTTTCCACCCGGCAGGCCGACTCGACTGAACCTGATCCAGCAGCAAAATGCGGGCGCACTGGACGCGGATTATACCGGCCGGTTGAGGGAGAAATACCGGACGGATATGGGTATAAACGGAAGCAAGAAAACTGATCGGTGAAAGCTTGACAAGCGGAAGCAAAAAGGTGCACTATGTTATCCAGACAAAAAATGATGTATTATTGAAAAGATATTATTAAAAAAGGAGAGGAAAAATGAATTGGAACCTTGATATCGGGAGTCTTCAACTAACTAACTTAAGCCATGTCGGTATCGCAGTGAAGGATGCCGAAAAGACAGCCATTATGCTCTCTAAGATCTGGAACATCGGTACGCCGGAAGTTTTCGATTATTCGCCCAAAAAATCGGAAATGTTTTACGGTGAAGCTTTTAAAGTAAGACTGGTATTCATCAAATTCGGGGCTTTCCCTGTTGAATTACTTCAGCCTTTGGACAATAAATCCATCTGGTCAAAATTCATTGCCGAGAAAGGCGAAGGCATCCATCATGTCGCCCTCGGAGTTTCTAACTATGACGAACATATGGCCAAAATGAAAAAAATGAAGCACAAACTGCTGGTCGCTGCAGAATTCAATGGCGAAAAGTGGTGCTATTTCGATTGTAATCCGGGTGGCGTGGTCTTTGAGTTCCGCGAGGAATATAAAAAGAAAGCATAATTTCGGGCAAAAGCGATTGTGTTTTGGCCTGATTGTTTGTTTTTAAAGCTACGGTTAGCGCCATCGATTCACTGAGTGTAGAATCGTGGTTAATGTTGTTTGATTTCCTGTGATTGAAACGGTAAGGAGGATACTGACTGATGAAAAAGCTTATCAACGATCCTTATAAAGTAGTAGACGAAACCATCTCCGGGATTCTCAAAGCCTATCCCTATCATTTAAAGATGGCGAAAGGCAGCTCGCGGGCTTTGGTCCGCAAGGATGCTCCGGTAAAAGGGAAGGTCGCTATTTGCACCGGCGGAGGCTCAGGCCATATTCCGGTCTTTCTCGGGTATGTGGGTCCGGGATTATTGGATGGGGTTTCTATCGGTAATGTTTTCTCCTCTCCGGGTGCCGACGATATGGTCGCTGCCACACGGGAAATAGATGGCGGAGCCGGAGTGCTTTACCTGTTCGGGAACTACAGCGGCGATAAAATGAACTTTGAAATGGCTGCGGAGATGGCCGCGCTGGACGGTATCACTGTGAAAACAAGTATTGCCAGTGATGACGTTGCCTCAGCGCCGCCTGCCGAGAAAAAACGTCGTCGCGGAATTGCCGGTATTTTCTTTGCGTATAAAATCGCCGGTGCCAAAGCGGACACCAAAGCCACTCTTGATGAGGTCAAAGCAACGGCTGATAAAGTAATTGAAAACACCTGCACCATGGGTGTGGCGCTCAGCCCGTGCACAATACCGGCCGTAGGCAAGCCGAACTTCATCATTGCCGATGACGAAATGGAACTCGGTATGGGTATTCACGGTGAACCCGGCATTGAACGTACCAAGATGAAGAGCGCCGATGAGGTCGCTGCTATCATGGCTGATAAGGTAATTAAAGACTTGCCTTTTAAGGCAAAAGACGAAGTAGCGGTGCTCGTCAACGGTTTGGGAGCAACTCCGCCGGAAGAACTCTTTATTATGTACAACAAATTCTATGATATTCTGGGAGAGCGCGGTATTTCGGTATATAAGGCGTTTATCGGCGAATACGCCACGTCGATGGAAATGGCCGGCGCCTCATTCACTTTATTAAAACTTGACAGTGAATTCAAGAAATTACTGGACGCCCCTGCTTTTTCGCCATTCCTTCCACAATGGAGACGTGCATGAGCCCGGTGATCAACACCGCTATATTAGCCGATATTCTGAAAGATACTGCGACCGGCTGGAGCCGGAATAGCGATGAATTAAGACGTTTGGATTCCATTGCCGGTGATGGCGACTTAGGGGTAACCGTGGAGCTCGCCGGTAAAGCGATGACCGATTATTTGACGAATCTCGGTGAAGAGGATATCGGCAAACTGCTGATGAAATGCGGCATGCAGATCAATAAAGCCAGCCCGTCTACTTTCGGTACGTTATTGGCTTCGGCCTTTATGGAAGCCGGTAAAACTGTATTGGGACGTAAGGAAATCACAGTTGATGATTTAGTGATTTTAGGGAAAGCCGCGATTGAGGGTGTAAAGAAACGCGGCAAAGCTGAAGTTGGCGATAAGACGATGCTGGATGCGCTTGTCCCCGCGGTGGTGGCTTTCGAACAGGCTATCGCCGGGGGAACTGATATTAAAATGGCTCTGGAAATCGCGACTAAAGCGGCCAAGTCCGGAGCAGAAGCGACTGTAAACATGAAGGCTAAATACAGCCGTGCCAGCTACCGCCAGGATGGGGCTATTGGCTTACAGGACGCCGGCGCGACTGCTACATATTTTCTGATAGAATCATTTGCTAAATGCCTGAGCACGCGTATCTGAACAAGATCGATATTAAAAGAATAAAAAAGAAAGGGGAGCTCAAATTTGTGTTTGAGCTCCCCTTTGTATTAGTGTTCTTTAATTTACTTACCGGTAACCGGGTTTTTGTAGTGGTAGGGAAAAATATAACCGGTCGGGTAAGTGAGAAAGGTCGTGCCTGGTCCGGGTGGCCGTCTTGTCCCTAGAGGCGGATTGAGAATCGATGGACGATTCACCCAACCCTGGTCTAGCGGACTACTGATAATTTCATTAAAGAAGATTTTCTTCAGCTTCCAAATCCCATCTTCCTTAACATATTCGTTTTCCCAGATCCCGGCTCCAATTAAAGCCTTGGTCTGACCCTCACGCGGCATAGCTCCCAGGAAATACCCATACCATCTTCCTTTGGCGAAGGTACCATCCGGTTCGATATCGACGATCCCGCAGAGTGTCGGGAGTATATGTAAATATTCCGGAGGAGCTTTTTTCGTATTCGGTCCGTAGGCGGGATAATGGTTGGGGAAACGGAAAACCTCCCGGATGTCATCCCATCCTTTATATTGCCCTGTATCATTGACTTCAAAAGTGATATCAGGCCGGTGAGACCACAAGCCCACTAAATCCTCTTCCTGCCAGTGTTCGAGGTAGTAGCCGTAAGACCTCTGCAATATCTTGATTGCTTCCATGTCCTCAAGCCATGTGAGTCTTTTAGCCTGTTTATTTAATGTGGCTGTCAGTGTTTTTACTTTTGCTTCCAGTTCCGCTGTATTCAAAATCAACCTCCTTTGCGAAATTTATGCCCTGAGCTTACTTCCCTGTGACCGGATTTTTGTAGTGGTAGGGGAAAATATAGCCGGAGGGGTAAGTAGCAAAGTGGGTATTCGGCCCTGGAGGAGGCCTGTTGGCCATGGGCGGGTTGGACAGATAAGGTGTCTTTACCCAGCCTTCATCCAGCGGGCTGCTGATAATATCATTCCAGAAGACTTTCTTTAACTTCCAGATTCCGTTTTCTTTGATGTACTCGTTCTCCCAGATTCCGCAACCGATTAATGCGCGAAGTTTTCCTCTTCGGGGCAGGGCTCCCAGGAAGAAACCGTACCATCTGCCTTTTGCGGTCTTGCCGCCCGGATCCAGATGGACGATACCGGAACCCGGCATTAGAATATGCAGGTATTCCGGAGGAGCTGTGATCTCTCCGTTAAAGGCGGTATAGTGGTCTGCGAAGTGGAAACACTTTTGAACCCCTTCCCATCCTTTAAATAAGCCGGTTTCATTCAGCTCCACCTCGGTATCGGGGCTGTGGGACCATAGTCCTAACAATTGCTCTTCCTGCCAGTGCTCCAGGTAATAACCATAGGATCTCTGCAATTTCTTGATCGCCTCGATGTCCTCTGCAGCCGTGATTCTGGCTTCCAGTTTTTCGGCGGTTTCTGCCAGCGCTTTAACCTTTGCTTCCAAATCTTTTGCTTCCAAAATCAGTCTCCTTTTTCATTTGTACCCCAATCGGTTTTTCGGCCCGATATAATCTTGAAATTGGCACAATACTAGCATTGATTAATCGGATTTGTCAACTCAAACTAATCAATATTAACAAGGGATATTCTTAAAATATATTATAGTCTTTTCCGCAAAATACCGCTGTTAAATATTTATACATTTTCTATATCGAATCCTTGCCCGAAATAAAATCGAAAAATATTTGCGTCTATGTTACTACCGATTCCGATAAACTCTGAAAAACCGGGACAACATTGTTATTTGGGGTCGCCGTCCAGGAGTAGTTACAAAATTCTTAATATTTAGTAATAGAAGATTGGCATGCCTGAATTTAAGGAACCTTACTTAAATCCCCGACCGTAAGGTCGTGCGATTATCTAAAGGGATAACTCCATAGAAAATAGCCTGATTGTTTTCCCCATTTTCCTATGCTACAATCGCTGCATGGAATTGACTCCGGAAGTACAAAGCCTATACAAGGAATTGCTGCGCGAGCTGGATAAGTTTGGTACAATCGTCATCGAAGAGAAAAAGACGTCATTCCATATAAAAGGCGGATCGGCATTTGCCGGTGTTCATCCCCGGAAGAAATATTTCATTCTTAATATCGTTTCTTCCGCACCTATTAAAAGTCCTAGAATCACGGATCAAGAACAGGTCTCTAAAAACCGGTTCCATAATCGGGTGAAAATAGAAAAATCAGAAGATATCGATAAAGAATTATTAAAATGGCTTAAAGAAGCCTACACCCTGACTGCATAATGCAGTAAAGTATTCTAACCTCAAACCGTTTCTATCATGAAAGATCTACGGCGTCATCGTCACTTTAATTGATTTGTCCAGATGTTTTTCGGAAGTCTCGATTGCCTTTTTCCAATCTTTCAGCGGGAAATTGTGGGTGACGATTTTGTTGGTCTTTATAAGGCCCTCGGTCAGAAATTTAATCGCTTGCGGATAAGCCCATGTCCCCAAAAGGGCGCCGGCTATATCTAATTCCTTATCGACGATAATGCTGAAATCGAAATCGGGCTTCTCCGTAAAAACACCGTATTCCATTAATCTGCCGCCATGTCGCAGCATATCGATGCACATCCCCAAACCCTTCGGATTACCGGTCACTTCGAGAGCGACATCGCAGCCCATACCGCCGGTCAGTTCTTTCACCTTTTTCACAACATCTTCTTTCTTTGGATTAAGAACCAGGTCCGCGCCAAGTTCTTTAGCCAGTTCCAGTCTGTGTTCGTCAGTATCGACGGCAATCAAGAGCAAGGGATTCTTCAGTTTTGCCGCCTGCAGCATGAGAAGACCGATCGGCCCGACACCGGCTAAAACTACATTTTCACCGAATTGAATGTTAGCGCGCTCTGCGCCGTGAATGCCGCAAGCTAAAGGCTCAATGGCTACGGCGACATCCCAAGATAATTCATTCGGCACTTTCCAGATGATCGAATCTTTGTTTAGTTTCATATATTCAGCCCAACCGCCGTCAGGTCCGTTCAGGCCTATAAAGCCGGGTGCATTACACAGATTATATCTACCGTGCCTGCAGAAAAAGCATTCCCCGCAGGGCATGATCACCTCAGCCAGGGCTTTATCCCCTACTTTCAGCCCGTATTTTTCTTTTGCTCCCGGCCCCAGTTCCACAACTTCACCGACATACTCATGTCCGGCGACAATGGGAGCATTATCATAAATGGTCTGACTGAAAAAAGCGCTACCGTGATATATCTTAGGGTCGATAGCACAGATACCGCACCGGCCCACTTTTATTATTACTTCCTCTTCACCGGCTTTGGGGTCGGCGACATCCTCATATCTGAAATCCTCTTTACCGTGAATCACGACTGCTTTCATTTTTACACCTCTAGATCAATTATATACGGCAGGACTGACTTTCTGCTATTCCTATTCAATAATGCAGGAATAATTTTAAGGTTATTGTAACACTATCGATTTAAAATTTGCTTGTGATTTGATGCTTGATTATCGGAATTTGGGTGGGGATCGGTGGTGAGGAAAATGCTGGTGGGCTATTCGGAACAGTTCCCGAACTATGTTTGAGAAGAAGGGATTGATCCCGGAAATACAACGAATACTTATTCAAACTAATACTGTTTTGCAGTTGGAATGACATTGTCTTGTCTGTCCAATTTGAACTACGCTTCTTCAGATATCACAATCTATTAAATTGTTACCTGATTAGGATATTCAAATTGAGGTCACAATACTCTTTTAGTGACCCCATATTCCGTTGAATAGATTTTACAATTTAGTATCTAGCGTAATGTCTCAGATAAAGACGTAAAATGGTTTAGATACGATTGATTGTAAAGAAATTATAGAATCATAACACTAGTGATACATCAAGAACAGATTTTCAACAATGAACAGTCAAGCAGTAGAAACTAGATATGATTCATCAAAGAGAAAACATCGGGATGTCGACATGACCTGCCCCCAATCGTTGTACCAGTTGTTATGTGTTAGTTCCGGCAAATATCAAAGAGGGCTGACTTTCTTGAGTCAGCCCTCTTTCGAAGTTACTTCAACCGATTAGTCTAGTTGCCAGTGTCCCGGATGTCATACGGGAAATATGGCCAACCGGTGTGTGCATTATACTGCCAGACATTCCCCCGATCGGAGACATCGCACGATACGGTAGCTCCAACGGGTACATTGACACCTGCATTCGTCTTCAGTGTAACTCCTAATGTAACCTGAGGCGGTTGGGTATTACCATTGATGCCGGCTACCATCTTGAAATTACCACTGATGTGGAAGCCTGCCATACCCGAATAGTTACCATTATCGGGAGCCCACCAGAGGTCGATATCCTGTAAATTCAAGCCGATTCCTGAAAGGTTATCGTTCCCATTATACTGCCATACAGTCCCATCTCTAGTTGAACCCTCGCTGAGTACTACCGTGTCTTGTATCGTCCCATTGGAGATTGTGAGGGTTACTACCGCCGCTCGCTTTAAATCAGCCATTTTCATCCCTGCCGGTAGTTTCATCCTGCCATAAACATAGAAGTCAGCCGATGTAGTAGGTGGCACACAACTGACCTTAGCCTTCCCCTGGGCATCAATGAAATCATTATATTTATTCTTGGTCCTACTATCATTCTCTCCGTATTGCTTGCTGTATTGCAGGTAAGCATTGTATTTGTCTTCACAACTCTTGCTATCCTGTTGACTGCTTACGGACTTGTCATCGTCAGCACAATTATCTCTAGCCTTGAGATAATTGATATATTTGTTTTGAGTATTCTTGTCATTATCGCCATACCTATCTTTATACTGGATGTATTCGTCATACTTATCCTGACATTGCTGACGGTTATAATAATCATCATCCTTTGAAGTGTTTTTGTCCCAGTTGATAACTAGATGTTTAATCAGGAATGAATCTGAAGTAATAGCCTGCGTAAACACTGCCGTCACTGTCTTATTGGCGTCCATTGTTAATCTGGCAGGGTTAGCGTTGCTACTAAGAGCTCCCTGCCAGCCACTAAATATCCAGCCAACCGCCGGGGTTGCCGTCAGAGTAACAACAGTACCACTGACATAAGAGGTGGCACTTGGAGACTTCGTCACTGTGCCACTGCCGGTGATATTCACTGTCAGTGTATAATTATTGATAGCGAAGCTGGCAGATATTATATGGTTAGCAGTAACATTGTTGAAAGTATAACTTGTTACCGCTCCTGCTGAAACACCATCTACCAATACGTCAACTACACGGTAACCACAATTCGGAGTAATAGTGAAAGTCTTATTAGCACCTGAATTCACTGTTACCTTACCTGAAGGTGAGATAGACCCATTGTTGCCGGAGCTGGCAGTAATGGTATAGGTATTACCACCCTTAGTAAAACTGGCAGATATTGTATGGTTCGCAGTAACATTACTGAAAGTGTAACTTGTTACCGCGCCTACCGAAACACCATCTACCAGTACGGCAGCTACACGGTAATCACAATTTGGAGAAATGGTGAAAGTCTTGTTAGTACCTGAATTGACTGTTACCGTACCTGAAGGTGAGATAGACCCGTTGTTGCCGGAGCTGGCAGCAATCGTATAAGTATTACTTGCAAAGTTAGCGGTGACACTAATATTCGCCCTTACGTTGGTATCGGTGCGTGCAGTAGTAGTGATACCATCGCTCCAACCGGTGAAGGAGTATCCGATATTGGGTACCGCTGTTACCGCCGTGCCGTTACCACCATAATTAACTGTCTGAGGGTTGGTGCCTGTAATCGTGCCGCCAACGCCCGCAGTATAGGTCAGGGTATAGTTATTGATGGTAAAACTGGCAGATATGGCTGTTTCCGTCACGCCGATGTTATCCACAGACCAGTATTTCACCGTGTGTTCGCCAGTACCGGAAACGGTGAAGGGTTGAGTATAGGTCTGTGTGGGCCCGCCATCCACGCCGTAGTAGATTGCGGCGATGGTATAGCCTTGATAGGCGGTAGCGGAGAGTGTAATATTTACCGGGTTTGGATACAGCCCTTGCTGGTCCGGCGGCGGAGCGATACTGGATATAGTTTCGGGAGGCTGATGCACAAACGGGAGGACGATAACGATGCTCTTGTCCGAAGCTATGGTAATATCATTCACATTGAACGTGACGTAAGGGCTCTCCTGAGGAGGGGTAGCAATAAATGTGTAAGTATCCGGGGTGGGATTGGGAAAAAGCCATAGAGTGATATCACCGGAAGCATTGGTCTTGTAGTGTGACCAATTCGGAGGGTAGGAGGAAGTCCCTGTGGCCGGCAGAGTGCCCAGCATCAGGGAGTTATTATACAAACCGGTGGTGGCAAGGGCCACGTTGCCTACCGGGTTCCCCGCTGTGTCCTGGACATGAACGCTCACCTTATACTCGGGAATGGGGATGTCCATCA
>Ga0182021_10001530_pt1 | contig 26699 bp, 24 predicted proteins | sample 612E3MmetaG_FD_120493 | JGI IMG/M metagenome (GOLD analysis project Ga0182021, IMG submission 120493) | Permafrost microbial communities from Stordalen Mire, Sweden - 612E3M metaG (Illumina Assembly) | ecosystem: Environmental > Terrestrial > Soil > Wetlands > Permafrost | place: Sweden...
GAAGAAAAACATAAGGTCTAACCATATGTAATGGCAGGAAATTTTTAGGGGGAGGTGAACCAACACTTAATCTGTCTAAAAAACTAAAATATTCTAATATGTTATGAGTTTTGTGAAAGGCTAATATCCATAACGAAGGGAGGTGATGAAGGATGGGTGTTATAGTTAAGGAAAAAAATAATGGCGAGTGGTGGATTTTTATTAACCATAATGGCAAGCGGAAGGCAAAAAAAATTGGTAGGGATAAAAGGGTGGCACAGGATGTGGCAAAGAAGATTGAGGCAAAGCTGGCGTTAGGGGAGTTTTCCCTTGATGAAAAAAAATCTCTCCCGATCTTTAAAGAATATACTGAACTTTGGTTAAAGGGATACGTTGAGTCAAGCTTAAAACTTTCAACCCTTATAAGTTATAAATCAAACCTGAAAAAACATATTTACCCGGTTTTTGCAACAAAACAGCTCGATCTTATCACGCGTCCCGAGATCAAAGACTTTATATTTCAAAAGGCAAAGGATAAAAGCCCCAAGACTGTTAAAAATTTAGTTAATCTTCTAAGCGGGATTTTTGCTCATGCCTTGGAGGATGAGTTAATAAAAACTAATCCCGCAATTCGCCTTGGAAAGTTTCTTACTAAAGGAGATACAAAGGCTAAAATTAGCCCTTTAACTCGCGAGGAAGCTTCTATCTTGTTAAAGGCAACATGGAAGCATTACCCAAAATATTATGAGTTTCTGTTAACGGCATTAAGGACCGGATTGCGGTTGGGGGAACTTATCGGACTTCAGTGGGGCGATATTGACTTCCAGGGGCAGTTTATCGAAGTAAGAAGAGGCTTTGTTAAAGGTAGGATTACCACGCCTAAAAATCATCATCTAAGAAGGGTTGACATGTCAAATCAGCTCACAACAGCCCTATTGGAATTAAGGAAACAACGGAAAGAGGAAACCTTACGAAATGGCTGGCGCGAGATTCCGGCGTGGTTATTTATTAATGATGGTGGTGGACCTTTAGATCCGGACAATTTCCGGCATAGGTTTTTTAGTAGGATTTTAGAAAAAGCAGGGGTGCGAAAAATCAGGATTCACGACCTACGTCACACGTATGCGAGCTTGCTTCTTCAACAGGGTGCAAAATTAACCTATGTAAAAGAGCAGATGGGGCACCATTCGATTTCCGTCACCGTAGATATTTACGGTCATTTAGTTCCTGGGGCGGATCGCTCTGAGGTAGATAAACTTGATGATGATATTCTTTATACAACGCAACTATCCGCAACCCAGACGCAACCAAAAAACAAACAGGGCTTAGGCAAAATACCTAAGTCCCTGTAATTATTAGTAGCGGGGCTTGGATTTGAACCAAGGACCTTTGGGTTATGAGCCCAACGAGCTTCCAGACTGCTCCACCCCGCATCAAGTAATCTATATAAATATTTTCTTTTTTGCGGTTTGTCAATAACTTACTTTAATTGTTTTTTATTCACGGGTTCCTAAAATAAAATAATCCATTAATTTATGACCTTGGGGGAAAAAAAGGCCGCTGTTATTTGCTGATTGTTCATCAAAGGACTGGGAATGTTCTTGTTGCCCCAATTCCTCTGGTGACGGATAAATCACAAAAGGCACAGGATCAGCAGCATGGGTCTTCAGTTGAATTGGGGTGGCGTGGTCCGGTAGGACTAACATGCGATACAAGGGGAATTTTTTAATTTTAGTTAATACGGTTCCTACCACTTTTTCATCAAAATCCTCAATAGCTTTTATTTTATCTTTAATATTCCCGTTATGGCTAGCCTCATCAGGTGCTTCTACATGCACAAACACGAAATCTTTTTCATTCAAGGCATTAATAGCATATTCTGCCTTACCGTAATAATTAGTATCCAAAAATCCAGTTGCTCCAGGAACATTAATTGGCTCGAGTCCAGCCGAAAGCCCGATTCCGTTAATGAGGTCAACCGCGGAAATCACAGCGCCGGAACAATCGTATTTTTTCTTAAATGAAGGGATGGTTAACGACTTTCCTTGACCCCAGAGCCAGATTGAGGAAACTTCTTTTTCACCTCTTTGTTTCCGGCGTTCATTAATCGAAGCCTTCAAGAGAATCTTTTTGGATTTTGCCATTAATTCTTTTAATCGTTCGGATCCATTTCCTTGAGGAAGATAAGGTTCAATTTCTCTTCCGGTAATATCATGCGGAGGGGTGGTCTTAAGCTCGGAGTTCCCACTTTTCCAAATCATAAGATGCCGGTAACTAACCCCAGGGTAAAATGAAAACAGCTCATCGCTTAATGCTTCATTTAATATTTTAATTATCGCATGAGCATCCTCACTGGTGATGTGCCCCGCGCTGTAATCTTCCATAAAGCATTGTCCATTTTTATCCGTGAGAGTTACTAAGTTGCAACGGAACGCGACATCATCAGCGCCTAACGCAATTTTCATACTTGCGGCTTCTAAAGGCGCGCGCCCAGGATAAAAAATAGTAGGGTCATATCCCATGACCGAAAGATTCGCAACATCACTTCCTGCTGTTAGGCCTTTGGGAACAGTTTGAACTCTCCCCAAGGTCCCCTTTTGGGCCAAAAAATCCATGCAGGGAATTCTGGCTACCATGAGCGGAGTTTTCCCCCCTAAATCGGGTAAAGGATAGTCAGCCATCCCATCACCGAGGAGCACAATGTACTTCATAAAAACAAGTCCTTAATCTTTTTATTCACTGCGACTAATCAATCAGATGGTCTTCAATCCGAATGAGCGTGGTTTTATCAAGGGCAACGGGTAGCGCGTCAATTTCCTGAAGCGCTTTCGCAACGTATTCTTCACGTGTTTTATGGATCAACATAAAAATCGGAACCGCCCCGTCTCCTTGCTGGCCTCTTTGAATCACCGACGCGATACTGATATTAAATTTACCGAGTATTCCTGAAATCTGTGAAAGCACCCCCGGACGGTCTTGACCAGAAAAACGGAGATAATATCTGCTGAGAAATTGATTTTTTGCTTTCACCGTGATGGTATTTTTATTCTCAGTAAAAAAAGGAACTATGGGGCCACAGTTACCTTTTAAAATATTCCGACTGATTTCTATAAGATCGCTTACGACTGCACTGCCCGTGGGCATCATTCCGGCACCTTGTCCATAAAACAATGTTGAGCCCACGGCATCCCCATAAATAAAAACAGCATTATTAACCCCTTTGACATGAGATAAAAGACTTTCCGCAGGAATAAGCGTTGGGTGGACTCGAGCTTCAATCTCCCCATTATCATCCTTAAAAATGGCGAGGAGCTTGATTCGATAACCCAATTGCATGGCAAACTCAATATCAAGCGGATGAATCCGGGTTATCCCTTCCGTATAGATATCCTCCGGGCTGATTTTTTTGGCATAAACCAGAGAAAGAAGAATCGAAAGTTTATGGGTGGTGTCGGTTCCTTGTACATCTAAGGATGAGTCGGTTTCAGCGTATCCCAGGTTCTTTGCCTCTTCCAATACCTCCTGAAACCCTTTCCCTTCCTCAGTCATTCGGGAAAGAATATAATTTGCTGTTCCATTTAAAATACCAAAGATTGTAGTAATTTTATTGGCTGCCAACCCTTCTCTTATAGTGCGGATGAGAGGAATTCCGCCGCAGACACTTCCTTCAAAACCAATATCTACCTGATGTTCAAACACGGCTTTAAAAATTTCTTCACCCCGAGTGGAGAGGAGAGCTTTATTGGCAGTTACCACATGTTTCCCTTTTTCAATTGCTTTTAACAAAAATGAGGCAGCTGGCTCTTCTCCCCCCATAAGTTCCACCACGATGGAAATTTGGGGATCATTAATTACAGCAAGCGCATCTTGGGTAAGAGGGAGATGATTGAGAGAAATTCCTCGGTCAGAGGTTAAATCCAAATCCGCAATTTTAGCGATCTCAATGATCGCGCCAAGACGATTTTGAATGAGGTCCTTGTGTTGCTGCAGGATTTTAACCACTCCGGTACCAACTGTACCCAAACCAATAATACCAATCTTTATCTTTTTCATAGGGCTTATATTAACCACATTATGAAAATAAAATGAAACTTGGTTGCGTAACGTAACCGATTATTAACTAGTGTAGTGTTTCTATATTAGCTTGACACGAACTGTTAGCACATGGCTCTGTATTAATTAGTAAATAATATGATGCCATTGTAAAGCCGTTATAGAAACACAACACTAGGGTACTCAATACGGCAATAGTTTTAGATTAACTTCTCAACAAACTCCGGATGCCACGTACCGCTTGATTTATTCGGTGTTCATTTTCGACCAAGGCAAACCTTACATAATCATCTCCATGTTCTCCAAATCCAATTCCCGGAGCTACTGCTACTTTAGCTTTATTTAAAAGAAGCTTGGAAAACTCTAAAGAACCCATCCTACGAAATCGTTCAGGAATTTGTGCCCAAACAAACATGGTCGCCTTCGGTTTTTCCAATTCCCAACCTGCCCGGTTTAAACCATTGACGAGCTGATCTCTTCTTTTTTGATAAGTAGATACAATCTCCTTAACATGTTTTGGACTGCCATTGAGAGCAATAATAGAAGCAATTTGAATCGGTTGAAAGATTCCATAATCAAAATAGCTTTTTAATCTTGACAAAGCGCTAATGATCCTTTCATTGCCAACCGCAAATCCTACTCTCCATCCCGGCATATTGTAACTTTTTGAAAGGGTGAAAAGTTCAACTCCAACCTCACGGGCGCCTTTTACTTCTAAAAAGCTGGGGGCTTCGTAGCCGTCAAAAACTAAGTCTGCATACGCGAAATCATGGATAACGATCAGGTTGTTTTCTTGTGCAAAATCCACTACCTTTTTAAAAAACTCACTATCAACCACCATCGTCGTAGGATTGTGGGGAAAAGAAAAGATGAGAATTTTAGGCTTAGGCCAAGACCTTTTTGTGGCCTCAACCAGTTCTTCGAAAAATCCCTCCGGACTTCTCATGGGAAGGTTAATTAAATCGCCCCCCGCAATAATAACAGAATAAATATGAATAGGGTAGGTGGGGTTGGGAACCAGCACTGTAGTTCCTGGGGTTACCATGGTCAATATAAGGTGGGATAGGCCCTCCTTACTCCCTATGGTTGCCACGGCTTCTTTATCAGGGTCCAAATCAACATTAAATCTTCGTTTATACCAATCACAGATAGCAAGCCTAAGCTTATAGATACCCCGCGATACTGAATAACGATGGTTATGGGGATTAGTAGCTGCTTTGTTCATTTTTTCGACAATGTGAGGTGGGGTGGGCAGATCAGGATTACCCATCCCCAAATCAATGATATCATCACCCCGTTTGCGAGCTTGATGTTTTAATTCATTGACGACTCCCAAAACATAAGGAGGCAAGCGTTTGATTCGGGAGAACTCTTCCATTAAAAAGTCCTTATAATTAAGTTGCTAAATTTATGTTTATGAGTAAAAAGAAAAACCATTATGAAAAACATCGCCAAAATTCCTGCTGAGCATTTTTTACCCGGTTGATAACCGAATCGATTTCTCCAGAGCTTTTTAAAGAAACTATCTTTGATTGAGTTTTGCCGGAAAGTTCTAAAAGCACTGCTCGGACGGAATCACGAAGCCCCTTTAGGCCATATCCTCCTTCTAAAACCATGGCCAGTTTACCATTGCAGATTTGTTGAGCACAATCCATTAACATTCGAGTCAAAGAGGCAAACCCCTCTGGGGTTACTCTCATTCCTCCCAAGGGGTCATCAAAATGAATGTCAAACCCTGCGGATACCAGAATAAAATCTGGAGAAAATTCACTGGCAATAGGTAGCAGAATTTTTTTAAAAATCATACCATATTCTTCGTCTCCTGCTCCGGGTTGGAGAGGCACATTAATGGTAAAACCTTTGCCGTTTCCCTCACCCACGTCACCAAAGTTTCCCGTTCCAGGATAAAACGGATACTGATGAGTTGAGAAATAAAGAACTTGGGAATTGTTATAAAACGAATGTTGAGTTCCATTGCCATGGTGCAAATCCCAATCCACGATCAGGACCTTTTTTAAATTGAATTTGTGTATTAAATATAATGCACCAATAGCAACATTGTTAAAAATACAAAACCCCATGGCCCGGTTCGCTTCAGCATGATGACCTGGAGGACGAACCAACGCAAAACCATTTCCAAGCAAACCATCTTGGATTATCTCTAACAAAGACAAAAAACCACCCGCAGCCAATTTTGCAGCTCGGAAAGAATCAGGACCAGCAGAAGTATCAGGGTCCAGAGGGGTTAGGGCGCGACGGAGAGCAGTATCTGAAACGATTCGGTAGTAAGAGGGAGTGTGGATCGCGGTTATCTCCTCTTCGGTAGCCTCTCGCGAAAAAATTTTTTTAAAAAGGCCATTCAGTTCTGGCTGATCTAACATTTCATAAATTACTTCAAGTCGTTCCGGACATTCAGGATGCAAATATCCATTTATATGTTTTTTGTAAAAATCATCCCTTACAATACCCGTTTTTGACATAACTGCTCCTGATTCTCGTAGAGAATTTCATTTTTTCTTGACAAAATAGGGGAAAAGTTAGTAGTTAATTTACAATTAGCTATTCTTTTCGTCAAGAAAATATCCACGTTGACTCTCGATGAGGGTTGTTTATATAATGATAAATATTTCTGGGGAATCGTCTAGCGGCAGGACATCAGACTCTGGATCTGATTACCCAGGTTCGAATCCTGGTTCCCCAGTTTTTTAATGGTGGTAAAATACTTTTCCGCAGCGTTCCCCGCTTGTTCAACCGCATAAGGCTTAAATAAGAAGAAAATTTAAAATTTTTTTGAAAGCGTAACGAGGAGTTAGGTGACACAACTAATACCTTGAGTAGGGAAGGTAAGAAGTTTTATTGTGTTCAGCAGCAGGGAAGATGGTTTTTTAAGAAAAAAATTGAATAATGGGAAAAAGAAGCTATAATAAAAATTTAATAAAAATAAAAATCAGTATAAGAAGGCGGTGTAGCTCAGTTGGTTAGAGCATGCGGCTCATATCCGCAGTGTCCGGGGTTCAAATCCCTGCACCGCCACTTTAATAACCAAAATGTTATTTGATAAAACCCTTTCTACCTATTGGAAAGGGTTTATTTGTGTATGGTAAAAATGAAATTTTTAAGGCGGATCCAACAAACCATTGAGCGTTACGGAATGATTGCTATCGGAGACACGGTGATCGTGGGTGTTTCCGGTGGACCTGATTCAATGGCTCTGTTGTTTGCCTTGCATCAACTGCAAGACGGCTATCAGCTTTCTCTTTGGGCCTCCCATTATAATCATAAGCTCAGAGGGAAAGAATCGGATCAAGAGTCTGAGTTTGTTAAAAGCCAGGCAGAACGAATAGGTGTGCCTTTGTTAGTTGAGAATGACGATGGTTCACTTTTAAAAACCAAAAGCAATTTAGAGGAAATGGCCCGAAAAAAACGGTATGACTTTTTTCAGAGGAAAGCTTTAGAGTTAAATGCTCAAAAAATCGCTCTCGGCCATACTGCCACTGATCAGGTAGAGACTTTTTTCCTTTGGCTTTTCCGAGGAACGGGTACTAAAGGTCTGGGTGGCACACCTCCAGTACGGGATAATTTGATCATTCGGCCGCTCATTGAAATTGAGCGGGGGGAAATTATAGGTTTTCTGAAACATGAGGGTATCCCCTGGAAAGAAGACCCAACAAATAAATCAGGCAACTTTCTTAGAAATCGTGTCCGAGAGATTTTAATTCCTAAACTTCTGGATGAGTTTGATCCCCATCTTACTAAAAAAATAATCAAATCTACCGAGATTTTTAGAGATGATGATATTTTATTGGAAAAATTGACAATAGATAAGTTCAATGAAATAAGTATCAAAAACAATAAAAATAATGTATTGGTTGATATTAATAGACTAAAAGAACTAGAGGTTTCTTTAAAGCGCCGCATAATCAGATACGCTTTTAAAATAATTCAGGGATCCCTTCGGAGAGTAACCTTTGACCATGTGGAAAGGATATTAAAGCTGATGGAGAGCCCCCTACCGCATTCGCAAATTTCTCTTCCTTATGGAATCGAGGTTTATAAGGAGTATGATTGTTTAAGGTTTGCGCGCCCTTTAAAGGAGCCGATATCTTTTTATTATGAGGTTAACAAAGTGCCCGAGATAATCACCATCCCAGAAATTGAGCGGAAGATCACAATCACTATGTTAGACTGGGACCAGAGCAATTCACCGTTGACGGAGAAAAACATTGCTCTTATTGATTTTGAAAAAATAAAACTCCCCCTTATCGTCAGAAATTGGAAAAGAGGTGACCGCTTTCAGCCCTTGGGGACACAAGGTTCTAAAAAAGTAAAGGATTTCTTTATGGGCCTCAAAATTCCCCGAATTGCACGGAAGCAAGTTCCCCTTGTGCTTTTCAGAGATCAAATTGTTTGGATAGCCGGGCTTAGAGTTGATGAAAAAGTTAAGATTACACAATCAACCAAAAAAGTGGTTAAACTGGTTATTATTTAATAGATTTTTTATTTGTTCGGTAAGGTTGTTTGTGGTAAATAATTATTGAATTTTAAATTTTTTATTTGTCTATCCAAAATTGGTTTGGATCAGGAGGATTAGCATTGAGACTAATTTATAAAAATTTATTTTTATGGTTGACGTTTAGTTTAATCCTGATTGTTATCTACCATATTTATAATCAGCCACAAAAAATAACTCAAAAAATTACTTATTCTCAATTTATTGCTCTTTTAGAGCAAGGAAAACTCAATGAAATTACTATAAAAGGGAAGAATATTCAGGGATCGAGCACGAATGGAGAGAATTTTAAAACCTATGTTCCTGATGACCCTGACCTTATAAAAACAATGCGAGAAAAGGGAGTAAAGATAAACGCTGAACCAGAAGATGGTACTTCGTGGACAAATATTCTTCTCTCTCTCTTTCTCCCCACAGCCCTTTTTATTGTTTTGTGGATTTTTTTTATTCGCCAGGTTCAGTCGGGCGGGAAGGCTATGTCTTTTGGAAAAAGTAGGGCCCGGTTGCTTTCTGATTCTCAAGAACCAAAGGTAACTTTCAAAGATGTTGCCGGGATTGAGGAAGCTAAGCAAGAGCTTGTAGAAATAATTGAGTTTTTAAAAAATCCAAAGAAATTTACTAGCTTAGGTGGAAAAATTCCAAAAGGTGTCCTCCTTATCGGTGCGCCGGGAACCGGAAAAACTCTTCTCGCAAGGGCAATCGCAGGGGAAGCTGATGTCCCTTTTTTTAGTATCAGCGGTTCTGATTTTGTGGAAATGTTTGTAGGCGTCGGTGCTTCGAGGGTTCGCGATTTATTTCTCCAAGGTAAAAAGCATGCTCCCTGTCTTATTTTTATTGATGAAATAGATGCGGTTGGACGTCATCGAGGCGCTGGTCTGGGGGGGGGGCATGACGAAAGGGAACAGACTTTAAATCAGCTCTTAGTAGAAATGGATGGTTTTGAATCAAGCGAAGGAGTTATCATAATTTCAGCAACTAACCGACCGGATGTTTTAGACCCTGCTTTAGTAAGACCGGGGCGTTTTGACCGTCAAGTGGTTGTTCCCATTCCGGACATCAGGGGCCGAGAAAAAATACTCGAGGTCCATACTAAAAAGACTCCGCTTGCTGATGATGTTAATTTGGCAATCGTTGCTCGAGGTACTCCGGGACTGTCTGGCGCTGATTTGGCTAATTTAGTGAATGAGGCTGCGCTTTTAGCAGCCCGAAAAGGAAGAACAAAGGTGATTAAAGAAGATTTCGAGCAATCCAAAGACAAGATTTTGATGGGGATCGAACGAAGAAGTATGGTAATTTCTCCTGAAGAAAAAAAAATTACTGCTTATCATGAAGCAGGACATACTTTAGTGGCTAAACTTATTCCTGGTACGGATCCAATCCATAAAGTAACAATTATTCCTCGTGGACATGCTTTGGGTTTAACCCAGCAACTTCCGATTGATGAACGGCATACCTACCCTAAACAATACCTCATAGACAGCATTACCCTCCTTTTAGGCGGGCGGAGTGCTGAAGAATTAGTGCTTAAGGATTTGACTACTGGCGCTGGAAATGATTTAGAACGAGCAACCGAAATAGCACGCAAAATGGTTTGTGAATGGGGAATGAGTGATGATTTAGGGCCTTTAACTTTTGGGAAAAAGGAAGAACAAATTTTCTTGGGTCGGGAAATCGCCCAACACCGGGATTATAGTGAGGACACGGCCTTAAAGATTGATCATGCGATAAGAAAAATTGTTGAAGGGAGTCATATGAGGGCTCAGGAGCTGCTAAGAAAGAATCTTGAGCTGCTCCATCTATTGGCAAAAACACTGCTGGAAAAAGAATCCTTGGATGGAGAGGAAATTGACCGCATTTTAATTCCAGAAAATCATATTGTTTTAGAGCCTTCCAAGGAGGAGTCACCTTCTTCTCCGTCCTAATGATTTTATCTGATAGTGGCTTGATCAATAGAATTATTTTTCTATCATGCGGTGGGTGATGGTCGTAATTCTTTAAATTACTATGCCAAGTGTATATAGGAACCAAAAATTACGGATGGACTGGAAGGGGAGACATATTGATTTTTCACTCAAAACTTTTATAATGGGCATCCTCAATGTGACCCCTGATTCTTTTTCTGACGGAGGAAAATTTTATGATACGGGAAGAGCGGTTGAACAAGCATCAATAATGGAGGAGGAAGGTGCTGATATAATCGATATCGGAGGGGAATCCAGTCGGCCGGGAGCAAAGTCAGTTCCTCTTGACGTGGAATTAAGCAGAGTTATACCGGTGTTAAAAGCTATCGTTAAAAAGATAAAAGTTATAGTGTCAATTGACACCATAAAGGCCACGGTGGCAGAAGCGGCATTATCTGAAGGCGCTGAAATGGTAAACGACGTAAGTGCCTTGCGGGGTGATCCTAAAATGGCTCCCTTATTAGCAAAGCAAGAGGTTCCGGTTGTGCTGATGCATATGCGAGGAACAACGCCCCAGAACATGCAGGCCAATACTCAATATCTCAATCTTATCTCTGAAATAATTGAATTTTTACAGGAACGGATTTCTTTTGCTCAAAACTCAGGGATTGGGCATTCACGGATAATCATTGATCCGGGGATTGGTTTTGGAAAATCAATTGAGAAGGATAATTTTACTATTTTAAAACACCTTGAAAAATTTAGGTCTCTGGGAAAGCCAATTCTCGTTGGTCCTTCTCGAAAAGCTTTTCTGGGACATTTGTTGGATTTGCCGGTATATGACCGAGAAGAGGCCACTGCTGCGGCGGTGGCGGTGTCAGTAGTGAATGGAGCCAACATTGTGCGAGTCCATGATATAAAAAAAATAAAACGAGTTGTTCGAGTTGCGGATGCCATTAAAGCCGCCGATTGATTTTTAAGCAAAGATTACCTATGGATGAAGAAAGAAAAAAACTGTTTGGTACTGACGGAATTCGCGGAGTAGCTAATAGTGATCCGATGACCGCAGAGATGGCTCTGCGCGTAGGGAAAGGCATTGCTTCAATCGTTAAAACGGAAAACCGTCACAACCGGATTCTTATCGGCAAAGATACCCGGATCTCTGGTTATATGCTGGAGAATGCTCTCACCGCCGGAATATGTTCGATGGGCATTAATATTTTATTGGTCGGGCCGTTACCAACACCTGCCATTGCTTTTCTTACTGTCAGCATGCGATCTGATGCTGGTGTCGTTATTTCTGCGTCTCACAATTCTTTTCAGGACAATGGGATTAAAATTTTCAACTGGGATGGGTTTAAGCTGCCCGATGAACTGGAGAACAAAATTGAGAACCTTGTTTTTTCTTCCTCGTTCGGTTTGTTTTCTTCTAAGGCTGGCGAGATCGGAAAAGCTTACCGCATTGATGATGCCGCAGGTCGCTATATAATGTTCTTGAAATATACCTTCCCCAAATATCTTAATCTTGAGGGGCTGCGGATTGTATTAGATTGCGCAAATGGTGCGGCGTACAAAGTTGGACCCGCAGTATTTGAGGAGCTCGGTGGCAAAGTTATTCCTTTAGGTATCCATCCTGATGGTGAAAATATCAACTTAAATTGCGGCTCGCTTTACCCGAAAAAGATCAGTGATGCGGTTAAACAAAACCAGGCCCATATTGGAATTGCCCTGGATGGAGATGGTGATCGAGTGATCTTTGTTGATGAATATGGGAAGGAGGTTGATGGAGATCAGATTCTGGCGATTTGCGCCAAGGAAATGATTAAGGAAAATACCTTAAACAAAAACACCCTAGTTGCTACCATCATGAGCAATATCGGTCTTGAAAAAGCGGTTGAATCTTTTGGAGGGAGGGTAATAAAAACTAGGGTTGGTGACCGTTACGTTGTGGAGGAATTGCGCCGGGGGGGGTACAATCTTGGGGGGGAGAAATCAGGGCACCTGGTTTTCTTGGACTACAACACGACCTGTGATGGAATCTTAACTGCTCTTCAAATATTGAGTATAATGCTTAAAAATAAGAAACCACTTTCTGAACTATCCAAGGTAATGCAAATTTTTCCACAAATTTTAATCAGTGTTGATGTTAATAAACCAAAAGACATTTTACAAATCCCTGCTATTTCAAATCAGATTCAGAAAGCGGAAAATAAATTAAAAGGAAAGGGCCGAATAGTCGTTAGGCCGTCGGGCACGGAATCAAAAATCCGCGTGATGGTTGAGGGAGAAGATGAAGGAGAAATAAAATTAATCGCTGAGGAGTTGGCCGGGGTTATTAAACATAACCTTGATTGATAGCAAAAGGAGAATGCAATGGCAAGACTTTCTGTTAATATAGACCACATTGCAACTATTCGCGAAGCGCGTAAAGGAAATGAACCAGATCCGGTGACTGCTGCTTCTTTGGCTGAACTCGCGGGATGTGATGGGATTATCGTCCACCTTCGTGAGGATCGCCGTCACATTCAAGACCGAGATGTCGAGATTTTACGGAAGACCATAAAAACAAGACTTAACTTGGAAATGGCTGGAACTGCGGAGATGGTCAAAATTGCTGTGAAAGTAAAACCGGATATGTGTACGTTGGTTCCCGAAAAAAGACAGGAGCTGACGACTGAAGGGGGTTTAGATTTGTTGGGAAATTTTACTCACCTAAAAACAACAGTCAGTAAGCTTCAAAAAGGCAAAATTCTGGTTAGCCTTTTCATAGATCCTGATCCCGAGCAAATAAATGCGGCCAAAGAAATGAAGGCTGACTATGTTGAAATCCATACGGGAAGTTACAGTAATGCCAAAACCACAAAAGAAACTGATTGTGAGCTGAAAAAAATTATTGAAAGTGTAACTTTAGCGTCCCAGCTTGGACTTGGGATAAATGCGGGACACGGGCTTAATTATCACAATATTCACCCCTTGGTCAACCTTTCAGAGATCGATGAATTCAGCATTGGCCACAGCATTATTGCCCGGGCAGTTTTAGTTGGATTTGAACGGGCTGTTAGCGATATGATTGAGTTAATTAAAACGCCATAAAATTTTAAGTCGGTCCTTTAATTTTAGGAAAATTAGGAAAATTTATGAAAGTTGTTTCAGCTTTACAGATGAAAAATTTAGATCGACGTGCTATTGAGGAATTTGGCATTCCGGGCATTGTATTGATGGAAAATGCGGGACGGGGGACGATCGAAGTTATTGATAAATATTTTCCTGCAATGAGCATGAAGAAAATCATTGTCATCGCCGGCTCAGGAAACAATGGGGGAGATGGGTTTGTGATTGGCCGCCATTTATTGAACCGTGGCGTTGAAGTAGAAGCGTTTTTATTGGGGCACAAAGCGAAAGTGAGTGGTGACGCTAAGGTCAACATGGTGTTGTATCAAAAATTGAGGCCGGTGAAGGAACTTCATCGTCAGGAAGATTTAATGAAATTTCAAACCCAAATAGGTGACGCCGATCTTATTATTGATGCTATCCTTGGAACCGGCGTAAACACTGAAGTTCGAGGATTGTATCGAGATATTATTGACTACATAAATTCCTTACCCACTCCGGTTGTATCCGTTGATATTCCTTCAGGCATTGATGCCAGCACCGGAAAAATACTTGGCACGGCAATATACGCTGACCTTACGGTAACTTTTGGACTTCCTAAAATTGGTCTTCTTATCCACCCCGGGCTTGACCGGGTCGGCATTTTAGAGGTTGCGGATATTTCAATCCCTCCCTATCTAGTTCAAGAAGAAAACATCCAGGTTGAGTTGCTTGAAGCTCATAAACTGTTCCCATTATTAAAACAACGAGATAGTAATTCCCACAAAGGCAATTACGGTCATGTCCTCATTATTGCTGGTTCGGTAGGGAAAACCGGAGCTGCTGCAATGTCTTCTGACGCTGCGTTAAGAATTGGAGCCGGGTTGGTAACCTTAGGTATTCCTGCCAGCCTAAACCCGGTTATGGAAGTTAAATTGACCGAAGTGATGACTGAACCCTTGGCTGAGACCGACTCACAAACGTTAAGCACAAAATCTTTACCCCGGATTCAGGAACTTATTGAAGGTAAGGAAGTGCTTGCCCTGGGGCCTGGTATTTCAACCCATTCTGAAACTATAGCGATAGTACAGCATATTATCCGTAATAGCAGGACTTCTCTTATTGTTGACGCTGACGGAATTAATGCTTTAGGGAAAAAGCCTTCTGTGCTTCACGAAGCACAATGTCCGATTATACTTACGCCCCATCCCGGAGAAATGGCGCGGATAACCGGCACTTCAATCAAAGAGGTTCAGGATGACAGAATTGGGGTTGCAAAAAAATTTGCGCAAGAATATGGTGTAGTTCTTGTTCTCAAGGGAGCCAGGACCATTATTGCGGAGCCGAATGGAAATGTTTACATTAATTGCACGGGGAATCCGGGTATGGCATCCGGCGGTATAGGAGATGTGCTTACCGGGATGATTGCAGGTTTAGTCGCTCAGGGCTATACAATAAGCGAAGCGAGCCGATTGGGGGTATTCCTTCATGGTTATATCGCTGATGAAATAACCGACCAAAGGGGAGAAGTGGGGTTAACTGCTACTGATATTATCAACCGGATTCCCTTGTCGCTCAAAGAGGTAATGTCAGAAAATGGAGTTTTTGGCTGAGGATTCGGATTTTATCATAGTAAAAACAGATAACCCCGAGGAAACCGAAGAAGTTGGAAAGGTTTTGGGAGCGCATCTTGGACCAGGTGATATTGTTTCCTTAATCGGTGAACTGGGATCCGGCAAGACCTGTTTTACTCGTGGCATCGCTTGTGGTCTCGGAATTGAGAAAAACGTTCCTGTAGTAAGTCCTACTTTTACCCTAATTAATGAATACCCGGGAAAGACTCCTTTATTTCATTTTGATCTTTACCGGATTGAGGATAGTGAAAGAATTTTTGATTTAGGATATCATGAATACTTTTATGGCAAAGGAGTTGCGGTTATCGAGTGGGGAGAAAAAGTTACTAATCTTTTGCCGGATGAATATTTCCTGGTTTTGTTTTCCTCATCATTGGATGAAAGAAGGGAAATAAAAATTAAAGGGCAAGGAAAACGTTTTCTTGATATAATAAAATTATTGAGCAAATTTTTAAAAAATTAATTTCCGCATTTTTTGATGGAAAGTGCATATGGGAATAATAGTTCATAAATACGGAGGAACTTCAGTAGGTAATATTGAGAAGATAAAAAATGTTGCCCGGCGTTTGATAGATACGCAAAAAAAAGGACACGACGTGGTGTGTGTGGTTTCGGCAATGGCAGGAGAGACTGATAGATTGATTAAATTAGCCCGTGACGTTACTGATTCTCCTGACGCTCGAGAATATGATGTTTTGGTCGCTACCGGCGAACAGGTCTCCATTGCTCTTCTCGCGATGGCCATAATATCTCTCGGAGGAAAAGCGCGGTCTTTTACGGGCCATCAGGTAAAAATTCTTACGGATGAATCATTTAGCAAAGCCAGAATAATGAGCATTGATACCGAAAGATTATTAAAAGAAGTAAAAGATGGATATATAACTATCGTAGCCGGTTTTCAAGGGGTAGATGAAGGCGGAAATGTCACTACCTTGGGGCGAGGCGGGTCCGATACTTCCGCGGTGGCTTTGGCGGCTGTGTTGAATGCTGATCAATGCGATATTTATACTGATGTGGATGGGGTGTATACGGCTGATCCCAATATTTGCCCCAAAGCCAAAAAGCTAAAAAAAATTTCCTACGAGGAAATGCTGGAAATGGCAAGTCTTGGGGCTAAAGTTCTTCAAACCCGATCCGTAGAAATAGCAAAAAAATATAATGTCCCTATTCATGTACGATCATCTTTTTCCGAGGAGGACGGCACTATGGTAACTATGGAAGATGAAGAAATGGAAAAGTATGTGGTCTCCGGTGTCACCTATAACCGAAATGAGTCAAAACTTACCATTTCCGGTATCCCGGATGTACCGGGTGTAGCGGCGAAAATTTTTAAACCCATTGCTGATGCAAATATTCTTGTTGATATGATAATCCAGAATGCAAGCAGTGCCGGGAATGCTGACATTACCTTTACCGTTTCAAAAACCGATACCAAAAAGGCTTTAGAAATGTTACAAACAATAGGAAAAGCATTGGGTGCTACCCGAGTAAGCTCTGATGAAAAAATAGCAAAAATATCTATTATTGGTGTTGGTATGAAAAGCCATGCTGGTGTGGCATCCCAGCTTTTTTCGGTATTGGCTCATGAAGGAATTAACATTATGATGATCAGCACCTCGGAGATAAAAATATCCTGTGTGGTTGAGGAAAAGTATACGGAACTGGCAGTCCGGATTCTTCACGATACATTCCACTTACCTCCCGAAGAAAAATAGGTTGTTTTATTTTACTAAGAGGTCATGATGAGATCCTTAAAGCTTTATGATACTACTTTGCGTGATGGCACCCAAGCAGAAGATATCGCGTTTACCGTTGAAGATAAAATTCGCATTGTCAAAAAACTCGATGCGCTTGGCATCCATTATATTGAGGGCGGTTGGCCAGGTTCCAATCCGCGTGATCTCCAATTTTTTAATGAAATAAAAAATTATAGTTTATCCCAGGCCAAAATGGCAGCTTTTTCCAGCACGGCACATCCCCACACCTCGCCGGATAAGGATAAAAACATCAAGGAAGTTCTTCGTGCTCAAACTCCGGTTGTAACGATCGTTGGTAAAAGCTGGGATATTCATGTCCGAGAAACTTTAGGGATCACCCTTGAGGAAAATCTCAAAATTATATTTGATACTATATCCTTTTTAAAAAAACATGTCTCCGAAGTCATTTTTGATGCAGAACATTTTTTTGATGGATTTAAAAAAAATTCTAATTATGCTCTCAAGGTAATCAAGATAGCTACTTCTGCGCACGCTGATTGGCTAATTTTGTGTGATACTAACGGTGGTAGCATGCCCTATGAGGTTCAGGAAGTAATTCGAATTGTAAAAAAAGAAAAGCTCCCGGTTCCTCTGGGAATCCATTGTCATAATGACTCGGAAATGGCAGTAGCCAATTCTATTGTAGCGGTAAAAGAGGGGGTAACGCAGGTACAAGGGACAATCAATGGCTTTGGAGAACGATGCGGCAATGCAAACCTTTGTTCAATTATTCCAACTTTGAGGTTGAAGTTAGGGATACCGTGTATATCGGATGAAAAACTGACGAAGCTCAGAGAAACTTCCCGGTTTGTTTATGAACTGGCCAACTTTCAACCCCCAAACCATCAGCCTTTTGTTGGGGATAGTGCATTTGCTCACAAGGGTGGGCTCCATGTACATGCAATTCAAAAAAAATCTGAGACCTATGAACACATTCGGCCGGAACTGGTTGGAAACCATCAAAGGGTTTTACTTTCTGATTTGTCTGGGAAAAGCAATATAATTTTTAAAGCTAAAGATCTGGGCATCAAGGTAGGAAGTAAAGACCCGGTCGTCATTGCTACTTTAGAAAAACTTAAAAACTTGGAACACCAGGGATATCAGTTCGAAGGCGCTGAAGCTTCTTTTGAGCTTATGCTTAAAAAGGCTTTGGGACTTCAAAAAAAATATTTTGATTTAGTTGGGTTTCGGATCATCAGCGAAAAAAGGAAAGAGGATGAAAACCCCTTGGCTGAAGCTACCATTATGATCCAAGTTGGCGGCAAGATTGAACATACCGCTGCCTTAGGTAATGGTCCGGTGAATGCGCTTGATAATGCTATTCGAAAAGCCTTGGAAAAATTTTATCCTCAGCTCAAGGATATGGAACTCGTAGACTATAAAGTCCGGGTTCTTTCATCCGGCGAGGAAGGCACTGGTGCTAAGGTGCGGGTTTTGATTGAGTCAAGTGATAATCACGACAAATGGGGAACGGTGGGGCTTTCTGAAAATATTATTGAAGCAAGCTGGCAAGCATTAGTAGATAGCATTAATTATAAACTTTTAAAAGATGAGAAGAAAAATGCAGAATGATGAGGGAAAAATCATGTATTCTCATCAAATTATGGCATTGGTTATCCTTACCGTATTGTTAGCATTTAATCGCAAATCTTTCCCCTTGCCTTCTTGAACCTGATTGAGATGTTTCTCATACGGGACTGTATTATTATTCTTATTGTCCGACTATTAATGGATTACTTAATCTCAGTGTACAACCACCCGATGAAAACGTCACGATTAATCAAAATTCAATAAGTGTGCTCTCTACCGGCACTACCCTGTGGTTACAAAAGACTCGGAAAGGAATGCGAGTTGGCCTTTTTCCCTTGGAAGGAAAAAAGAAAATGTTTTTGGGAATCCCCATAAATTTTAATACCGCTATCTCGGATGATTTATCAAGTTTACCCGGCATTGGACTAAAGATTGCTGGTGAAGTTATTTTGCTTCGAAAGACTCGCGGAACATTTTTAAAAATCGAAGATTTTAAAGCCGTTAATGGCATCGGAGAAAAACGTTTTAAAAAAATTGGGAAGTATCTAACGGTAACAACAGAAACTATCTCGTAACGAATTTTTTTTGAAGGGAGGTTTTGCTTGGTTAGAAAAATAAGGGGCTCGAAAAAAATTACTATTGGCCGGAGTGCTGAGGTGGTTTCATCGGTCACTCCTTTTTTTGAATTAGTGAAAAATAAAGTTTTATATCTCATCCTGGGGTTAGTTGCAATTTTACTTTTATCCGGGGGGGGGGTCTTATGGAATTATTTTGATAAAAAAAATGAAGAAAGGGCCTCCATTTTATTTTATCAGGCTTATCAGACCTTTAAAGAGTCGAAACAAAAGGAAGCCTCTTTAGAAGAACCCATGAAACTTTTTCAAACAATCATTAAGGACTACCCCAAAACCAGCGCAAGTGAATTGAGTTTTTTTTATCTGGGTAATTGCCAGTTTGTCATGAAGAAGTTTGATGAGGCTATGGATGCTTATAATAAATTTTTGGAAAAAGTTTCTTCTCAACCGCAATTGGCTCTTCTTGCCTATGACAGTCTCGGATACTGTTACGAAGAAAAGAAAGATTATAAGAAAGCCTTAGAATACTTCCAAAAGACTATCACCCCTCATCCCGGCTTGGGAGAAAATGGGTATTTAAATGCGGGTCGTTGTTTTGAGGCACTGGGAGATAGTGAGGGTAGTTTGAATATCTATAAAAAGTTTCTTTTAGAATTCCCGGACTCTTCTCAAAAGAGTTTTATTCAGGAAAAGATTAAAGGAATAGAATTGAAAAATGGACCAGCAAAGGGTGTGGCCAAAAAATCTCACTGATAATGTCAAGGTGATTATATTTGATTGCGACGGAGTCATGTTTGATTCTCGGAAAGCAAATATCGCTTTTTATAATACGATTCTTGCCCGTTTTGAAAAACCACGGTTAACTGATGATGCGGTCGAGGTAGTTCATATGTCTACGGCAGAAGAATCCATTAATTATTTATTTCGGGATGATCCTCACATTCAGGAGGCGCAGAAATATCGTAAGCAAGTTAATTACCAACAGTTTATTCCTTCCATGACCATGGAACCTTTCTTGGATGAGGTCTTAGAAGCTTTGAAAAAGAAATACAAGTTAGCCGTTGCTACCAACCGAACCAATACCATCCACCCCATATTAATGGCTTTTAAACTCGAACATTTTTTTGACAAGGTCGTATCGTCGTTAGATGTCAATAATCCCAAGCCTCACCCAGAAACGGTTTTTAAGATAATGAACCATTTCGGTATTGATGCTTGCGAAGCGTTATTTGTCGGTGATTCTCCGGTAGATAGGAAAACTGCACTACACGCAAAAGTTTTTTTTGTCGCTTACAAAAATTCTCACCTTCACGCTGATCATAATATTGATGACCTGCGTGCACTACTTTTTCTTTAATTTGTCTAACGTATTGAAATTTAATACTTATGAAAAATAAAAAACCTGCCCACGTTAGTTTTAAAAACCGATTGCATAAATTTTTATTTTTGTTTATCATTAATTAGTTATTACACGTTATTAAACATTGTTTTTAATGATTGGTTTTAATGCCATATGGATGAAGCTGATACTTTTGTCTTAGAATTTTTATTAACTCTGGTTTTAGTTTTTTTTCTTCTTTTCTTTTCTATCATTTCTTCCACGCTTCACCGGCTTACTCCTTTTGATTTAAAGCTTCTCAATGAACAACACGGAAAGAAAAGCAATATTTTTCACTTACTCGCCCACAATAACCTTAAGGTTATTATCCCCATTTCATTTGGAATTCAAACCTCTTTGCTTTTAATCTTTATTCTTACCACCCACATGGTTATACAAAAGATTGATTCACATCCTCTGTTATGGGCCTTTGGTATACTGTTAGTTGTGAGCCTTATTTTCTGCCAATTTATTCCGCGGCTGTTGGTCCACGCGAATCCAGAGAAAAAATTACTCAGGCTCCTTCCTTTGCTTTCCATTATTTTTCCGGTGGTAAAGTTTTTCTCTTACCCCATTGTTTCTGGTGTTGAACGAATGCGGGGTTCAACAAAGGGCGTTGACGACGAACCCGAAGTTACGGATAAAAAAATTCAAGCGCTCATAGCCATTGGAAAAGAAGAAGAGGTGCTCGAAAAAGAGGATAGTGAGCTGGTAAAATCAGTTATAGAATTTGGTGATACCAAAGCCCGCGAAGTGATGACCCCGCGGTCGCAGATCGTAGCGCTCCCCCAAAACGCCACCATCAAAGAAGCTAAAGACCTTATGGTTTTGGAAAAACACTCCCGAATTCCGGTGTATCAGGAGTCATTAGACCAAATCGTGGGTGTTATTTATGTTCGCAGTCTGTTAACCCGTTTAGAAAAAACGGGGTGGGACTCCCTGATACATGATTCACTTATCCCGCCAGTATTCGTTACTGAAGAAGAACGTATCTCTGAAGTCTTTAAAGAAATGAAAGCCAAACGATCATGGATGGTTTTTGTTAAAAATGAGTACGGTGGAGTTTCAGGGTTGATCACCATCAAAGATCTTCTCGAGGAAATTGTCGGTGATATTGACGACGAAGATCAAACCAAACAACCGGAGATCATTCCCCAGGGAAAAAATTTTTTCCTGGTGTCGGGCAAGGCGGGCCTTTACGAGCTAGGTGAAGCGCTGGGAGTCACCTTGGCAGATGATGATTGCCAGACTATTGGCGGTTTTATAACGAAAACTATCGGACGGCTGCCGAAAAAGAATGACCGGGTTGAGGTTTCGGGACTTGTGATTACTATTTTAAATGTTGATTCGCGAAAAATAAATCGTTTGTTGGTGGAAAAACCTGCGAGGCTACAACAAGACCCGCAAGCGCCGATAAAAAAAGGAACCAGTAACTTTTTTTGGATTTTATTTCTTGGTTAAAGGAATCGTACCACACTTATTTTTGCTGTTTATCTTCCTTGGTCTTTCGGGCTTGTTTGCCGCGTCTGAGATTGCTCTGGTCAATCTTACTCCATCCCAGATCCGCCGTATTGTTAAACAAGGTACGCGTCACAGCCGACGTCTTGTTTTCTGGGAACAAGACCCGGATAAGATCCTTATAACGATCTCCATCGTTACTAATCTGGTCAATATCGCTGCTTCGGCTACGACGGTTACTATTTTTGTCCATATCATTCCTCATATCAGTGTGGATTCTGCGGCAGTGATTGCGACTTTTGTAGCCACCTTGCTTTTGCTCATTTTCGGAGAGATTACTCCCAAACTCTTTGGAAAACGACACCCAGTTACTGTCTCCATCGGAGTTTTGCCGATGTTGCTTTTTTTGGGAAAGATTTTTAATCCGCTAAGTAAAGTCGTTTTGAAGTTGAGTCGAAGCATTTTGAGTTTTTTGGGCAAAGAGAGCCAGGAGATTTTCCCCCTAGAATCACATCGCGAGGAAATAAAAGCCCTTCTTGAGTTAGTAAAAAAAGAAGGAGTAGTATCAGAAAGAGAAAATAAGATGCTCATGAGCATCTTACGATTGGAAGAAACCAAAATTCGGGACATAATGGTGAATCGAATGAATATGATCGGTCTCGAAATAAACACTCCTTATGAAGAGGTATTGGAAATAGTCCGTAAAACTGGATCTTCACGCATCCCGGTTTATGAGAAAAATCTTGAAAACATAAAAGGCATTTTAATGGCCAAGGATATTTTATCATACTGGGACCAAAAAAAATTTCAGCTTGCTTCTCTTATGCGTCCGGCAAAATTTATGCCTGAGGTGATCACCATTGACCGAGCACTGCGAGAATTTATTACTACTCAAACCCATTTAGCGATTGTGGTCAATGAGTATGGTGAGGTTGAAGGATTAGTGACCCTAGAGGATGTTATCGAAGAAATTATCGGAGAAATTCAGGATGAATTTGACACGGAAAGCATCTTGGTTAAGAAAGTAACATAGAACAATCGCTTTTTTATTTTTTTCTGCTTACATCTATAGACTCTGCAACAGTTTTAACCATCACGATTGACAAAATATCCCCTAAAAACTAATCATCTATTTTATAAGATGATTAGTTTTTAGGAAACAAAAAAAGAATAAAGGAGGAACCCCATGGAACTAAAAACTGAAAGGTTGGTCTTTCCTGAAGGCTGCAATATTATTTTAGGTCAAGCCCATTTTATCAAGACCATAGAGGACTTATACGAAATCATGATGGGATCAACGCCAAGCCCTAAATTTGGTGCGGCCTTTTGCGAATCCTCTGGGCCCTGTTTGATAAGAAAAGCTGGCACTGATGAAGAAATGATCACTGTAGCGGTAGATAATGCCCTTAAAATTGCCGCCGGCCATTCTTTTATTGTCGTGATGAAAGACGTTTTTCCGATTAATGTTCTCAATGCAATCAAGGGATGCCAGGAAGTTTGTCACATTTTTTGTGCTACCGCCAATCCTGTAGAAATAATCATTGCTCAAAACGAACAAGGACGCGGGATCATTGGGGCAATAGATGGATTTTCTCCAAAAGGTGTAGAGTCGGAAAAAGATATCGAAGAGCGAAAAGCACTGTTAAGAAAGTTCGGTTACAAGATTGGTTAGAATATAAAAAGCAAAAAGTATTTCTTGAAACTGCTTTCTGCAAATTAATGATTTAATGCAAATATAACCCGGAAAAGGAGGCAGTCGCGTTTTGTGAGAAAAACCAAGTTGGCTTTTGCCCAGAATGTTGAGAATGTCGTGAAGCAAAAGAATACTGTGAATGTCTGGATCCAAATTTTTATTGCACCTTTAGAAGCCAATGTCATGCAAAACAAGCTCCAAGGAAGCGAACGATCAATTTCTTCCCTAAACGTAAAATAAAAACTTGACTACGGAGATGCTTTTTCTTTTTAGATGTGCGCAGTCATTTGGAATACAAGATGATTCGTATCGAACACCCCAACGTCATTTTAATGCCGCTGGGCAAACTGCCTGAAGACGCAAAAACACTCCCCCGTGACTAGGAAATAATCACTTTTTGCAAGCTAAGCCTGTGGGGTTATGAAGCCCATCGCATCCTTGAAGGGCAGAGTTTTAAAAACGTAAAATTTATGGATGGCGGATTGGTTTGGTAGCCCTTTGAAACAGTGGGTAGTATCTAGGAAGAAGTTTATTTGAAAAAATGTTCTGGTTATCCCTGTTTATGTTTTGGACACCACACTCTGCCGGATGTCTGATCATAGTGGTATGGCACATTAAATACCGGACAAAGGTAATCAGTCGTGATTTCGTCAAGAGACATGGGGGTTTTTTCGTTAGTTATTCTATATGCCGCAACCTCTTTGTTTAACGCATCAACCTTAATTCTGCATTCGACCGCCTTTGCCTTTTCAATAGGCGCCCGGACATTTTTTGAATCAGAAATGTTTGAATGATTAATCCCTACATTTTTTATAAGCGTAATCGTGAGGAGCGCGAGAATCAACAGGGAAAAAAGAATTCCGATAAAACTCATTCCCGAATTTTTCACGAGTTGTCTCCTCAATTTAAAGTTACAAAACTCGATAACATTCAACCCAAGAAGGCGTGCACCTTCTGCGGGTCCACTCTGGTAATATTAAGGATTTGGATGGAATTTATTGAATTACCTTGAAAACCGTATCATGAGGGCGGACCCGATCCTTTACCCTTATTCCGATCCTGTCGCCTTTTTTGGCAAGTGATACCGACTGCTTCTCGATCTGCATGGAATCAACCGTCTGCTGAAGGTCGGTGGTGTGTCCTTTGATGTGAATGGTATCTCCTACCTGAAGACCTTCCTCGGTAATTTCAAGTGCGGCCACATTAATTTTAGAAAAATAATCCGTAACTCTTCCCACTTCTTTTTCTTCCATACCGTTCACCTCCTTTTAAAAGAGTTTCAAAAAAAGAGTTGATAAATCGGTAATTATTTAAAATGATATTATAATTTTTCAATGATTGCAATAAGAATTTTTGCGCAATGATTTTTGGGTCACCGTGTGAGCCGTTTTAATCCCTCCAAGTCCTTTCGGGTAAAACCTTCCCATTCACAGGGGAAAATAGAATTGTTTTGAAATAAGGGTTCGTTTACCAGATCAAATCGGGATGCTTTGATTGCTTCCCCCAAAGAATTGTTCCCGGGATAGGGGAGTATTCGGCAAGATAAGGCCGCGCCCCGCAGTCCCTAACAAATGCGACACTTTTTTCAACGTCTTTTGCTCGTTGTCTGGGAAGGCCCGCTAAAAGATAAACCCCAATCACCTCTTTGGAAAAGCCTGCTTTTTTGAGGCAATTTACTGCTTGAATAAATTCTGCAACCGTAGTTTTTTCCCCGGTTTTTTTCATAAGGTTTTCATCCGCTGTCTCCAGGCCAAAGCGGATGGTTTTAAACCCAGATGCAAACATAAGCTGGGCTATTTCGTCGGTCATTCCTCGGATATGGATACCATTGGGGGTGTGAAAATTACAGCGAATGCTATGACGAATAATTTCTTTCATAAGCGGTATTAATCGTTTTTCCGGTTTAAAAAGAAGAGCATCATCATAAAAAGCGAAATTAGTCACTCCATGGTATTTCCACCAAAACTCAATTTCGTCCGCAACCGCGATTGGATTTCGCGAGGTATAGGGGTGAGTTAACAAATGGGAAGCACAGTAAAAGCATCGATAAGGACAGCCTCGGGAAGTTAAGATGCAGACATAGGGCAAATGATTATACAGATCAAACGCAGGGTAGGGGAATGAATCAAGGGATTTTGGGTTTGGAGTAAAGGTAAGCTCTTTACCCGCACGTGAGGAAACCAGCTTAAGCACCTCACTGACATCGGAACCAGAAATCACGATGTCTGCTCCTGACTTTGCCTTCGCATGGCCAGGACAAAACGTGGCATAAACTCCACCTAATATAATCGTGGTTTTTGGAAATACTCTTTGGGCATGTTTTATGACTTCAAATACTCCCGGGTACCAATAAGTCATCGTAGAAGTGATCAAAATGACAGCAGGTTGGGGCGAGTTCATAAGCAAGTCATGAAAAACCTCCGAAGGGATTCCATAGCGATTATACTTTTGAGGAATTGTTTTTAGTGCTTCTGGCTTTTCAACTTTTGTCTTTAAAAATTTTCCTTTCCCGCTTTCCTTACTTCGTAGAGATAATGCGGGGGGAAAAGTATGGTCAGGGCAAAGGCAATCAATATAATGGATGAAGAAGCCATTTTTTCTAAACAGGTTGGCCACGTAGAGAAAACCGAGCGGTTTGGCCCAAAAATCATGCGCCGCAAAATCATAAATCCAGGGGTTGATGAGGAGGATATTAAAGGATTTTCCTTTCATAAAAACCGCTAACGCTGAAAAATTTTGAGTAAATTTTATATAAATTATAAGGAAAATTTGATAATTTTTAAATCTCTGCGGGTTGTATTCCCCGCCGCTTGCGGCGTAAAATGTTTATGTGAGCGAATATATCCACAAAAGCCATAACGTTCCGGTACTCATCTACCCTTTGGTATTTCCGGCAAAATACAGACGCGCGGTGTTTGACGAAAGGGTGGATGAAACAGTAAAAGACGTGTGCATGGAAATTGAGAAACGTTATCAAGTGAACTTTCTGGAGATAGGTATCGATAAGGATCACGTGCATTTCCTCGTGCAGACAGTGCCAGCGTACAGCGTAACGCGAATTGTATCGATGATCAAAAGCATTACGGCACGGGAAGTGTTCAGACGATGCCCCCAGGTAAAAAAACAGCTTTGGGGAGGGGA
>Ga0182021_10001531_pt1 | contig 26689 bp, 17 predicted proteins | sample 612E3MmetaG_FD_120493 | JGI IMG/M metagenome (GOLD analysis project Ga0182021, IMG submission 120493) | Permafrost microbial communities from Stordalen Mire, Sweden - 612E3M metaG (Illumina Assembly) | ecosystem: Environmental > Terrestrial > Soil > Wetlands > Permafrost | place: Sweden...
GGCATCTGGGGATACGGCGAGGAATTGGCCTTTAAAATATGTAAAAACAGCCTTGTCATCCCTTTTCCTGTTTACCTGGATAAACTGTCTTTTCTGTCTAAGCTTTGGGAGCTCATCAAGGAAACTTTTTACTGCCATAAGGGAGCTTAAAGGCTCGGCCTCAATTTTAACCCAAGCACTATCCATTGCGCCTTTTTCCTTTTCAGCATTTTCCTTACCGTCGTTTTCCTTACTACCTTCAGGTTCAGTGGTTTCGGAAGCATTGAAAGCCTCTATAACATCAGCTGTGGCAGTTTCACTTGCGGTTTCAAAGCCAGGGTTAATAATGGGTTTTCTTTCGGTTTCGTTTTGTTGTTTGCATCCTTTTAGTGTAAAATCATAATACTTCTTATAGTCAAACTTCACATCAACAAAAATGCGGCTGTAAATGTTTGCCAAGGTACCTGAAAACACTTTTGCAAGGTTTTCATCATCATAGTTTTTAAAAACCGAATAAAGGGCGTTACGCTCCTTTAAGAAGCGAAGCTTATCTTCACTGAATATCTTAGAAGTACCATGATGCACATGATAGACAATTGATCTCGGGGCAAAAATCACCTTGTAGCCCAATATCCAGAGCCTCCATCCGAAATCCACGTCTTCATAATAGGCGAAGAAATCCTCATCAAAACCCCCAACGTCTAAAAAGACTTTCCTGTCAACCAGCATTGCACCGCCATTTACAAATGGCAGGTATCTGTAATTACTATGGATATCTTTTTCTATCACCACACCATAATCGATTTGGAAGCCTTTCCCTTCAAAATTTATCATACCGCCGGCAAAATCAATGTTTTTGCCGTCAATGGAAAGGACTTTTGAGCCAGAGCATACAGTTTCTTTACTTCCATAAATAGGTCTTACAAGCTCTGTAAGCCAGTTTTTGTCTACTTTTGTATCATTGTTTAAAAAAGCAACATAATCCCCTGATGCAGCCTTCGCGCCCTGGTTGTTGGCAACAGCAAAACCGGTATTATAGGAATTCCTTATTATTTTTACATCCGGGTAGATGCTGCTTAAAAACTCAACCGAGCCATCATTTGAACCGTTATCAACGACAATCAGCTCCATCTTATATTTTGGGTAATCAAGCACTTCGATACTTTCAAAGAACTCTTTAAGGTATGCCTTACCGTTTAAATTAACGGTTATAATTGAAACTTTAGGAAAATCAAAAATGTCATCCATGCAGAACTCCTATTTTTTTTCTTTTTTATCCCCTTCAATTTTAAAATATTCTTTCATGACTTTAATATTTTACTATTTTTTACACTTATAATAAATTTTTATTGAAAATTCTTATCATGAACTTAAAAATTTTTTATCAAAAAATTTCAAAACAATTTAATATATAAAATAATTAATGATAGAATGATACATGAGACTGCTCCTAAAGTTGTTAATTTAAGCATATAAAATATTTTTGCGGTCAAATTTTTAAAATTAAAACAGTCGTAATATTAAAAAATATGAAACAACCAAGGATAACTTTTTTAACAGACAGAATGATAACGGGCCATGGTGTTGATCTTGTTGTGGACAGGATTGCCGACGGTCTTTCTAAGAAAGGCTACTTTTGCGAAGTATATGCAAACCAAGTGGATGAGACTTTCGTAAACAGGAAATCATATAAGATATACAAACTGCCGCCAGTTGGCCTGGCAAACTTTTATATTTTGGAACAAAGAATAAAGAAATTTGCCAATTTTTTTAACAGCCGTGATACTGATCTTTTTATTGTACAGTCTTATCCTTTTTATAGTTTGATCCCCCGATTAAAAAAACCTTCACTGGTTGTTGACCATGGAGTAGTGCTTACATCAGGTATGAGCCTGAAAAGGCGGATTTTTTACAAATACCTACAGTTGACGCAGAACTTTTCCTATTTCAGGAAAGCAAAAAAGGTCATACTTGTCTCCGACTATCTTTTAAAACAGCTTCCGCCCTACATACAGAAAAAGTCAACATTTATCCATAACGGCATAGACCATTACAATAAAGATAAGTATACAGATAAAGAAGTAAGGGATTTCAGGCAAAGCCTTGGGGTTGATGATGAAAATATCCTCATGCTTTATGTTGGTAGGCTAAACCTTACAAACCAACCTTACAAGGGGCTGTCTGAGCTTGTCAGCATATTCCAGAAAGCAAATCTTGAGAATCCTGGAATAAAACTATTAACAGTAGGTTATGGCTCTAGAAATGATGAAGAACTTCTAAAAAATAATGGGGTATTGAGCCTTGCAAATGTCAGCGAGGGAAAAATGCCGTTAATATATTCTGCCTGTGATATTTACACAACATGCTCTTACTGGGAAGGTTTTGATCTCCCGGTAGGTGAATCACAATATTTTGGTAAACCAGTTGTATGCTATAAAATAGGCGCACATTCTGAAATCCTGCTGGATGGAAAGACAGGCTTTATCGTAGAAAATCCTGAGCAATTTTTAGAAAAAGTCATGGAACTTGCTGCAGACAAAAGGAAAAGAACAGAGATGGGCGAAGCCGCAATAGAGTTTATAAAAAAGTTTTACTGGCAGAACAGCATTGATAATTATGATATTGAAATCAGAAAAGTACTTGATATTTCACCGGATGAAAAATTTACGGCAGCAATGCCATCTGCAACACTGTCAACAATAGGGCCTTCTTTGGCAGTACCTTCAGTACCAATACCATCCATTGCAGCATTTGATGCACCGGCAATAGGGCTGGACAAGTTTTCAGAATCACCACGGCCAACACAAAAAATATCAACAGAAACAGATAAAAAAGATTCTGCAATAAAAGGAGCAGCAGCAGAATCCGCAACTGAACTACGTTGCCTTGATACCGATGAATCTATAAAATATTTAGAAAATGGGCTTTATAAAAAAGTTACAGTCCTTATTATCAATTACAATTCCTCATACCCGACGCTTAAAGAATGTATTGACTCGCTAAAAGAGCAGACTTACAAAAACCTGGAAATACTGGTTTTTGATAACAATTCAGCAAATAATACTATTGAGCTTCTGGCCAAAGAGGCTGATAAAAACAGGGACAAGACAAGAGAGATTAATTTAAGGATAATAAGCTCAGAAAAGAATCTCGGCCTTGGTGAAGCAATTAACCAATCCTTAAAGATAATTGACAGTGAATATGTACTAATATCAAATTTTGATGTGACTTATGATAAGATCGCAGTAGAAGAATTAGTCGAAGAGATCACCCGGCTTGACAACAAATATATAGGACTTGCGCCAAAGATAAAGCTGTATTACCAGAGGGAATATATTGAGAGTGTCGGAGTCTATATTGATAATAATTTTTATCTTGGTTACAACGGGATTGGACAGATAGACCTTGATCAGTATAATAAGACAGAAGATATATTCGGAGTATCCTTTACAAGTGCTTTTTTAAAAAGGGATTATCTTTGCCAGAGCGTTATCGGCCCCATTGAAAAGCCTGTCGATGGCTCATATTTTTTATATTATGAGGATATAGATTTCTGTTACAGGGCAAATTTATTGGGCCACAGATTCAAATCCTGTCCTTCCGCTATATGCTTCCACAGATATGCTTATAGCTTCAGGGATGAAGCAACTGCATTTCAGACAAAATATTATTACCAGAAGTTAAACGTATTAAAGCTTGCATATAAAATGGCTGAAAACCATAACATGAAAAGGATAATCAAAAATGAGATCGCAATTCAGAAACAGAATCTTAAAGACCGTAATTTAAAGGGTGTGGCCAAAAAAATACTCTATAACTGGAGCAGCAGCCGTTTCAGCCTCAAAAAACAGCGGCAGTATATCCAGATTACCAGGCAGTTTTCAGACGGAGAAATCATTAAATATTCCTGGGGAGAAAATAACTATTTCAACATAGCCCATAATGAACCCATCTACTGCCTACAAAATCTTATTTTAACATATAAAAGGCTTTTTATCATAACCGGAAACAGAAAATATGAGGAGTATATCAGTTATCTGGAAGCCCTCAAAGAAACAAGGTTCATAATTGAAACAGAGAACCTGAAAAAATTCCTGCATTCCAAGCTTGAGTATGAACCTTCATCAATACATAGCTTTATAGACAAGATAAGCTAATAGACCAATTGTTAAACCAGACGATTCAAAATGTTAAAATATAAAAGTTAAAACCCAGAAATGTAAATAGATTTATTATTACTAATCTGGCTAAATAATAGACTATGAGAATAGGAATTGACATATCAACAATCTTAAACCATGGTAAGGATGTGGGTGCCGGTCGTTATATTACAAATCTTATAAAAAACCTGTTTGAACTGGATTTTGAAGATGAATTCATCCTTACCGGAAGATATCAAACTAATGAGTATCTGTGGCTTGCAGAAGAGCTCAAGCATCACTATATTAAGGTTAATGAAAAAGCTTTAAAAACAGCCTCCCCAGGCAGCAATCCATTAAAAGAAAATAACAGGAAGAAAAACCTTTCAAATGGCACATGTATGACAAGCAGACTATCTTTTAAGCTTATTAAAACCTCCGGGAAAAAAATCGATCTTTCAAATAGTCTTGGTTTTCCACCAATGGAATTTTACGGATTTAAAGCCGATATTTTTCATTGCCCTGACTTTTTGATACCGCCGACATTAAACAACAGGATAATCCTGACAATCCATGACCTGGCCTTCATAAGATACCAGCATTTTAATTTTGAGTGGTTTGTTAGAAAATATACGAAGCTTGTAAAGCGCAATTCCTACGCTGCATCAGCTATATTAGCAGATTCAACATCAACTAAAAATGACATAGTCAATTTTTTTGGCATAAAAGAAGACAAAGTCACGGTTATCCCTCTTGCAGCTGAAGAAGTATTTAAAAAGCTTGACGAAAGCGAAATAGACTACAGCCTGCTTGTAAAATATAAAATAACAAAAAAATTCCTGCTTTCTGTGGGGACAATAGAGCCAAGAAAAAATTATGTGGCATTGATAAGAATATTCAACAGGGTTAAATGTGAAAAGCCCCAAAATTATGATTCTGATTTGCAGCTTGTAATTGTTGGAAGGACCGGCTGGATGAGTGAGGATGTTATTAAAGAATATAAACAGAGCCCCTACAGGGAAGATATTATTCTTGCAGGAAGGCTGAGTGATGCAGAACTTCTTCAGATGTACAATATGGCCCAGCTTTTTATCTATCCGTCAATTTTTGAAGGGTTCGGTCTGCCTATTGTTGAAGCAATGCAATGCGGGCTGCCAGTTATCGCATCAAATTCCTCTTCCATACCTGAAATAGTTGATGATAAGAAAATGCTTTTTAATCCTACTGATGAGGGCAGCATACTTGATAAAATAAGTCTTGTATTAGGCAATGAAAAGTATAGGGCCGAACTTTCGGAAAAAGTCCGTAAAAACGCTGCAAAATTTTCCTGGAAAAGAACTTCACAAAAAACTCTTGAGGTTTACAAGGAGATTTTTAAAACTTAAAAATTTTTTTAACTTTTAAATAATATAATATGATGCTATTTTTTTATGATAATTACTTTGGAATTTAAATCTGCAATGCCTTCTGCAATATTACTATGCATCACATTTATTGTCATCATATTGATTATCCAGTCACAGTATGTCTTGGTATCCTTATTACCTATTGAAGGTGAAACAGTATAACTCCCCCCTATCAAATTCATCACTTGTTTAAAAACAATTTTTAATTTTTCTCCCGGCTGATAAACATCGGTTTTTAAGCCATTTAACTTGCTGTTTGTCCCATATACGATTATATTCCTGTGATCCGTAATGCGTATGCCAAATATCGGGTTTTCAACAATATTGTTAAACTTAACTTCAAATACGATCTTAACCTCTTCACCATATCTGCAGAAATCAATCAGCTTGTCATCCTTATCAAGAAGCTCTATCTTTACTATCTCTGCATCGCCTGAGCCAAACCTGTTTTCAAATACTCCGCTGTCTATTTTTAAAAGCTTATCTATCTCTTCCGCATCAACAACTTTTCGCTTGCTGTCTATTACCGATTTGAATATCTTTTTTCTTTCTTCCCTCTGCTGTTCGATTATCCTGTTTCTTTCAAGATCCTCAACATAAGACCGGTAAGCGCTAACTACTTTAATCGAATCCCCGATTTCCTCTATTCTGCCGTTTTTTAAAAAAATGACTCTATTGCACAAGTCAGATATCGTCTCCAAGTCATGGGAAACAATTATTATTGTTTTTCCGCGCCTTACAAAATCGTATATAACCTTATAGCACTTTGACTGGAACGCCTGGTCCCCCACAGCCAGGACCTCATCAACAAGCAGAATATCCGGATTAACGTTAATTGCAATGGAGAATCCCAGCCGCATATACATGCCTGAAGAATAGCTTTTTACCGGCATATCTATAAAGCGCTCCAGCTCAGAAAATTCAACTATCTCATCAAACCTGCTGCTGATCTCTTTTCTTTTAAGGCCCAGAATTGAGGCGTTAAGATATACGTTTTCCCTGCCTGTCAAATCCTGGTGGAAACCGGCACCAAGCTCAAGCAGCGCAGATACTGTGCCATTTACCAGTATATCACCTTTTGTGGGCTTCAGGACTTTGGCCATAAGCTTTAAAAGCGTGCTTTTCCCTGAGCCATTTGACCCGATGATACCGAATGTCTCACTATGATTTACATTAAAAGACACGTCATCAAGCGCAAGGAATTTCTCGTATTTATCTTTGCCTTTAAGAATAGCATCCTTAAGCGAAGGGTTTTTCTGATGTCTTATCACATAATTCTTAGTGATGTTTTTTACTTCTACTGCATAGTCGCTGTTTACAAAAGCCATTTTAAACCTCTTCAGCAAACCTTGGTTCAATTTTCTTAAAAACAAAATAGCCCAGGAAAAATACGCCAAAGGTAATGCCAAGACATATTAAAATTATCCTGTAATCAGGTATGTAGAAACCAAAATTATCCTGATATTTTACAAAATCCCTAAATTTGACATAGTAAAAAATATCCCTGTAAAAAGTAGCAAAAACTGCCATCGGGTTTAACTGCATCCAGAACTGAAATCTTTCCGGGACATTTGCCAGCGGATAAATAATCGGTGTTCCAAAAAACCACACCATCATAAGAATAGTTACCAGATGCTGCAGATCCCTGAAAAGAACATTTAATGAAGATACAAGAAGAGTTACACCTGATACAAAAAATACCTCGATTACTATGATCAACGGAAGCAGGTAAAGATAGGTATAAAATTTATACTTAAAAATCGAAAGCACCACAAACAAAACAACAAGCTCCAGAAGGAAATTTACAAGATTGCTCAGTACTATTGATAGCGGGATTATTTCCTTTGGAAAATAAATCTTCTTTACAAGGTTGGCGTTTGCAATAACGCATCCCGCGCCATAATTTACCGAGTTTTGAAAGAAGTTAAAAGGCAGAAGCGCGCACAAAAGAAACACCGCAAATTCCTTGATGCCCTGCCTTAAGACTATGGTAAATACAAATGAATAAACGAGCATTATAAGGACAGGATTTAAAAGCGACCAGAAAAACCCCAACACGGAGCCCCTGTACTTAACCTTTAACTCTTTTTTAGTCAGGCTGAAGAGGAGCTCCCTATATGCAAATAGTTTTTTGAAGTTTGATATCATAATAAAAAATCACAAATTTAAATCCGCATTACAAATCTGTGTTATTCATAGAAATAATTATAAGTTTTACCAAGCCAGCCTAATAAGCGCCTTTGCCAAACAAAACTGTTGGAATTGTTTTTATCAATATTTTTACATCAATCTCTATTGACCAGTTCTGTATATAATAGAGATCAAGTCTGGCCATTTCTTCAAATGACAGATCACTCCTGCCGCTAATCTGCCATAAGCCTGTCATTCCCTGTTTAACATTCATCCTCTTCATTTCCCAATCATTATATTGCTGGACTTCAACAGGCAATGGGGGCCGGGGTCCAACCAGGCTTAACTCACCTTTTAAGACATTTATTATCTGTGGAATCTCATCAATAGAAAATCTTCGCAAGAAACGCCCGACCTTTGTTATCCTTGGATCATCTTTCATCTTAAAAAGTGGACCATCTGCTTCATTGCATTCAATTAGCTCTTTTAATCGTTCTTCGGCATCCATATACATTGTCCTGAATTTATACATATAAAATATCTTGCAATCCTTAGTCATTCTCTTCTGCTTAAAAAATACAGGACCCTTTGAATTAATCTTAATCATAAAACCGACAACAAGATAAATGAGTATAAAAAAAATAAATAAAATAACTCCAAGCACATAATCAATAAAATTTTTCAAAAAAAGATTTATCCCGAAAAAACCGATGTTTGCTACTTGCATAAGCGGTACGCCGCCAATTTCCCTCATGCTTAATCTTCGTAATGAAAATTCAAAAAAACCAGGGAAAATTAATACAGTTATATCCAAACCTTTTAATCTCTCAAGAATATCTAATATTTCATCATATTTAAATTCAGGGCTTGAAATAATGACTCTTTGTATATTATTCTCATAAATAATGTCTTTCAAGTTTTCTAAATAGCCTAGAATTGTAAAATCTTTTGAATATTCCTTATCTTTACCGATTCTTTGTTTCTTGTCTACATGTCCCAATATGATATCGTCTTCTTTGGAATACTTTTTTAAACTGTCTTCTATGCGCTTTGCATTTTCACCGATACCTACAATTAATGTTCTTGGAATTATTCCGTATTTTTTAATCAATTTTTGAGTTATTGTCTCTATGGAAAATCTTCCAAAAAAGATTAATACCAAATTAAAAAGAGCCAAGAGCAGGATCCACTTTCTAGAGAAAGTAAATTGCTCAAAAATGTAACCGACAAATATGATTACTATTATATTTATAAAAACTGCTTTAAATAATCTTGAGTAATATCCGGATCCTTTATAAATCTTGTCTCTGTCATATAGGTTAAAAACAAAGAAAACAAGGATAGATAATATGATAAAAACCAAAGAATAAAAAAAATAATTTGTTTCAATAAAATAAGTTTTATTAAGTTCAGCAATTTCCCCTGTCTTGAACCTCAGGAAATATGAAAGATAAAAAGATATGCATAAAAAAACTACATCAGTTATTATTAGGAAGATACCATACACAATCTTTTTATTAAGCCTAGATAATGATTTGTAATCAAGTACATTACCCCTAATACCCCTTATAACATCTTCCCCTAAAAAATCCGTGTTTTTGATTATTTTTCTTGTTACAATCCCAATAAGATATCTGCTGAAAAATAAAAGAACTATACTGAGTAATGCTAAAAACAGTATCCATAATCTTGAAAAAGCAATACTTTTATCGGACTGATCTATAATAACTATTAGGAGAATACCTAAAACAGGAGAAGCAAAAATTTTTAAATAATAAAATGGATCTTTGTATATAGTTCTTAAATTATAAAGCCTAAATATCAGGTAAAATAATAAAATTGCTCCAATAAAAATTAATGAATAATACAAATATTGCTGATTTTGGTGCGCGATAAATACTGCAGGCTTAAAAAATCCTGTAAAGAATCTTAGATAATAAGCTAAAAAACAACTTGCCCCACCAATGATAATATCACTGCATACAAGAATGAACCCATAGAGGATTGTTATACCATATTTTTTAATTTTTCTGTTATCAATCGTTTTCAAATTTATATTCTCCCACCCTCGCACCTAATCCTCTTGTGTCCTGGTTCAGGCCAATCGCTTGTGGAACCCAATCTCTATTCATAACAAGTGTCAGAGTAAATTTACTGATTGTAAAATTAGGAATCATGACTTTGACATCATACCACAAATTATTTTCTAATTTTATTGTTTTAACTAAAAGATTATCTATATAAATTTTAACAATAAGAGGTTTTGGAGGCTTTATGGATTTTTGATTAATTTTTGGATATGCGTCCTGAATTGGAATAATTAAAACATTTCCCTTTTTCATTAATACTTCACTGGCATCAATTGAAGTCCATCTTACCTTTTTCTGATTCACCTTTTCATATTTATAGAATCCATAAACCGCACGGGATTGTTGCTTCCCATTGTCAAAAACACCTCTATCTTGTGCCGAAGCGATTGACAAACTGGTAAGGGAATTAATCGTATAACTTGAAAAAAATATCAAAATCAGTAAAACTAAACTGATTTTTTGCCCTAGAGTAAATTTCAAGTTATTGTCTAATATGAGCGGTTTTCTTGAAAACTCTGTTTCATCCAATTTTTTTATTTGTTCTATTTTAATATAAACAATTATGAATGATATTATTATCCAGAATGTAAATTGTATTTCTATAAAATTGGTATGCGGCCCGAAAAATAAAATAATAAGCATGGTAATAAAAGAAATAAAAAATCCCAATAATAGCCAGTCGTCTATATTTGATTCATTAACCTTCTTCTTATTCTTATAGTATTGTGTAGTTTTCTTAATGATAAAGAAAAAAAGAAATAAAATCAGCAGTAACCCTGTGAATCCCAATTCTGCCAGAACCTGTAAGTAATAGTTACCTGTAAAATCAATCTGTGGAACTCTTGTTTCAAATCGATTCAGATAATCGGGAAGATTAATTATATAAGAACCAGGTCCAACACCATTTATAGGATAATCTTTAGCCATATTAATTGCCTGATTCCATAAAATATATCTAGTATTGGAAATTGACTTTAATGCTTCAATAAAACCATCTTTTTTAATATATGAAGAAAAAGTATCAAATGATTGAATACTCCTGTTTACCAGACCAACTTTTAAAAAACTCTTTTTAAATTGATTATTAGTCAAGAGCATACCTGTTAACAAAATAACTATAATTAAAATCACTGTTAAAATTACAAAAAGTTGAAACTTTCGTTTTCTTTTATTAATTGTTGCCAGGTATTTAAAGTACCTGATTATTCCATAAATTAAAAAAATTATAATGCTTAATAATATTCCAATAAGAGCGCTCCTTGAACCTGAAAATAATACCATTAACATAAATGGTATAAATAACAAACAAAGCAACAATTTTAAATACCATTTTTTTGTAAAAATAATAAAGGACAGAAAAATTGGAAATATTAAGACACAGTATGCACCAAGTGCATTAGGATCGGAAAGGGTTGAATTTAATCTTCCTGCGTTAACCCAGTCAGTGAAACTTCCGATATATGGATTTACAAAAAATTGATAAATTGAGAATATGGAGGCTACTACAGCAGAAGAAATCAATATGATTACAGTTATAATCATATCTCTTTTTTTATCCAGCAAATTAAATATAGCAAATAATAAAGCAAAACCCAATGCATAGTTAAAGAAGTATTGTAAAGAACTATAAATTGCACTGGTTGAATCAAATCTGCTGGCGCTGTAGCTTAACATTGGTGCTACATATAAATTATGGTAATTATTAGTAATAAATGGAAAAAAATTAGCATATCTGAGGACAGTTATACCAAGTGATACAACAAGAATAAGTAAAAAAATAAATGATACGACACCTATTTCTCTTTCATAATAATTATATCTTTCTATTAAACTTAATCTATTGCTAAAATCCTTTTCAAGAAAACTTAAAATAAACCCAAGGAAAAACCCAAAGAACAAAAAAATTGGAATATTAATAGATCTTACTTCCAATATAGTAGTAAGTGAATTTAAAAGGGGAATAAAAAATATAAATAAAAACAGTCCTATTTTAGGTTTGAAAGCTGTAATAAGAAAAATAAAAAGCATTAAGAGATTTAAAGAAAAAAAGAATGCAGAATTATCATGGACATTTATCCTACAATATAGAAAAAAAATAATATAGAAGAATAAAAAAATAATTAAATTTCTTAGAGTTATTTTACATTTTATCGAAAATGAAAGATTATTTATCATGACCTATAATGTTTATTAATTTGAATACTTGATAATATTATTGGACAGATTTATAAATATCCAAAGTCTTTTTTGCTATTATTTCCAAATCAAATAATTTGGATCTTTCCAGGCCTTTTTGTGAAAGAACATCTCTATAGTCTTCATCATTATAAATTAATCTGATACTGTCAACCAGCTCATCCAGATTTTCAGGATTTATTTTTATTGCTGCATCACCGACTACTTCAGGTAAAGAGGAAATATTCGAGGTTATTACAGGTGTACCACAAGCCATTGCCTGCAGTGGCGGGAGTCCAAATCCTTCATATAATGAGGGATACACAAATACATAAGCTGATTTATAAAAATATTTTAATTCTTCCTCAGGTATATAACCGGTAAAAATGATATTATTTTTTATTTTCATTTTCTCAGAATTTATCATAAATTGTTCGATTTCATTATAATACCAACCCTTTCTACCAACTATTACCAAATCCAATTCAATTTCTTCATCTAATACCTTAAATGCTCTCAATATTGATATTATATTTTTTCTAGGTTCAATCATTCCAATATATAATATAAAATTCTTTTCTATTCCATATTTTTTTAATATCTTCTTTGCTTCATTCTCATTTATTGAACAATTATAATAGTCAGGATAACCTTCATATGTTACAGATATTTTATTTTTTGATATATTAAAAAACTTTAACATATCTTTTTTTGTGTTTTCAGAAACAGCAATTATTTTGTCTGATAATTTTATGAAAATTGGAATCATCTTACTGAATAATAATCTCTTCGTAGTGGCATGCTTTTCGGGAAACAATAGAAATGTCAGATCATGTATGGTCAATATAATTTTAAAACCTAACTTAAACAATGGAGTAATATAATTAGGGCTATGAACTACGTCTATTCTTAATTTTTTTAAGTTAAAAGGAAAAATAAAATATTCCCATAATACTCTGACTACCCTGCTCCTGAATTTCATATTCACAATTTTAATATTTTTTTTACTTATTTTTAGATATTTATCGAGAAATTCTTTATCACCAAATATATAATAGTTGTTTAAATCATCAATTTTAGCCAGTCCATTGATTAAATTAGCAATATAAAACCCTGTTCCCGTTATTTCTCCTTTAATAATGGTTCCGTCTATTGCAATATTCATATCTTTACTTTTATAAATTTAAATTTTTATTACTTTATTATAAATATCTATATATCTTTTTATTGTTTTTTCAGGTAAAAAATCCTTAGCCTTCTCAATGCATTCAAGAGACATGCCATTTAGAAGTTCGGGATTATTTTTTAAGATATATATTTTATCCCTGAGCTGTTCTTTAAAATCAGGATCAAATATAAAACCTGTTTTTCCCGTTTCAACAATTTCCGGAATTCCTCCTCTGTTTGATCCTATTACGGGAATACCATATGAATAAGCTTCATATATGACCCTTGGAAGTGGATCATTCCATAAAGACGGGACTACCAATACATCTATAATATCAAATGCCTCTTCTATTTTAACAAAGCCATGAAATATTATGTTTTCAGATGAGTATTTATTTTTTAAATATTTTTCATAATCGGGATTTATTCCTTTCCCGAAAATATGTAAATTAAGCTCATTCGATTCTTTAAAAAGCCTGAGTAATAATTCTATCCCTTTGTGATAAGACAAAATCCCAATGAAACCAAAATTTAAATTATGTTCTCTTTTTTGCTTTATAATAATTTTTTCTGTCTCCAGAGAATTGTAAACGACAAATTGTTGGGAATTTTTAAAAAATCCAGAATTTAAATGTTCCCTAAGGATAAAATAACTATTTCCTACTACTGCATCAACATACATTGAAAAGTGCCTCCTAAAGGCTAAGATCAACTTGCAAACTAATTTTTTATTTTTGCAATTACTCCCTCTCACAAATAAAGTAACTCTAGGGCACAATAATGAATAATCTCTTAAAGTGTGAATAACGGGTATCTTTTTTTTCCTTAAAACTCTCCAAATTCCAACTGAAAACTCCGATAAATTATTAGTATGGACAACATCAGGATTTTCTTTTTCAATAATACTGTTGACCTTTTTTGTTATGATAAAATTATATAAACTAAATAAATGCCAGAATGGTTTAAGAATATACTTTTTTGTTTTGGAATAATAGGACCAATATATATTAGAATGATGAACATAATATACTTTTACTCCATTTATATAATCAATTCTTTCCTCATCAGAAATTGTTACAACGACTGGAATCATGTCAAATTTTTTTAGATTCTCTACAATAATCTGCACCGATTTTTCTGCACCACCCACTATATTGGGAAAATATAATGAATTGATTATCAATATTTTCATTATTTTAGAACCTCTTTATACAACTCTTTATATCTGTCAACAATTATCTTTATATCGTATTCCCTTATTACCTTCTCAAACGCAGATTCTCCTAACTCTTTTCTTATATCTGAATTTTCCAGTATAAATTTTACTGAATTAAACAATCCTTCAATATCGGTAGGATTAAACAATATACCATACTTAGTTTTTTTAAAGTTACCCCTTTCTATATTATAACTTAAATTATTTTCACCAATGACTTCGACATTTCCCGGAATATTGGAAACAATACAGGGCAATTTATAACTCATGGCTTCAATTAATGAATTAGACAAACCTTCTGTCAATGAAGGCAAAATAAACAAATCAGATTTTCTTAAATAATCACTTGGGTCATCAACAAATCCGGTCAATAAGATATTTTTTTCTAAGTTTTGTTTTTTAATACAATTGATAATATTATTGCTTTCAGGTCCGTCGCCAACTAATATAAGCTTCAAATCATCATTTATATTTAGAATTATTTTTGAAAATGCGAATAAAAGAGTTTCAATATTCTTAATTTTAGTAAACCTTCCAAGATATAATAAACTACTACAATCTTTAAAAGAACGTTTAAAATTACTAATATTTACTCCATTTGGTATCAAGGCTATTTTATCTCTATCAAAACCTTCATCTAAGAATTCCTCTTTCATTTTACCGGTAGTGCAAACAAGCTTATCAATATTTCTTAAAATAAACCTTAGCTGAAATTTCCCTTCGAAAAACTTTTTAATCTGATTAATATCACTGTTAAAGCCGCTATTGCCTACTTTGGCAATAACAGGTTTTTTTAAAAGTTTGGCGCATATTATGGAGATAAAAGCGGGGTATAAAACCTGGTGTACATGAATAATATCATAATTTTTTCTGAAACCTAACAGGAATATAAAAAGTGAAATTTGATAAATATAAATACTGGCCCTGATAAAAATTCTACTAAATAAGACTCTAATGAATTTAAGTTTTTTGCCATCTATTGATAAATCAGGTTTAAAAAAATCAACCCCTGCGTTTAATTTATTTTGACCGCAATATTTGAAATTAGTTAGATTTCTAATTACTTTTAAACCCTGCAGACTTTCATGTTTTCTTAAAAGGTTGCTCCATCTGCCCGTAACCACAGTTACTTCCAGATTCTCCCTTAATAATCCAAGGGCTAACTTTTCCAACTGTTTTTCAGAACCACCAATGTAAGGATGAAAAACAGCAATGACCATTAATACTTTTAAATTTTCCATAGGATTTAAAATTTCTATTTAACCTACAATCATTTATGGCCGTTGGAGAGATTAATATCTATAACCTTTGATTCTTTTAGAACATTATGTTCACTATATTTGCTTTTGCTGCAAAAGAAACTCAGCAAAAGCTATATCCTGTTCAGTATCAATATTTGCCAATTGCTCTTCAATAATGATAGCTGAGCACCGATCGCCCTTTTTTGACTTTTTTTCCAGCAAACATTCCCGGGTTATTGCATATGCGGCTCCATTAACGTGATAAACAGTTTTTAACTGTTGACGAGCAATAATATTGGCCCCTTGCGGATCATAATATTCAATTAAATCACCCTGCAGCACCAGCTGCTTTAACGGATGCGCTTTGCTGTCTGTGGGGCTTAGAGTCCACACAGAATCATACCCTCCTTCTACAAGCCGATTCAGCGCATCTTTAACATGTTGGGTCTTACGTAATGGGCAAGTAGGCTGCAACATTAATATCACATCATATTTTCGGTTATCTGCTTGCTCAGTTTTTAGCAGAGCATGAACCAGAACATCCCAATCGCTGACAATATCTTCACTTAGCTCGGGAGGCCGTAAAAAAGGTACGCTGAGCCCATATTGTTTAGCAATATCCCCAATTTTTTCATTATCTGTAGAAACTACTGCTCGGTCCACGAAATCCAGAAGCGAGATTGTCTCGGCAGTATAAGCGATCAACGGTTTACCGGCTAAAGGATAAATATTCTTAAACTTAATTCCTTTACTGCCTCCACGTGCAGGGACTACTACCAATATGCTTTTATCTTTGTACATATGCTAAATCTTTTAAATAATATTTGTTTTAATAAAACTGGCAGGAATCCCGGCCAGATGATCCAATACTTCTCGAATAGATGTTTTTTCTCTAAGATAAAGAAACTGAGAACCTGCTTTTTCTGCAGCATTCATATCCAATTCACTATCACCCACCATAAGAACCTCCGATATTTTAATATTTTCAGCTTTTGCAAAAGCTTTTAACTCCAAAGCTTTGTTGCAAGGAAAACCACGTATAAGCTTAAAAAAATGCGTCCAGTTACGCCTTTTTGCAATATACCTCAAGCTTTCCTCTAACGTGGTTGAAAGCAAGTATAGAGGGTATTCCTGGGCTAGCAGTTCGAGCAATTTTGTTGCCCCCGGTCTTTCAGGGCAAATTGCCGCACCTTCAGTAGCAATACTATCATAGCATTTAGCTAAACGTTCGACTTCTGCCGCAAGTTTGTCAGGATACCAATTTTCTGCAAATGAGCGAGTTAACATTTCACGAATTATATCATAACGGCTGCCCGCGGGCACATCCTCAAGAACAATATCCAAAAGTTCATAAAAAGCTTTATTCTGAGGAAACAATGACCTATAGGCATCGCGCTTTATCGAATTAGAATCAACCAAAGTGCCATCATAGTCAAAGACTATCACTCGAATCTGCACTTTTGGTACAAACATAATCTTCACCAATTCTGAACCAATGTTTTCCTTTTTTCTCGTGGGATTTTTGCAATCTGCTCATCCTCATAAAAAGAATCATCATTATAATGTGTAGTGGATATTTCTTCCATAATAGCTCCATCGAGTGTATGGAATTTATGCCATTTGCCGGGAAGAATAAGAAGGGTATCACCCGGGAAAAGCCGGGTGGGATGCCCTTCAATAAAAACTTCCATATCTCCGTGCAAGAGTTGAAAAGTTTCCTCCTTTTTTGCATGATAATGATACGGATGTTTTTGCCTGGGTAACATTATAATTAGTTTCTTACAATATTCCCGATTAACACAATCAATAAACACACATCCAAATTCACGAAATCGATCCAGGCCATAATGATGCGACAATTCAACAGGACTCTTAGATCCAATCGGTACATGTGCCAGGTTTAACATTCCTTTTACCTGTAAAAGAATCTGATAGATAATATCTTCACGAGCTGGAGAATAATCTGCAAATGCTTCTCCTAATGGTTCACCGGAAGAATAATCACGATCAGCTATTATCCCATTACGCCATCTACCACTGGTAAGTTGACCTTCCTGTAAGGGCATGGCAAAAAAGACATCTTTTTGCTCAAAAACTTCTCCCTTATTTTTAGCTTGATAAGTATAGACTCCCCGCATAAGAGATTTTAAAGATTTAACTTCAGCAATGGAAGATGGTGAACGTTCTTCTCCACCACATATACTCCTTGCGTCTTGAAAAGCTTTAATCCAAGCCCGTAATTGATCCGGCGTAGAAGAGTAGGCATTGATTTTATATTTCTTGGTAGCAAGACCTACATGACGCTCAAACAATTGGGAGCCCTTTGCATATGCTATCTTAACCGAATCCAAGTTTTCCGGTTCTTCATGGGTTGAAAAACCAACAGGCACATTTGAAAAACGGTTACGCAGCATTGCAATTTGATTAAGATTAAGTTTATCACGCTCTGTAGGATAAAGAGCCACACAATGCATTAGTGCAAATTTAACCCTATGCTTCTCCATAAAACTGACCAGATTATCTATTTGTTTAATAGACAGGCCTCCTGTAGAAATGACCATAGGACGATCCGCTTTGGAAGCTCGTTCAAGTAGAGGACGATCAAGCGCTGCACAACTTGCAATTTTAACAACATCTATATCAAGTTCTTCCAATAAATCTACAGAATTTTCATCAAAAGGCGTGGCCATAGTAATCATTCCCGCCTTACGCACAGCATCAACCATACGTTTATAATCTTCTGGTTGAAGTGCAGTTTCCAGAAACCGCTGAATGTGGGGTGAGTCCTTACTCTCACGAAAATCCGGATGAATCAGTGTTTTAAGGTCACGAAACTGAAACTTCAATGCCGCTTTTACTCCGGTATCGGCTACAACTTTAGAGCACTCATCAATAATCTTCAACCCATGCTCAACATCCCCCTGATGGTTATTTGCAAGATCAAATATAAAAAGATCTGTAAAGTTTAAGGATTCCATAATACTCTTCCCCCTCTTTATAATACTTTCTCAATATATTAGTTTTTTTAAGTAATTTATACGCGCACCTTGTCAAGTGTAAAATTTCGCAGACCATGTTACCCGATATAATAGTTTTCTAGTAATTGATATGGTAAACACTTTTTAATTCGTCCGATCGGTAAGCTGCCGAAATAACCTGCATAGTCTCATATCCGGCATTGAGTGAAATCGCTGAGTCCTGGATTTTACCATTAAGAATGTTTTCCACTTCATCTATCTCATTTTTAAAATCATCCGGGCGCTTCTTTGGAATTAAAATTTTTTCCGGCTCTTTATTATCTGTTCCCCAGATAATCGCATCATTTGCATTATCGTAGTTGGCGTACCATTCAAGAAAACCCGCTATCCCCTGAACCCGAAGTGTCTTTATCGCTGGTTTGGTTATAACATCCTGTGATATACTTCCAACCAGACCAGCTTCTGTTACAACATTAATAAGGCATATCCTGTCATAATCGGCTCCATCCTGCTTGACACGGTCCATTGTTGCAGATACTTCCGCAATCCGTCCAATACCAAGTATCCTTGCAAAATGCTGAAAAAGATTAATGCCATGGGAGTGTTCTCCACAAGCTCCGCCACCACGCACGGAGAATCCCAGATATGTGTCTGTAGGACCATTAAGCCAGGGGTGAGCTGAAAAAATTCCACCCCAATGTTCCTGCCAGCGAACCTTGACAGACAATGGTTTTCCCAGCACTTCGGTTTTTAAAATTCTTTCTGCCTCCAGCGTATTCATTGCAAGAGTATGGTTATAGCCGGTCAGAATAACAACTTTTGCTTCTTTTGAGGCCTTAAAAACTTCTTGATATCCTTCCAAATCAGGAGTACAAAGCGGCTTTTCAATAAGTAAAACCCTGGGTTTTATATTGTGGATAACATCCAAGGCAATTTCCATATGAGTATCAGGAGGTGTTCCTATAATGACTAAATCCGCTGACTTTCCTTTTATGGATTCGGGGGAATTCAAACATATGTCTTTATCCCAAAATCCATAACGGCTGGGATAAATATCTTTATTAGTTCGAATTAACGCCTCTGGATCAGCATCAACCATCGTAACGGACCAATTTTTGTTACGGCAGGCATATGCAAGGTGGTTACCAATAGACCCTGCACCATAAATTATGACTTTTATCACAGTTTTCTCCAATATTTAAATTTCGATTCTAATATTTAAGCAATTATACAATTAAAAAACATTTTTGTGTTAGGATTTTTTACTTTGCTTAACTTTTTAATTTATAGCTCCAAAAAAAGTTCCTATATAAAATCAGGCTGTTTCATTATAATGCATTAAGAGAACTATTATTTATCAATCAAATATGTATCTGTAGCAATTCTTTTAACTGAATAATTATTAGTATGTTTATTTGGAAAAATTAAGTCAAAAATTAATAATTTTTCATAGACGCTTTTCGTGCTCAGGCCGGGAAACTTTTGAAATTGATTTTTAAATTTATCAATAATAAAATTATGTGCCCTTTTACCGGCAAATTTCCTTATAATCAAATGATATTTTAATAACCATTTGATTATTTGAAACTTTATTGCCCTCTTTTTGCTTTCCATGTCTTTCAACTTTTTCTGGATACTTTTTCCTGTACCGTCAAACACATCAGTCGGAATATCAGGCAGATTATCCAAAGCATCCATAATCCTTTCTGCTGACAATTTCCCTTTAATACTTTCAATAAATGGAAATGCTACCTCTGATTGCTTCTCAAATGTGTCCTGGAATTTTCCAGCAATTATGTTCTCCAACACACCATAAAGTTCATCCACATTCGTAACTCCAACGCCAAACTTATTGGGAAGCGCTGTTTCATAAATATCATTTGGGTCAGGATTATAAATAATCACAGGTTTTTGTAGTGCCCAGGACTCTATGCCGGTAGTGCAGCCGGTGTGAATTACTGCCAAAGCGCCATTTATCCAATCAATAGCGCTTCCCTCGAAAATGACATGAACATTTTTTAACCCTTTTAACGCTTCTTTCCAGTTTTCGTGATCTTCACTAGGGTGAGGCCGTAAAATGAAATTTAAATCCGGATATCTTAGAGACAACATAGTTAACATTTCACTGTATTGATCAAACTTTTTCTTATAATATTTTCCCCTTTCCAAAAAAAAATACCGTTCTTCTTCTAATAGGGAACGCCCTCTGTTCTTTATGGATGAGTTTTCCTGGTATTCAAGATAATTACAACCATAATTCCTACTAAAATTCCCTGCCTGAAAACGTGTATTAATAAGAAAATAACTACCCCATGTTTTTTTTATTTTCTTCCGGGCTGATTCATAAAAGGGTTTAAATTCCGGACGTAAAAGATCAAAACGAGGATTTCCAACAGCAACTACCTTGGTTTCCAAACTGGGATTTTCTTTAACTAATAAATTACGTTGATATGAACCCCACGTAAAAACAATTTTTAAATGTTCAAGTTTTTGTGGTTTAGCTCTATCAAGATAAAACTTGTCATCAATAAATGTCAAACCTTCTTCATCTAAAGCAGTGCGTATTAAGCCATAATCATTTGAGTTCCGTAGAATTGGGGAGCTTTCAATATCATGATCCTTAGAAAAGTATATCCCATATCCAAGTTGCTTAGCTGCTTTAAAAACATTACTTTTATGTCCAATGATAACAGAGTATCCTCTAAATAGGGCCCGATGAGCCAGTAATAATTTTGCATCAAGTTCTCTGGCAATCGTTTCAATAGGAAGATATAGTATTCTTTCCATATGAAAATTCCTCCAATACTTCTTCCTGATTATAAGTGTGCTCTTGCCATCTTTCTAAATTTATCATTTGATTTCATAAGCTCATCATATTTACCAGAACCAATAATTTTACCTTTTTCCAATATATATATAACATCACAATCTTGTACAGTAGTAAGACGGTGCGCAATAATTATAAGAGTTTTGGTTTTAGCTATATTCTGGATAGCCCTAAAGACTTCTTCCTCTGTGACACCATCCAAAGCACTGGTAGCCTCATCAAGTACAAGCACTTGCGGATTAAAGTAAAGAGCTCTGGCAATACCTATACGCTGCCGTTGACCACCACTTAACCGAACTCCCCTCTCTCCAATCTCTGTCTGGTATTTATTTGGCAGCTGTTCCATTACAAAATCATGAAAATTTGCAATTTTTGAAGCATACTCCACAGCTTCCATGTCCAACTTACTTTCAGGAATGCCAAAAGCAATGTTACGTGCTACATTATAATCCTGCAGATTAATATTTTGAGGTATATATCCAAGGTTTCTCTGCCAGCAAGGTAAATTTTCATCAGTAATCTCTACTCCATCTACAAGTATCCTTCCTTTTTCAGGTCTCAACAGCCCCAGAATAATATCAGCAATAGTAGTCTTGCCAGCTCCTGTGGCGCCAACGAAAGCAATAGAAGTGTTAGCTTTAATTATTATATTTAAATCATCTATAACAGGCTTGCTGGTCTCAGGATAACTAAATGTTATATTTTCAAGTGTCATCTCCTTTTTTAAAGAAATAACGTCAGTTTTCCTTTTTTCTAAACTTGATTCTTGCGATACTTCTTTAAAAGAATACATATCTTTATAAAGAACATCCAGTGCCTGCATACTAAAGCGTACACTTGCAACTCCAGCAAAAATTGTCTGTAGGGCAGGCATTAATTTATATGTAGCAAAAACATAAAGGCCAACCAAAGGTAAAAACTCTCCAAATCCTTTACCGCTTGCCAATAAATAAAGAACAACAACAATAATGCCTCCGAATGAAATAATTTCCATAATATATCTTGGAATTTGTGTGATTACTGCATTTGTAGCATTATGACGTGAATATTCCAAAGAAGGCTTTGAATAACTTTTAATAAAAAAATTCTCACGTCCCATTAGCTTAAGTTGCTTAATATCACTGAATGCTTCGTTTATTGCTTTAAAACGCTCTGCATTGGTTTGAAATCTAAGTTTTCCTATAGTATTCAGCCTTCTCTTGACAATCCTATAAATAAATATATATGCACTTCCAAGTATTACCATCAGAGAAAATGCCAATATTAAATTAATTTTTACCAGCATTGCAATAATTAATAAAGCTAATATTCCTGTGGTAAAAATTTCCATCATTGGTACAATTACTCCCTTGACTGCTTGTTGTACTTCAGAAAGAATGTTTTTTCCAAGTATGGTGGTATTTCGGTTTAAAAAGAAAACATATGGCTGGTACAGATAATTTTTTAAAAGGCGTCTTGAAATAGTATGACTCCTCATCCATGCAAAACGCTCTGAGCCCCACAAAGTTAAAAAAACCAATACATTGCTTACAATTAAAATTATCAATACTGCAACTCCTGCAAAAATAAGAAACCTGTTGGTGCTCTGGAAATTTAAGGAAGTATAAAGCCAATTAAGGATCTTGTTGGTTTTTAATAAACCTGGACTAGTAATCAATGCTAGAAAGGGCATAATTGAAGCAATGCCCGCAACTTGAAAGAGCCCGGAGATCGTCATGACTACAAAAAGCAAATAAAGCCGCTTACGCTCTGCAGCAGTTAATAATTTTAATATTTTCTTAATTATACTTATCATAATAATATATAGGTTGATTGACTGTATTAAAAATTTAAAATTACCGGTTTTTAAGTAATTAGTTCTTGCTGAATAATTCAGCTTTTTTATAAAAACATCAATTTATTATACTTGAATTTGACTGATACTAATAATTTTAACCAATTATTCAGCAATTCACCAAGTTACCGTTAAGATAATAAACCTTCAGGTTTTAAAAATCAATCCTACGAATTGCTTTATATAAAAAGTATCTGAAACAGTATCGTTGGCTTATATATTATTTTGAAATTTGCCTAAGAATTCTAATACTTCTTTTTTCCCAGGTATATTTTTTTTCCAGAGTTTTTTTGGCATTTTCGCCTAATTGCTGCCTTAATTGCTTGTCCTTTAGCAATATTTTTATTGCTTTTACCCAATCTTCCAAATTATTCGGATCACACAATATTGCGTTTACACCATCCTCAAGTACTTCTTCCAAAACAGGTAACCGGGAGGATACTATTACCTTACCGGCAGCCATATATTCAAAAACTTTCAGAGGAGACATGTATTCTGCAATATCAGGCCCTCCGCCATATCCTGACACGTATTTTTTATAAGGCGCCAAAAAAACTTCAAGTTTTTTATAATAGGGCAATAATTCTCCATGGGGAATAAAACCATGAAAGTAAATATTATTTCCTGAATATTGTTGCTTCCAGTATTCAATATCTTCAATTAAGCCTCCAATAATGTGAAAATCAATATCTGGAAAATACGAAGCCAGCGGCAAAATAATTTCCATTCCTTTCCCTTTATACAGATGCCCAATATAACCTATCTGCAAAATGTTTTTACGTCCAGGCCAATTAATTTCTTGATTTTCAAAATCAGGAATACTGTCTGCACCGTCATGGGCCACAAGGATTTTGGCATATTTAACTTTTGGTTTTATTTTTTCCTTTAATTTATTAGAAATTACAACTACAGTTTTTAATTTTTTTGATTTGAGTAAATCATTTACCTTTTTTATATTAGATAACATATGTACTTCAAAGATAACTTTCTTTCCCAATAAAGTTAAAAGGTATAGCGCCTGGGGGAACCTGCCGTAGATGATGTCAGGTTTAAGGAATAATACATATACAGCACAAAATAAAGTATAAATGTTAGGTAAAAATTTTATTACCGACTTTTCATAATAATTATATGAAGGGAATCTTACAATTTTAAAATTGTCTTTTACTCCATAAAATTCATAAATTTTTTTCTTTTCTTTTATTTCATCTCTACTAAAGCAAGCCAGAAGGGTTACTTTGTTACCCAGACTGGCAAATGCGCTGCACATTTTCATGACCTGAATGCTGTTTGCGGTACGCGAAGGAATAACAGCGCTGGACACATATATGATCCTGATGTTTTTTTTGCTCATATTTTTATATAAAATAATAATTTTGATAATTTTTTAATATTATTCTATTGATTATGAAAAATCAAAAGTGATTATTCTGAAATTAAGAAACGCTCCTGGAACTAAAATAAAAATTATTAACATTTTAATGGTAAAAACAGTTGCACTTAATAACTCTTGATAATATAATTTGGCGGGCATTTTATTTATGTCTACCGAATTTACAATAAAATTGGGAGATTTAAAGGGGCCTGCTTTTTATGCAAGATAAAATAAGTGTAATAATACCAGTATATAACGTAGCCAAATATCTGCCTAAATGTATAGACAGTGTATTAAATCAAACATATAAAAATTTAGAAATAATTCTGGTTGATGACGGCTCCACCGATGAAAGTGGAAAAATATCAGACCAATATTCATATAAAGACAACAGGGTCAAGGTAATACACAAAAAAAACGGGGGACCCGGGGATGCCCGGAACACAGGGATAAAGGAAGCAACCGGTAAGTACATAGGTTTTATTGATAGTGATGACTTTATAGAAACTGATATGTATGAAATTTTATTAAAGACCCTTTATGATTATGATGCAGATATTGTGCAATGTGCTTTATATAGAATAACTGAGAATAACATAATTTTGCCAAAATATTATTCTGGCACGGTAGAACAATTTGATGTTACATCAGCACTAGAAGAATTTATTAGGAAGAGAAAATTTAATAACAATATCTTTAATAAGATTTATAAGAAGGATTTGATTCAAGGAAATGAGTATCCAGTAGATGTGTATAGCGGAGATGTTGTTTTTAATTATAAAATATTTGCACGAGCACAAAAATTAGTATCTATTGAGATACCCAAATATTATTATGTAAAACGCAAAGAGAGCATAGTTGGTTCGCTTGCTTATCTAGAAAAAATGGATGGATTTTATGTTTATTTAGGAAGACTTGAGTTTATCTATAAGAACTTTCCTTCACTATCTAACTTAGCGCTGGAAAGATTTTATAAGTATCTGATAAAAATATATATTAAAATTAAAGAAAACGAATATATAGACAAGGACAAAAAAAAGCGTAATTTAATTAAGAATTACATAACTACAAACTATAGGTCTTTGATGTCAAACCCGCTAATTAACAGAAAACATAAAGTGTTATTAAAAATATTAAATATAAATTTCGAGCTTGGTTATTATTTAAGATATTTTTATATAAAACTTAGAAGTGTAATCCAAAAAAGTAATTAAAAATGCAAGATTTTAAAAAATTAAAGATAGGAATTATTTATGTTGCATTTGGCTATGAGTACCTCTTAATGGCTATACACTCAGCGAAAACTTTAAAAATGACAAATCCTGGAATTATATGTGAGTTAATTACAAATTTGCCATTTGATAATACAAAAGTTGGAAATTATTCCCCCTTTGATTCTATCAGTGTACTTAAACAGGAAAGTAAGTTTAACCGTATTGTTAAAACAGATATAATTAACCATGCTTCTTTCGATATTGGTGCTTACTTTGATTGCGACACAGAAATCCAGGGAAGTCTGGACCCTATTTTTAAGTGTTTAGACAGATTTGATGTTGCAATAAAAATGAGCATAAACCCAACATTCAAAGATTATGAAATCGCTCCTGGAATACACGGACATTTTTTTACGGTTTGGAATGGCGGTGTTATTTTTTTTAGAAAAAACGATAAAGCAAAAGCTTTGTTTAGAAGATGGTCCGAGATTTATCAACAAGAAGGAAAAACCAGTGATCAGCCTACCCTTGCACGAGCTATTTATGATAATCCAGATGTCAGATTACTTTCACTTAATGCAGTTTGGAATACAGCTCTGGGAGAGGAAATAGTATTTTCAAAATATAAAAAACTCTCCAGTAAATCGCTTAAACAGATACAGACTTCAAGAATATGGCATTATCGAAAACCGGAAGAATGGCCTTATGTTGCTCCGGATCTCTATAGCATTCATCAGCATATCAATAATTTTATGGTTAACCCGGATAAAACTATTTTGATGGAAGTTGATAATGTAGGCAGACGATATAAAATCCTGGCTTTACCTTTGTACCGCTATATTTTTAATCGCCCTTTATTAAAGAAAATTTTTGTAATTATCTTAAATGTTCTCGCCAAATTTGGAATTATGCAAAGTA
>Ga0182021_10001532_pt1 | contig 26689 bp, 24 predicted proteins | sample 612E3MmetaG_FD_120493 | JGI IMG/M metagenome (GOLD analysis project Ga0182021, IMG submission 120493) | Permafrost microbial communities from Stordalen Mire, Sweden - 612E3M metaG (Illumina Assembly) | ecosystem: Environmental > Terrestrial > Soil > Wetlands > Permafrost | place: Sweden...
CACGCGCTGACTGAGATGCGTCGTACGAACTCGCAGCTCGCGATCGTGCGCGACGAGTACGGCGGCACGGCGGGCATCGTGACGCTCGAGGACCTCGTCGAGGAGCTCGTCGGCGAGATCCAGGACGAGTACGACGTCGCGCACGTGTCGATCGTGCGGCTGTCCGGTTCCGTCGAGGTCGACGGCCTGATCACGCTGGAGGAGTTCGCGGACCGCACCGGGTACGAGCTCCCGGAAGGGCCGTACGACACGGTGGCCGGCTACTGGGTCGCTCAGCGCGGTGCGCTCCCCGAGGTCGGCGACAGCGTCCGCGTGGTCGTGCCACAAGTCAAGGGCCGGGCCGAATCGCCGTTCGACATGACGGTGACCGAGCTGGACGGTCGGCGGGCCGCACGCATCACGATCCGTCCGGCGGAGGATAAGGCCGACGAGGCGGGGAACGATCCCGACGGCGCGTCGACAAGCGAGGGGAGTGCGGTCCCCCTCGAAGGCGACCGATAGGCTCAGCGGCGACCAGAGCCCTGTGTTGAGGCGTGCTGAGGAGGTGACGTGCGCGATCCGGACGGTTCGAAGCTCCTGACCGGAGACGAGGTGGGAAACCTCCTGCGCACAGCCGTGCAGCATGCGGGCGGGGTGCTCCAGTCGTGGGCGCTCGACCACATCGACGCGAACCCCCAGCGCTCGACCACGGCCACGTACGTCGCGTCCGTCGAGTGGCCTCACGGTGTCCGCAAGGAGCTCCTCGGGGTCTCGGCGCGAGCGGGTGGACTGGCACGTACGGACGAGCGCGCGGCGATCTTCGCCGACGGCGACCGTGAGGTGGCCGTGTGGATCTACCCCAAGGACCCCGACCTACCGGGCCTCGAGCGCGCCGCGTACCCCACCGAGATGGCCGCCGTCCTCAACGAGTACAGGGTCTTCCCGACACCGGTCGGCGTCGACCAGATCCGCCTCGACATGATCGGCTACCGGCCGCGGCGACGGGCGGTGCTGAAGTGTACGGTCACGGCGCCGGCACGGGTGCTGTACGTGAAGGTGCTGCGCGAGCGGCTCTTCGAGTCCGTGAAGTCGCGCCACGAGCTGCTGCTCGAGGCGGGCGTACCGGCTCCGGTGATCCTGGCCGCCACCTCCGACCACCTGCTCATCCTCGACGAGCTGCCCGGGAGACCGCTCGCGCGGGCGATCTTCGACGACGAGCCGCCCACGACCGCCGAGCGGCTGATCCGCGTGCTCGACGCCATGCCGGCGTCGGTCGCTGCGCTGGAACGCCGTCCGCCCTGGGCCGAGGCCGTGAAGCACTACGCCCGGATGGTCTCTCAAGCGCTGCCACCCCTCCAGCCGAGGCTGGACTGGATGTCCGACCAGATCATGCAAGGCCTCGAGGGCTGTCCCGAAGGTGAGGAGCCCACGCACGGGGACTTCCACGAAGGCCAGATCCACGTACGGAACGGGCACGTCTCCGGGATCCTCGACATCGACACCGTCGGACCGGGCCGCCGGGCCGACGACCTGGCGTGCCTCGTGGCGCACCTCTCGACCGTGCAGCGGATGAACGCGCGTCAGGCTGAGCGCGTACACCACCTGCTTCGGACGTGGGTGCCGGTCTTCGACGAGCGCGTCGACCCGACCGAGCTGCGCCTGCGCGCCGCTGCCGTGATCATCTCGCTGGCCACTGGTCCGTACCGCAGCCAAGAGCCCCACTGGGAGCGTGAGACGCACCAGATCGTGGACGCGGCCGAGGCCCTGATCCGCCAGGTCGTCTAGCCTCCGAGCTTCGCCGGCGGCCTTCGTGACACGTACCCGGCTGGCGCTGCGCACGTCCTCACGGAGCGGTTCGGTTGCCCTCGCCCATCAGGCGAGCGCCCCCGGGGGATCTCGTGGACAGGCAAGTGGGGCGGATGGTGCGGGGCTCGCCGTCGCGGGTGTCACCTATGCACCGTTTGCCTGTCGGGTGGCAGCCGGCTCCGCCCACACCGGGCGCGAGTTGTGAAACTCACCCGGGCCGGCCGTGCCTCGTCTCTGGGGCGAGGGTGGTTCAGCTCTTCGTGTAGTGGGCGACCCAGTCGATCTGGATGTCGGAGACGGCCGGGGTGAGTGGGCCGGGAACGCCGTTGTCGACGGTCTCGTACGCCTTGGCGGAGCCCTTCGGGTCCATGGCGCCGCACTGGAATCCGATCCACATCTTCTTCGTGGTCACGGAGGAGTTCGTGATGGTGCGCCACGGCGTGCCGTCGAACGTCCACGAGATGGTGTTCGAGCCGATGATGACCCCGTACGTGTGCCAGCTGTGCATGTCGGCGTTCTGCAGGATGCTCAGGTCTTGGTAGTTCTGGGTGCCCCAGTGGTAGGTGGCGTCGATCTCCGGTCCGTTGACGCGGCCCTCGGCGAGGTCGAACTCCGGCGGCCAGGTGCCGTCGTCCGGGTACAGCAGGAACGCGTAGCCGATGCCCTTGGACTGCGGGAACTTGGCCCGCACCTCCCAGCGACCCCCGGAGACGGCCTCGAAGTCACCGCTGCTGATCCCGGCGCTGGACCAGGCACCGCTCTGGTACTGCGTACGGAGGACCAGGCTGCCGTTCGACGTGAACGCGTTCGACTCCTTGTAGAGACCCATGGCTCCCTGCCCGGGGGCCTGACCGCCGTAGCCGTACGCGACCCACTTCGTCTGGTCGATCGGTACGTTGAAGTTCTCGGTCCAGTCGGCCGTCCAGCCGCTGTACGTCCCGGTCGCCTTCTGGTTCGACGACATGCCCCGGGTCGTCGAGGTGCCGGTGGCGGTCGCGGTTGCCAGGGCCGTCGCGCTCGCGTCGGCGGCCGAGGCGGCTTCGGTCGCGCTGGTCGTGCTCGCCGATGCCTGCGTGGCACGGGATGCGGTGGCCGCACGGGATGCGGTCGATGCCGAGGACGAGCTCGTGGCCGTGCTCGACGGCGCCGAGGGTGTCAACGTCGTAGCGGCGGACGTCGTCGCTGGGGCCGTGGAGGCTGACGGGATGTCCTGCACGGACGCAGCGGAGGTTGCCTGAGCAGCGGGGTAGCCGGTCGCGGAGACGGACTCGGCAACAGGCGCGGCTGCGGCTTGGACGACGAGAAGACTGAGTCCGGCGACAGCCGTCGACACGAATTTCAGGCGTGCAGAACTACGCGAGACTGGCATGTCTAGGTTCCCCCCTATAGCCGTCCTGGCATGAAGGACGCTACAGGTGAGGCAGGGTGTGGACAGCCCCAGATGAGGGGTTCTTCACATAACTGAGAGAAGCCTCAACGACCCTCGTCAAAGTCGTTGTGACAAGGGGCGTTGCAAGGGGCGGGGTTGGTCGGTCAGGCGGTTGCGTAGTGGGCGACCCAGTCGATCTGAATGTCCGAGACGGCGGGCGTGAGCGGGCCGGGAACGCCGCCGTCGACGGTCTCGTACTGCTTCGCGGAGCCGTTGGGGTCCATGGCCGCGCACTGGAAGCCGATCCACAGCTTCTTGGTGGTGACCTGGGAGTTGTTGATCGTCACCCACGGCTTGCCGTCGAACGTGTACGTGATGGTGCTCGTCCCGATGATGACGCCGTACGTGTGCCATCCGCTCATGGTCGTGTTGTTGAGGTACTGGGAGTCAGTGCTGTTGGCACTGCCCCAGTGATAGGTCGACATCACCTGAGGACCGTTGACGCGGCCCTCCGCCATGTCGATCTCCGGGGGCCACGTGCCGTCGGCCGGGAACAGCAGGAACACGTAGCCGATGCCCTTGGCGACCGGGAACTTGGCCCGGACCTCCCAGCGGCCGCCGGCCGCGGAGTAGAAGTCGCCGCTGCTCATGCCCGCGCTCGACCAGGCGCCGTTCTGGTACTGGGTGCGCAGCGTCAGAAGGCCGTTCGACGTGAACGCGTTCGCCTGCTGGTAGAGCCCCATCCCGCCCTGCCCGGGAGCCTGCCCGCCGTAGCCGTAACGGGCCCACTTGGTCTGGTCGAGAGGGGTGGTGAAGTTGTCCGACCAGTCCACGGCGTAGCCGGAGTACGCGGGCGGCGTCGTGGCGTTGGCCGGGTTCCCGCCGGAGAGGGTGGTCGACTTCGGCGCGGATGCCTTCGTCGTCTTGGCGGTGGCCATCGCCGAGGTGCCGGCTGCCGCGGTGACCTTCACTGCGGACGCCGCCGCGGCGGACGCCGACAGGCTGGCCGACCCGGAGGACGCCACGGTCGACGCACTCGGTGTGACGGCGGTGGACGGTGAGTCAGGAGCGGGTCGCTGTCGGCCCTGCGACATGTCAGCGGAGCCGTCGTACCTGCCGTCGGCGGCGGGAACGGCCAGCTGCGGGCTGACAGTACCCAGCGAACCCGTACCGCTCACGGCCGAGGAGACGTTGACGAGGAGCAGCAGCCCCATGGTGGCGGCGCTGACCAGCGGCACGCGAATACGTCGTGGACCTGACATGTATTTGACTTCCCCTTAGGGATTTCTCGGTCGCGGCGATAGATTCATCCTGGGGAATCGGGTCTGCGCTGCTGCCCGGACCCGTCGGTGGGGAGGTTTCGTGTCGCCTGAGGTGTCTGTCTGCATCCCAGCGTATCGCGCGTCTGAGAGTTTGCCGGCAACTCTCAGGTCTGTGATCTCGCAGGATCATTCGTCATTTGAGGTTGTCGTAGTAGACAACGCGTCCGGCGATGGCACCGATCGAGCGGCTCGACGGTTCACGTCGGACCCCCGTGTCCGGTTCACGAGTTTCTCCCAGTACATGGGACTTGCGGACAACTGGCGACGCGCGATGGACCTTTGCCAAGGGGAGTTCGTCAAGCTCGTCTGCGCCGACGACCTCATCCACCCCACCGCTCTCAGCAAACAGGCTGCCGTTCTCAGGAACGACCCCTCGGTCAGCCTCGTGGCCAGCCGTCGCCACCTCATCGACGGCGAGGGTTACGTGCTCGCCAGAGGCACCGGCCTGCACCAGCTGTTAGGACGCCACAAAGCCGCTGACGTCGCCCGCCAGATCGTCAACTTCGGCATCAACCCCATCGGCGAACCGGGCAGCGTCATGTTCCGGCGCAGCGACTACGAGGCGGTCGGCGGCTGGGATCCGCACTACGTGTTCAACATGGACATCGACCTGTTCCTCCGGATCCTGGGACGGGGCGACCTGTACGGGATGAAGGAGTCGCTCGCGGCCTTCCGGGTGTGGACGAAGTCCTTGTCCAGCCACCACGACGAGGAGCAGTTCCAGGAGAACGTCCGGTTCGTCGAGCGCGTCCGCGACACGTACAGCATCTCCGCGAGCGACCGGCGCATCGCCGCCCTGACCAGCCTGTCGTGGAAGGCTTGGGACCTGCGCCGCCACGGCTGGGCCCGTGTTCCTCGCCTGTGGTCCCGCCCGCTCGTTTCCTAGCCGCGCTGGAGCCGACGCAGCGACAGCCAGAACGGCACGACGCACACGGCCGCGACACTGAACCGGACGATGTTCCAGGTGAGGCTCTGGGGCAGCCACACCGACCCCAGCGAGCCGACCACGACGAGGCCGATGAACACCAGCACTCGGGGTCGGGAGTGCGCCACCCCGTGCCGGCGGGCAACGGCGAAGCGCAGCACGATCGCCTGGGCCAACAGCGCCAGTAGTGTCCCCACCGCGGCGCCATCGATGCCCCAGATCGGCAGCAGTCCCACGGTCGCCACGACCTTCACCGCCACCGCCGCGGCTGCTCCCCACGCCAACGGGCTCGACCAGCGGATCGTCACCAGCTGCTGCCCGCTCGCCACGGACGCGGCGACGGGGAGCGCGCCGAGACCGACGACGGCGACCACGGCCAGGAGGGTGTCGAGTCCGTACGACTCGGGCGCGAACACCCGAAGCAGAGCGGGTGCGGCGATGGTGATGCCGAACGCTGCCCAGCCGGCCAGCACGTACACGCCGTCGCGCGACGCACCGATCACCTTCCAGCGCTCGTCGGGATCGACGATGCTCTTGAGCCGCGGCAGCCAGGCCCGGTTCGTGAACGTCAGGAGCAGCGTGACGACGTTGCCCACCGTGAACGCGACCTGGTAGCGGGCCACCTGGACCGCACCGAGCCAGCGCTGGATGAGGAACCGGTCTCCGGCGGTGAGCACGTACTCGGCGAGGCTCGTCAGTACCAGCGGCATCCCGAGCTGCAGTGCCCGCTTCACCGAGTCCAGGTCCAGCAGCCCACGCAGGCGCGGCCTCACCCAGAAGAGACCCACGGCCAGAGCCGTACATTGCCCGACGACGCCGCCGATCGCGTACGTCTCGGCCGTGCGGCCGACGATGAACAGCAGGGCGATCCCGACGAGCTGGCTACCGACGGTCGAGATGAGGCTCACCACCGAGAACCGCCGGAGCCGGTCCTCGGCCTGCAGGAGCGACAGGACGAGCAGGACGGCGGAACCGGGCAGCGTCCAGCCCAGCGTGAGCAGGAGCAGGTGCTGGCTCGTGAAGCCGAGCGCCGGTCCCCACCACGAGGAGGTGGCGGCGGCCAGGCCGGTGACCACGATGCTCGCGACCAACCCCGAGGCGACAAGGCCACGTGCTCGCTGGTCGTCGTCGACGTCCTCGACGCGCTGTACGGCGAGGGCCTGGTCGAGGCCGAACACGATGACGATGAGCAGCAGCTGGTACAGGGCGATGGCGGCCGCCAGCGACCCGAACGCCGCGACCGGCAGGACGTGGGCGAGCACGGGGGAGACGACCGTCGCCACGACCATCTGCATCGACCAGACGACGACGTAGATCATGCCGCGGCCGAACAGGTCCCCGCGGCTGCCGCGTTCGCTGCTCATGGGACCCGGAGCTCGGCGTCGATCGCGTCGAGCACGTCGGTGGCCGACTCACCGAACTTCCGAGCGAACAACGCCGGAGTGCTCCGGCGCCTCGCGTCGACCAGAGCGGGAAGGTCGTCCGTACCCAGCCAGCGCGGGCTGGGGGTCGGCTTCGATCCCCAGTCGATGTACCAGGCGGGCGGACCGGTCACGAGCTCCGAGCTCAGGTCGACCCCGCTGAACCGCGAGCTGAGGAGGCTGGGCACCATCGTCTCGTCGGGGATCCAGACCTCACGGAAGTACGGGACGAGCTCAGGCCGTTCGCCGAGCATGCCCATCAGTCGCTCGGCGTGGTGCCGGGCCAGGATCTTCAGCTGCGACCCACCTGCGGGGCGCAGGCCCTTCGGCCACGGCCGGGGGATCGGCGACCACTCACGCGACCTGTCGCGCAGGCGGTTGCGCCACAGGAACCGGTCGTAGCCGCCCAGCGGTCCCCAGTCCTTGATCGGCAAGGTGGAGACCTCCAGCCAGCTGCGTCCGGCATAGCCGGCGAGCGTGCCCACGATCTCGTCGGCGCTGGCGAGCGGGTAGTCCGCGCCCGTACACAGCACGAGGTGGTCGGCGTCGGTCTCGGCGAGCGCGGCGCGGTAGCCGGACAGCTCCGCCTCGGCCAGCCCGTACGACGCCCACCCGGTTCTGAGCCGCGGCAGGATGCGGACGGTGTCGGGAAGTCCCTCGCGCATCGCCGCGAAGACGTCGTCGGGGGTGGTGGCGTCCACGTGCAGGAAGACGGGCATCGGCGCGAGCGCGGCGACCAGGCGATGAAGGTGCCTGGGGTTCGCGTGCGCCAGGACCACCACGGCGGGAACGCTCACGGGGACACCCCGAGGAACTCGTACACGCGGGCACCCGGCTGCTCGTACACGACCTGCCAGCTGACGGTGTTCGCGCGCAGCTGGGCCTCGAGCCGGATCTGGTCGGCGACGAGCTGCTGCCCGTACCGTTCGTCGAAGATGCGCATGGAGTCGGTGGCCAGCACGTACACGTGCTTCGCGTTCGGCTGGGAGGCCCAGGCATCGGTCATCCGGGCCAGGTCCTGCTTCGGGTCGTACGCGGTGCCTGTCGTCGTGGGATACGCGGGCGGCGTGTCTTTGAGCAGGGTCTCGCGAGAGATGTACGGGAGCAGGCGGCCCGTCACGAACAGGGGTTCGGCCAGGTCCGTACCCAGCATGAACACGTAGCTGCCCTGCGGCACCGTGTTCTCGATCCACGTGATCGCGGCCACGTCGTTCGCCCGCACGACCCGTGAGTAGTCCATCCCCGTACAGCCGATCACCTGGACGAGGCTCAGCAGCAGGATGGACACGGTACGTACCGGATGCAGGCTCACCGTCCAGAACCGTCGGCCCGGTTCCGGCAGCAGGTAGACGACGAGGATCGACAGCCAGGGCAGCGCGAAGAGGGCGACCCGGAAGATGCCCTCGTTGCCGTAGCTCGACCCGAAGAACAGCGCGACGGGGCTGAGAGCGGCGACCACGAGCGCGAGTATCTGCCGGGTCCTGTGCTTCCAGAGCACGACGAGAGCGAGGACGCCGATCACCGCCAGGGTGACGGCGGGCACGTCGAACGTGACCCGGTTGATGAGCGAGGGTTCCAGCGCGGTGGACGTGGCGTGGGTGGGCGGCCGGAGGTTCTCGAGGAACTGCCCTAGATCGCGTGACGAGATGAAGGGCCCGAGGACGTCGCGGTTGAGGAAGGCGAACAGCACCGCCGGGACGATGAGCAGCAGCCCCGCCGTCCAGCGCCGGATCATGCGGGTGATCGTCAGCGCCGCGACCGCGAGGAAGGCGAGGTACGGGCTCAGCTGGTGCGTCACCGCGACCGCCGTCGCGATCACGACCACCGCGTCGCTGATGACGTACCGGCCGTAGCGCGGGTCCCCCAGGCGCAGCATCAGCCCGATGATGACGAAGGCGCCGACGAAGCCGAACATCTGCGGAGCGAAGAACGTCGTGTTGAGCGAGGAGGCCAGGCCGAAGACGAGGGCCGCCGACCACGCGCGCTTCTCGCCGTGGAACTGGCCCGCGACCGCGCGTACCGCGAGGACCATGATGGCCGCGGCGACGGCGCCCCACACGGTCGCGTACAGGAGCAGGTCGTTCCAGCCGGAGGCGACCTTGACGAACGCCGCGGACGCGAACAGGCCGGACCAGGCCTGGTAGATGTCGTTCTCGGGGAACACTCTGCCGTTGGCGACGATGGACTCGGCGATCCCCACGTGGCGGGCGGCGACCTGCACCGTCGGGAGCCCGTAGCTCATCGCCTGCACGCTCTGTATCGCACAGCTCAGCAGCACCACGGCCCATCCCGGCCCGCCGCCGCCTCCGCCGAAGGACCAGGCGACGGCGCCGATGATGAGCAGCAGGCCGAGCCAGCAGACGGGACCCGCGGCGGCGATGGCTCCCCACTGCTGGGGGAGGCCGTGCTTGGCGGAGGCGAGGGCGAGAGCGAAGCCGATGGTGGCCAGACCGCCGGGACCGAACGTCCACTGCCGGATCCGGTGCGCGATCTCGGGCGCGGCACCCCGATCGATGTGCCGTACGTCGCCAGACGTGATGACGGCCCCGAAGCTGGAGGTGGCGAGCAGGAGCACCGTGGCCACCGGCCGTACGTGCCACCACCCGAACCAGGCCATCGGCAGGGAGATCAGCACCAGCGCCGCGGCGCTTCCGAAGACGGTGGCCAGGGCCAGGGCGACGCCGCGGAGGTGGAAGTACAGACCGATCACGGCTCCGGGGACGAGCTGTAGGGCCAGCGTCACCCACATGCCCGCGATTCCGCCGTTCGGCGCCTGCCACGCGATGACCGCGGCGATGCCGCCGAAGATGAGGATGGCGATGCCGGCGAGCGTACGAACGAGGGGCTCGCCGATCGGCGGTGTCACCGGCGCGGCGCGGAAGGTCGAGCTCATCGGCCGCCTCGCGATCGGCACAAGGATCGTGAAGCCCCTAGTCGCTCAGGTATCGTGATCTGGTGCTGGAGCGTCCGATGTCCCCTTGGGGAGAGCCTGAGTGGCCGGGCGCCGTCTGGATCGGCGAGTGCGACCGACGAGACCTCGACGGTGCTGACCCGTTGCCGCTGGCCGGCACTGACGGCTATCACAGCGCCCGCCTGCTCGTGCGCGACGGCCGTACGTTGATGGGCTTCGTCACGGTGCCGGTCACACAGGGAAGTGTCTCCCGGGCCGCTGTGCGCGAGGCGGTCGCCACGCTGCCGGAGCGGATGCCGGAGTCCGACCCGCCGACACCGCCCGTCAGCGTCGTCATGTGCAGTCGGGATCGTGCGGCGCTCCTCGCGGACGCGCTCGAGTCGGTGCTCGAGACCGACTACCCCACGTTCGAGGTCATCGTCGTCGACAACGCGGGCACCACGGACGAGACCCGTGAGCTCGTGGCGAACCATCCCGACGACAGGGTCCGGTACGTGGCCGAGCCGCGACCCGGCGTCTCCCGCGGCCGCAACCGCGGCCTGCGCGCTGCGGCGTACGACATCGTCGCGTTCGTCGACGACGACGTCATCGTCGACCGGCACTGGCTCACGGGGCTGGCGACCGGTTTCGCCCGCGCCGACGACGTCGCCCTGGTCTGCGCGCTCGTGGCGACCGGCGAGGTCCGTACGCGCCCTCAGGCCTGGTTCGACAACCGTGTGACCTGGGACGACGCGAGGACGCCACGCCAGTACAGGCTCGCCGATCCGCCCGGTGACGTGCCGCTGTTCCCGTTCCAGGTCGGCGCATACGGGACCGGCGCCTGCTTCGCCGTGAAGCGCCGCATCTACTCCGAGGTGGGGGCGCTGGACGTTGCGATGGGACCCGGCACGCCGACGATGGGCGGCGAGGACATCGACCTGTTCGTACGGGTGATCTGCGCCGGCTGGGCCGTCGCCGTGGAGCCGGCCGCCGTCGTCTGGCACCGCCATCGTGCCGAGATCTCCGCCCTGCAGGCCCAGGCTCGAGGGTACGGAGTCGGCCTCGGCGCCTGGCTGACGAAGACGGCCCTCAACCCCAAGCTGCTCCGTTTGGCGCTGCCGTTGCTGCCCGCCGCGCTGGGCCGCATCCGCACGCTCGCCGCGGGAGGCTCGGCCGACCCCGAGCAGGTCGACCGCGAGTTCGGGTTCCCCCACGGCTACACGCGCAGCCTGGGACACCTCGAGGTGCGCTCGGCGCTCGTAGGACCCGCCCGGTACGCACGGGCTGTGCTCGCCGCTCTCCGTCCCTGAGCTGCGGACTGTCCCTGGGTCACTCATCGACGCCATTCCCGTGGAGCGCACGAGGGTCCGGCAGGTCCGAGACGAGACGACCGGTCAGGGCCGGGTAGGCCGTCAGCACCTCGTCGTACAGGTCGGACAGCAGGAGCAGCACCTCGTCCGGCCGGGCGGCGAGCAGCTCGTCGGGGGAGATCACGGGGACCCGGCTGACGGGGAGGCAGCGGCCCTGCTTCGCCGGCGAGGCGTCGGCGGTGGCGACGAGCGCACGGGTCGCGTCGCCCACGCCGGCCAGCAGCGCGATCGCACGCGACGGGGCGCCGTACGCGTACAGCCTGGTCCCGCGCGCCGCATGTGTGTCGAGGTAGCCGCGCAGCCGCTCGATGCTGGTGGCGACGCTGTCGCGCAACGTCGCGAAGCCGGCCGGCGTGGAGAGCCCGGCAGCCGCCTCCGACTCGTACGCCTCCCGGAGCGCGGCGTCGGGCTCGCCGGAGCGCTGTGCCACGACGACCGCGGTGCCCCCGTACAGGTCGTACCGTCGCAGGCGGACGGGTACGAAGCCGACGCGAGCGAGGGCGTGACGAAGCGCGGTGATCGAGTAATAGGCGACGTGGCCGTGACGAAGCGCAGTCCACTGGCCGCTCGCGACGATGTCACCCACCGGCTGGACCGTGAGGACGAGGATCCCGTGCGGCATGGTCGCCGCAGCGCGCTCGGCGAAGGCGGCGGCCTGGTCCGCGTCGTGCATGATCCCGAAGGTGTCGATGACGACGTCTGCGGGGCCGTCGACCGGCCGCAGGCCCTGCCCCAGATACGGGACGATGCCCGATCCGCCGTGCGGCGAGTCGAAGGCATGGATGGTCTCCCGCCCAGCCAGGAGGTCGGCGAGATCCGCAACGGCCTGCTGCTCCTGATGGGCCATCGCTGCCATCGCCGCGACCGGGACCTCCGGCTCGTCCGTGTCGTCGCTCTGCAGCTGCGCGAGGCCGCAGGACGGGCAGACCCACATGGCCAAGGGGTGCGTGGGATCCGGGACGGGGTCGGTCGCCAGGGGGTAGTTCCGGATCGACGGCTGGAGCCCGAGGTCCAGGGCGACGTCCTCGGGGCGACCCGGCGTCCCGCACAGAGCGCAGGCCCACCTCACGGCAGCCTCCTTGGCATGATGTGCGCATGGACATACGACCGACGGCTCTGGACGGCGTCCTGACCTTCCACCCCCGGGCTGTCCATCGCGACGAGCGCGGCCTGTTCACCCGGACGTTCGACGCGAGCATCGCCGCCGACCATGGCGTCGCCTTCGGCGCGCTGACCCAGGACTCCCAGTCGAGGTCGCTCCCCGGCGTCCTCCGAGGTCTGCACGGCCGGATCGGACGGGGCGAGGCCAAGCTCGTACGCGTGGCGGCCGGAGCCGTGCTCGACGTGATCGTCGACGCCCGTCCGGACTCGCGCACGTTCGGTCAGCACGTCGCGCTGGTCCTCGACGACACGGACTTCACGGCCGTGTACATCCCGGCGGGACTCCTGCACGGGTTCCAGGTGATCTCGAGCACCCCTGCCGACGTGGCCTACCGCATCGACACCCCGCACGATCCGTCCGAAGATGTGACGGTGCGCTACGACGACGCCGACCTCGGCATCGTGTGGCGTCCCGGCAGCCCGATCGTCAGCCCCCGCGATGCGGCGGCCGGGAGCTGGGCATCGTTCGTGGCGAGGGGTCACGCGGCCCGCAGCTCCGTGTCGAGCACGCCCGAGGCCTGAAGCTCCTTGATCCGTTCCAGGCGCACGAACGTGGTGTCGAAGGCCTGCTGCGTCATGCCGTACTTGCGGTAGGCAGCCGCCAGCTCCCGAGCGCCGTCCGCGATGCTCCGGTGCACCCGTACGGTCGGCAGCGTCGCGCGCAGCAGCGAGAAGTCGACGCGGTACGAGCGGGGGTCGTTGCCGGCCTCACCCGTGATCCGTACCGTCGCGCCGGTCTCTGCCGCAACCGCCTCGGCGATCTCGGCGACGGTGACGTTGTTGCTCTCGTCGCCGACGTTGATCGCCTTGCCCTGTACGGCCTCGGCCGGCGCGACCAGCGCCGCCGCGAACACGTCGGCGATGTCGCCGGCATGTGCGAGCGGACGCCACGGCGTGCCGTCGGACTTCACGAGCACCTCACCGGTGAGCAGCGCGTAGCCGATGAGGTTGTTGAGCACGATGTCGGCGCGCAGCCGCGGGGAGAAGCCGAACGCGGTCGCGTTGCGGAGCGACACGGTGGTGAACGAGTCGTCGGCGAGCTCCAGCAGGTCGGACTCGACCCGCACCTTGCTCACCGCGTACGGAGTGAAGGGCGCCAGCTCGGCGTCCTCGCCGACGAGCCCGGACCCCGCCGCTCCGTACACCGAGCACGTCGACGAGTACAGGAAGCGGCCGACCCCGGCCTGTTTCGCCAGTCTGGCGAGGCGGGAGGACGCGTGGTGGTTGATGTCGTACGTGATCTCCGGCGCGAGCGAGCCGAGCGGGTCGTTGCTCAGCGCTGCGAGGTGGATCACGGCGTCGAAGCCCTCGAGGTCGGCGACGACCACCTCACGCAGGTCCTTCTGGATCGTGGGCGGGTCGACGGGACGCGGACCGAGCACGTTGTCGGCGAACCAGCCGGTGTCGAGGCCGGTGACCTCGTGCCCGGCGGCTGCCAGCACGGGCGCCATGACCGTACCGAGGTAGCCCTGGTTCCCCGTCAGCAGAACCTTCATGCGTGGTCTCCGATCTCGATGACGCTCTTCGCCACGACGAACCCCTCGGCGTAGCGCGTGTTGCACTGTGCGCCGCGTACACGCATGAGTCCGAGGAATGCTTCCTCGTCGAACCACGGGTGGTCCTGCTGGCTGGCGTAGTTCTCATGAAGGAGCGCGCTCTTGGCGCGTGCGTCGGCCTCCGACACCGGGACGTACGTGGTCACCTGGGGCAGGTCCGACTCGTACTTGAGGATCTCGTAGCCCCAGACGGGCTGTGCGCGGAACTCGGTGACCAGGAGCTCGGCGAGCAGCCGGTGGTCCTGGTGCGCGTCGGCGACCTGCGGTCCGATGACGAGGTCCGCGGGGGAGGGCAGCATCCGCGTGAACGTCGCCAGGGCCTGCTTGGTCGCCAGCCAGTGAGCCGGGGTGAGCGCGTCCGGCAGATCCTCGATCGTCAGTCGGACACCAGGGCAGAAGGCCTCCAGCGCGGCCCGCTCCTCGGCTTCGCGAGGCGTCCCAGCCCCCGTGAGCACGAACGCCGACACCACCAGGTCTCCGAACTCCTGGCGCAACGCGAGCAACGTCGCGCCGCACCCGATGGCGATGTCGTCGCAGTGGGCACCAGCGACCACGACGTGACGAAGGCCGGTCAGCGAGAGACTCATCCGAGGCACCTCTTCCAGGGGGCGTTTCCGGTTTCCCACAGCGCGTGGAGCACCGCACGTTCCTTGAACGTGTCCGCGGGCATCCAGAACCCGTCGTGGCGGAAGCTGGTCAGGCGACCCAGCTCGGCGAGCTCGGTGAAGACGGTCGGCACGATGTCCTTGCCGTTGCCAAGCCGCTCGAGGACCGCGGGGCGCAGCAGGAGGTAGCCACCGTTCGTACGGATCGGCAGGTCGCCGATCGAGTAGACCTTCGTCGCCTTCCCGTCGGCGTCCGAGTCGATGATGTGGAAGGAGCCCTGCGGCTTCACCGCGAGGAACATCGCATCTGTCTCTGGCTGGTTCGTCATCCGGGCCACCATGGCGTCGAGGTCGACGTCGGTGAGCACGTCGGAGTAGTTCGCGAAGAACATCTCCTCCCCAGCGACAGAGTCGGCGACGAGGTGCAGCCGCTCTCCGATCGGGGTGTCGAGGCCGGTGTCGACGCAGTCGATCGTCCAGTCGCGGGCGAAGTCCCACACCTCCCGCGCGTCCGCCACCGCCGAGCGGATCTGGTCCGCTGCGTAGCCGAGGCAGAGCGTGAAGTCCGTGTGCCCGTACGAGGCGTAGTAGTTCATGATGTGCACGACCAGCGGGATGTCGCCGACCAGCTGGAGGGGCTTCGGGAGGCCCTCGCCGTCCCAGCCGCGCATGCGCATGCCGTAGCCGCCGCAGAACAGGACGACCTTCATGAGTCCACCCCCAGCGTGACGATCTCCAGACGGGGGAGCGGGAACACCAGGCGGGTGCCGGGCCTCAGCTCCTCGGCGAGCTGTGCCGTGATCTCCGTCCGGAGGTTCCACGGCAGGACGAGCACGTCGTCGGGCGCGTCCTCGGCGAGGAACTCGGGCGGGACGACCGGGATGCGAGCGCCCGGCGTGAACCGGCCATGCTTGTACGGGTTGCGGTCGGCCAGGTAGGCCACGAGGTCGGGCCGGATCCCGCAGTAGTTGAGCAGCGTGTTGCCCTTGCCCGGAGCGCCGTAGCCGGCGACCCGGCGTCCAGCCCGATGGGCGTCGATGAGGTAGGCGACCAGGTCGTCCCGTACACGCGACGTCTCCCGCGCCAACCCGAGGTAGCCGGCCACGGTGTCCAGGCCCGCCTCGCACTCGGTCCGGACGACCTCGGCGACGCGCGGCGACGGTGCGACGCCGGCCTCGGTCGGCGCGGCCCACAGACGGATCGAGCCGCCGTGGGTGTCGAGCAGCTCCACGTCGACGAGGGACAGCCCGCCGCGCTCCAGAGCACCCTTCGCGGCGAGGACCGTCCAGTACTGGAAGTGCTCGTGGTAGATCGTGTCGAACTGCGCCTTGCTCACGAGCGACAAGGCGTGATGCACCTCGATGGAGACCCGGCCCGTGTCGGCGACGAGGGCACGCAGGCCTCGGGTGAAGCCGACGATGTCGGGGATGTGCGCCCAGACGTTGTTCGCGACGACCAGGTCCGCGACACCGTGCTCGGCGGCGACCGTCGTGCCAAGGGTCTCGTCGAGGAACGCGGTGATCGTCGGCACGCCCTTCGCGAGAGCGGCTGCGCCCACGTTGACGCTGGGCTCGATGCCGAGGCAGCGGATGCCCTTGCCGACCACGTGCTGCAGGAGGTAGCCGTCGTTGCTCGCGACCTCGACGACGAAGGACTTCGGCCCCAGGCCGAGGGACGAGATGCTGGCGTCCACGAAACCACGCGCGTGCTCGACCCAGCTCGTCGAGAAGGACGAGTAGTAGGCGTAGTCGGTGAACGTCTCGTCCGGCCGGATCAGGGCCGGGATCTGAAGCAGGAGGCACTCCGGGCACAGACGTAGGTGCAGGGGGTAGGTCTCCTCGGCCAGGTCGAGCGCCTCGGCGGGCAGGAACGCCTCGCAGGGCGGGCTCGCGCCGAGGTCCAGCACGGACACCAGCTCGGTGTGTCCGCACAGCCTGCAGCTCCCGGTCATGCGCGTTCCGCCCTTCCGCCCTGTGCTCCGCGAATGGCGAGCCGCCCGACGACGTACCCCACCATTGTCACGAACAGACCGGTCACGATCGCCGCGGCCCCGGCAGCGGATCGCGAACCCCGCTGTGGCAAGGTGCGGAGCTCACGGAGGACACCGCGCGGCAGCACGTGCGTCGCGTACGTGGTCTCGGTCGACAACCCGGCGCTCCGCGTCGTACGCGCGACGACGGCCGCCTTCGAGATGCCCTCCGCGTAGCAGCGGTGCCACAGGTACGACCACGTCGTGCGCTGCAGCGTGACACGGTGGCGCACCATCGAGGCCGGTTCGAAGAGGATGCGCGCGCCGGGAGTCGCCGACGCCCGGATGCAGAGCTCCGTCTCCTCGCAGCCGTACGGGACGGTGCCGACGCGGCCCAGGTCCTCGCCGAAGAGGCCGGCGGTCGAGAACACCTCGGCCCGCATGGCCATCGAGCAGCCCATGACGTTGCGGACGGGCGACAACGTGCGGGGCTGGCCCGCGTACGTGCAGCCGATCACCCAGTCGAACTCCCCGCGGTCGCCGTCGGCGGCGGGCAGCATCGACGGCCTGCCCGAGTCGGGCCAACGTGGGGTGGCTGCGCCGCCGGTGATGATGACGGCCGGGTCGTCGAACGGCGCGATGAGGCCTGCGAGCCATCCGGGTTCGGGAACGGCGTCGTCGTCGAGGAACACGTACACGTCCGCGTCCGCACCGGTGACTCCCGAGTTGCGAGCGCCGGACAGACCACGGGTGCGCCTGTTCTCGAGGATGCGCACGCCGTCGCCGGTGAAGACCTGCGCCCGTTCGTACAGCTCCGGGGAGTGGTCGACGACGAGGATGACCTCGCCCGGATGGCCCGACTCGTCGAGCTGCCGCCAAGCCTCTCCGACGCCCGAGACGATGTCATCCCACCTGTCAACGGTGTAGGCACAGACGACGATCGCGATCCGCATGAGTGTGGCCCTCGACGGCGACGGAGGCATCTCCGTCGCTGCCGAACCTAGGCGGCGAAGCCTGTCGCGGATGCGGGGCTCACACGGGTCCGCAGGTTGCAGTCGGTGACGTGCTCGAACCTCGGGGAGGCGACCGTCAGCGGCTCCGGCTTCGCCCGTCCGCCGGTCATCGTCTCGACGGCGATCGTGCGGAGGACGCGGCGGCCGTCGGCGAAGGCTTGGAGGTTGCTCTGCCCGAAGATCCGGTCGAGCTCGTAGCTCGGCACCTCGGTGACGCGCAGCTCGCTCTGTACGGCGCGGATCGTGATGAGGGTCTCGATCTCGAAGCCGTCCCCCCAGATGCGCGCGCCGCCGGCGGGAGCGGGCAGTCGTGGGTCGGGCAGGCTCAGCATCGGGAGCACGTCGCGCCAGAGGGCGTTGTAGCCGTAGCAGAGGTCGGTGAACCGCGTGCCGAGACGCAGGTTGCTGAGCAGGTTGAGGCCGAGGTTCCCGGCCCTGCGTAGCCTCGTCAGGTCGTCGCTGCCGCCGCCGGGAAGGTGACGGGACCCCTTCGCGAAGTCGGCGCCGTCGACGAGCGCCGCGACGAAGGCCGGGATCTCGCACGGATCGGCCGATCCATCCGCGTCGAGGGTGACCAGGATGTCGCCGGTGGCTGCCTGCATGCCGCACACGAGGGCGTTGCCCTTGCCGCTGCGGGTCTGCTGGATGATCTTGACCTCAGGGATCAGGTCTCGCGCTACCTCGATGGTGTCATCGGTCGAACCACCGTCCACCAGGAGGACTTCGCAACCCTCGGCGAGGTCCGGGATGAGGACCTCGAGGTTGCGTGCTTCGTTCAGCGTCGGTAGGACGATAGAGACACGTGGATGTGCAAAGTTCCTGCCACCGAGCATGGCTACTCCTGTTAAGACTTCCCCAAGGCACCGCCCCCCACAGGCGGTATGAAAGCAAACGTACTCGACATCCAGAGATTCTGAAAGCCGGTCTCACAGAGGAAGTTTTGGTTCCATCTAGCCATGACAGGCTCAGCCACCCTGTCATGGCAGTGAAATGGCTCCGTTAAGCGGCCATCAACGAAGGTGGCGCAAGTTCTCGAAGAACAGCGTCGCGACGAAGCCGATCAGCAGGACCGCGGCAGGCAGCACCATGGCGTCGCTGAGGGCCGACGAGAGGCCGTTCTTGACGAACTGGGGGAGCACCGCGTTCGTACCGAACGACAGCGACGGACCTTGCGCGCCGGGCAGGTGCGCGGCGATACGGGACTCCATGAGGACCGCGATCGCGGCGGAACCGATGACCGATCCGACCTGACGCACGGTGTTGTAGACGCCCGAGCCGGACCCCGCAGCCTGTCGTGGCAGGTTGCGGTTGGCGCCAGTCGCCAGGGTGCCCCAGACGAACGAGCTGGAGATGCCGAGGAACAGTGCGGGCAGGAGGATCTGCCAGGTCGCGGAGGTCGGCGTCATGACCCGGGACAGCCAGAAGATCGTGGCGGCCATCCCCAGAAGGCCGATCCCCGAGAGGATGCGCGGATGTACGCGGTCCACGATCCGACCGGCGATCGGTGCGAACACGATGCTCGCGAGGGCCTGGGGCGCCATGAGGAGCGCGGCGTGTGTCGGGTCGAGCCCACGTACCACCTGGGCATAGATCATGAACGGGAAGATCATCGCGGTGATGCTGAAGCCGACGGCCGTGATCGCGACCGACGAGACGCTGAAGTTGCGGTCGGCGAAGAGGCTCAGCGGTACGAGCGGCTCGCTCTTCTGACGCCACTGCCACCACACGAAGGCGACGAGCAGTACGACGCCGAGCACGATCAGCGCCGGCACGCTGATGATGCCGGTGATCTTGCCCCAGTTGTACGTCTCGCCCTCCTGGATGGCGAAGACGACGCAGAACAGGCCGACCGCGCTCAGGACGACTCCGACCCAGTCGAACGTGTGGGTGTGGGTCGAGAGCTTGGGGACGAGGCGAGCGACCAGGATCACCGTCAGGATGCCGATCGGCACGTTGATGAGGAAGATCCACTCCCAGCCGGCGGAGTCGATGAGCAGACCGCCGACGATGGGGCCGACGAGAGCCGCGACGCCAGCGGTCGAGCCCCACAGCGCCATGGCGCCGCCGCGCTTCTGGGGCGGGAAGATCCGTGCGATGACGGTCATCGTCTGCGGCGACATCATCGAGCCGCCCAGGCCCTGGACGACACGCGCCACGATCAGCCAGCCGATGCCGAGGCCGAGCGTGCCCGTGAGTCCACACCAGGCAGACGACAGCGTGAAGACCACCAGGCCGATCATGTAGACCCGCTTGGGCCCGATCCGGTCGCCGAGGCGTCCGGTGATGAGCATCGGTACCGCGAAGGCGAGCAGGTACGCGCTGGTGACCCACACGACCGTGTCGATGCCGGTGTTGAACGCGCGCATCAGGGCAGGCGTCGCCACGGACACGATCGTCGAGTCCACCAGGATCATGAAGAACCCGAGGACGAGGGCCCAGAGTGCGGGCCACGCGTACTTGGGGACCTCGACCTGGTCGGGCGGCAGAGCGGCATATGAGTTCTGGGTCGTCACGTCGGCGTCGGCCATGTGAGGTCTCCGTTCTGTATCTGGTCGCGTAGGGCGGTCATCCACTCACGCTCGTGCTGCTGCTGTGAGGTCGCGTACGACCCGTACAACAGATAGATGTCGTCGACATTCCGGCTGTGGGCATCGGCCAACAAGGCCTCGTGCTCGGCGATCTGTCCGCCCAGGGCGGCGATCCTCGAGTCGAGGGCGGCGATCGCCTCGCTGGGCGTCAGGTTGTGCAGCTCCCCGATCCCGGCGTGGTCGGCCTGGGACAGCCGGGTCGGCGTGGCCAGGAGCTCGTACAGACGGCTGCGCATGCTCTCGCGGCCGCGGTCGAGGATCTCGTAGGTCGTGCGCTCGGGCCGGTTGCCGACGTGCTCCGCCTTCGTGGGGCGCACATAGCCCTTCTCCACGAGGCGTGACACCGCGTTGTACAGGGAGCCGATGCTCACGGGCAGCGTGACGTCCTCGTGACGCTCCCGGAGTGTCTGCAGCATCTCGTACGGGTGCATCGGTCGTTCAACCAGCAGCGCAAGGACCGCCACGCCGACGGGTGGCATGGCTCCTTTGTTCGCGATTGAATGTTCCACGTAGAACATTCAACGTGGAAGTGGATGAACTGTCAATCCGGCGCCCGGCGGTTCCGGCTGCTCGCGCCACGCACACGCCCGCGGCCCGGCGCGGGTTTCCCACGCGCGGGTTTCCCACGCGCAGGTTTCTCAAGGGCCGAGGTCATACCTGCACCCACCACACCGAATCTGGTGTGGGAGGTGCAGGTTTCACGACATCCCTTGGGACACCGACGACTCAGGACGGAACCTCGTCCCACCGGCCAGGGGCGAATCTCCGCGAGAGGGTCAATGGCCCGACGCACTAGGGTTCTCACCATGACTTCGCACGTTCTTGCTGCTGTTGCATGGCCCTATGCGAACGGCCCCCGCCACATCGGACACGTGTCCGGGTTCGGCGTCCCGTCGGACGTCTTCTCCCGCTACCAGCGGATGGCCGGCAAGAACGTGCTCATGGTGTCGGGCACCGACGAGCACGGCACAGCGATCCAGGTGCAGGCCGACAAGGAGGGCCTCACGCCCCGACAGACGGCCGACAAGTACCACGGCGTCATCGCCCGCGACCTGCAGAACCTCGGGCTGACGTACGACCTGTACACGCGGACGACCACGCGGAACCACGCGGCGGTCGTGCAGGAGCTGTTCCGGGCGCTCCACGCCAACGGCTACATCGTCGCGAAGACCCAGCTCGGGGCGATGTCGCCCAGCACGGGCCGTACGCTCCCTGACCGCTACATCGAGGGCACCTGCCCGCACTGCGGCTACGACGGTGCGCGAGGCGACCAGTGCGACAACTGCGGCCGGCAGCTGGACCCGATCGAGCTCAAGAACCCGAGATCGCGCATCAACGGCGAGACGCCGCAGTTCATCGAGTCCGAGCACCTGTTCCTCGACCTGCCCGCACTGTCCGAGGCCCTCGGCTCGTGGCTGGAGACCCGCCACGACTGGCGGCCGAACGTCCTCAAGTACAGCGCGAACCTCATCTCCGAGCTCCGCGCACGCCCGGTGACGCGTGACCTCGACTGGGGCATCCCGATCCCGGTCGACGGCTGGAAGGACCAGTCGATGAAGCGCATCTACGTGTGGTTCGACGCGGTCGTCGGCTACCTGTCCGCCTCGATCGAGTGGGCACGCCGCAGCGGCGACCCCGAGGCCTGGCGCGAGTGGTGGACGAACCCCGACGCGGCCAGCTACTACTTCATGGGCAAGGACAACATCACCTTCCACTCGGTGATCTGGCCTGCGATGCTGCTCGGCGCGAACGGCCAGGGCTCCCGCGGCGGAACCCCGAGCGCGTTCGGCACGCTCCAGCTGCCGACCGAGATCGTCTCCAGCGAATACCTCACGCAGTCCGGCTCGAAGTTCTCGACCTCGCGCAGCACGGTGCTGTACGTGGGGGACTTCCTCGCCGAGTACGGACCCGACGCGCTCCGCTACTTCATCTCCGTCGCAGGTCCCGAGAGCCAGGACGCGGACTTCACGTGGGACGAGTTCGTACGTCGCACCAACACCGAGCTCGTCAACGAGTGGGGCAACCTCGTCAACCGCTCCATCTCCATGGCGCACAGACAAGTGGGCACGATCCCGACGGCCGGCACGCTCACGGACTCCGACGCGACCCTGCTCGCCGCCTCGGCCGGCGCGTTCACGACGGTCGGCACCCTCCTCGAGCGCTGTCGGTTCAAGGCGGCCATCTCCGAGTCGATGCGGATCGTGAGCCTCGCGAACAAGTACCTGTCCGAGCAGGAGCCCTGGAAGCTCAAGGACGACACCGCGCGGCGGGACACCGTGCTCAACACCGCGCTGCAGGTCGTCTCCGACGCGAACACGATGCTCACGCCGTTCCTGCCGCACGCCTCGCAGAAGATCCACGAGGCTCTCGGCGGCACCGGTGTGTGGGCTGCGCAGCCCGACCTGGTCGAGGTCGACGAAGAGGGCGGGCCTTCGTACCCGGTCCTCACCGGCGACTACACCGCTCAGCAGGCGCACTGGGGGTCGACCACGCTGCCCGTGGGTCGCCCGTTGGCCAAGCCGAGCCCGTTGTTCACCAAGCTCGACGACACCCTCGGAGAGACGGGCCCGAGCTGGGCCCCGATCGGCTGAGCCGGTGGCCATCCCGGACTTCGTCCTCTCGCTGCGCGAGAAGATCGGCACCGAGCCCCTGTGGCTGTCGGGCGTGACCGCCGTCGTCGTCAAGGACGACCAGGTCCTGCTCGTCCAACGCGCCGACAACGGCGCCTGGACACCCGTGACGGGCATCGTCGACCCGGGGGAGCAACCGGCGGACGCGGCGGTACGCGAGGTGGCCGAGGAGGCAGGCGTACAGGCAGAGCCCCTGCGGCTCGCCCAGGTCGACGTGACCGACATGGTTGTCTACGAGAACGGCGACCGGTCCCAGTACATCGACCACGTCTTCCGGATGCGCTGGGTCGAGGGCGACCCCTACCCGGCGGACGGCGAGAACACGGAGGCCGCCTGGTTCCCGCTCGACGCCCGCCCGCCGATGTCGGAGGAGATGACCGGACGGATCGAGGCGGCACTCTCCGAACGGCCGAGCGCGCACTTCCGTTGGGCCGGGGAGGCCCGAGAGGGCTAGACGCGCTGGGAGAGCCAGGACGCGTACGAGATCAGGTCGCTCTTGTACGGGCTCTCGCCGTTCGGCTTCGACGTACGGTTCACCGTCACCAGACGGCCGTGGTGCACGAAGCTCACCCACTCGCCGGGCGTCTCGTTCGTCGTGGGGCAGTACCACCCCTTCGCCGATCCCAGGTCGACCGCTTCGCCCTTGCCGTACGTCGGCAGGCACGTCGTCGTCTGTCGCGTCGTGAAGAACGGGCTCGTGTCGGGCATGACGAGGATCGTGGCCTCCTGCTCGGCCTCGGGGCTCGCGTACAGGCACCCCAGGCCCGGCCAGACCCGGTCCTCCTCCTGCGCCTGCGCCTCGGTCGTCGGCATCGGCACCGCCGACGCGGGCGTGGAGACGGTGGTCCCCGTGGTCGCCACGCCCAACAGGGCGAGCCCCTCGGCATCGCTCACCACGGAGCAGTCGGTGGGGATGACGCCGTCAGCGAGCGCCTTCGTCGACGATGTGGTCGTTGTCGAGGTCGTAGGGCTGGCGGCAGCTCCGGACGTGGCGCCGGCCGCTGGTGCAGTACTCGAGCTGCTCGAGCTGCAACCGCCCACCGCGGCCAGTACGAGGCAGGCAGCCACGGCGGCGAAGCGGCGCATCATGGGAAGAGGCTAGTGCCCACGGTCGGCCATGCCAGGGTCGAACGTCCGCACACGTAGCCGATGACGGCGAGCCGCCCAGCCTTCCGCTAGAGGAGAGCCCGCACGATGGGCGTGATGCGCGCCCGGTACTCGGCGGAGTCTCTGAGTAGTTCATCGGTGAGGAGGACATGGTGAGGGTCGAGTCGCCAGAGCTCCTTCCCGATGACGGGAATCACAGTGATCCGTAGCTGGAAAGGCTGAGCACGCCGGCCAAGGTCTCTCTCCAAGCCCGCGACGAGCCTCGTCTCCTCGAGGCCTCGGCCGTGTCTCCCGTAGTGGAAAGGCCTTGGGTCCGGGGTTCCGATCATGAGCTCGATGTGGTCCCGCTGGCGGTCAACGGCCCATTGCCGTGCGTTGTCGAAATGCCTGGCGACGATCTCCCGCAGCGCCGGGGCGGACTGTAGCGACTCGAAGTCGGGCGGCAGCCACCGCATGCCGGCGAGCGGGTCCTGGCTCTGATCCGTTCGGTTCCAGGTGGTCGACAGGGAGCTGTCCCACCACAGATCCCACTGGTGAGCGGCCTCTTCGGATCCTTCACCGTTGTCTCGAGCGATCCCGGGCGTGCAGTGCGGCAGCCAGGTGTGCCTGGTCTTCAGCCCGGCGACATCGCGAACGAACAGCCCGATGACCAGATTCTCAGGCTGGTCGATGCCGATCTGCCAGCTCGTGCGACCTTGCTCTTCCACGTGAGCCACCACCCCATGGACGACGTTGCAGTCCCGAACCCAGTCTGCAGTTCCGCCCGGCGATGGGCGGGTCACCCACGCACGCTACTGCGGATCGTGCCCTTTCGACCTTGCCGAGTTCTGAATATCCATGGTGCGCTGGCGGCAGGGGAGGGAGTGGAGGACGTCCACGTCTCCTAGGCTCTTGGTCATGGCTATCACACGGGACGCACTCATCGGGATCTTGGCCGAAGCGGATCCAGTCGGGCTCATCGCCGATGGCGCTCCCCAGGACACGTACGCGGCAGAGGCGGACGCGATCCTGGCGCTGAAGGGCGTCCCGACACTGACCGAGATCACCAGCGTCTTCACGGTCAGCTTCAGTGAGCCAGGAGCGTGCACCCGAGACACCGCACGATGGATCGTGGAGGAGATGGGGCGTCGAGCAGGCTGATCGAGCGCTGCTGTGTCGTGAGATCTTGCGAGCCGTCGTCACGTTCGCCGCTCAGGTCGTCGCCTCGGGCAGAAACGTCCGGATGCCGCGCATCTCTTGTGCTGACCTGCTGGCTTCGGCCACAGGAGTGAGATGTCGCTGGCGGGTAGGGTCCGCGTCATGCGGGACGACTTTGGTCAGGGCGCGTATTCGGTTCGGATGGAGTGGGGCCTCATCGGCGCCCAAGCATGCGCCGCGGACGCGAGTTTGGTCGTGGATGTCCTGAGCTTCTCCACGTCGGTGACCATCGCGACGGAGCGCGGCATGCACGTGTTCCCCTGCCCATGGAAGGACTCCCGGGCTTACGCGTTCGCCGAGATGCACGATGCGGTACTTGCGGTCGGGCGTTTGGACGCCTCGCGCCTCGACGGGGCGATCAGGCCCTCGTTGTCACCCGCCGGGCTGCTGGAGGCGACGCCGGTCCCGCGGCTCGTCCTTCCCTCGCCCAACGGATCGGCCATCACCTCGGGCCTTCGCGACTCGGGCTCAGTCGTCGCCATCGGGTGCCTGCGCAACGCTCGTGTGGCGAGCACGTGGGCGGCAGAACACATCGCTGCTGGTCGGACGGTTGCCATCATCGCGGCCGGCGAACGCTGGGACGCAGACGACTCCTTACGACCCTGCCTCGAAGACCAGCTCGGCGCCGGCGCGATCGCCAGCCACCTCCTCGCTGCCGGCCACACCGTGTCATGCAGTCCTGAAGCAATCGCCTCCGCCCGGCTGTTCGACTCCATGGCCGCGGACCTGGCAGAGGTCATGTACGACTGTGTCGGCGGTCGAGAACTCACCGCCCGAGGCTTCCTCGCCGACGTCGAAGCGGCGTCCGCACTTGATGCGTCATCGACGGTGCCGATCCTCCGCGACGGCGCCTTCACCCGCTGAGGGAACAATGCACGCTCCTGCTGCGTGGGTGCTCCAGGAGTCATGAACCGAGAAACTCCGAAACCGCACGAGACCAGTGTTGAGATTGCTCGAAGTGCGCCATATGCCCAGCCTGATCAATGACGTGCAGCTCCGAATTCGGTACAGCGGCATGCAGTCGCCGGGCCAAGGACACCGGGAAGCACATGTCCTGAGCCCCGTGCAGGATCAGCGTCGGACGAGCGAACGACCGCAGGACCGCCTCGGGGTCGGCGGGGCGCCACGGGTGCAGCATCCCTGTTCTGAACGGCTCAAGCCAGTCTCCGGAGAACTCGACCTGTCGCAGCAGGTCCAGGTATTCGTCGAGCCGATCCAGATTCCAGATCGCCAGCGGTGCGCCGTTGAACGCCCACTGAGTGGTGACCTCCAGATCCGAGAGTTCGCCGTCCAGCTCATGAAGGGCGGCCGCCCGACGCTGGTACTCAGCCCAGCCCTGCAGGTGCGCCGCGACATCGGCGTAGGCCGTCGTCGAAGCCAGTACCAGGCGCCGGATCAGCTGCGGGTGTGCCTCGACGACGAGCTGAGCCACCTGCCCACCGGTCGAGAATCCCAGAAGATCGACCTCATCGTGACCGAGAACCCCGAGAAGCCGGACGACGTCCTCGACGATGAACTCCGGCTGATACGCGGTCGGCCCCAAGTCCCGACTGCTTCGCCCGCACCCGCGTAGGTCGAAAACCACCACGTGACGAGCTTGAGAAATCGCGAGCAACCCGGGCATCAGATAGCTGTGGTCCCAGCTCGGGCCGCCATGGATCACCACCAAGGGCGGCCCGGCAGACTCCAACGTCGCAACCGGTCGGAGGTCACGAACAAATAGGTCGATGTCGCCGAGACCCACCCATCTCGAATGCTCCACGCGATGATGCTCCCACGCC
>Ga0182021_10001533_pt1 | contig 26676 bp, 23 predicted proteins | sample 612E3MmetaG_FD_120493 | JGI IMG/M metagenome (GOLD analysis project Ga0182021, IMG submission 120493) | Permafrost microbial communities from Stordalen Mire, Sweden - 612E3M metaG (Illumina Assembly) | ecosystem: Environmental > Terrestrial > Soil > Wetlands > Permafrost | place: Sweden...
ATGCTATCGAGGCATACAAGTCAATTCTGGATCACCCAAAGAGTCCATCCATCGCCGGAGAAGCTGCATATTGGATTGGCGAGATCTACTTCAAGGATGCCGACTACAACAACGCGCTGAAGTACTATACCCTGTCTTATGAAGGATTTCCCGGGAACCGACTTCAGGACTACGCAGCGTATTCTGCTGCATGGACTAACGAGAAAAAGGGAGAATATGTAAAGGCGGCGGAATGGTACCGCATCGTGGTTGACAAGTCGCCAAAGAGTCCGCTCGTGCAGTCTTCCCGCGTGAAAGTGGGGGAGTCCTACTATTCTGCCAAGGATTATGCCAGGGCCATCGAGGAATTGACCACAGCAAAAACCGCGATCGACTCGATGAGCATTCGTGGAGAAGCTGATTACATCATCGGAGAATCATACTTCAACCTTGGTCAATACGACAAGGCTCAGAAACAGTACGAAGGATTTCTGAAAGACTACCAGGGTCATCGGCTTGTAAAAGAGGTACAATACGCGCTGGCCTGGACACTTTTCAAAGAACGTCAATTTGATCCCGCCGCAGAACTGTTCGATAAATTATCGGTTTCGGATGATCAGATTGGACAGGCTTCTCTGTATCGAAAAGGTGTGGCAAAGAAACTTGCGGGAAAACGTCACGAAGCAGCGCTGACGTTCTCGAAGGTTATTTCTCGAGATGCAGCAGGCGGATATGCCGACAATGCTCTCTATGACGCCGGCTTGATGCTCTTCGAAGACAAAAAGACCAGTGAAGCGAAAAGCTTCTTCTCGAAGGTGGTCGGGGAATTTCCGACAAGCGATGTCTTTGCCGATGCATCAATGATGCTGGGAGAGTGCTATGCGGCAGATGCAGCCTATGATTCAGCAAGAGTTTCGTACGAAAAAGCTCTCTCGGTGCCCGACATTTCGTTTGAAACGAAGGTCACATCCTCTTTTCAGCTGGCCTGGTGTTTGATGAAGCTTGGCAGGTCGAAGGAGGCTGCTGTCGGATTCTCGAAGTTCATTTCCTCCTATCCCGATCATCCGAAGTCTGCGGATGCCTCCTATTGGCTCGCAGAGTCTGAATATCAGGCGGGGGATCTCCGGAATGCTCTAAAGCAGTATCAGGCGATTGTCAGCGCCGTGAAGCATCCTCGACGCGAGGAGGGCATGTACGGCATCGGCTGGACGTACTACAAGCAAGGAGATTTTGTGAAGGCGATCGGTGCCTTCGAGCAGCTTATTGTCGCCTATCCTTCAGGCAAGTTTTCCTTCGACGGTCGACTTCGGCTTGGGGACTGCTATTTTCAGCAGAAGGACTACAAGAAGGCAGCAGGAGCGTACAGGACGGTCATTCGCTTGTTCCCGAAGAACGATGGGGCTGACTATGCGATGTACCAACTCGGTCAGACCTACTATCGTTCAGGGGACCATGAACAAGCATCAGAGCAGTTCGATGCGGTGATCAAGACCTATCCCACTTCCTCCCTCGCTGACGACGCTCAATATGCGCTTGGGTGGATCAAATTCCAACGAAAAGAGTATGCTTCGGCGATCAAGGACTTTCAATCTACGATTTCACATTATCCGGCCAGTGAGCTAGTTCCCAGGGCCTACTACAGCATCGGTGACGCGTACTACAATCTCCAGCAGTATCCAGCGGCGGAAAGCTCTTACCGGCAAGTGATTCAGAAATATCCAAAGACCCCTCTTGCAGCAGATGCTCTGAAGGGTATTCAATACTGCCTGGTCGCTCAGGGAAAAAGCTCTGAAGCGGTGAGCACCATCGAAACCTACGTCAAAGAAAATCCCTCCTCTCCTAACAAAGAGCAGCTGGAACTCAGCAAGGCGGAACTGTTCTTCAGCCAAAAGCAGTATCAGGATGCAGCGCAAGCATATGGCGCATTTGCGACACAATATCCGCACTCGAAGTTCAGGGCTCAGGCGCTGTACTGGCAGGGGAGAAGCCTGCAGGAGACTGGTAGGGACGCCGATGCCGCACAAGTTTACTTGGATGCAGCCGACGCAACGGATGCTGCGATGAATATCAAGGGAAATGCTCTGCTTGAGAGCGCTAGAATCTCTCTTCGGCTGAAGAATTACGAGCAATCATTCAAAGTTCTCGATCGTGCCGAGAAGGACCTGGCAGGATCGGAGTTTTCATCCGTCGTCGCTTACGTAAAAGGACTTGTGTTTTACGAAAACGGGGCGGTCGATGACGCAAAACTGAAATTCGACTTTGTGATCTCCAAGTTTGGTTCGACTCTTGAGGCGGATAAATCGCGCATTGGACTGGTTCGAATCGCGCTCAAAGCGAAGGACTTCGCATCTGCGCAATCCTTGTCGCAGCAGGTCGCGACTTCGCGAACTGATGAAATCGGCGCCGAAGCGCAATACCTGAGTGGCGTTTCTTACCAAGAAAGCGGCGATAGACAAAATGCCGTCACGGCCTTCCTGCGTAACCGATATATTTTCCCTTCGCACGAACGATGGTTGGCGAAAGCGAATATCGGGCTGGGAAAAGCGTACGAACAAATGAAAGATATTCCCAAGGCCAAAGAAGCGTATAAACAAGCGCTGAAGCTCACCAACAACGGGGAAGATTTTGAAGAAGCTTCTCAACGTCTCAAGAACCTTGGGCAATAGCGCAATGACAAAACGACTTCTCATTTCAAGCGCATTGCTTTTGTTTGTGTCTCTTGAGGCGGTAGGCCAGGAGAAACCCTCTCCGTCGACCAAACCGCAACCGGTTGTTGTCGCTCCCGGCGACTCCCTGCCAACGGCTGCGACCCAGGAGAGCACGACGAAAAGTCCGCAGACACTCCCCAAGTTTGAGCTCCAACAGTTCGTGATCACGGGGACTGCTTTCATCGATCTGCCCGATGTCGAAAAAATCGGATCCGACGAACCCATGAGCGCACCCGAGTTGTCGAACCCTCTCGATGCGCAGCGCGATCGATCGACAGTCGACTTCCGTTCGGAACAAAAAGAGATGTTCGTTCAAGAGTCGGGTATCATGAAGAGCGGACGATTGCAGGGGAGCGTTGGAACATTCCTGAGTTCGAGGTTTGGCATTTGGCTCAGTCGCAGAGATATCGACAACTACATTTTCGGTGATTTCCAGTATGGATCATCCCGAGCCTATGTCCCCTTCGCGAATAAATCTGAGGGACATATCAGCGTCACCGCCGGGTTGACGTTGAACGGGCCATCAGGGTGGTACGACCGCGGGATGCTCAAAGGTGATCTTGGGTATGGAAGCAAGACGTACCGGTTCTTCGGATCTTCGTCGCCATCCGTCACCCGGACAGTGTCACAGTTCGATCTCTCGGCTGTGTACAATTCATCAGTGGAACTTAGTTCTCAATACAGCGGTCAGGCCGGGATTTCGGTGGCAGGCATAAGCGATTCCTCGAGTTCAGTGACAGAGACCCGGTTCAATGTTGGACTCGGCTATGAATTTCTTCTGGGAAACGTCCCCATCGATGGTCGTCTGGGGCTCTCTCTGGTCTCGACGACCGGGTCGGGGGAGGGGACGCTTCCCATGTTCGATGGCGGGCTGAAAACTCACAAGGTGTGGTTCGGCGATTTCTTCCTACAGGGAGCGGGGCAGTTCTTCATCACCCAGGGGATGTTGGGCCAGAAGCTTGCGCGTCTCTATCCCCAGATCGAGATTGGTTATCGCATTCTGGAAACCACGGTCGCAAGCATCGCGTACACTGGCCGTGTCCAGTTCAATTCGTTGGCCGGGCTCCTGCAGGCTCACCCCTATCTTGCCGCGACAGCGACCATCCGCCAATCTGACGTTCCTATTGATCTTCTCGCCCTTGTGGAGACTGGATGGAGCGAATCCTTGCGAACACGGGTTTCAGCGCGCTATCAGTCGATCCGCGACTATCCCTTATTCACCGAAGGAGGTCGGAAGGGTTTTTGGACGACCGCTTATTTCGGAACGACAGAACTCTCCACAATCCAGGCAGACCTATTTGCGAAGTTCACCGCAAATAGTTACTTTACACTGTCTTTGGCCGCGAATAGCTCGAAGAACTCAGTCACCAATTGGAAGATCCCATACATTCCAGACGTCCAGTTCGACGCCGGCGCGTCGCTGGAGGTACTTCCACTGCTGAGGCTATTCCCGACGCTCAGCGTTGTTGACCGTCGCATCCCGGACCTGTACGCTACACAGAGAATGAAGGCGTATCTCGTTCTTGCAATCAGGGGAGAATATTCCGTGATGCGATCACTTGACGTCTTTGTGGATTTTCGAAACCTAACCAATAGCAATTATGATGAGTGGAATGGATATCGTGCCACTCCTTTCGTCGCTTCTGCCGGAATAAGTGTTCGTTGGTAACAATCCGATTGTGAAGATTCTTCATTCATCAAACTCCCAAACATAGGAGGATTCATCAATGCCAGATCTTAACCTGCAAGAAGAAGAATCGCTGGAGAACCTGGAAAGCTCGGGTGAACTCGGTGATGTGATGGAAACAACCGAAGAAGCCCCTGCGAAAAAAGGGGGTGGGATGGGCATGATTCTGGTCATCGTTCTTGTTCTCGCCGTTGTTGGAGGCGGGGCTTTTGTGCTCAACAAACTTGGAGTGGTTCATCTGTGGGGAAAGAAGCCTGCGCCAGCCGTCGTGCAACTTCCTGAACAACAGCCTGCGGAGCAAACGACCGCCCAGGCCACCGAGGGGAATCAAGCGCAGATGATCGAGACGCCACCGGTTGACGAAAAAGTCAAGGCTCCCGCTACGAAGAAAGGCGAGGAGAAAGTTGCGACGAAGTCATCGTCAAAACCTGCTCCAAAGCCTGCCGTTAAAGAAATGCCGGCTCCTGCGGCATCAAATGCCGGAAACATGAAGGGGGAATACACCGTGCAGGTTTCTGCGTGGCGTGAGAAGGGTATCGCCGATGAGATGGTGAAACGACTTGGAGAGGCCGGATATCCTGCATTCGTGGAAGATCGGGCGTATAAGGGCGGTACGTGGTACACCGTGCGCATCGGTCGCTATGGGTCACGGAAAGAAGCGGAATCGGCAACTCAAAACTTCGGGGAAGAACTGAAGACAAACTATTGGATTGACAAAGTGAAGGCGAAGTAGAGCCTTGATGGTTCGGGAAATCCGAAGCAAAGAAATCAAGAAGACAATTCAGCGTAAAGAATTCGTTCGACAGGCCACGTCGTGGGGGGGATGCATCTGGAGTATTTGACGGTGCTGAAGACGGTGGAAGGGGAGTAAGATGTCGGATCTCTATGTTTTTCTGCAGAGGACACGATCGTGGTATGGTGCGGTCGAGTTGGTGCAGACGTATCGACGCAACATGCGGCGTGGGCTGACTGTCTCCCTCATTGCTCACGTGATCGTGCTGGGAATCTACTGGCAGTTCTTCTACACGAAACCTCCTGAGAATCAGGCTCGCGAAATTCGGATCACGACCTACGATGAACTCGCGGTCGTGCCTACCATCGGCCAATCTGAGTTTGGCATCAAAGCATATCCGATCGTCGCCAATGCAATGGAAAGTGGTGACGAGAAACCCGACCGAAAAGCGCGTCCCTCAAAAGGCTTCACGACGAGGCGGCCGGGGAGTCAACCGCGCGCAATGGGGAAGGGCATCGGGGATCTCCCCTCTGTGCTTCCGAATGACAAGATCAACGCCAATAGTCTGGCCCCTGTGGAGCCGACATCAACGTGGGATCGAAATGATCCTGTCGGAGGAAGCAACGGAAACCCTTTGAACAACGTTAAGGGTGGCACGGTTGTGACGGGGAAAGATGGAGCAGTGCCAAGCGGACCGGCGTCATCGGGGATCGGATCTGCTGCAAAGCCTGCGCCGGGATTGTATGGAACCGGTGGCCACGGCGGAACGGATTTCTACGGCAATGGCTCAGGGGGAGGCATAGGGTACTCGATGAAATGGTTGGCCGGCGGGAGTCGCCGGAAGGTCGCGGGGGAGCTGCCGAAATATCCTGACGGTTCCAAAGTTGAAGCAGAAATCAGACTCTTTGCTGTTGTTGATCCGACTGGTGCCATCGTAGCGCTCCATCCTGCGCAGAAGGCGGATTCGCGATTGGAAGACGCTGCATTGAAAGAAGTCCGTTACTGGCGGTTTGAGCCGCTGAAAGCTTCTCAACCTCAGGTCGAGCAGACCTGCGAAATAGCCTTCCTCTTTACCCTCAAATAAGACCCAACGGTCTCGCCTCAGCGTTCCGCGTTCTTCTTTTCTTCGGTTTGAACTTCCCGCGATTTCTCGTCTTTTCCTTGAAGAAAAAGGTAGTAGAACCCCACCTCGCCAAACGTCAGGAGCAGAAGTGAGATCGTGTCACGATTCAGTTCCTTTCGCAGTGTTCGAAGGAACATTGAATCCGTCTGATGATAGTACCATTTGATGAAGAACTCCGGAGTGAAAAGCAGATTCGTGAACACGGTCGCGATTGTCCAGCCGACTGCGAACACAATGCCCAGGAAGGCTACAGCAAGAATGCCCTCACTCACGCCTCCTGCGCGCCGTCGCGTAATGAAAGCGTAAATCGCCGCACACACGTGGAGGAAGAAGATGAATGCAGAAGCCATAGACAGGTATGTTTGAGATTTCGGATCGAGGAAGCTTTAGTAGGCATCCTTGCCGAATAAGACAGCGTGGACAGTCTTTAAAATGATCTTGATATCAAAGACAAGCGACCAGTTCTCCACATAGTACACGTCGTATTTCGTCCGTTCCTCGATGGGCGCATTTCCCCGAAGGCCGTTCACCTGAGCCCAGCCGGTCATCCCTGTCTTTACCCTGTGTCGGTCGAGGTACTTCGGGATTTCCTTCCCGAATTGGTTTACGAAGTGCGGCCTCTCAGGTCGCGGTCCCACGATGCTCATGTCGCCCTTGATGACGTTGAGAAGCTGAGGGAGTTCGTCCAGGCTGAAGCGACGTAGGAATGTCCCCACCTTTGTCTTTCGCGGATCGTTCTTATGAGTCCACACCGGTCCAGTCTCCTTTTCTGCATCGGCCCGCATTGTCCGGAACTTGATGAGCCGGAAGGTCTTGCCATCCAGCCCTACCCGCTCCTGCCGATAGAACAGCGGCCCCTTGGAGTCCAGTCCGATCAAAACTGCAATCACGGCAATGAGGGGAGAAGATAGGATGAGGAAGAACGCCGATGTAGCCACATCGAACGATCGCTTGACGATAAGATTCCATGTTGTGAGCGGAACCGATTTGATCTTGATAAACGGAATACCGTGAAGCTCCTTGATGCGAACCCGGCTGGTCATAAGTTCCAGCATGTCGGGCACCATCATGATCTCCGTGTTGAGCCCCTCACAGTCACGCACGAGCTCGTAAAGCTGCGGATGATCCTTGTACGTAAGAGAGACGAGAACAATGTCGACCTTGTGATCTTTGATGAACTGCGGCACGTGTGAAAGGTGACCGAGGAAATCTATCCCAGCCGTTTCCATTTCATTGAGACCATTCACAGAGAAGAAGCCGATAACACGATAGCCGAGTGATCGGTTCGAACTGATTCCGTCGTACATGCGGCGTGCCGTCGCGTTGGTTCCAACGATGACGACATCCCGGAGATCGTGTCCCCGGGAGTACCAGAATTGTTCGAACTTGTGTACGCAGAATCGGGTAAGTGCAATGAAGACAATCGCGGAGACTGCGAGGAGGACGAAGACCGCGCGCGAATAAGAGAACGCCCTATAGAAAAACGCCGCGCTCATGACGATGAGCATGCCGAAGAACACCAGGCGGACGACGGCGAAGACTTCGTCAGTGAAATAGACGGTTCTTCGTGACGAGTACATGTGCCTGGAGTGGAACAACAAGAGCCATGTGGGAATCACCAGAAGGGAGCCCAAAACATATGCGTTCAACACAGGCACTCCAAGTTCAACAGGAAGGAGGTCTGTGAACGGAGAATGGAACCGCAACCAGAAAGAGAAAAGAAATGCTGCCTCAATGGCGATTGCGTCAGCAAGGACGGTGAGCAGTGGAATCAAGAAATCTTTTCGATTATGTCCAGGCATTCTTGAGTGCACGATTTTGGAAAGAGGAAAGTTCGGAACACGGGTCCCGGATGCAACGGTTTGACCGTATGAGCTATTCAGACCAATGGCGGGTTACCCAAACATCTCCTGTTCTACTTCCTGAAAAATGATATGACCGATCGTGATATGTCCTTCCTGTATTCGCTGTGTGTCGCTCGATGGGACCATCACTGCAAGTTCGACAAGATCTTTGGATTTGCCCCCGTCTTTTCCGAGGAGGGCGATAGTTTTCATACCTTTCTCGCGGGCCTTTCGAAAGGCGTTGTTCACACTTTCAGAATTGCCGCTCGTGCTGAGCCCGATTAAGATGTCGCCTTCGTTCCCGAGGGCCTCGACTGATCGGGCAAACACATTGTCATAGCCGATATCATTTGCACCCGCTGTCAGCAGGGATGAATCAGCCGTGAGGGCGATGGCTGGCAGGGCGGGGCGCTGAAGTTTCGGATTGAGTCGAATGACAAATTCCGTGGCAAGATGCTGAGCGTCAGAGGCGCTTCCGCCGTTGCCGCACAGAAGTATCTTTTTCTTCTTGTTAAAGGCCTCAATAATCATATCAATCGCCTTGATAATTTCAGAGACACACTGCTCGGCGATCTTCTTTTTTGTTTCGGCGCTCTCCTTCAGAGAGTCGAGGATGAACTTCTGACGGTAAACGAGCGTAAGCGGTAAATGCGCCATAGGTACTTTGTCTGATTAATTTGTTCGGGAGCGAGGCGCCCGGGAATGCACGGCCTCGGCAAATTCCTTGATGAACGAGTGATGGTTGTTGTGTTCCGTGACAGTTCCGGTGACGACAAAGGAGGCGCCCGCCTCAACTTTTCTTCGAGCTTCCTCAGGAGTTCGGATTCCGCCCCCAACGATGACAGGGAGAGCGCAATTGCTTGCGATGGCACGAAGCATCTCTTCGGGCACAGAAGCGTTCGCGCCGCTGCCGGCATCCAGGTACAGGATCTTCATTCCGATGATCTCGGCCGCGAGGGCATGGGCAACGGCAATGTCGGCCTTGTCCCGGGGAATTGGTTTTGTGTTGCTCATAAATTCGGCGGATGTTGTGTTTCCCGCCTCGATGAGCATGTAGCCTGTCGAGATGGGTTCAAGGCCACTACGTCGGATGATCGGAGCGGCGATCACCTGGCTGCCAATCAGGTGCTCCGGGTTGCGGCCGCTGATGAGAACAAGAAAAAGTATTGCATCCGCGATCGAGGAAACCTGCATGATGCTGCCCGGGAAGATGAGTACGGGGACGGATGTATTCTGTTTGATCGTCTTCAACTGCTGCTCAAACTCGTCTGTTGACATCAGGCTTCCGCCTACCAGAAATCCGTCAACACCCGCCTCTGTTGCTTCCTGGATGAAGGAGGGAAGTTGATCCCGCTTGTTCTTGTCCGGGTCAAGCAGGATGAAATAGCCAGCACCGCGCTCTTTGCGGACGTCGAGAAGTCGATCGAAAGTGGTCATAATGAGTGCCTAGTTGCCGGTCAACATTGTCTGTACGATTGATGGCGTCGCTGCCAGCGCCTCAGGGAGTTTTGAAACGTCCTTGGCGCCGGCTGTCGCCAGATGTGCCTTACCACCGCCTCCACCGCCCATGAGTTTGGCAACGCTTCCCACGATCTTTCCCGCTTCGAGTTTCTTGCTGCCTGCGAGATCGTCTGTGACGACGCAGACGAGAGAAACCTTTCCGTCGATGATGGCTGCGAGCAGGCCTACGCCCCTTCCGAGCTTGGTCCGGAGAGCGTCTCCGAGGAGTTTCAACTCGTCCACTGACTGAGCCTCGACCTGAGTCGAAACAACCTTGACATCCTGTACCAACTTCGCGGTGTTCACGAACCCGTCTATGGTTCCGGCCTGAGATTGTAGCCTGTATTTCGAAAGCTCACGATCGATGAGCTTGCGCTTGTCGGCGAGGTCGAGGATGAGAGACTCAAGAGACAGTCCGCGCTCGGTCCGGGCAATAAAATGTCCACGGAGGTTTTCCGCGTAGCCTTTCGGAGAGGTTGGAGCGTGTCGCAGAACACCGGTCTGTGCCTGAAGCTTCGCCAGGGAGGATTCGAATTCCGACGCCAGCGGGCTTTTGTGTGCTTTGAGCTGGACACTGAGATCCTGGAGTTCCTGGAACTGGATCTCCGCATACCCAAGTCTCTCTTCGGCATTACGATCCTGCAGTTTCATCAGCTCGAGCGCGTACTCCGCGGTCACTGCTTCGACCCTGCGAACACCGCTCGCGACGCTCCCCTCCGAGCGAAACTTGAAGTAACCGATGTCCCCCGTAGAGTGCACATGGGTTCCACCGCAGAACTCCCTGGAATAGTCGCCGAATTCGACAACATTCACCCGATCGCCATACTTGTCCCCAAAGAACATCAGGGCTCCCATCTTTTTCGCATCGTCAAAGTGAATGTCCCGATAATGATGAAGCTTGATGTCTTCCTGGATTTTCTGATTGACAGCATCTTCAATGGCAGAAATCTCTTCCTCGCTCACTTTGGAGAAATGAGCGAAGTCGAAGCGGAGATAGTCCGGTGCAACAAGCGAACCCGCCTGATGAACATGCGTTCCCAGCGTCTTCCTCAGTGCAGCGTGAAGAAGATGTGTGGCTGAGTGATTGCGCATGATCGATCCGCGCCGCAGCGCATCGACCTGGGCTCGTACCTTTTCGCCCACAATGGTCGGAGCAGGTTCCTTCAGGATGTGAACATTGAGATTGCCGACCTTTTGAGTGTCGTGCACGTTGAACGTCTGCTGGGCGATCCTCAGCACTCCCTGGTCGCCGACTTGTCCGCCGGCCTCGCCATAAAACGGCGTGGCATCGAGGACGAGGAGGTGACGGTCACCTTTGACGATCGTGGCTTCAACGTCGAGCTGGTCATACCCGACGAATTTCAACCGATTCTCGGCGATGTCTTTGGCAAATTTCTGAAGAATGTCCCGCCCTGGCAGATCGATTCGTTCCGAGTCCTCATGTGCTCCGGACGCCACCGAGATCGATGACCCGGAGACGCGGGAGCGGTCACGTTGCTTCTCCATCAATTCTGTAAATCCCACAACATCAACTTTGAGGCCACGTTCCGTCGCGAGCAACTCGGTGAGATCGAGAGGGAAACCGTAGGTGTCGTACAGCTTGAATGCATCATCTCCCGGAAATGTCTTCGAGTGACCAATCTGTTGCGCCACCTGTTCGAAAATCTCCAGGCCGCGGTCGAGAGTCGCGTTGAAGGATTCTTCTTCGCCGCGGATAATCTTCTGGATATGGTCCTGCTTGTCCGTCAGCTCCGGAAAAATGATATTCATCGTCTCGGCGAGCGTAGGGACCAACTTGTAGAGGAAGGGATCGTGCATGCCGAGGTTACGTCCGAACCTGGCGGCTCGTCGGAGCAGTCGGCGCAAGACATAGCCCCGTCCTTCATTCGAAGGAGTTGCGCCGTCTGCGATGGCAAACGTGAGAGCTCGGACGTGATCAGCAATCACTCGCATCGCAGTATCGGTGTCGAATTGCTGCTTGTCGATGCCGGAGAGGCGACCATCGTAGGTCTTTTCGGTGATTTCGCACGTGCGACGGATCAAAGGCATGAAAACATCCGTGTCGTAATTCGAGAACTTATTCTGAAGAACTGCGCAGATGCGCTCGAATCCCATCCCCGTATCCACATGCTTCGCGGGGAGGGGGGTCAATGTTCCTTTTTCATCACGATTGTATTGGATGAAAACGAGATTCCAGATTTCCATCACTTCGGGAAGCCCTGCGTTGACCATGGAAGCTGTCGCGGTTCCGTCGGGAGTCCGGTCGATATGGATTTCGGAGCAGGGTCCACAGGGACCGGTTTCGCCCATTTCCCAGAAATTATCCTTTTCCCCAAATCTCAGAATGTGGCTGTGGTCAATGTCCGTCACAGATTTCCAAAGCTCTTCGGCTTCACCGTCATCTTTGTACACGGTCGCCCACAACCTGTTTTTCGGCAATTTCCACACCTTCGTCAGGAGTTCCCACGCCCACTGAATCGCTTCCTTCTTGTAGTAGTCTCCAAATGACCAATTGCCCAGCATCTCAAAAAAGGTGTGGTGATAGGTGTCCCTTCCAACCTCTTCCAGATCATTGTGTTTGCCGCTCACACGAATGCATTTCTGTGTATCTGCCGCACGGCTATAGGAACGCTTCCCCTGTCCCAGAAAGACATCCTTGAATTGATTCATGCCGGCATTCGCGAAGAGGAGAGTCGGATCGTTGTACGGAACGACCGGAGAACTCGGCACAATAGCGTGGCGCCGTTCGGCGAAGAACTGCAGAAAGCTCTGTCGTACTTCTGATGAGGTCATCATGCCCAACGTATTCCCAACAAATCAGTACTGTATTTGTGTATGAAGCGCAATTTCTTCAAGAATTCCCGAGACCTTGACACATTCTCCCATGGGCCCTTCGAAAACTGCTGCCTTCCCGGAGTTGTGTACTTCCCAAGTGAGGCCTTCTGCCTTGGAGGAATCGCAGCGCAATGCCTTGATGAGCTGTCCAATGACCTCCTCGAAAGAGTGGACTTCGTCATTGAACAGAATGACCCTGGCGGGCGGCTGCACGAGCACTTCGCCATCTGATATATGCTCGATTGTAGTTTGTTGCGTCACAGCTTCAACCCTCGGCGATGCCTCGCTTGATGAACCAAAACTGACTCAAATAGTACTCAAAAATCGGCACTGATTCAAGAACTCAGCCGTCTGAGGTCCATCGCCATAAACAAAAAGGCATCCCATAGTACGGGATGCCTTTGTCTTCAACCAAGTTTCGCTTACATGTTCTTGATGATCGCTTCGCCGAACTCGGAACATTTGACTTCTTTAGCCCCTTCCATCAGTCGTGCGAAGTCGTACGTTACGACACGGGACTTGATGGTCTTGTCGAGCCCCTGAATGATGAGATCGGCAGCCTCCTTCCAACCGAGATAGCGGAGCATCATTTCGCCAGAGAGAATCACAGATCCTGGATTCACTTTGTCAAGGTTGGCATACTTTGGAGCTGTTCCGTGTGTCGCTTCGAAGATAGCATAGCCGTTCTCGTAATTGATGTTGCCCCCCGGGGCGATGCCGATGCCACCGACTTCCGCCGCAAGGGCGTCAGATATGTAGTCACCATTCAGGTTGAGCGTTGCTATCACATCGTATTCTGCGGGACGTGTGAGAATCTGCTGCAAGAACGCATCGGCGATGACATCCTTGATAATGATGCCGTTCGGCAATTTGAGCCACGGCCCGCCATCGATCGGCACTCCGCCGAACTCCGTCTGCGCGAGTTCATAACCCCACTCGCGGAATCCGCCTTCGGTATATTTCATGATATTGCCTTTGTGCACCAACGTCACCGACTTACGCTTGTTTTCGATCGCGTAACGAATCGCAGCGCGGATAAGTCTGAAGGATCCTTCCCGGGAAACCGGTTTGATTCCGATGCTGGAGGTCTGAGGGAAGCGGATTTTCTTCACACCCATTTCAGTCTGAAGGAAGTGGATGATTTTCTTTGCCTCGGGTGTTTCAGCCTTCCACTCAATACCGGCATAGATGTCCTCCGTGTTCTCCCGGAAGACAACCATATCGACAAGTTCAGGGTGCTTGACAGGAGAAGGGACTCCGGTGAAATAGCGCACGGGCCTAAGACAGACATACAGATCGAGCATTTGTCTAAGGCTGACATTGATGGAGCGGATCCCTCCGCCAACGGGGGTCGTCAACGGCCCCTTGATCCCGACGATGTGGTCTTTAATCGCCTCGAGGGTATCATCATGCAGCCAGGTGTTCGGACCGTAGACGACATTCGCCTTCTCGCCCGCAAAGACTTCGAACCACACGATGATGCGCTTTCCTCCGTACGCTTTCTGGACCGCCGCTTCCAACACTCGCTTTGAAGCGCGCCAAATGTCGGGACCCGTTCCGTCGCCTTCGATAAACGTGATGATGGGACGATCGGGAACGGCCAGTTTGCCGTTCTCAAATGTGATCCTCTGTCCATTGGAAGGAGGAGAGAGCTTGGCATAGGTGCTCATTGCAGGGTGTACTCCTTACGAGGAATTACGTAGTGCGATTGATATACTCCCGGATGCGCTGACCGTAGGCCGCCATCTGACCATCCGAGTATTGGTTGAGTGTAGTTCGAAACGGATATTGTCGTCCCCATACCGCGGCGTTGCATGCCAGTGAAAATGAAAGACCGACTGTCCGGCAATTTTGCCGTTGTTCGAGAAAATGTTGAAACCCTCAAGCCCAAGGGCTTCCACCAGAGCGCGGGAAACCCGTTGCGTCACCTCCACGATGCCGCCTAAGGACTCCGGCGGGAGCTCAAGAAAAGTTTCGCTGTGACACCTCGGGATGATCAACGCATGCCCCAAATGAATGGGCCTCGTATCCAAAATGGCTGTTGCGTCGTTGTTCTGATACAGCACTTCAGCCGATGCGGATTGATGAATGATATCACAAAATGCGCAGTTCGTCTCGTGGGCCTCATTGCCATATTCGGAAACGCAACGAACTTATCAAAAAAAACTCCGAAAGTCAAAAGGGTTTGGAGAATTCGGCGTTTCGTCGAACTAGTAGAGATTTCTGATGATCGCGTTCTGGGAATGCTTGTTTCTCATGGCAGCTTTCCTTACCTTAATCAGCCGTGTCTCACAAAAACCTACAACACAATACGATGAAGGGGGTTGTTCGATGAAATCCCATGTACTTAGACTTTTCATTCTCCTCAGTGTCGCTTCGTTCATGTTTTTCGGGTATCAGTGCGGTTCGCCCGAATTCACAGGTGCGAAGGTGCACATGCAGCAAAAGAACTGGAAGGAGGCAATCCGCCTTCTCGAAGTTGAAGTGAAAAAGAATCCGACGAACGAAGAAGCCTGGTTCTTCCTTGGCGGCCTGAAGGCGGACCAAGGTGATCTTGCAGGTATGAACGCTGCATTCAATGAATGCCTCAAGATCTCTCCCAAGCATGCTCCGGACATCAAAGCCACGCGCTACAATAAGTGGGGACAAAGCCTGAACACAGGCGTCAACCTGCTCGAGAAGGCCACTGCTGATTCTTCCCAGTATTACGAACTCTCGATCGCAGCATTCAAGAAGGCGATCGAAGCATGGCCCGATACTGCGTTGACCTATCGATATTTGGCATATGTCTATAACAATAAGGGCGACTTCGACAACGCCCTCATCAATTTCAAGAAGGCGTGGGACCTGGGAAAAGACGTCGAGTCAATTAAGCGCGCCGGGAAAATCTACCTCATCAGAGGCGATGATCACAAGAGCAAGTATGAGACGACAAATGCCGTGAATCTCAAACTCGCCAAGTCGCTTGCCGAACTGAAGAACGCATCAACGAAAGACAAGATCAAGGATCTGATCGGATTGCCAGACACCATGATCAAAGTTCCAAAGAACCTGACGAAAGTCACGTGGCAGTATAAGAAATACGATGCCTCCTTCTCCTTCGACGGCGAAAAGCTCGTTGACAAGAAACTCAGCAGTTACAAGGTCTCCATTGATTCAACGGAAGCTCGCCTTGCATCAACGGAATACCTGAAGGCGGTTGAATATCTGGAAATCGCGCGAAACGCTGATCCAAAAGACAATGAGGCGTTGAATGCTTTGCTCAAAGCCTACATTGAGGCCAACCGTATCGAGCCTGCGGTTCGCGAGTTCGAGAAGGCGGTCGCCAGCGATCCCAGCAAGACCAATCGCTACATCCTTGGGGTGCTGTACCGGACAATCGGAAAGTTCGATGAGTCGATAAGGGAGTTCAAGGAATCCAACAAACTGGATCCGAACGATTGTGAGGTGATGTTCGACATCGCTGCAACGTACTACAACTGGGGTGTCGACATGATCAAGGTTGCCGAGGACAAGAACGAGCCAAGCGAAGCGTACAAAGAGAAATTCCAGGCCGCGCTGCCGTTCATGGAAAAGGTCTCCGAGTGCAAAAAGGACGATGCCAACGTCTGGGAGACAATGGGAACGATCTACGCTCGTCTCGGACAACAGGACAAAGCCATGAAAGCCTTCGACCAGGCTGACAAGATTCGCAAAGGCGTAAAGTAGTCGGTCGATTTTCTTTAAAATGCATTTTATGAACGCCCATCGGTTTGAAACTTGGTTTCGACGATGGGCGTTTTGTTCGAATCGCAATGAAAGGATTTCATATGAACGATCCTATGCAGCCTCAACAAATCAGCATCGAACTTGGTGAGAAGGAAGCGGAGGGGATTTACTCGAATCTGGCCATCATTACGCATTCGCCGGCAGAATTCGTCATTGACTTCACCCGAGTTCTCCCGGGAGTCCCAAAGGCGAAGGTGTTCGCACGAATTGTCATGACGCCTCAGCATACGAAGATGCTCGATGCGGCTCTTCGGGACAATATCGAGAAATACGAAAAGAAGTTCGGTGAGATCAAACTCGTGGGTGATGTAGCGGGAGGCCAGCTGTTCGGGTTTCAGCCCCCCGGCGGCGGAGAGAAAATCAACTGAACATCGTTATACGAAGTCCGTTCTTGATCTCGTACGCGCTTAGAGAATATACCGGCTCAGATCCCGATCCTTGACGATGGTGCTCAATTTCTCTGTGACAAGCGCTTTCGTTACCCGGATGGTTGATGCACTGAGGGCGTCGGGCGCTTCAAAGAGCGGTTCCTCAAGAAGGGTCGTCATAATCGTGTGCAACCTTCTTGCGCCGATGTTTTCCACTTGTTCGTTTACCTCGTAAGCCACCCTCGCAATTTCCACCACGGCATCGTCCTCAAACACCAGAGAGATACCTTCTGTTTCCAGCAGCGCTGCATATTGCTTCAGGAGGGCATTCTGCGGCAACGTGAGGATCTTCACGAAGTCATCTTCCGAAAGACTCTGCAACTCGACCCGAATGGGGAATCTGCCCTGAAGCTCCGGGATCAAGTCTGAAGGCTTCGCAACATGAAATGCCCCTGAAGCGATGAAGAGGATGTGATCTGTCTTCACCATCCCATGTTTCGTCGTGACGCTGGAACCCTCGACGATGGGTAGAAGATCCCGTTGCACTCCTTCGCGTGAAACGTCCGGACCCGAAGTCTGTCCTTTGCTGCTGGCGATCTTGTCAATCTCGTCAATGAACACAATGCCGGAGTTCTCAACCCGCCGCAGCGCTTCTTTGCCTACAGCATCCATGTCGATGAGTTTCTGAGCTTCTTCCTGGCTCAGTACAAGCTTGGCTTCGCCGACAGTCAGTTTCCTGTTCTTGCTTTTCTTCGGAAAGAGATTCCCGAACATGTCCTGCATGTTGATGCCCATGTCGTCGAGGCTCATGGGACCCATGACTTGCATCAAGGGCATCTGAGAAGTCGGGATATCCACTTCGATGGTTCGGTGGTCGAGCTGACCGGCTCTCAGCATCTCACGGAATCTCTCCCGGGTCTTCTGACTCTCATCCTCAGAGCTCGGAGTGATGATCCCTTCCGATTCGGGGTTTCGCGGATGAGAGGGGGGAATGAGCTCATCCAGTATCCGCTCTTCCGCCATGAATTGAGCCTTTGCCTGAACCTCGGCAGTCTTCTCCGCCTTTACCATGTTCACGGAGATCTCGGTCAAGTCGCGGATCATGGATTCGACGTCCCGGCCGACATAGCCGACCTCGGTAAACTTGGAAGCCTCGACTTTGATGAATGGCGCGTTCGCGAGTTTTGCGAGTCGTCGGGCAATCTCTGTCTTTCCCACTCCCGTCGGACCGATCAGAATGATGTTGTTCGGCATGATCTCTTCGCGGAGATGCTCCGGGGCCTGCAAGCGACGCCAACGGTTGCGAAGAGCGATGGCGACAGATTTCTTCGCGTTCTGCTGACCGATGATATATCTGTCGAGTTCGGAAACAATCTGGCGAGGAGTAAGTTCGCTCCTGTTTTCTGTACGAGGTTCGTTCAACGCTGGCACTTTGCTAGAGTTCTTCGATGGTGATATTGGAGTTGGTATAGATGCAGATCTCAGAAGCGGTCTGGAGCGATTCCCGAACGATGTCGGGTGCGCTCATCTGGGTGTGTTTGACGAGCGTGCGGGCTGCCGCAAGGGCGAAGGAGCCGCCCGACCCGATTGCGACGATGCCATCATCGGGCTCAATCACTTCGCCGGTTCCGGAAATGACGAGTGAATTTGTTTTGTCCATGACAGCAAGCAATGCCTCGAGCTGTCGAAGGTACTTGTCCGTCCGCCACAACTTCGCTAACTCGACGGCTGCGCGAACAAGCTGGCCGCGATGCTGCTCGAGCTTCTCTTCGAACCGGTCGAGAAGGCTGAATGCGTCCGCAGCTGATCCCGCAAAGCCTACGATCACGGAGCCCTGGTGCAGTTTGCGGATCTTGTTCGCCTGTTTCTTCATCACGGTTGAACCAAGCGTCACCTGGCCGTCGCCTCCGAGAGCGACTCTTCCGTCGCGACGTACTCCAATGATGGTTGTCGCATGTGCCTGTTCAATCATGGGCGCTCCTGGCGGCAAATTCAAATCTTTTTACGCATTCGTGCGATGGGAATGCTCATCTGTTCGCGGTATTTCGCGACTGTCCTGCGAGCGATTTTTACGCCTTGGCCACCGACCATGGCGGCAATCTTGTCATCGTTCAGAGGTTTCTTGGAATCCTCCGCTTCAATGATGTCTTTGATGCGCTGTTTGATCACCTGGTTGGAAATATCTTCCCCTGATTCAGTCTCCAAACCCGACGTGAAAAACCGCTTAAGTGAGTGGACGCCAAACTCTGTTTGGACGTATTTGCTGTTGACCACCCGGCTGATGGTTGAGATGTCGACCCCTACAACTTCTGCGACGTCTTTGTAGATCATCGGTTTCAGGACTTCGCCTTCTGCAAACCACTCTCTTTGCCGCTCAACAATTTGTCGCATCACTTTGAGCAGTGTTTCCCGGCGTTGTTGGATCGATGCAATGAACCATTTTGCCGATTCGAATTTCTGCTTGATGAAGTCCTTTGCTTCTTTCGAGGTCTTCTTCGATTTCGGCGCAACAAGATCACGATAGGCTTTGTTAATGCGAAGTGTTGGAAGGCTGCGATCGTTCAGCGTAATGAGGAAATCACCCTCATCGTTCTCGACGATGAAGTCCGGGGTGATGTAGTTCTCCTGGGCCGAAAACTCTCCTTCTCCGGGTTTGGGATTAAGACGCTGAATGAGTTCGATGACCTTTTTGAGCGTGTCGAGACCAATGTGAAGGTCGCTTGCGAGGTTGTCGAAGCGTTTGAGCTTGAGGTCGTCGAAATGTTGCTGGAGTATTCTGAGGGCAAGTTCCTTGATGTGCGCTTCACACTGGATTGTTCGCGCTTGCGAGATCAGGCATTCTTGCAAGTTGCGTGCCGCGATGCCGGGAGGGTCGAGCAACTGAATTCGTTTCAGCGTCTGTTCGGCCTGCTCCATGGTGATTTCGAGGCCGAAGGAAAGATTCAGGTCCTGGACGATCAGGCTGAGATCACGGCGGAGATAGCCATCCTCATCGACGTTCCCGATGATTTCCTCAGCAATGAGAAAATCCGTGTCGTCCTGGCTCTGCAGGCGGAACTGACTGAGCAATCGTTCGGACATCGGTACGCTGGAAGCAATTGGTCGCTCATACTCCTCATCTTCGTCCTGAGCGCGATACGCTTCCGGGCTCTTGTAACCCGCGAGGTCATCATTGATATAGTCATCCAATGTGTAGGAGTCTTCGGTTTTTGCTTCCGGTTTTTCCTCGGGTTTCTCTTCCGGCCTGTCTTCGGCAGTATCGGTCGCTGCTTCGTCGGGATCTTCCTGTTCAAGCGACTGCTCCAATTCCTCGTTTGTTTCGAGCAACGGGTTCAACTCCAACTCTGTCTTTATGCGCTGCTCGAGCGCCATCGTCGGAAGCTGAAGGAGCTTTAGATACTGGACTTGTTGCGGCGTGAGCTTGAGGCCCAACCGCATTTGTTGTGAAAGATTGATCATGCTTCAAAACACTGGAGATGTTCTACGATGTGGTTACTCCGTTTCTTCTCGTCTCACAATACTTGTGGAACTCTTCGTACCAATTCTCCTCGAAGGCTCTGGTAAGGGAGTCTCTCAAAAACTCTGACAACCAGATACCTTCGTTCGCTCCACGTTCAAGTGCCGGCTGACATTCGGCGATGCTTTCAAACCGCAATCGCTCTGGGATGCCCGGACCAATACGAATAGGGAATAAGTGGCACGATATTGGCTTACGCCATACAATTTCGTTGTTTTGATATGCTTTTTCAAACGCGCATTTCGCAATTTCGCCCTCGAAAAAGGCAAAAACGCAAGCCTGGTTCTGCACAACCTGCGTAGTATAGTCACCTTTACGTCCTTGCACAAGTCCCCGTTCTTCAATCGTGTCCTTGTGTCGAAAACTCAGGTACTTTCTGACCGAAGGGTATGCTTTCTCAATTTCCTCCAATTCCTCCTCACGAAGGGGAGCCCCACGCGATCCAGGCATCGTGCAACAAGCGCCTTTGCAGCGCGCCAGGTCGCATGCAAACCTGATGCTGGCGATATCATCTCCAATAAGAGGCTTTTCCGCCATACCGCAACCCTTTTTTACCTTCCTGCGTTAAAGTATAACCAATTTGGTTAAAAAACCAATGATGGCTTCCACCTTCACGAACCAGCTTGAAGTTGCCATCGAATTCCCGCAATTTTGTGCTACAACCTTTTTTCCATGGGGTGGTCTAATCCCATGTCACAATCGAATACATCGAGCGCCACAGGAATGATGCAAGATCTTGATTTGATTCAGCGTGCGAAGTCGGGGGACATGGGTGCCTTCGAACAACTTGTCTTTCGCTACGACAAGCAGGTACTGACCATCGCCGCCCGTTATGTTCAGAGTTCTGAGGATGCCAAAGACATCTATCAAGAGGTTTTTCTCAGGGTCTTTCGCTCGTTGCCGAGATTTCAGCTGAGGAGCCAGTTCTCGACGTGGCTGTTCCGAATCACAACCAACGTCTGTTTGACTCATCGAGCGAAGCGAAAACGGCATACGCACACGTCGCTCAGTCAAGATTCGGATGATGAGCACGGGGGATCCAGAGCGGAGGCGATAAGCGATTCGAGTGCGACTGACGAGCGAGCTGAAAATTCAGACACGGCGTTTCATGTTACTCAAGCTGTCGGCACGTTGTCACCAAAGCAGAAGATGGTTTTCACCATGAAATACTATGACGGCTATAAGATTAGAGAGATCGCTCAAATGACGGGGTTGAACGAGGGGACCGTTAAAAGGTACCTCTTTGCGGCAACGAGAAAAGTCAGAACCTCGCTGAAAGATCTTCTGTAATCCATGACTGTCAGTCAAGGGAACGAATCATGAAACACAATGACTACAAAGAGCTTCTCCACCTGTCGCTCTATGACGAGCTGAATGAAGAGGATCGATCGGTACTGGATGGTCATCTGGAAGGATGTGCCGAGTGTCGTGACGAATTCGAAGAACTGAAGAAACTCAGTATCCTGTTGAGTCATGGAGAACGGATCGAAATCACCGATCAACTACTCGACGAGGCGCGGCGCGAGCTCAGGGTGGCATTGCGTTTGGAAAATTCCAAACGTCCGTTCTGGGCCGGACTCATGGAACAGTTCGACGCTCTGACCTCGCCTGCAGGAAGATTTGCCCTGAGCGGTGTGGCAATGATTCTCGTCGGATTGACAGCGGGCTATTGGCTCTTCGCGCCGTCAGAGCCGACCGGGCTCTCCGGGATCACGCGGGCGGTGGAACCGTCTTCTTCGCAGCCGACAGAAACAAAGATCACGAACTTCAAATTCATGGGGCAACCTCTCCAAGGAAGCGATGTTGAGTTCACATTCGATATGGTGACACCTGTCCATATGAAGGGCAATGTCAATGACGTAGCCGTTCAAAGGGTGTTGGCTCAGGCGCTGATGAACGATCATAATCCGGGCGCCCGCTTGCGCACGGTCAGCGCTATTGCCAACGACGATGTGGCATTGAAGAGCTCCGACACAGAAATAAAAGCGGCTCTTGTGCAGGCGGTTAAGGGTGATGCCAATGTGGGAGTGCGGAAGCAAGCCTTGAAAGCATTGCAGAGGTTCCCGCTGGACAATGAGATCAAGGACGCATTGCTCTATGTTTTGAAGAACGAGGAGAACCCGGGTATACGGATAGAAGCTATTGCCTATCTTCAGTCGCCGGAATTCTCGCGACAATTGGTGGATCAGGATTTGCTGAATATCTTGAAAGAGAAAATGCAGTCGGACAACAACAATTATGTTCGCACACGTGTAAAACACTTTTACGAGGAGGTTCAACAACAATGAAACGACAAACGAAATTATTCCTGGCAACCTTCGTGGTTGCCTTACCACTGCTTCTTGCGTTCGCGGGATTCGCCGATGATGATGCACGCACAAAGTCGTTCATCGTGGGCAAGGGCGGAACCCTCGAAGTCACGGTGGATGGAGGGGATATCAGGATCAATGTGTGGGAGAAAAACGAAGTTCTTGTGAGGGCAGAAGGCCTCGATGAGTCAGATCTCAGGCGTCTCGAGATGACCCAAAGCGGCAACGACGTGCGTGTAGAGCTTCGCACGCGATGGGGCTCACACAACCATGCGCGGTTCGACATCACCGTTCCTTCTCAATACAATGCCTCCGTTCATACATCCGGAGGAAATATCGACGTACGAGGAACAATGAATGGCACCGTGAAGGGTTCAACATCCGGCGGCGATGTGACGCTCGGAAATGTCACAGGCGGCAGGGTAGATATGTCGACGTCCGGCGGGAATATGAGGACTGGTGATATTCAAGCCGATGTGAAATTAGGTACCTCCGGGGGCGACATTGAGCTGGGGAGTGTTGGCGGTGAGGCGAATGTGAACACGTCGGGTGGAAATATCACTGTGAAAAGCGTGGGAAAGTCTCTCAAAGCGAATACATCGGGCGGCAATATCGAGATTGGCGATGTTGGTGGTGAAGCGAAGGTCTCGACGTCGGGTGGTGACATCCAGGTCCGAAAGGTGAGCGGCAGCGCCACACTGACCACCGCTGGAGGCGATATCGAACTCGGCAGTGCCAGCGGGACCGTGAAGGCGCATACGTCGGGTGGAAACCTCAGACTGGAGAATATTTCAGGATCAATCGATGCATCGACTTCGGGTGGTGATGTCACGGCCGAACTGCGTCCAACCGGCAAAGGACGTAGCAAATTGAGTTCATCAGGTGGCGAGATCACATTGTCGCTTCCTGAAGACGCCAAGGCGACCGTCGAAGCAACGATTCGCATTCAGGGTTGGGGAAGGCACAATAATGAGTACAAAGTCCGCTCTGAGTTCAAAGCCGACACTTACGACCAGCGAGGCGATCCCGATGAAATCAGGGCTGTCTATAAGCTCAATGGTGGCGGAGAACTGATCGAATTGAAGACTGTCAATTCCGACATCAACTTGAAAAAACTTCACAAGTAGAGCCTCCCTCTTTATTGAAGTGCTTCGAAACCCCCGGTTCTCAAAGGCCGGGGGTTTTTGTTTGATTTTGGCTGCCATCTGCGCTAGGTTGAGGTCGAAGAAATACCAATCCATGTGCCGATGGTGTCAACCGAACACTCGATTGCGTCGTCTAATCATCGAACACCTGAAAAAGGAATTCTACTGAATGTCCGCTGACCGGGAGCGGCAACTGATACTGGATGCTCAGGGTGGAAGCCACGCTGCGTTTCGAGAACTTGTCGAACTGCATATGCGGCAGGTCTACGATCTCGCATATGGGTTCGTCGACGACCATGATGATGCAGATGACGTTGCACAGGAAGTGTTCGTGAAAGTATACCATGCGCTTAAGAGTTTCAGGCGAGAGTCGGGATTCAGCACGTGGTTGTATCGCATCACGTCCAATTGCGCACTCGATCGATTGAAACAGAGAAAACGATCTCTCGCCCGGTTTTTACCGATGGAGGATTCTCACGCTACCCGGGTTGCGGTCCATCAGGCGGCAGACCAGAATGAACAGAGCGTCCTCATCGAGCGGTCGTTGCACGAACTTCCGACACTTCAGCGGGCTGTCGTGATTCTGCGTCATATGGACGGGTTCTCGACGAAACAGGTCAGCGATATATTGAAGTGTTCTGAGGGAACGGTGAAAACACATCTCCACAGAGGACTCAAGAAGATGCGGAAGAAGCTGGCACATCTGAAGGATGGAAGTGTATGAGAACACATGGGACAGTCCAGGAGAACCTCTACGCGTATCTCCACGCCGAGTTGTCTGCTCCAGACCGGCTGGCGATTGAGAAACATTTAAGGTCGTGTGCACGTTGTGGCAAGGAACTCGAATCGATGCGCGAAACGATGGATCTGGTTGGACTCAAGCCACCGAAACCAAGTCAACATCGGAACGAGCTGTACTGGCAGCTGTTCGCGGAAAAGGTTGAGCGAAGGATTCAGTCGGAATCGACGGAAGTGGAGTCCCCAGCACTGGTCGGGAGGCTGGTGGACTTTCTGACGGAAAACCAAAAGCCCTTCAGCTTCGGTTTCATTTCGGCGCTGTCGCTCGGTCTCCTTGCATTGGCAGTCTGGGGCCTCTGGATCAAGGCGCCGACGCCGGATCAGATTGCTTCCAACTCGAGCAGCGTTGGGGCAATCGGATCGCATGCCAATGTTGAAGAGACCGCCATGGAAGTGCGGGCGGAAAATTATCTCGAGCAGTCGAAAACCCTCCTCATCGGAATCATGAACACCGACACAAAGTCGATCGTCGGGTCAAAGTCGTCTCTCGATCGCCAACGAGCGATCTCCAAGACCTTGGTCCGCGAATCGCAAGAAATTTCTTCTGGCCTTACAGATCCGTCCCAGCAACGATTGCGGGAGTTGGTTGGGGACCTGGGACTGATTCTCATCCAGATCGCCAACCTTGAATCGAAACAGAGTGTTCAAGGAGTCGAGATCGTCAAGGGTGGTGTGGAACGAAACGGCATTCTCTTCAAAATAAATGTTGAAGAGATTCAGCGGGCGACACGACGATCACGCACAAAGGGAACTGAAAAACAGTCTACAATATGAAGGGAGATCCATCATGAAAGCCAACCGGAATAACGTCTCAAGAAGGAACGAAAGTCTTCTCCCGATTCTGCTCGCGTTGTGGATGTTGCTCGGGAGTCAAGCATTTGCGCAGCAGGGTTCAGCAATTCCCAAAACAGCACTGGCACCTGCAAGGGCAACGGCACCGACGGCAGGTGTGCAAGCCGCTGTTGCAGAGGCAACTTCTTTAAGCAGGCTTGCTTCCGAGATGAGTGAGGTTCCGATTGCCTTGGAATCGGCGGGAATCTCACTTGGACAATTGCAGTTTGAACTCGCACAGATTCCACCTCATATGGTTCTCGATACTGAACTCGAGTTGGGACTGTCCGGACACTCCGTTGCCCCGGTTGCGTTGGCGCAAGCTGCGGCCGAGGTCTCTTCCGCCGGCTACGCTTCAGCCGCGTTGTCACTCCCAAGTTTTGAGCATGGCTGGTTTGGCCAGGATGCGCCCGTCGTCGCGGGGCAGAAATCCGGAGCAGACGCCAAAGCCTATCAAAAGGCATATGATCTCGTTCTTGATAAGAAATGGATAGAAGCTCAGAAGGAACTCGATGGTTTCATCGCAAAGTACCGAAACAGCTCCTATTCCGATGCAGCACGTTATTGGAGGTGTTACACCCAGGAAAAAACCGGAAGTCCAAACGAGGAAGCGTTCAAGAAGTATCAGGAATTCGTCAAATCGTATCCTCACAGCCGCTGGGCCGACGATGCTACGACGAACATGATCCGTATCGGCTCTGAACTCGCAAGGCAAGGCAAAAGCGAATATGGGACGATTGTGCAATCTTTGCAGCAGGGCGATGATGAAGATGTAAAACTGACGGCACTCTATGCCCTGAGGAGCAACACGGATGAGAAGTCTCTCCCCGTGATCATGAATCTCTATGATCACTCCAAGAGCGAGAAGATGCGCGAGAAAATCGTCTACGTGCTTGGCAGCTTTGATTCGCCGCAGATTGTGCCAAAACTTATTGACATCGCGTTGAAAGACCCGAGCATGAGTGTTCGCAAGAACGCCGTGTATGCACTTGGCAACACTAAGAAGAGCGAGGCATCTGCGTCATTGAAGCAGATCGTCAAGTCACAGGCGGAGCCCGAGATTCGGACCGCAGCTCTGTATGCCCTCGCAAACGTCGGAGATCAAGACCTCATCCCGTATTTGGTGGAGATCGCGAAAAACGATCCGAATGACAAACTTGCACGATCGGCCGCATATTCCATCGCCAATGTCAATAGTGACGAGTCAACGAAAGCGCTCCAGACGCTGCTGAAGGAAGCAAAGTCGAAGGAAGTACGAAAGGCAGCGCTGTACTCTTTGGGAAACAGAGGGGATGCAGCCGCCGTGGTGACTCTCAAAGAGATCGCACTCAATGAAACCGATGTCGATATGAGCAGGCAGGCGACGTTTGCGCTCGGGAATATTCACTCCAAGCCTTCGTTCGAGGCATTGACGTCCATCGTGTCATCAGCAAAGGATGCGAAGGTCAAGGAGGCTGCTGTGCAGGCGATCGGAAACAACACCGGAAAGGAATCGCGTGAGTTTCTGAAGAAACTCGCTCTCACGGACCCG
>Ga0182021_10001534_pt1 | contig 26676 bp, 34 predicted proteins | sample 612E3MmetaG_FD_120493 | JGI IMG/M metagenome (GOLD analysis project Ga0182021, IMG submission 120493) | Permafrost microbial communities from Stordalen Mire, Sweden - 612E3M metaG (Illumina Assembly) | ecosystem: Environmental > Terrestrial > Soil > Wetlands > Permafrost | place: Sweden...
AATCTCCAGGGCTCGTGGCATATCGACCTGGGTCATGTGGGCGCGCAGGTCAGCGACCTGTTCGGAATTTACCACACCGAACTCGGATTGAACTTCAGCCAAGGACACCCACAGTTGGCGCCACAGCAAACGTTTATTGGATTCGCTCCACAGGCGGCGCATGGCAGGAGTGCCGTACCGCCAAGTAAAGGGGGAGAGATAGGTATCAAAATCATCCATCAGGCTTCTCATAAGATCAGGATGATTCTATTTTACATCTGGATTGGGGATCTTGGGTAATCCCGATAATGATTTCTATTCAAGCTGGCTGGAAATCTCATCTAAATATCATCCAGATGGATGATATATCCTTGACTCGTATCGACTAATAGGTATAATTATGGAAATAACATCCATTTATCATCCATATGGATGGTAAAGGAGGAGAATGGCAGAATCCAATATTGAGATGCATCCTTTCCCTGTGAAGGATGCCAGCCAATCGGAGTACGATGCCCTGAACAAGCATACCAACCGAAGCCGTCTAGAACGCCTACCAGATGATCCGCCCATCCCCCGGGATGAAACGATCAGGAACCTGCAAAGCATCCCAGCCTTCGCGGATCTCCGAATATGGGCTGCTTGGAACCCGGAGAAAAACGAGATCGTTGCCGTTGGCAATATCGTTCTGCTGCGCATAGAGGAAAATAAACGCTTGGCACAGTTCGAGCTCAGCGTGCTTCCAGAATACCGTCAGCAGGGTCTTGGAAGAAGATTGCTCCAAGAAATCGCAGGAACCGCCCGGGAGGATCATCGTCGACTGTTGATGACAGAGACGGTTGACCGCATCCCGGCGGGGGAGAAGTTCATGAAGCGCATCGGCGCAAAAAAAGGATTGGAGACCCACACCAACCAGCTGCGTATTGCGGAACTCGACCCCATGCTACTCAACGAGTGGTTGTCCAATGGACAAAAAAACCAGGATCGGTTTGAAATTGGCCTGTGGGAAGGTGCTTACCCGGAGGAAAATATCCTGGCAATCGCCGAGTTATCTGACCTCGCCAATCAGCAGCCGCTTGGCGACCTTGAGATCGAGGATATGCATATGACCCCTGAACAGCTACGGCAGAGCGAACAGAACCTCTTTGCCCGCGGCAGTGAACGCTGGACGATCTATGCCGTTGAACGCGCAAATGGAAGGTTTTCAGGTTATACAGAAACTACCTGGAATCCCAACCGCCCTGAAATCCTGCAGCAGGAAATGACCGGTGTATTTCCCCAATATCGCAACCGGGGCTTGGGACGCTGGCTCAAGGCTGCTATGCTTAATAAGGTCTTGAAAGAACGCCCCGGGATTAAATATGTGCGCACCGGGAATGCCGACTCAAATGCAGCGATGCTGAAGATAAACAACGAGCTCGGTTTCAAGCCTTATATGGCTGATACCCTCTGGCAGGTGAAGTTGCAGAAGGTCATGGATTACCTGCAGCCTCACGTTCCATAGACGAACAGCTCTACCAAAAAGGAAGGAGAACTTTCATGCCCGACACAGAAAAGATCACCATCAATATGTCCGCAGTGGACCTTGGCAAGGTGGATTTACTCGTACAGGAAACCTTGTACTCCAACCGCACCGATTTTATTCGCACGGCCATCCGTTCGCAATTGGAGAAGCATAACCTTGAGATCCAGCAGTCCATTGCACGATATTCTTATGTGGTCGGAGTGCTCTCGTATAACCGTGGCGATCTTGAAAAATACAAGGTGAAAGGTGAAAAAATTAAAATCGCCATCATTGGCCTTTTGCACTTACAGGATAATGTATCTGCGGAGCTGGCAGGCGAGGTGATCGAGTCGATCCAGGTACGCGGGATTCTTATCGCCAGTGAGGCTGTCAAGGCTGTCCTGGCTGATCGGACTAAATGACAATTAAACCGATTTTATCTTCAGTGATCAGGTCAACCGTCGCCATGGAGATTATTGCTGTCGTGGCAGTCGGTGTATGTGGCTGTCGAGTTGTTGACCGAGTAGCAATTGGCACAGCCAGCACCATGAGATTAAATACATCCCCCCTTCGCCGGAAAAGTTGGGGTGGTTATATGTTACGTTCCAGTTACTGGTGTTGTGCGATTGGGTGCATCAGTACCGAATTGACCGGCATGGATTAATGGTTAAGCATGAAAGGAGACACAGGCTGTGGAAACACACCGCGATCAACAACCCCATGAGCATAGGGTACAAGCCAAACCAGCATGTCCACCGGTTAATGGTCCCATTCACGGAGACAGGCGCGAACAGTTGATACAAGAAAAGGGCAAATATCGCTCTTTTATAGATTAAAAATATGGTTTATTTTGCTGAGCATACGGACCTTCAGCATCGATCCTATTTGCGTTCGGGAGTCAATGCACCGATGGCTTCGTCTCCCGAGGCATGCAAATACATCGTCTTGATCGTATCTTCCAATAGAACCTTCAAGCGTCGACGTTCTTGTCCAAGCGGGTTGATGGGATTGAAAATCACCGCTTTCCCGACCCTCATTACCCCCGATTCATGGATGGCAATCGGGTAGAACTCCAGCCTCTCCCTGGTTTCCTCGTAATACATCTCGCCCAATCGGGCAAAACTATGCTGGAAGGGTTGCATCTTCGTCGCAGGATCAATGGAGAGCCGATTATCTTCCGGGAAGACAAGCAGGAACTGACCCTGGCGGAGGATATCCATACTCATTCGTAAAGTCACCTGCATCCGTACATAGTCGCCACGGTAAACCGGGATACATCCGACAGAATAAAAAAGAGGTACCGCAATACGGCATAGCAGCCCGGCAACCCATGCACTTAACGGTGGCTGGAGATGAAGCTGTCGCTCGGTGAAATCTCCCTGGAGCCATGCAGGAGCCAGATCCTTATCCATCATATCGCCAATGACCCAGGGATGGATCCTCAGGGGAATGGAGCACGCAGCTGCGATCGGACCGGTGGCGTCGAGGTGGTTGGCAATAAAGACCGCAGGTCCCCGGCGGGGTAAATTCTCCTCCCCGATCAATTCGCCTCCCCAGAGGAACAAGTCAAGCATTCCTACGATGAATTGATACAGTCCATCATTCATAGTTAACAACCTTTTCCCTTTTTCCCCTTGCGGGGTATAGGTGAAAAGAATTGGAAACCTCTATAAAAGGATGTGAGTAATTTTTATTATAATCCATGATAATCGATCCTATCACGCACCGAGTGTCCTTCCCGCCGGACCTTTTCTTAAAATGTTTCTTCGCTATGGCTTTAAACCCCGGAGTTCACGATTCGAAGCGATGAACTGGATCAGGAAGATTAAATATATTTCTGCTCCAGGAGCTTATTTTCATTCGGAATCAGATTGCACCCAGGAGGATTTCAGGAGAGGTTTTCTGCCGCCTGCAGATCCGCATGTTCAGGCAAATAGATCCAGAGCGTACGGTTTGACGAGACACCATTGGCCAACCCGAGAATAAACATTGTTCCCCGGTTTTCGGTGTTGAAAAAATACCTGCTTGGTGTAGAATAATTATCAGGAGAGCCCATGACTGCGAATCACCCTCATTCTTCACCGCGTTGGGGTTCGAACACCAAGCTTGTCTTTACTTTGACTGCCATTGTTATTCTGGGAGCCCTGTTGATGCATTTACATCGTATCATCGGGCCGGTTCTGATTGCATTTGCCCTGGCTTACCTTCTTCATCCGATCGTTGCGCTGATCAACCGGAAAACACCCATCTCTTGGGGGCTGGGTGTCAACTTGCTGTATTTGGTCTTCATCCTCATCCTGTTGACCTTGCTCACCTGGGGAGGGGTGGGTTTGATCGGCCAGATCCAGAACCTGATCACTGCCGTTCAAAATTACGCCACCCAGTTGCCGGTTATTATTGATAACCTGTCGCATCAAGTCTTTACCCTTGGACCTTTCCGATTCGATTTCTCCACCATCGATTGGACGACGATCGGCAACCAGATCCTTTCCTACATCGAACCTGCCCTGGGAAAAATGGGCGGGTTGGTGGGAACCCTGGCAGGAAGTGCGGCATCCACATTGGGCTGGACAGCCTTCGTAGTGATCGTTTCGTATTTCCTTCTTCTGGAGAGCGGAGGGCTGAGGAAAGGCATCTTTTATTTTGACATCCCCGGCTATACCGAAGATATCCACCGCTTGAGCCAGAAGTTGGGGTATATCTGGAACGCTTTTCTCCGTGGGCAAATCATTATATTCTTCTCGAAGGTGATCGCCTACGCAATCCTGATGACCATCCTGGGGGTCCATTACTCCATTGCAGTGGCGCTTGTAGCCGGATTTGCCAGTTTTCTCCCCTATATTGGTCCAGCGATTAACTGGATTGTTCTTGGCCTGGTCACCTACTTCCAGGGACCCAATCCTTTCGGATTCGCCCCTCTGGTTTTTACGATCGTTGCAATCGGTGTGGCACTTTTGATCGACCAGACTTTTGACAACCTCGTCACCCCGCGCATCATGGCCCAAACCTTGAAAGTCCATCCGGCCTTTGTATTGATTGCCGCAATCATTGCTGCGGATCTAATTGGCATATTCGGAATCATTATCGCAGCACCTCTTCTTGCCACCCTGCAATTGTTTGGTCGTTATACCGGGCGCAAACTGCTGGATCGAGACCCCTGGCCGTCAGAGGAGGATGTCCCCCGAACTTTCCCGGTGCCAAAATGGTTGCGGAGAGTGCATGCCTGGTGGCGCAGATTGCGGGTCAGAAAGATGAGACAACCGGATACAGGCTCATCAGGCCCTGCAGATCCCGAAAAGGATAAATAAACCCGGTCTGCATGGGCAGCCTCATACCCTCCGGGCCGAAATTCCATATAATAAGGATATAAAAAAGGAGACCATATGCCGAAAGATGACCTCGAACCCAGGACGGAAACCCTGGCAGAAACTGATAACTATGTGATCTGGAAAGCCGAAGAACCCGATGGCGAAACCACCTATAACCTGCAGCTCAATAATGTCACGGTCAATTTCTTCAAGGAAGAATGGGATGAATTCCTGGAACTGATCCACAGCCTTAAATAGGTGCTTATGAAAGCCAATAATGCCATTACCGACGTCCCGGGGATCGAGGTCGGCCAGGCTCAGGACGAACAGGCCCTGACGGGATGTACGGTGGTCCTGTGTCGTAAAGGTGCCGTCGGTGGAGTGGATGTGCGCGGTAGTGCTCCCGGTACACGCGAGACCGATCTACTGAACCCGGTGAATCTGGTCGACAAGGTGCATGCGGTAGTCCTGGCTGGCGGGTCGGCCTTTGGGTTGGACGCGGCGTCGGGTGTCATGAAATACCTTGCCGAGCGGAAGATCGGCTTCGGCCAGGGTGCAAACCGTGTCCCCATAGTCCCGGCGGCCATCCTCTATGACCTGGGCCTGACGAAGCCCTCCCGCCACCCGGACGCGGAAATGGGCTATGCCGCGGCAGCCGCCGCAGGGGTTGGAGCGGTTGTTGAGGGAAATGTTGGCGCGGGAACCGGCGCCACGGTAGGCAAGATCTTTGGCTTGGGCGGTGCCATGAAATCCGGTCTTGGCACAGCCAGCCTCGAGATCGGTGCTGGAGTGATCGTTGGTGCCATCGTGGCGGTAAATGCATTTGGAGATGTGCTTGATCCGGATACTGGTCAGATCATCGCCGGAGCTCGGCCGACGAAAATTGGTCCGCTCAAATTTGGCGGCAGTGGCCGGTTTGCCAATACACTGGAGGTGATGGGATCTTTCACCGGAAGAACAATCCTGGGTGTCGCCACGAAGGGTAACACAGTCATCGCCGTGGTGGCGACCAATGCCAGGTTCGATAAGGCGCAGGTTACCAAGGTGGCTCAGATGGCTCAGGACGGACTGGCACGGACTGTCCGCCCGGCGCATACCATGCTGGATGGGGACACAGTATTTGCACTTAGCACTGGCCGGGTACCTGCTGATGTGAGTATTGTCGGGGCATACGCGGCCGAGGTGCTGGCGAAGGCCATTGCCCGTGCAGTACTGGCTGCGAAACCAGCAGCAGGTCTGCCGGCAGCCTCAGGATAAACCCTTCCTGACAACCCAACCCTTTCCTTCCTGATCCGGGCACTGGATCGACCAAAGGACTACCGGCGCTTTCGGTAGGCTGGGGGTTTGATCGATCAGCCTTGACTTCAATCCAAATAAGACCGATAATCCAACTGGTAATTACCACCTTACCTCTCCCCCCTCTGGAAAGGAATAAAATGGCCCGATCCATTGACCCCAATGACTATATGCCAAGATACTACCAACTCGCTAACATTCTGCGGGAAAGTATCTCAGATGGCAAGATCGATGCGAACCAACCCATTCCCTCCGAGCGCCAGTTGGAAAGCCTGTATAACGTGAGCCGCCCGACCATACGCCAGGCGATTGACCTCCTTGTCCGCCAGGGATATCTTTACCGAGAGCATGGCAAAGGTACTTTCGTTTCCCCCCAGAAACTACAAAAAGGTATTTCCGAACTAACCAGCTTCACTGAAGATATGAAACAGCGTGGAATCGAACCCGGTCAGAAGATACTGGAGATCGGGACGGTACAACCACCTGAAAATGTCCGTCTCCACATGGAGCTACCCACAGAGTGCCCGCCCCTGCTGAGAATAGAACGCCTCCGCCTAGGGGATGGAATACCCATGGGCGTGCAGACATCGTTTTACCTTCTCCCGGAGGGTCAAACCATCTCCCGGGAGGAACTTGAACAGTATGGCTCGATTTACACCATGCTCCAGGAAAAATTCCATCTCATCCCTACCGAGGCAGATGAGACCCTGGAGGTTGCCTTGGCTACCCCGCGCGAGGCATCCCTATTACAGATCAAACCTGGCAGCCCGCTGTTACTCAGCGAACGCACAACATGGTCCCAGTACCGGCGTGTGATCGAATTTGTCAAGATCCTCTACCGGGGTGACCGTTACCGTTATCTTGCCAAGCTTACTCGCAAGGCGTTCGATATCAAGTGAACACCTCAAATCCTGCTGATCGAAAGATGCGATATATAGGTTTCGTGGGGTGGGGGATCCGAAAGATGATGATCGTGGAAGCATTCAGTCAGGCGCCAACTGGCGCTTGACTTTTATTAATTGGCGTGCTAAACTAAAGTTGTAATATGGTCATGTGGTCATTACCAGTTAAAAGTGTTCGATGGAATAAAAGGAAATCAATCTTGAGCCCGATAGACGACAGCGAGATCAAACGAATTGTTGAGCGCGTTCTCAGCCAGGTAATGGGAGGCTCCCAATCATCCCCGGCTAAGCTGGCCCAGCCCGAGGTAAAACTCGAGGCACAGGTTCCGGAGAAAATCGGAAACAAAACGAACCTGGGCAAGATTGTGGCAATCGGGTCTGACCATGGCGGTTATGAGCTTAGGGATATCCTCAAAAAAGACCTTGCGGAGATGGGGTTCGAAGTCAAGGACATGGGTGCCTACAACAAAGAGCCCGTCGATTACCCTGAGTACGCTCATGAAGTTGCAAAACTGGTCAGCAGCGGGATGGCCTGGAGGGGGATCATCATAGACGGGGCAGGCATCGGCTCTTGCATCGTTGCCAACAAGGTCCCAGGAATCCGGGCCGGCATGGCTTATGATCTCTCTTCCGCTGTAAACAGTCGAGAACACAACGATACCAACGTACTAACCCTGGGAGCCGGGTTGATCGGTGTAAATCTGGCCAAACAGATCGTAAAAACCTGGCTGGGAACCGAATTCGGGGGCGGACGCCATGCCCGGCGTGTCGATCAGATCATGGCTATTGAAAAACAATATCTAAAAGAAAAGGGAAAATGATGGTCACGGATACGAAAATGGTCGAACAATTGGTGGAAATCATCACCCATGAAGTCCTGGCGGCGATGCTTGAACAAAAGGAGCAAACCAGCCTCCCGGAAGGCGGTTCGTGCAAGTTCAATTGTACGGACGGCATGTGTGTCCGCACCTGTTTTGACCAGGCAGGGAATGTGGTCAGCGCCGGGGCGGAACGTCTCTCCTCCACGGTCGGTGTCATCCCCGGGGACCTGAACATGGCTAAAATGATCGATCATACCCTGCTAAAACCGGATGCCACCCAGGACCAGATCGCACAACTCTGTTTTGAAGCCCGTAAATACGGGTTTGCATCTGTTTGTATCAACCCCACCTGGGTGAAGCTCTGCGCACAGCTCTTGGATGGATCCCCCGTCAAGGTCTGTACGGTCATAGGATTTCCCCTTGGAGCCACAGCACCAGAGGTCAAGGCTTTCGAAACCCAAAACGCGATCGATAATGGTGCCACCGAGATCGACATGGTGATCAATATTGGTGCTTTGAAAGCCCGTGACCTGGAATTGGTCGCCAGGGATATCCGCGGGGTGGTCACGGCCTCTCACGCATTCGGCGCCCTTGTCAAAGTTATCATCGAAGCGGTACTCCTGACCGACGAGGAAAAGACGATTGCCTGCCTGCTCTCGAAGGAAGCCGGGGCTGATTTTGTGAAGACCTCCACCGGTTTTGCCAGCGGAGGCGCAACGGTGCATGATGTTGCCTTGATGCGTCGTACAGTGGGTCCGGAAATGGGAATTAAAGCTGCCGGTGGGGTTCGCACGTATGAGGACGCCGAGAACATGATCAAGGCTGGAGCTACCCGTATCGGTGCCAGCGCAGGTGTGAAGATCATCCAGGGTCCGGCATCCCAGCCTCTCGCTGCAGCGTCAGCCCCCACACCCGTCATAAAGAATTATTGATCCAGGGAGAACCATCATGTTAATTGCCAAAGTGATCGGAACGACGGTCTCAACGATCAAGGATGAAAAACTCCTTTCAATGAAACTGCTCATTGTCCGCCAAACGGATGAAACGGGTGAGCCTTTTGGAAAACCATTCGTCGCAGTGGACACTGTGGATTCCGGTGCCGGTGATCTGGTGCTTACCTGCGCGGGTTCGTCCGCCCGGCAGACCGCGATCACCAAGGATACACCCGTGGATGCCGTCATCATGGCCGTCATTGATTCACTGGAAGTAGAAGGAAAGGTATCGTTCCGGAAGGCATAAGCCTGACGGAAAGGAGTTGGCCTGTGGAACTGGACAGGGATCTTGCCTCCATACAAGAGTCACGCGAGCTGGTCACCGCCGCACACGAAGCCTGGAACTGTTGGAGCCGGGCCTCGCAGGAACAGGTTGACCGGGTCTGTACCGCCATGGCTGAAGCTGGCTTCCAGGCTTCTGAGCGTCTGGGTCGTATGGCACAGGAGGAGACCGGTTACGGGGTCGCAGCCCATAAGAAGTTAAAAAATGAGTTCGGTTCCCGGACAGTGTGGGACAGCATTCGGGAGCTGAAAACGGTCGGAGTGATCCGCCAGGATCCTTCCCGGCGGCTGTACGAGATCGCCTGGCCAATGGGTGTTGTTGCCGCGCTGATACCCTCGACGAATCCGACCTCGACGACTTTTTTTAAGGCTTTGATCGCGGTCAAAGCGCGCAACGCAATTATTTTTTCGCCACATCCATCTGCGGCCCGCTGCACCTGGGAGGCTGCCCAGACCATGGCCCTGGCAGCCGAGAACGCGGGGGCTCCGCGGGGCTTGATCGGATGCCTCCAACACATCTCCTTGCCGGGCACGCAAGAATTAATGACCCACCCGCTCACGGCCATCATTCTCGCTACCGGTGGGACAGCCATGGTCAAAGCGGCGCATTCGACCGGAAAACCGGCCTATGGGGTCGGCCCGGGGAATGTACCGGTGTATGTGGATCGCAGCGCCGACATTCAGAAGGCCGCCCGTTATATCGTGGCTTCCAAAGCATTCGACTATTCCACCATATGTGCGACCGAACAGGCTGTCATCGCTGACCAGCCGATAGCTGATCGACTGGTTGAGTTGATGCGGGCTGAGGGGGCTTTTTTTACCGATGCCCAGCAGACGGAAACACTGCGCAGGACCGTCTTTCATCCGGATGGTAGCATCAATACTGCCGTGGTTGGCAAGTCGGCACCCTACGTAGCTGAAGTGGCCGGCTTTCGTGTACCTGCCGGGACGCGCATCCTGGTCACACCGTTGACTAAAACAGGCAGGCAGGAACCGCTTGCCCATGAAAAGATGACCACCGTACTGGCATGGTATACGGTCGATGGCTGGGAACAAGGTTGCACAGCCTCGATCGCCATCATACAAACCGGCGGCCTGGGTCATACCCAGATCATCCATGCCAATGATGAGCGCGTCATCATGGCTTTTGGGCTGGAAAAGCCGGTCTTTCGCATCCTGGTGAACACCATGGGAACGCTGGGTGCCATTGGCCTGACGACCGGGTTGATGCCGTCCCTCACCCTCGGCTCTGGTGGTGTTGGAGGAGCCATCACAGGAGACAATATCACCGCATATCACCTGATCAATGTCAAGCGCCTGGCTTATGAGACGGTTCCCCCTCCAGCGGCAGCCTTTTCTCCCGGGGAGTCCCCGGCAGGTCCCTCGCCCGAAGAAGTGGAAAGGATCGTCAGGCAGATGGTGAACGAGATCCTGGAAAGTAAAGAATATTCCTGAACCAGAGGAAATTCAAAATTCATTCAGTAATGGAAAGGAAGGAAGAAAATGGCTTTAGATACCTCTCTGATCGCTCTTGGAATGGTCGAAACGCGCGGCCTGGTCGGTGCAGTTGAAGCTGCCGATGCCATGGTCAAGGCAGCCAATGTGGTTCTGCTCGGCTCCGAATACGTCGGCGGTGGCTATGTCACCGTGATGGTACGCGGGGACGTGGGTGCTGTCAAAGCTGCGACAGATGCCGGTGCGGCCGCGGCCAAACGGGTCGGCGAACTGGTTTCTGTTCACGTGATTCCTCGCCCGCACTCGGATGTCGAGATGATCCTGCCCAGATCCAGCAAGGGCAGCATCGGCGGCCGCACCACCGAACCGAAAGCCAAGTAATTTAAACGACCTGTGCCCTGTGGCCGCACATCGGCGGTTACAGGGTCACAGATCGCCTGCCGGGACCTGGCCGCGCATATTTTCTCCCTGCGGGGTCAAAGGATATTGCCCGCTTGTTTCCACAGGTCGGATTTCGGAGAAAAGGAGAAATGTCCATGGCAGAGACATTTTCACTACGATGCTATTGTTATCTGGACCGGATGCAGCCGCAGTTTGCCTCCTTTGTTGGCACGATCACCCAGGGCGATCTGCCGACAGAAGGTATGGCAGCCCTGTATGTCGAGATGGCTCCGGGGAATGAGGTCTTTCGGGTGGTGGATATAGCAGTCAAAGCCACCGAAGCACGGCCTGGTGCCCAGATCGTGGAACGCGAGTTCGGCATGTTCGAAGTGCACTCCCTTAACCAGGCAGCCGTCCTTGAAGCCGGTGAGGTTGTCCTGAACCGTCTGGGCCTGAGCCTGGCGGACCGGATCAGACCCGAGGTGGTCTCCACCCAGGTGATCACCCGCATCGACCCTTACCAGGCTCAACTCATCAACCGGTTTCGTCGGGGCTCGATGCTGGTGGCAGGGGAGACCATGCTGGTCCTGGAATGTGCCCCGGCTGCCTACATCAACATTGCCTGTAATGAAGCAGAAAAGACTGCCAGCATCAAACTGATCCATGTCTCCTCGGTTGGACGCTTTGGTCGGATGTGGCTCTCCGGGTCGGAAGCCGAGATCCAGACAGCCAGGAATGCTGCCGTCCAGGCTCTGGAATCCCTGATGGGGCAGAAAGGCGCCTAAGCGTTGATCCATGCCAGAGGAAAGGAAGGAAACGATGGCGAAGGAATTCTATACGGAACGAGATATCGAGGACCTGTTCAAGCGCGGCATCCTGTCGCTGAAGGTGGACGAGAATGTCATCCTCACTGAACTGGCATATGAGAAAGCCAAACGGCTGGACATGCAATTGATCCGCTCACAGGCTGATACCCCTCCCAGCGCTCCCATCCGACCTTATCTTTCCAAACAATTGGTTCAGCTCCCTGACCCGGAGAAGGTTCCTCCCCCGGCAGGCCAGACTCGGGCAGACTTGAAGGAGCGCATCAGGGCAGCAGTTCAAGTCCGACTGGGGGACAAGGTCGATCCAAGTCTGCTGGATGCCATCATTCAACGTGTGTTGAACAGCACGGGAGTGAAATAACACCATGCTTCTCGGCCGGGTAAAGGGCACTGCGGTTTGTACGCATAAATATGCCGGCACCCAGGGGTTGAAACTTCTTGTCGTCCAGCCCTTGAACAAGCACCTGGAGCCGGTGGGTGCATTGCAAGTGGCTGCGGACATCGTGGATGCCGGGGAGGGCGATCTGTGCGTCATGGTCCGTTCGCGAGAGGCCGCGCTGGCGATGCCGGATATGAAATTTGTCCCTATTGACCTGGCCCTGGTGGGCCTTGTGGATGACCTGGATGTGCGTCCGGATGGTGAATTTGATTTCACCCTGCGGCGCGGTTGGCAGCAATATTCCTGAGAGGTATCATGGTTTTAGGCAAAGTTATCGGAACGGTGGTCACCACCATCAGCCACAAGGATTATAAGGACCGGCGCCTGCTGGTTGTCCAGCCGTTGGGCCTTGAAGACGAGGCACCCGACGAAGATTTTATTGCCCTGGATAGTACCCATGCCGGCGTCGGGGATACCGTGCTGGTGAACCGGGAAGGCAACGGCGCCAGGCAGGTGCTCAGGAACCCGGAAGCCTGCATCATTTCGGTCATTGTGGGGATAATCGATTCCACCTACCTTGAAGGATAGATGGAAAGAATAATTGGGGCTTTTATCACCAATACGAACATGCCTTGCAGGAAGGCTCTGCAGGCGATAAGCCAGGTTCCAATGTTTTAATGAAAATCAATCGGGATTCCCATTAAGCTGCAGCTGAGGGTATGTCAATCTCCTCAGATTGAAGCACCTTAAGAAATGCATCCACGACCATGGGGTCATACATTTTTCCGCAATTCTGTTTCAACTCTTCAATGATCCTGGGGGTGCTGTAAGGCTCTTTATAGGGGCGCGTATCATGCATTGCAGAATAGGAGTCGACCACACTGATGATCCGGGCACCCAGGGGAATATCTGTCCCTTTTTTTCCGTGCGGATACCCCAAACCATCGAACCGTTCATGACTGTTCTCTATCATTGGAGCGACATTCGCCAATTTCTTAATCGGGGAGATCAACTCGGCTCCTAAAGTCGGATGCATCCGGACGATTTTCCATTCCTCTTCGGTTAAATTGGCTGGTTTTTGCAGGATGCTGTCGGGAATCCCGATCTTGCCGATATCATGGAGCATACCGCCCAGATATATTTCATTTACTTCATCCGGTGTGCAGCCCAGGTGGCGCGCAGTTTTAGCCGCCCAGTTGGCGATCTGCTGGCTGTGGGTGATGGTGTACGTATCGCGTATATCAATGGCGTTCGCCAGGGCGGTCACCGATTGGACAAATGACTCCCTGAGTTCATCATATAAACGGGCATTCTCAACCGCAACAGCAGTCTGGTTAGCGAGGGTTGAAAAGAGCAATTCCTCATTCGTTGAATATGGTTGTGAGGATAATTTTTTACCCAGAGCAAGTATTCCGATCAATTCCTCATTGGAATTTAATGGAAGGAAAATTTCAGGATTAAACCTATCCAATTCTTCAATCTCTTCCTTCCACATGGATTTAAAAATTGGGGAAAATTCAATATCGCGAGATAACAGGGGGCGATTATTTTTTGTTATCCAGGTAACAATGGGATGATCAGCACGGAAACCGGAAGGAAAAGATTTATTTGGCCATTCTTCCTGAACGACCTGAAAATTCCCATCATCGCTGCGTTTAATTAAAATTGCTCCATTCTCAATATGCAAGGTGTCCCTGACTTCGGTCAGGATTGTACGGGATAATTTTTCAATATCGATAAAGGATGTCGTCGTACGACTGAGCCGCTGGAGCATCAACTCGGCATTATACTTGTCCCGATAGAATATCCGATCTATCCAGGACTGAGCTGCATTCCGAAGGGGGGACAGGATTATAGCGCTCAGGATTCCTACTATGATAGAGACGAGTAAAACCTCTTTCCCGGTTAATAATTGAAATGCGTTCAACGCCAGGGAAATGCTGAGAAAGTAGATGGCACTGAAAAGCGCTGTCGTGATTGAATATAACAATCCCAAACGGATCACGATGCGAATATCCAGCAATTGATACCGAAAAATTGCATATGCGATCAGCAAGGCAGTAATGCAATTAGAGGCGATATCGATGGGGTACTTCCCAAATATTGTGTAATTGGCTAGAGACGCAATAACCGTGATGGAAAACCCGATGAAAAGATATCGGATCCTATTGCGATTTTGGGTGTCTTGCGTTTTGTTATACCCTTGGACCAAATCATACAAACAAACAAGGATCAAGGAATACCCAGGAGCAGCTAAAAAAGGAAAGTAACGACCAAACTCATATTGAAGGCTCCGGTTCTGATCCAGGGAAGCAGATTGAATCATCACATTGCTAAATAGTGTAATAAGTATCAAAAGAACCATATAAATGATTGCATATAGTGCCCACTTGCGTCGATATCCGAACATGGTTTGAACAAAGAAAAAGATTGCCAGCACCATTAACATTGGTCCAATAGTCATCATTTTGAACCAGGTTAATACATACCCAAAACCTGAAATTGTAAAGAAAGCACTTACGGACCAAAAAGACATGGCCAGCAGGTATAAACCAAAGACCTTCCTTAAATTGTTGAGAGGCTTGGTAAAGAACACAAACGTAAAAATACCCCCGTAAAGTATGGTTGCAGAGATCGTAATCAGCGTGCTGATATTCCAGTACATTTATGGATTTGATCTATTTGGAACGGTAATTAATTTCGTCAGGATAGAATCGGATGGCTTCATATGCGGCGGTTTCAAATGGGCAAGATCGGCCCCTGCCTCAGCTTGCGATTTCATGTAATTTGCAAAAGCACCATCAGGCAGCAACGAGACGATGACCGGTTCCTTGCCGAGCATTTCCTTCATATCATTGTAATCAGAAAAATTGGTGGAAAAAGCCTTACAGATCAGCTCCTGAACTTTTTCTTCAGGAGTACTTGCTGTATTTAATAATTCAATATAAAGGTGAAGGGTAGGATATCCCATAGTGTTATTTTTTAGAGCTACCCAATCAACATACTTCAATCCAGAAGCCTCGATCGTTTTCCAAATATTCCTTTCTGTGAGTCTGATAAAATTACCCAGGTCAATGACGCTATCCGAACGTGAGTAAAACTTAATTTGAGGAAGTTCCGAGCCGATCTCCATATCTTCATTGGAAATCACTTCTAATAAATCACCAATCCGATACCGAACCAATACCCCCCCATTAAAGTTAGAAAACACTAATTCATAGAGACCCAGATCAAGCTCATCGTAGAGAACGGTTTTAGGTTGGTAGGAAGGATCCTCCATATTTTTTTGGTACTCTGATAGAGGGATAAATTCCAGGAACGCACTGGCGGGAAAAAATACCATCCCTTTGAGATTCCATGCCTGTATCGCCATAATACCGGCCTCAGTGCAAGTAAAAGCTTCAAGCGGTTTTCTCCCCCAGTAATGCTCGATACGGTCCTTGTATATTTCAGTATCTGTCCCGCTCGTCATAATTCCTTTGAGGTGCCAGATATCTTTTGGTAAGATATTGCGATTCTCGATTTTTGAGATGACCACAGCCTTCAAGAGCCTCCACAAAGTCGGGAGGTCAAGCAGTTCCCGGGATGGCGTCGAATTACTGGTTTGTTGTTCGAACTGTTCTCCCATGCGAGCAAGAACAACCGAAATACCAAAAAAAAAGTCCAAACCTTCGTGCTGGGCGAGCTTAAAACCGGTAGCAACCCGCTCACCATATGCCATCTTTTCTCCTATATCAAGATCTGGCAGGAAGACCACTTCCAGGTTTTCTTTAACGGAACGGGCTAGATAACCAGACATGTATGGAGGAGGTGCTGTAGCAATTAAGAACTTATCATTTCTGGCAAGTCTTACATCGCCTGGTTGGGAGCAAGAGCTCATGATCATCGCAGCGATGCCTGGATCACTCAGACGGTTATACTGTGCTTGCGTATAGGGTATCCATTTGGGTCCTGTGTCTGAGCTGAGTCCTGAAGTACGAGCCCAAACAAATGGCTTATCCGGGAAACCTTCTTCTTTTTTTTCCTTTAATAGCTCTGAATAATCATCATAGGTCGTTAGAGGTGTATTCAGGCGAAATTCGTCCACACTGGCGGGAGGAGTTTCCCCTAGGAATTGCCTACCAATCTTTGAAGAACTCAGCAGCTTTATCTGTTCGACCATGAGCCTGGTCTGTATATCTCTGAATTCTTTCCGACTGAGGTTGAAGAAACCACAATGTTTCTTCCATAATTCATCTTTCCTGCCCTCTTCGATCAAGCTATAGGAATTATTCATCAGGTCTCCACTATTTTTCGGTTTTGATCAGCAGCGGTGCTGGGACCCAGAAATACCGGGAGGTTAGTTCCTGGATAACGATATTCCGGAATCCGGTATTCTTAAGAATAAGACTCCAATTATCCTTGGAACAAACGTTCGATACTGCCTTGGTTTCTGCCCATGCACGGGAGATATTTTCGAACAGGATGAAATAGCAAAAGACTAAAAGCTCCACAAAAAACTTTATAACAGGAATTTTCAATATATTTGAACCTCCCACATCTGCGATAGTAAGTAATCCTCCATTCTGCAATACACGATAGGATTCAGAAATCAATTGTTTGACGTCCATGTGATGAGTAGCGAGGCCGCAGGTTATCTTGGTGAATGTAGCATTTGCATAGGGCATCTCCATTGCCGAGGCACAGACCAAATTCTGATTTACATGACCATTTTGGTCCGCCAATCGTTTTTTGGCGTGCTTGAGCATGGATAAAGTGATGTCCAAGCCATGGATGTGGTTACCCGGGAGCCCTGCTTTATAAAGCAGGGAGGGGATGACACCAGTACCGGTGGCAACATCCAGGATCACATCATTCGGTTTTAGAGGAATTGAGGCAAGTAAGATATTAACAAATCCAGAATAACTCCACCCCCAAAATCGTTTTAGTTCCGAATCCACCACCTGCTCATACCTGGGGGCCATTTCGGAAAAAGCTTCGACGAGGTTTGCTCTATCTTCCATAACGATTATGATGAATTGTAATGAATGATGAATGATTATTAATTATCATATAATATTTTTGAAGCATCAATTTAGAAATTATGATTGGTTATAAACCCGGATCCAGGGAAAGCTACATAGCATTAGGTGAACAATGGACTGATAACTGATTTTAAGGGTACTCAATCCATCCGGCTATAGACAATTATAACCCCCTTCACTAAGTTCTCAAGCCAATCAATCACTTAATAGAAATGACCGTCCTTTAGAATCGCAAGAGGGACGGTCATCAAGACGCGCAGTTAGATATCAGAAAACAAATCGTTTTCTATCTGATGACGAGAACAAGAGCGATTAAGATGACAATTAATCCGACAATTATGCTTACCCTGGGGAAAAGCAGCTTATTTAAAAAGCCTGTATTTCTTTTTATCTCACCTACCAGCGAATCAATTGGATCAAAATTTTCTGACATAATATTTTTCCTTTCCGTGATTCATAGTATAAAGGAAAAGGAGTTATTTGTTATTTACAGATTTGTAAGACGCATATTAAATATAAAAAATACCCCCATGGATGGGGGTATTACTTCACCTGACCCCCATCTGTAAAAATTGATAAGATGAAGCAGAGAGAGAGGGAAAGATCAGCAGCAAACATAATCCACCCCAGGTAGTTCATCGCACCGGTGAGGATCCCATTCAGGTCGATCACTGCTAGTAAACCCAGAGTGATCCCCATTCCATAGGATACCCAGGTGCGAACTTCCGGATATTTGGCATCCCTTGCCAGCCAGGTGATTATGGCCAGGCCAAGGGCGCAGGCGCCAAAAAGCCGGGTATTCATAATGCCGGTGAGATTCGTGTCCCGACCCAGGAGCGACAGGGACAGGACCGGAGCGAGAATAAAAGAGGCAGCATTCAGGAATGAGAGGATGGCAGCAATCATAGCAACGGTTTTGAATTTCATGATCAGCCTTGACCTTTCACACTGCAATTTTTACCAAAGATGCCTGCATTGGTCAGCAAGGTTGGGATGTCCGGACCAGGAGAAAAATGTGAACCGCTTCCACCTTAAAATAAGCACTTTGCTAACTGTTAGAATTGCACCAGGTGTCAAGTAGCCGGGTATCGATTATTGTCATTATATAATAATTAATGAATGTTGGATTTGAAGAGCTAGTCCCTATGTTGAAGAAAAGCCTGCATTCCGTGAAGCGTCCACAGTTATTAATGGAGCCATGGATCGTCTGTATGCGCAAACGTTTTGAAGCTACATTTAGCCTTAATGGTACACTATGGAAGAAATCCTTTTTTCTGATCAGAAATGGAATGGCCTATGGAATCCGCTGAAAAGATCCTCTGTTCCGCAACAATGGATATTCGCGGTCGGAACACAACGATAGATAAAGTTATCCTCGCCGGATCGGCCCAGGAAAACCTGCGTCTCTCAATTCGGGCAAATGGCTCCCTGGATTCTCGACCGCTCGATTTTTCGGAAGAAGAGCTGCTCGTTTTACTGCATCGGGCCATCCATGCCCGAGTACTGTCCCAGGACTTTATTGGTAAACTTCGCCAGAGAATTGAGATCTAGGCACAGCGCAGGTTCATGGCAAGGTCATGTAGGATTTGATGGTAAAAAGGAGAAACACATGAAAAAAATAATAGAAAAGTTATTTGGGGAAGGGATATTTGGCACTGGTTGGAAGAATGCGATCGTCAGCCTGGTATTGGTTGTGGCTGTATACCTGACCAGCCAGATCTATGCGGTCTTGAACCACGGCCCGGCGGTCTTGAACTTGAAGACCCCATTGGATGCGGCTTTGCCGGTGATTCCCTTTTTTGTCATACCCTACGACTCCCTCCAGCCCATCATTTATTTCACCCTGATCGTGCTGTTACTGACCAGAACACGGGTCTTCCAATCAGCCTCCCTGGCGCTGATTATTGCCTGGTTTGTGTCCTACGGTTTTTATTTCTTCCTGCAATCCGAGGTGGTGCGCCCGGTCCTGACCGGTACAGATGTACTTACCCGCATGATTAGAGATGTCTATGCAAGCGATAATCCGTACAATGATTTCCCCAGCCTACACACCTCTCTGTCCACGATCATTGCATTGCATTGGTTCCGGGTGGACCGCCGCCTGGGTATCGTCGTTGCAATTTGGACAGCATTGATCGTGGCCTCGACCGTCCTGATCAAACAGCATTACTTGGCAGACGTGGTTTCAGGTCTGTTACTGGCATTTGGTGCTGCCTGGCTCTCAACGAGACTTTTTCTAAGGAAGTCTTGAAATAAAAAAAGTGAAGCACCCGAGATCTGCCGGGTGCTTCAATCAATACCCATGGGAGGTATGAGTTGATTCGAACCTATCTTCCTGTTCAATTTCCATGAGGCGGCACACATCGACCTGCAGCTGACAGTTACCTTTTATGATATCATCCGCCGTTACCAGTAGGATTTTGACCCTTCAGTCTATTTCCTGACTGCCTGCCCAATAGGTCGGACATGCGCCAGTGCGGGATCGTAGCTGATTTTCCAGGCCGTCCAACCAAGCGGGATTACCAGGTGATCAAAGCCCTGCTTATCCGAGTGCACGGTTGTATTTTGGATGAAATTATCCTGTTACAGAAATCACATTGAAGGGGACGATCATACTGAGGCATGGGATCGCTCCCTGAAACAATGAAACTCCCACAGACTGGTCTGTGGGAGTTTCATTGTTTCGTTTTATTATTAATTTACGAGCAACCACCGTATCCAAATATGGGTCCGATGATGTTAAATAACCATCGGAATGGAATGACACAATCCAGCTTCAATGCATCTGCAATGATCGGGCTTACCACGCAGAGGCACAAAATCAGGACAACCACAATGATAAGGATGATCCAAACCCTGCTTCCGCGCTTTTTCACAGGAGAGGCCTGGAGCGGGGGGGGAGGGACAGGCACTTGACCGGAATAAACCGGTGCTGGAGCAAGGACCGGACCAGGGACCGGAGCCGGAGCTGGAACCGGTTTCAGGACGGGCATGGGTGTGACTGGGGTCTTGGGCGAGGCAACCATGGTGGCATTCGGGTCAAAGACAACATCGTACTGGAGCACAATGTTCTCACCGAATGAAACCGTGTCACCCGGATTAAGCACCTGAGTGGTGGCAATGCGCTGACTATTGACAAAGGTTCCATTTGTCGAGCCGAGGTCCTGGATCACATAAGCAGGGCCTTGTAAGCTCAGCCTGGCATGCTTGCGGGAGACTTCTGCATCGTTGATGGCGACGCCACTACTGGCATCACGCCCGACGATTATTTCTTCCCCTTCAAGCGGAAAGACCTTCCCTGTTGTCGGTCCGGAGCGCATGACAAATTGGAATTGGGCAGTCATAGTTCCTCCTCAATGAATCCTGATAATTTATATCTCTCATTAGTTTACAGAGTTTTGAGAAAAATGTCAATCAATCTCGCTGTTAAGTCATCCCTCGGATGATTGGAATACCCCAGGATGTTAATCCGCTTTATTATTAGTTTTTTTGGTGAAAGGGAGGTTTATTTGTCTGAAGTGGAATGTCATTTATTTTCCCGGGAAGGTATATTTATTACAGAAATTAATGTATGATATATTCATCATGCCAATTCATTGCGAATAAATTGATCTCTTCAACCGAACAGCAACCACCCCGAGCAACAACAATAATCCTGACTGTTGAGTTCCCCGTTCCCTGCTAGCCCGATCCAATGCTTGACCTGAACCAATCCCTGCAAAACCGTGATATCGGTCACCTTCGCCTCGTGGCTGGAATATGGGGCGTGGACCTCCAGTCCGTGGAGACGGATGCAGCCCTGAAGGAATTAACTACGGCGATGCTGAATAAGCAGCTGGTGGGGGAGATTGTGGAATCCCTGCCAGTAGAAGCCAGATCTGCACTCGATGAACTTGGTGAGACAGGTGGAAAAATACCCTGGTCGACTTTTTCCCGGCAATTTGGGAAGATCCGTGAAGTAGGACCGGGACGCCGTGATCGGGAACAGGTTCACCTTAATCCCATATCCCCTGCTGAGATTTTATTCTACCGGGCGCTACTCGCACGGGCTTTTTTCGATACCCCTTTAGGAGTGCAGGAGTTTGCGTTCATTCCAGAGGATTTGTCAGCTTTGATCTATTCCAATCGAGACAAAAATAACACAGGAAATGAAATGATGACCATATCCTCAGTCCCTGTCCTGGTCCGACCGGATGGTATGTCCCTGGGTCGGCCGGCCTCGCCGAAGGAACGGGAACATCCCTTGCCTGCCGGCGACCACCTGGTGGATGATGCCACAACACTTCTGGCAGCCTTGCGAATGGGTCACGAAGTGCCGGAAACCCAGGTACCAGCTCCGATCGTGATGAAATTTTTATCGGCGGCAAAGATCATTGTGGATGGGATCCCGCAGATCGAGCCAGTCCGGTCTTTTCTTGAAGCCAGTCGCGAGGCGGCGTTGGATGAGCTGATCGATGCTTGGCAGGTCAGTGAGGATTTCAATGAGTTGCGCCAACTTTCCGGCTTGGTCTGCGAAGGGGAGTGGATCAACCATCCCCTGTTGACCCGGGAGTTTCTGCTTAATCTGGTACAGGCGATCCCAGATAATCAGTGGTGGAGCCTCCCGGCTTTCCTTATGGCGATCAAAGAAAAGTATCCCGATTTCCAACGACCAGCCGGAGATTATGACTCCTGGTTCATCAAACGCGAAACGGATGGAATGTATCTGCGTGGTTTTGTTCATTGGGATGCAGTTGACGGCGCGCTGATCCGTTATTTGATCACGGGGCCGCTCCATTGGCTGGGTATCGTTGACCTGGCCACCCCGGCTGAGGACCAGACCATCACTGCTTTCCGAATATCGGTCAAAAAAGACTGGATGCCAGTTGCTGAAAATGCTAAACTTCATCTAACTTCGCAGGGAATAATTACTTTTCCGAGATATTTCCCGCGTGCAGGGAGATACCAGCTCGCACGGTTCTGCGAATGGGTTGGTGAGAGGGCAGAAGGATACCGATACCTGGTTACAAGCGGTTCGCTCAAGAAAGCCAGGGAGGAAGGACTGAAGGTGAGCCAGTTGCTCAGCCTGCTGGCAAAGAATGCCTCGGACGAGCTTCCGCCTGCGATTGTCAGAGCACTAAAACGCTGGGAGTTGAAAGGGACCGAAGCGCGGGTGGAGGTCCGGACCGTTCTGCGTGTGGGTAGTCCTGAGGTGCTTGACGAGCTGCGCAAAACGAAAGCGGGACGCTTTCTGGGAGAGTCACTGGGACCGGTGACAGCCGTGATTAAACCGGGGGCACAGAAAAAAGTGTTGTCTGCACTGGCAGAGATGGGTCTATTAGCCGAGGAAGTACATGAAGGAAAACACTTGGATGAACGTTGAGCTAGTTAAATGCTTGAAAATGGTGAGTTCACGGTAGAATGCGGCATTTGTTATGTCTCATAGGCGGTATCCACCTTGTTTATAATCGCTATAATTATGCTATCCATCCTATAAGGAGAAACCAATGTCTAAAACAGATTGGATCACGCAGGAAATTGCCGGCCTCAAGACACAAGGCCTGTATAACAACATCCGCACCATCGGTTCCCCCCAGGGAGCCTGGCTGGTTGTCGACGGCAGGAGAGTTCTAAATTTCTGCTCCAATAATTACCTGGGATTAGCAAACCACCCGACACTTGTTGCCGCGGCCAAGAAAGCTGTGGATGAGATGGGAGTTGGTCCAGCGGCAGTCCGTACGATTGCCGGGACAACCTCGCTGCATCTCGAACTGGAAAAAAGGCTGGCGGCATTCAAGGGCGTCGAGGCTGCCATCACTTTCCAGAGCGGATTCGCCGCCAACCTGGCGACCATCCCGGCATTGGTGGGGAAGGAGGATGTCATCTTTTCCGACCGGCTGAACCACGCCAGCATCATTGACGGCTGCCGCCTATCCGGTGGGAAGATCATCCCCTACGAGCATTGCGACGTGGCCTCACTGGAGTCGGTCATTAAGGAAAACCTTTCCCAGTACCACCGCGCAATCATCATCACGGACGGTGTGTTCAGCATGGACGGCGATGTGGCCCCATTGGATAAAATTTATGATGTGGCGCAGCGGTATGACATCCTACTGATGGTAGATGATGCCCATGGGGAAGGGGTTTTGGGAAGGGGTGGGCGCGGCATCGTGGACCACTTCGGTCTGCATGGTAAAGTTGACGTTGAAGTCGGTACGCTCTCCAAGGCCTTCGGTGTGGTCGGCGGTGTGGTGGCCGGTAACGCGACCATTGTCGAATGGTTGCGCCAGCGCGGACGGCCTTTCCTGTTCTCTTCAGCAGTCACCCCTCCGGATGCAGCAGCGTGTAGCGCAGCGATCCAGCTGCTGGAAACCTCAACCGAGCTGGTGGACCGCTTGTGGGACAACGCAAAGTATTTCAAAGCTCAAATGAAGGGTCTGGGCTTTAACACCGGTGTAAGCACCACGCCTATCACCCCGGTGATGCTGGGTGAAGCGCCGCTGGCTCAGCGGTTCAGCCGCGAGCTGTTTGAAGCGGGTGTGTTTGCCACGGCACTCGGTTTCCCGACCGTACCACAGGGCAAGGCCCGCATCCGGGTGATGATCTCGGCCGCGCACGAGAAGGATGATCTGGATAAAGGTCTGGAGGCATTTTCACAGGTGGGGAAAAAGCTGGGCGTGATTTCGTAATGGAATGACGAGTGCTAAATATAAATAAGGAGGGATCGGCAGATTTCGCGGATCCCTGCTAGGAAATCTTTTATTAATAATGTACAGTTGGGAAAATCCGGCTAAAACGGAAAACCTCTGTGTAGTATGATTGTTTTAGGAGAATAACATGTTAGTCTTTACCCCAGAAGACCTGATCAAAGTACTGATCGCAGTCCTGATCGGCGGGACCATTGGCATGGAACGCGAAATGCATTCCAAGGCGGCTGGCCTGCGCACTATCACTTTAATCACCGTTGGTGCAACGATGTTCAGCATCCTGTCTGGAAGATATGGCGATCCGGCCACTTCCCGGATTGCATCTAACATCGTCACCGGGATCGGCTTCCTAGGCGCGGGGGTAATTTTATTTGCGGAAGGCAAGTTAAAAGGATTGACAACCGCCTCGTCCATATGGGTGGCGGCTTCATTGGGTATGGCTGTGGGTATAGGAGAATACGTCCTGGCAGTGGTGACGACAATCATCGTTGTCATCGTCCTTGCTTTTTTTGCCCGCTTTGACCAGCTGCTGGATAGAATAGGGCGGGAAACGCGGACATACGAGATTGTTTACCCGGACCGCGATTTGAAACATAAGGAACTTGAGACGATTTATCACGAATGCGGTATGCGAGTGCGCAACAGCAAACGCCTGAAGAGGAACGGTGAAATGATCAGCGTTTGGGAACTGGAAGGTCGGGCGAACGACCATTCCTGCCTTGTGGAGAAATTACTGGCGGACCAGGAAATCAAGGAATTTAAGTATTAGGGGAAACGATGAGCGGAGGTCCCCTCCGCTTTTTTTACACCTTCGTCAACAGGAAAATCTCGGTCCAGGTCCGGGAGGATTCGCCTCCCGAGCCGTCTGCGGTTAGGTCCCACCAGGCGGAGAGCAGGCTGTGACAGACAGCCCAGGCTCGCATGAGCTGAGGCTCAAATCCCGTCAGCTCGGCGAGGATGGCAATGCGTCGTTGTGTGCGCTGGATGGCGGTCTGCTCAGAAGGTATTTTCCCCCATGGATTCATGAGAAAAGAGCCGAACTCATACCCGGCCGGCCCAACCACGCCTTTCGGGTCGATCACCAGCCAGCCGCGCCCGGAAAGAAGGATGTTGAAGTGCTGAAAGTCACCATGTAACAGCACATCAGGAGCCTGCTCAGCGAACAGTTCACGGAGCAACCCCTCAACCGTACTGACGGTTATTTCTGGGAAGGGATCTGTTGAACCGCCGAAGCGGGGACGAAGGTTTTTTAACTCATCGAATCACCCACGCAGGGTTAAGAACCCATCTCCTTCCGGTGCCGGGTGCTGGATGGCGCAGAGTACCTCAGCCACGATCCGGATGGCCTGGTCATCATCTTCCAGGTTAGCGAGCATGGTCCCGGGAGCAAGGCACTCGAGCAACAACATCCCGGCTCCGGGATCGGCATCATATAAGCGACATGCGCCCTGACCTAAATAAAGACCCAGGGTGTTGATCTCGCTAGTTAGCTCGCGGTCCGGGAGGCCTATTTTCAGGACTGCCGGGGTGCCATCCCTCCGCCTGACAGCACAGACATAGTGATAGGAGAGCGGGTAGGGTTCACCGATGACCAGGTCCCAGCGGCGAGAGGCTTCGGAAATCAGGTGAGGAAGGTCGGTCAGGAACCGTTCGCCGGACTGGCCGAAAGCCTGCCTGACGTTTTTGACAAAATTCGTGGGAAGGTTCATAAACCGTGCAAGAAAGCATCCGGATCCTGCAGGAAGTCCCGCAGCAGGCGGACATTTTCCAGGTCCTCAAAATGGGCCGGGTGGATCGTGCCCCCTTCAAAGTTAAATATATTTGCACCGGGAAAGGCCATTAATATCGGGGAGTGTGTGGCGATGATGAATTGCCCATTTTGAGCGATCATCTCCTTGATGATCGCGATAAGAGCTAATTGCCGGATGGGGGAAAGCGGTGCTTCGGGCTCGTCGAGAAGATACAGGCCATCTGGCACAAAGCGGGATTGGAATATCGCCAGGAAACTCTCACCGTGCGAACGTGCATCCAACCCCTCGCCATAATGCCGCTGCAGATCACCCAACTCCCGGGCATAACTCATTTTGGCCAGTCCGCGCGCATAATCGCTGCGGCCCTGGTATTCCTGGTCAATGGAATGCAGGTCAGACTCCATCTCATTGCGCATCTGATTCAGGCGGCGGGAATACCCGAAGAAATCTTCAGCGCGCATGAAGAAACCACGGTGGGTATGCTTTGTCCAGGAGAGGCTGATATATTTTGCCAGTTCTCGCGCAGGGACCAGACTTTGGTCCGTGCGAGTGCTTTCACTGCCCACCACGATCATATCCGCGGCACAGGCCAGGGCTTCGAGGAGCGTGGACTTACCTGAACCATTCTCGCCAACGAATAATGTGACCGGGGAATCGAAACGGATCTCTTTCAAGGTCTGGAGCAATGGGAGGGAGAAAGGGAAGGATTTCGAATCAGGCAGGGCCCGAAGGGTGGCTTTTATAAGATGAGGCATACAATGACCATGAGCATATCAACCGTGTACCTGCAACTTGATGATGCATATAGCTGTTGCTATAGCTGCATCAATTAATATTCTTCGACGGCACGGAGCGTCACACAGGGTTGACCCTGCTTACGGAGGAGCAAGATATTCGTGCGGGGTTTTGCATAGAGGTCCTTCCCGAAGAAACCGGACCAGGCTGGCCTTTAAAGGCTCAATACCCTGCGGGCTGCCCAGTAAAGCGCCAGTCATCTAGTTCTGAGCTTCGCCGGGAGTGGTTTTTTTGTACCGTTGCCAGTGCACCCGGCTGGCATCATACTGGGTCCGGGAGGGTTTCTCCTCGGCGGGA
>Ga0182021_10001535_pt1 | contig 26676 bp, 23 predicted proteins | sample 612E3MmetaG_FD_120493 | JGI IMG/M metagenome (GOLD analysis project Ga0182021, IMG submission 120493) | Permafrost microbial communities from Stordalen Mire, Sweden - 612E3M metaG (Illumina Assembly) | ecosystem: Environmental > Terrestrial > Soil > Wetlands > Permafrost | place: Sweden...
ACCCGCCCAGCATCTCGACCAGGCGGGTATCGTCGTCGATCAGAAGAACGCGGGTTGGCATGGCAGGGGCAGGCGGGCAAAGGGGCGGGCAGCGACCTTCATGGTAGCTGAGCCCAGCCTGGAGGCCTAGTGGCCGGTGGCCGGTGGCCGGTGGCCGGCGGCCGGCGGCCGGCGGCCGGAACCGAATCCGGCAACCGGATCCGGCAACCGGCCACCGGTTTCCGGCAATCGGGACTAGAAACCGTGGCGCCGATGGCCGCCGCCATGGTTGCGCATGTGCTGGACCAAGGTCTGGCGCTGGTCCGCGGTGAGGATATTGCCGGCTTCGACCAGGGCTGTGGTCACGGTCTTTGATGCCTGGTCCATCAGCGCCGAAGCCTGGACGCGCAGATTCTCGATAGCCGCCCGATCGAGGGTGGTCGCCGCGAACGCGTCGACCATCGCCTTGTGCAATTGGGCATGCTGCTGGTGGATCGGCTTCAGGTCAGCGGCCAGTTTCTCGAAGATGGGCTTGATGGCGGCTCGCTGGCTGTCGGTGGCCTTGACCAAGTCGAGCATCTTCTCGAGTCGGCGCTGCATGAACGCCTGGTGCTCGGCGGGCGAGCCTTCGAAGCCCCCTGGGCCGAAGCCCATGCCGCCCATGCCTGGGCCGCCAAAGGCCCACGCTCGCGCGCCGTAGATTCCGGCAAAGGCCACGGGAAGCGCCAACAGCAGCCACCAGCGGCGACTCCTTGTTTGATGCAGATTCGTGGAATGTCCTTCAGTCATGATGTCCTCCTTGCGTTGCGACGGACTCTCTTGCGTTCCGTCTGCACTGAAGATGGCGCCCTGGTTGTGCTGGCGTATTGCGCGAAAGTAAAGTTAGGTAAATTCGCCGGGGGTTCCCGTGGGGTGGGGGCGGCGGGGCCAGCCAGAACCCGCGCGATGCGCGAGGGGTGGGCCGTCCGTGCAGAGTCCACGCGGCCCGCAGGGCCCGAACTTTGGGCCCCGCTTCAGAAAGGACTCTTCCATTCCTCGGGATCTGTCACGACTGGCCAGGGCAGTCGATCCCAGGAATACTAGTTATTGTCGCCCGGTTCGCGGCTGTCAGGATGGCGAATGTCACTGCCCTTGACCATGAACACCACCAGCTCGGCCAGGTTGGTCGCGTGGTCGGCAATGCGTTCCAGGTACTTGGCGATCGACTGCAACCGGGTCGCCCGATAGACGTTCTTCGATTCTTCCATCATGTAGGTCAGAAGCTCGCGGAATATCTGCGCGTACAGGTCGTCGATGATCTGATCGCGGGCGATGACCCGGCGGGCGCGATCAGCGTCCTTGGCGACGAACGCGTCCAGTGCCTCGCGCAACATGATCTGGGTTTCGTCGGCCATGCGCGGCAGGTCCACGTAGGGCTTGAGCGGAGTCTCGTTGTTCAGTTCCAACACGCGCTCCGAAATGTTCACGCCCAAATCACCCATGCGTTCCAAGTCGGTGACTGCTTTGAGCACCATGGTGACGAAGCGCAGGTCCGAGGCCACCGGCTGACGGCGCGCCAAAATCTGTAGACAGAGGCCATCGATCTCGATCTCCAGCCGATCGACCACGCGGTCGGCTTCGATGGTCCGCTGTGCAAGCTCGGAATCGCGTTCCACCAGAGCGCGCAGGCTGGCGCTGATGATTCCCTCGACGTGGCTGCCCATGAGCAGAAGCTGCTCGCGCAGATGGCGCAGTTCCTGTTCGAATTCCTGGTCGGTGTGCTCGCGTGCGCGCATATCCCCTCCTAGCCGAAGCGGCCCGTGACGTAGTCCTCGGTGCGAGGCTGGCTGGGGTGAGTGAAAATGGTGTCGGTGCTGGCGAATTCCACCAGATCGCCCATGTAGAAGAAAGCGGTGTAGTCGGACACCCGGGCGGCCTGCTGCATGTTGTGGGTCACAATGACGACTGTGTAGTCACGCGCCAGCGTGTGAATCAATTCCTCGATGTGCGCGGTGGCAATGGGATCGAGCGCCGAGGCGGGCTCATCCATGAGCAGGACCTCCGGCTCCACGGCCAATGCGCGGGCGATGCACAGGCGTTGCTGCTGGCCGCCTGACAGCCCCAGCGCACTTTCGCCCAGCCGATCCTTGACCTCGTCCCAAAGGGCGGCTTGCCCAAGCGCGTGTTCCACGCGGCCGGCAATATCGGCGCGATCCCGCAAACCGCCGATGCGCAGGCCGTAGGCCACGTTGTCGAAGATGGTCTTGGGAAAGGGATTCGACTTCTGGAACACCATGCCCACACGCCGTCGCACGTCCACCGGATCGACGCCCGGGCCGTAGATCGCCTGGCCGGCCAGCCGCACGTCGCCCTGCACGCGGCAACCGAGAATCAGGTCGTTCATCCGGTTGAGCGAGCGCAGAAACGTGGATTTGCCACAGCCTGACGGGCCGATCAGCGCGGTGACGTGCTTCTCGGCGATGTCCATCGTGGCCGGTCCCAGGGCGCGCTTGTCTCCGTAGGACACCACCAGGTCGTGGATCGACAGACTGATCTTCGAAGAGACCGCGCCGGGGTTGGGATCGCCATTCATGAAGTGGCTCCAGCAAATCGGCGACGCATCTTCGACCGCACCACCACGGCAGTTGCATTGAGCGCGAAGGTCAGCAGCAACAAGACCAGCACAGTGGAGTACAGGATGGGCCGCGTGGCATCCACATCCGGCGACTGCGTGGACAGGACGTAGACGTGATAGCCGAGCTGCATGAACTGGTCGTGCAAGCTGCCGGGCAATTTCGGCAGGAAATACGCCACCCCGGTGAAGAGGATGGGCGCGACTTCGCCTGCTCCGCGGCTGATGGCCAGAATGGCTCCAGTGAGAATGCCCGGTAGAGCCTGGGGCAGGACCACGCGAGCGATGGTCTGCAGGCGGCTGGCGCCCAGGGCCGCGGAAGCCAGGCGCAGCTCGCGTGGGACAGCAGCCAGGGCTTCCTCGGTGGCCACGATGACCACCGGCAGGGTCAGCACCGCCATGGTCAGCGCAGCCCAGACCAGGGCCGGCTGCCCAAAAACCCGCTGGCCACCGTACAAGGCGCGGTCGATCCCGGCGCCCACGAACTGCACGAAGAACCCGAGCCCGAAGAGTCCGAACACAATCGAGGGAACCCCGGCCAGGTTGTTGACCGCAACCCGCACCAGGCGGGTGATGCGTGAGCTGGGGTTGGCATATTCCGAAAGATAGATCGCGGTGGCCACACCGGCCGGCAAGACAGCCAGAGTCATCAACACCACCAGCGCCACGGTACCGAAGATGGCGGGAAAGATCCCGCCGGCGGTCATACCGTCGCGCGGCGCCTGGGTGAGAAAAGTCAGCGTCATGTGCGGGGCGCCGTTGTAGATGACATCGCCCAGGATGACGGCGACGATCAACAGGACCAGGGCCGCGGCCAGACCAGTTCCCACTGATAGGGCGACATCACCCAGTCGCCGGCTCCCCACGCGACTGGCGGGTCGTTTCACGCCATGCCTCCCAGACGCCGCCGCATGCGTCCGATGGCGAATTCGCCAACCAGGTTGGTGGCCAGGGTGAAAGCAAAGAGCAGCACGCCGAGGAAGAAGAGCACCGTGTAGTGCGCGCCGCCGAAAACCACCTCAGCCAGCTCGGCCGCGATGGTGGCGGACACCGTGCGTACCGAATCCGCCGGGTTGGCCGACAGGATGGCGGCGTTGCCCGAGGCCATCAGCACGATCATGGTCTCCCCGACCGCGCGCCCGAGCCCCAACGCGATGCCGGCCGCCACACCCGGCCCGGCAGCCGGAATCACCACGCGAACGATGGTTTGCCAGCGGGCCGCGCCCAGCGCGGTGGAGGCCTCGACATAGCTGCGTGGAACCGCGCCGAAGGCCTCTTCGCTCACGGTGAAGACCACAGGGATGATGGCGAATGAAAGCGCCACGCCGGCCACCAGCGCGTTGAGACGGGAATCGAGACCAAGAACCTGCTGCATCCAAGTGGCCATCACCATCAGGGCGAAAAAGCCCAGCACCACCGAGGGAACGCCCGCCAGCAGTTCGACCGTCGGCTTGACGATCTCGCGCAGCCGCCGGCCCGCATACTGCGACACGAAGAGGGCGGCGCCCACGCCCAGCGGCACCGCCACCAGCATGGCGACCAGTGTCACCTTCAGGGTCCCGACCACCAGGGGCCACGCCGCGTACTTCGGGATCTCGGAAACCGGCTGCCACACGTGCTCGGGCGCATCGTACCCGGGCCACTGTTGCGCGAACCACATCTTGGCCAGGGTGACCTCTTTTGCAATCGCGGCGCTGTGAAAGAGAGGCCACGCTTCCTTGCCGATGAAGACGAAGATGAGGATGATTGCGGCAATCGAGCTGAAGGCGAGCACCCGAATCATCAGCTCGGCCAGCGCGTGAAATCTCGGGCGCCGGTTGACCAGCCGGGGCCGCTGTGCGCGTCGATGATTCTTCGGGTCACTTGCCTCGACCGGCTGCCTGCCTGAGGGTGACACGGTCGAGAGCGTCGACGGCACCAGCCCGACCGGCATGACTCGGTCGGGCGGTCGCTCCACGTGGTTCTCGATACTGGTCGCCATGTCTAGTCAAAGTGGAGCAACGTCCAGCGACGCTGGCGTGACCGGACGGTGACAGTCGTGTGACAACAGGCTACTTCAAGGGGTAGTAGCCCACCTTGGTCACGATGGCCTGGCCGGCGGCCGACAGCACCCAGTCCACGAAGGCGCCCACGTCCCCGGTGGGTTTGTTCCGCAGATAGAAAAAGAGCGGCCGGCTCAGCGGGTAGCTCCCGTCCTTCACGTGGGCCGCGTCCGCGGCAATCCCCGGGCTGCTGGCATCCTGCTTGACCTTGAGCACCTTGATCCCCTTGGCGTAGGCCGCGCCCCCATAGCCGATGCCGAACCTCTCCTTGGCCACCGCATTGACCACAGCCGCGGTGCCCGGCATGCTCTGCGCCCGCACCGTGTAGTCAGCGTTCTTCAGCACGTGCTCCTTGAAGAACACGTAGGTGCCCGAGCTGTTCTCGCGCGAGTAGACCACGATCTTGGCGTCCGGGCCGCCCAGCTCCTTCCAGTTGGTGACCTTGCCGGTGAAGATCAGCTTGAGCTGATCCATCGTGATCTCGCTCAGCGGGCTGCTGGCGTTCACGTAGACCGACAGGCCGTCGCGCGCCACCGGGATCTCGACACCCACCGTGGCGTAGCGATCCCGTAGCTTCTCCTTTTCCGCGGCGCTCATGGTTCGCGAGGCCTGGCAGATGTCCGTTGTGCCGTTGATGAGAGCGCTGATCCCGGTGCCCGAGCCACCGCCGGTCACCTGGATCGTCGCGCTCGGGTGCGCCCGCATGTACTCCTCCGCCCAGCGCTGGCCAAGAATCACCATTGTGTCCGAGCCCTTGACCGTGATCTCACCGGCCGCTGCCGCAAGCGGCGCCAGTAGCGCGGTCGCGATCGCCAGTCCCTGAATGATCGTTATCAAGATGCCTGCGCTGCGCGTTTCCTTCTCTGTGTGCGGTCGTTTCGTCATCGTGATCTCCTTGCCCGCACGATGGGCAGTTCATGTGACGACGCCGTGACAACCGCGAAACTTGTCGGTGAAGTCGACCCGGCAGATCCGCCAAACGGCAGCCATCTTGCTCAACTCTTCGCTGCCGCGACCCACGCGGACTGCCGCCGCCGGCAGGGCTACCACGCACACTTCCTTCCATCATGCGTCCGGAATGTTTCGCACAGATGGCGCACTTGCGGCTCCACGGTTTCACCGTGCCTGATCTCAACCAGATAGCGACTCTGTGATAGCCGCGACTGAAGCTCACAGTGTTACGCCAAATTGGCTGCAGTGAAATACGTTGTTAACTGCTGGTGGGTATAGTTGTTCCGTAACGATTTGAACAATCCCGAATCCAAAATACGTTGATGGCAGTCAACAACAGCAGAAGAGAGGAACAGAACATGGAACCAACATCGGCAATAGGCAACGGCACTGCTGGGAAAGGTTCCGTTCGGCCCACACTGGGTCTGACGGGCCTCACTGTAAATGCCATGGCGCTGATTGCGCCGGGCGCATTCTTGTGGCTCACCTTTCAGATGCAGTCATTGTATGGCGCCCCCCTCGCGGGGTCGTCCATGTGGTTCGGCATCGTGGCAGCCCTGTTGCTCTGCTTTGCCACGGCCCTCAGCTACGCCGAACTCTCGAAACTGTATCCCGGCGCGGGATCCTCGTACTTCTTTGCCGAGCAGGCCTTCCTCAACCACACCAAGGCCTATCGCTTCGCCCGCATCGCCAAGTTCATGACCGGGTGGGCGAGTCACCTCTACTACTGGGTATACCCAGGCTGCATGGTCGGCGTGACGGCCATCCTCAGTGGCTATTTGCTTAATCAGTTCTTCCCCAACACCTTCAGTGGTTCCATCAACAGCCCACTCTTCATGATTCTCTTCTGTGTGGGCTTTGCCTTTGGCGTGGCCTACATCGCGTTCCGCGGCGTGACCGGCACCACCGGCGTAAACGTTGCAATCAACATCGTGCAGATCGTGGCGCTGCTGGTGTTCTCGGTCATGGCCATCTCGTACCGGGTTCACCACGGCGAGGGCTCACGCGCCTTCCAGCTCGTGAACGGCATCCCGGTGGACTACAACGTCGTGCAGGAGCCAGTTCTGGAGGACGGAAAGCCCAAGCTGGACACCACCGGTCAGGCGGTGACTGCACCGAAGATGGATGACGACGGCATGCCAGTTCCCGAGATGAAGGATGGCAAGCCGGTGCCGTTCACCATCACTTATGCGGCGAGCGAGGCCATGAAGATGGAGCCGGTCGATGCCGACCATCCCACCACGTTGACGCCGCACTTCAAGTTTCACGACAAGGCCTCCTCGGTGCCGGCGCCGCACGGATTCTCGCTGATTGTCATTCAGGCGTGCATCGCCATTCTCATCCTGGTTGGTTTCGAGTCGGTCACCTCGATGGGCGAGGAGGCGCGCAACGCCAAGCGCGACATTCCGCGAGCCGTGCTGCTCTCGCTCGGCATCCAGGGCATCTTCTGCTACCTGATTGAGTACTTCGCGGCCAACTACTTTCTCAATCAGGGCTACACCATGACCAATGCGGCCGGTTCTGGCGCACCACTGGGCGATATGATGGTGATCGTGGGCACATGGCTGTTCGGGAGCTACCAGGCCGGCCGCGCTTTCATGCTGGTACAGGCACTGACCGTGTTCCTAGCGCTCATCGGCACCACGCTGTCCTGCCTGAGCACCGGGGCACGCGTGACCTACGCCATGGGCCGCGACGAGGAAATGCCGTCGCACTTCGGACTGTTGCACGGCAAGACGCTGACACCCTACCGGTCCATCTGGACCCTGGCTGCCATTTCCGCTGTCATCGGCATCGTCACCGTAGCGCTGTACCTTGGCGGCACCACCCCGTCCGCGCTGGAGCCAAAGTTCCAGAACCTCTGGTACGGCTTCGGGGTGTTCAACCCGGAGACCTATGCCAAGCTGCCCAACTCGCTGGTCATCGTGACCTTGGTGAGCAACTTCGGCACTTTCATGCTGTATATGATGACCTGTATCGTGGCGATGGTGGCATTCCGCGAGCACAAGTCGTTCAACGGATTCAAGCACCTGTTCATTCCGCTGTTCGGTTTGGCGGCCAATCTGGTGTGCATGCTGTTCTACCTGGTGGGGCCATTCATGGTAACGGGCATGAGCGTTAAGGAGCCGTATATCGCGCTTGGGGCCTGTGCCGTGTGGGGCGTCTACGGGGCGGTGTACTTCCTGCGCAACAGCAGGGCCAAGGCGCGTGCTGTGATGGTGGAAAAGCCGGTGGTCGGCGCGGGCCAGGTGCCAGCGTAGGGGGTGGGCCGTGCCGAGGGTCATCTCTCGGGCATCATCGGCGATGAGTGTGATGCGTGCGTCGTTTCACTTTCTTTGGAACGGCGCACGCCTTTGCAGGACTGGCGGATACTACGACCTGGATCGAGGCTTGAATGTCAGTCGCTAAAGAAGAGGATCGAGCCGCTTCCGCAGACGAGGAGCAACTGCCTCCTGCAGGCGCACTATCGCAGTCAGCGCCAGCCGCATTCGCCTTCGACATGGGGGCGTTCAGCCATCCGGGCACCGAGCGCAACGACAACGAGGATTCCTGTGTCAGCCATCGTGAAAGCGACGACTGCGGCCTGGTTGCCGTAGCCGACGGTGTGTCCAGCTATGAGGGCGGCGAGGTTGCTAGCCAGCGCGCCACGGAAGTTCTGGTGCGATCCTTTAATGAGCAGGGACCGGGTGTGGCCACGATGAAGCGGCTGGTGCGCGCGGTCCAGCAAGCCAACATCGAAATCTACGATACCGCTGTGGTGGTGCCACAGCTGCGCCGCATGTGTACCACGCTGACTGCCTTGGTGGTCGATCGAGGCGAGGCCGTGGCCGCCCACGTGGGTGACAGCAGGCTGTACCTGATCCGGGAGGGACAAATCCTCCAGCTCACCAAGGACCATACCTTGGCCGCCGAGCGCGCCAGCCTGGGGCTCATCAGCAAGGAGCGTCTACGTAACCATCCCGATCGTTGCGTGCTCACCCGAAGCGTCGGACGAGAACTCATCGTCGGCGTCGACCGTATCACGCGTGAGCTGGTCCAGGATGACGTCCTCATCGTGTGCAGCGACGGCCTGTATAACTCGCTGGACGAAGCCGAGTTCCCGCGCATCGTGGAAACTCTTGATGCGTCGACTGGTTGTCGCGCGCTCATCGACGCAGCCAACAGCATCGGCGCCTTCGACAACGTGACTGCAGCCATGGTGCGCATCACGCGATCTCTCGCGAAGTTGGAGCCGGTCGGTGGACTTGGCAGTCGCCTGCGACGCTGGTTTCGCTAGCAGGGGTGCGCTGGCACTCCGGCGTTGGGCCCAGCACGACTCCGGGGTGGCGTCTGGGTTTCTCACCATCAGCGGCCGCAGTGGATCGGAGAGCCAGCCTACTGCTCTCATCGCTTGCTTCCCAGGTAAGAACAGTAGGTTTCTCGACTGTTTCGCACCGGCTAAACCTCCGCAAATACAGGCCAGACCCTATTGCAGGCTTGATCGTCGTCTGCTTCTATTGCTTGGGTGATCGCAAACAAGGAGAAAGAGATGCGCAATTTGCTCGCTTTTGTGTTTACGGTGGCAATTGGTTTGAGTTCGTCGGTGGCATTCGGGCAGGCAGCGACGCCAGCCGATGCGCCGGCCGCAGCGCCCGCCCAGCCCGCGCCTGCGCCGGTTACACCTGCCGAGGCTGCGCCGGCGACTGCAGCAGCACCGGCCGCACCCGCAGCTTCCGCGGCACCGGTGGCGGCTCCACCCGTCGCGTTCACGTGGGAGGCGCTGGTGGACGCGTACTACATGTACAATTTCACGGGTAAGCCTTCGCTCCAGGGCCCGGGTGCCCCTCGTCAGTTCGACGTAGTGGCTAACAGTTTCTCCCTCAACTACGCCAAGCTGGGCGTAGGGGCGGATACTGAATACGTCGCTTTCCGAATGGACCTGGGGGCGGGCCACACGGCCGCTATCATCAACGCGGCCAGCAACGGAACCAGCGCTGCCAACGCCCTGTCCACCAGTCAGTACGGCAATGACTTCCTCGTGCAACAGGCTTTCGCCACGATCAAGGCGACGAAGTGGCTGAGCGTGGACGCCGGTCGCTTCGTGACCAGTGCCAGCGCCGAGGTCATCGAGTCCAATAAGAACTGGCTCTACAGCCGCTCGATGTTGTTCTACGGCGTTCCTTTGTTGCACACAGGTCTGCGCGCGAACGTGACGGTGAATCCTTCGCTCAAACTGCAGGCCAGTTTGGTCAATGGCTGGAACAACGACCCTGACAACAACATCGGCAAGACCTTTGGTGCCAACGCGACCTTTGCCCCGCCCGATTCCGGCCTGAACGCGTCGATCACCACCTATATTGGCAAAGAAGTGATGGCCGGCTCGGGCGGCGACACCACCATTCTTCTCGACGGCGTGCTCACCAAGGACATCGCCAATGCTTCGGTGGGGTTCAATGTCGATTACTGGAAAACGGGCACCCCGTACTGGATCGGAGCAGCGGCCATGGGCAAGTACGCCTTCACCGATCTGTTCAACGCTGCCGCAAGGTTCGAGTTGGTGTCGAGCAAGAGCGGCGGCTATACCGCAGGATTCCCCGTCACGGCGCCCGCCACAGCCTACGCGGGCGATGCGGTCCTCTACGAGGGCACCCTGATGGGCGGCCTGACCGTGGCCAAGCACTTCGAGACCCGTCTCGAGCTGCGCGGGGATTTCGCCAACCAGGACCTCTTCAACAAGGGCGGCGTGGCCCGCAAGAACCAGTTCACGGGCCTGGTTGCCTTCCTGGCCTATTTCTAGTCGGTGTTCGTCCGGCGCGGGTGTGGAGTGTTCCCTCCCAGATCTCCCCGCCCGCGCCGGGTCCGTTACCGACATTTCGTCGACCGGAAGTGCGCCGGCAACGTATTGCGGAGCATGCTAACTGCAATGAAGAACATCGAAGCCATAATCAAGCCTTTCAAGCTGGACGCGTTGAAGGACCGGCTGCGGCAGGTGGGCGCCCAGGGCATGACTGTTTCGGAGGTCAGGGGCTTCGGCCGGACCGGCGGCAAGAAGGAAGTTTACCGTGGTTCGGCCTACGTCGTGGACTTCATCCCCAAGATCCGCATTCAGATTGTTACCGACGACGACATGGTGAAGCCCATCGTCGAAGCGATTCAAGCCACTGCACGCACGGGCGAGATCGGGGATGGGAAGATCTTTGTCAGTTCGGTGGTTGACGTCATCCGCATCCGCACCGGGGAGCGCGGTCACGACGCTCTTTGACATGCCAGCGAGCGCCGGCCGACGCTCGCTTGATGCTATCAGGCGTGCGGGTAGGCCTGCGAACCCATTTCCAGCGAGTCGAGCCCGGTCCACTCGACCTCGGACGGCACGCGGTTGCCCATGACCCGGTCGAGCAGACGGAAGAACCCGTAGGCCAGCGCGAAAACCACAATCGCATTGCAGACGACGCCGATCAATTGCGCCAGCAACTGACGGGCGTCGCCGAACAGCAGGCCGCGCACCGGGCCGGCCACGCCGTTCCAGCCCTCGCCGTAACTGCCATCAGCAAAAAGTCCCAGGGCCAGCGCGCCCCAAGCGCCGCAGGCGCCGTGAACCGCGATGGCGCCCACTGGATCGTCGATGCGCAGGCGGCGCTCGAGCAAACCGACCACCAGAAAGACCAGCGGGCCGGCCAGCGCGCCGATCAGTACGGCGGTGGCTGGACCGACGAAGGCACAGGGCGCGGTGATGGCCACTAGGCCGCCCAGCATGCCGTTGCAGGCCATGCCGATGTCGGGCCGTCGCGACAGGTACCAGGCTGTGGCCAAAGCAGCGATGGCGCCTGCCGACGACGACAGCAATGTGTTGCTGGCCACGACGGCAATGCGACCGTCCGTGGCATTCAGAGTCGAGGCGGTGTTGAAGCCGAACCAGCCGAAAGCCAGGATCAGCGTGCCCACCATGGCCATGGGCAGATTGTGGCCGGGAATCGCCGCCACGGTTTCGTCGCGCCGGTACTTGCCCACGCGCGGGCCCAGGACGATCGCGCCGGCCAGGGCGGTCACCCCCCCGGTCATGTGCACGACCGACGAGCCGGCAAAGTCCACATGGCCATGTCCCAGGCCCAGATTGGCGCCCATCTGAGCCAGCCAGCCGCCACCCCACACCCAGTTGCCGTAAAGCGGATACAGAAACATGGACATGAACAGGCCGTAAGCAAGGAAGGGCAAGAACCTCCAACGTTCGGCCATGGCGCCAGTGGGAATGGTGGCCGCCGTGTCCATGAACATGGCGGCAAACAAGAACATCGCCAGGTTGACCGGATCGTTGGCGACCGAGACCAGTGCGAACTTGCCAGCGCCAAGAATTCCGTAGCTGTGCTCGCCAATGTGCAGGCTGATCTCGCGCGCCGGTGCCAGGGCAGCGCCCAGCGTCGGCCAGCCGTGCGTTCCCCCCAGCATCAAACCGAAACCGCACAGCCAGAAGCCCAGTACTCCGACGGGATAGACGATCATGTTCATCGCCATGGTGTTCACCGCGTTCTTCGCGCGGGTGAAACCCGTCTCCATCATGGCGAATCCCACCTGCATGAACATGACCAGGAAGGCGCCCAGCAGCACCCAGGCCAGGTTGAGCGCGTGTTCGAGGGGAAACGCTGACATGCTAGAAACTCCTTCTACCCTCAGTGGTACGGCCCGATCCGGTGCGGTGCGGATGGCTGCACCAGATCAGCCCGGTCAATCCGGCCAGCACGAGCACCACGATCATCGGCATGAGCAGCCGTCGCGGTACGGAGAAGCGACGGTGCGCGCGGCCCTTCTCCGGGTCGTAGGGCGGCACCGCCGTGGGATTGCGCAGATCAGTCAGCAATTCAGCCGCCCCGGTGTAGCGATCGCGCGGCGAGCGTTCCAGGGCTTTGAGCAAAATGGCTTCCAGCGAGCGATCAAAGCCCGGCACGTGGTAGCTGGGCGGCGTGGGATCCTCGTTGGCCTTAGCGCGCAGGAGGGCGTGCGGATTGGCAGCGGAATAGGGCAATTCCCCCGTCAGCATCTCGTACAGGATTGTGCCGAGCGCGTACACGTCGGTGCGGGCGTCGCCGCGCCGACCGCCGATCTGCTCCGGCGCCATGTAGTCGGGGGTGCCGATGGTGTTGGACAGGCCGGCCCAGGTCAGCCGCCGCGCCGAAGCGTCGAAGGCAATGCCGAAATCCAGAATCTTGGGGCAGCCGGCGGCGGTGACCAGGATATTCTCCGGCTTCATGTCGCGGTGGACGACCTTGCGCTCGTGCATGTAGGCCAGCGCCTCGCACACGGGAATGGCCAGGCCGAGCGCGGTCTCGCTGTCCATGGGCCGCTTCTCCTGCATGAGCACGCGCAGGGATTTCCCCTCGATGAATTCCATCACGATGTACATGCGGCTCTTTTCCTTCGGCCGCAGCATGCGCACGATGTTCGGGTGTTCCAGGCGCAGCCCCAGTTCCTCCTCGCGCCGGAAACGCTCGTAGAACACCACGTCACTCTCGAATTGCGGGTGCGGGATCTTCAGCACCACGGTGGCCCCGGTTGCGCTGTCGATGGCTTTGAAGATGGATGCCATTCCGCTGCGCGCCAGCACGTCGGTCAACTGATACTGGTCGAGGCGTTCGCCGACGCTCACCTCGCGCATCAGAAGGTCAGTCCCGGATAATTCATGACGGCTATCTTGAATGTCGATCGCTGAAGAAGCAAATCGTCACGATTCCGCAAGCAATGGCCGTTTACTTGCTGGAAACCGGCCGTCGCCAATCTACGATACCGCCCGGTCTGCCGCAGCGATTTCACCATCCGGAAACACACCGGCAACGTTTTTAGGGGGATGCTTGCCATCCATGAAGAAGATCGAAGCCATCATCAAGCCTGGCAGGCTGGACGAGTTGAAGGACCGGCTGCGCCAGGCAGGCGCGCAAGGCATAACCGTGTCGGAGGTCAGGGGCTTCGGTCGCACCGGGGGCACGAAGGACGCGTACCTCGGCGCGGCCCAGGTTGGGGACTTCAAACCCAAGGTCCGCATTCAAATGATGATCGACGACGACATGGTGCAGCCCATCGTCGATGCGATTCAGGCCACCGCGTGCAGGGGTGAGGCCGGGGAGGGAAAGATCTTTGTCAGTCATGTGGTCGACGCCATCCGCATCCGCACCGGAGAGCACGGCCACGACGCGCTCTAGATCCGGATGACTCCGAACACCATCAAGCGCCGAGAGCAGCGCGCACGGGACACCGCCCGTTTTGTAGAGGCATTCTTTGCGCTGACGGGTCTTCGTCCCGCGGCGGCCTACAGGGAGTACTTGCCACAGGACTTCCTTGCGCGCTCAATCCCGTCTCCGGGCGAGCTTGTGGCACGATTCGACGACCGGCTGCACACTCGTACCAGGAACGCTCTTCGACAACAGGATCCGGGTCCCCTTCACTGCGAGAGTTGGACTTACGGCAGCCTGCTCGAGCTTCGCGGCTTTGGCATGTTCTGCCTGCTCGACGTCATGCAAGCCTTGCACGAATCGGGCTTCCCGCTTGATCCGACGCCGCGCTCCTCTCCCGCTACCTCGCGATCGGAACGCTGAAGCTGAACCGGGCGCCCTGGCCCGGTGTGCTCTCGACCTGCACAGTCCCGCCCATGGCTTCCACCAGGTGCTTGACGATGGACAGGCCCAGCCCGGTCCCGCCCATGGCGCGCGAGCGACCCGGATCGCAGCGATAAAAGCGCTCGAAGAGCCGCGGCAGATGGCGGGCTTCGATGCCTGGGCCGTCGTCGCTGACCGTCACGCGAACTTTTCCGCCCAGGTCCTCGGCGCTCACGACAATGGCCGCGCCCTCCGCGCAGTACTTGACCGCGTTGTCGATCAGGTTGGACAGCACGCGCTCCAGCGCGGTGGCGTCGCCGCGCACGGCAGGTGGATCGGGTGGCAAGGTCGCCGTCATTCGCATGCGCTTCTGCGTCGCCCGCTCTTCATGGAATCCCAGCGTCCGGGCCACCACCCCGGAAAGATCCAGGGTGTCGGTCGCCAGACGAAACTCCTTGGATTCGATCCGTGACAAATCCAAAAGATCCTGGACCAGATCGCCGAGCCGGCGGGCATTGCGCTCGATCATGTCGACGAACGACCCGGCCGCGGCGAGGTCGGTGCGGGCTGCGGTTCGCAGGGTCTCGGCCGCGGACATCACGGCTGCGATGGGCGTGCGCAGCTCGTGCGACACGTTGGCCACGAAGTCCTTGCGTACGGTCTCCAGGCGCCGCACCTCGGTGACGTCAAAAAGAACCACCAGCACGCAGCGGGGCTCTCCCGACAGGCGCGTGGCATGGACCAGCAAGCGCCGCGGCCTCAAACCTGCCACCTCGATCTCTCCCGTGACCGGCTCCTGGCCCGCAATCGCCGCGTCCACCAGGAGCTGCAACTCCGCATTGCGCACCACTTCGATGGCAGGTCGCCCCACGGCGCCGGTGTCGAGCAGGAGCATCTCGCGCAGTGATCCGTTGAAACGCAAGATGCGCCGCTCGCTGTCGACCACCAGCACGCCCTCGCGCATCGCCTCGAGAATCCGGCCCAGAAGGTCGCGATCGTCACGCAGCTCACGTAGCGAGCGCGACAGATTCTCGGCTAGATGGTCGAGCGTCCGGCCCAGCTCTCCGATCTCGTCTTGTGTGTCGAGGCGACTGCGCAGATCAAGCTCGCCCGCAGACATGCGGCGGGCGATGGCGGTCACCCGGCGGAGCGCGCGCGACAGGAGCACGACTGCGCCGCTCGCAATCAGCACCGCGGCCAGCAGCGCCACCAGCCCGCCTGCGATGAGAATGGCGCGAAGTTGCGCCACCGCTCGGTCGACATCTGCCAAGGGCAGGCTGAGGCGCGCCACCATGTTCCCCGCGCCCGGGACAGGCGTGGCCGCATACAACAGACGCCGCCTCAACGTGGCTGAGAACCGGATCTGGTCGCTACTCCGCCCTTGCAGCGCCGCCCTGACTTCCGGTCGGCCGCCGTGGTTCTCGACCCGATCGAGTGCCTCACCCGACAGCTCGGAGTCGCCCTTGACCACGCCCTGCCCGTCGATGAAGGTTACCCGCGCATGCGCCAGCGGACCCAGGCGATCGGCCAGGGCGTCCCACCCGGCGTTGGCGGTCTCGCCGGTCGCGGCCAGAACCCGCGCCTCCTCAGCCACCAGGGCCATGCGCGCCGACAGGTCAGTGCGAATGCGCGCCAGCAGGTCGCTCTCGATGGCCGGCCGCAGATACAGCTCGCCGGCCACCAGCGACACAACGATGAGAGCCAGCGATGCGGTAAAGAGCTTGGCCCGAATGCCGAGCTTCACAACTCTTCCCCTGGCTGGGCCGCGAACCGGTAGCCGACCCCGCGCACGGTCTCGACATAATCGCCGGCCGCCCCCAGTTTTTCGCGCAGACGCTTGACGTGGGTGTCTACGGTGCGGGTGTTGTTCTCGGGATCAGCGTCCCAGACATCGTCGAGCAGGGTGCCGCGCGACTGCACGCGACCCCGCCGTTGATAGAGGGTCCACAGCAGCCTCATCTCCAGCGCGGTGAGCGCGACTTCGCGCTCGTCCACCCAGGCCCGATGCGCCGTGTGATCGATGCGTAGCCGGCCGAACACCACGGGCTCGGCCGATTCGGACTCGCCGCCCGCGGGCGACCGCCGCAAAACCGCCTGCACGCGCAGCAGGACCTCGCGCACGCTGAAAGGCTTGGTGACGTAGTCGTCTGCGCCGAGTTCCAGGCCGACAATGCGATCGATCTCGCTGCCCTTCGCGGTCAGCATGATCACCGCCACCTGGCGCAGCCGGGGCTCGGCCTTCATCGTGCGGCACACGTCCAGGCCCGGCATGTCCGGCAACATGAGGTCGAGCAAGACCAGATCGGGCGGCCGCTCGCGCGCAAGGGCCAGTCCGGCGCTGCCGCGCTCGACTCCTGTTACGTCGTGACCTGCCTGGCGCAGGTTGTACTCGAGAACCTGCCTGATGTCCGCTTCGTCCTCTATGACAAGTATGCGCGCCATTCTGTGGCCACGGTCATATCTACCATACTGGTACGGCGTCCTGGGCTTGCGAGCAAGTCGATTTGACGCTCCTCGCAGTTGTCACACTACCGTCACAGAGTTGTAACGCAACCGACGCTCGAAGCTGACTAACTGCGAACCCATACATGACCGTCAGCAAAGCCAGCACGCGAGTAGCCGGTCGGTGCGCCCGCACCTTCCGCGGGCGCGTGAGCGAGCCATGAGCGCTGGGCATCTGTTGCTCATCGTCGCGGTGGTGGTGGCCGCGCTCGGGTTCGATTTCATCAACGGCTTTCACGATGCGGCCAACTCGATTGCCACCATCGTATCCACCCGCGTGCTCACGCCATTCCGTGCCGTGCTGTGGGCGGCGTTCTTCAACTTTATCGCCTTCGCGCTGTTCAAGCTGCACGTGGCCAGCACCATCGGCAAGGGGATCATCGACCCCGCGGTGGTGGACGTGGCTGTTATCATCGGTGCGCTGGCTGGTGCCATCGCCTGGAATCTGCTGACCTGGTGGTGGGGGCTGCCATCCAGTTCGTCGCACGCCCTGGTGGGCGGGCTGATCGGGGCAGGCGTTTCCAAGGCGGGCCTGGGCATCCTGGGCTGGAACAAGATCGGCGCCACCGCCGCGTTCATCTTCATCTCCCCTCTGCTCGGCTATCTCGGCGCTGGAATTCTGATGATTGGATGCTCGTGGCTATTGCGCAGGCAGACCCCGGGCCGGGTGGACAAGTGGTTCCGTCGGCTGCAGTTTCTGTCCGCCTCGGCCTTCAGCCTCAACCACGGCGGTAACGACGCCCAGAAGACGATGGGAATCATCGCGGTGCTGCTCTACTCGCAGGGGCTGCTGGGCAAGACCTTCCCCGGCACGTCGAATTTCCCCCTGTGGATTGTTCTCTCGTGCCACGCCGCCATGGGCCTCGGCACCATGGCGGGTGGTTGGCGAATCGTGAAGACCATGGGCATGCGGCTGACCAAGCTGCGCCCGTTCGGCGGCTTCTGCGCCGAAACCGGCGGCTCGCTGGCCATCTTCATCGCCACGCAACTAGGCATTCCGGTGTCCACCACGCACACAATCACCGGCGCCATCGTCGGCGTGGGCTCTGTCTCCAACCCGGGCCGGGTGCGCTGGGGCCTGGCCAGCCGCATTCTCTGGGCCTGGATCTTCACCATTCCCGCGTCCGCCCTGATGGCCGCCATCACCTACTTCATCGCGCGCGCCCTGGGCGCGTGATCCCGGTCGGCTCGACGACGGCCTACGAAGACTCGCCGCGGGGTCTCGCGGCGCGGATTCGGGCGATGGCCTCCGCCCACAGCGAGGATTCTCGGAAGCCCAGCGGCGCAGGTACCCGCGGAGCGGGCGGGACATCGTCATCGTCATCGCACATCCCATCTGCCACGACCTCGTCGTCGTACTCTCCCCCTGGATTCGAATTGTTGTCGGTCATGACATGCGTCGAACCTCCTGGTCTCCAGCCTGACCGGCACAGGTAACGAACAAGTGACATAGAAGAAAACTCTTGTGCACGCACTGAGTGCAGGCGCAATCCGAGCGGGCGCCGATCCGCCAACCTGCCAACCTGGCTATGTTTTCATCGTGCCTCCCAAGCGCGCCTGATGTTGTGATAAAAGCCGACCCATGAGCAAAGTAGCGCGCGCCCTCATCTCGGTCTCGGACAAGACCGGCGTTGTGGATCTCGGCCGTCGGTTGGCAAAACTTGGCGTCGAGATTCTGTCGACCGGAGGCACGGCGCGCTCGCTGCGCGAGGCCGGGCTCACCGTGCGTGATGTGAGCGACTTCACCAGCTTTCCCGAGATGCTCGATGGCCGGGTGAAGACCCTGCACCCGCTCGTGCACGGCGGCATCTTGGGCCGGCCCACGGCCGAGCACGAAAAACAGATGAAGGAGCACAAGATCCATCGCATCGATCTTGTGGTGGTGAACCTGTATCCGTTCCGCGAGACCGTGGCGCGCGGGGCGGCCTTCGAGGAAGTCATCGAGAACATCGACATCGGCGGCCCGGCCATGGTGCGCTCGGCAGCCAAGAACCACGAACGGGTGGCCGTGGTGGTCGATCCCGAGGATTACGACCGCGTGCTGCGCGAGATCGAAAGCAAGGGTGAGGTTTCGGGCGCTCTGCGCTTCGAACTCTGCCGCAAGGCCTTTGCCCACACCGCTGCCTACGACGGCGCCATCGCCAGCCACCTCGGCCGCCTCGCGGACGACGGCAGCGTCACCTCGGATTTTCCGGCCACCATGCACCCGTCGCTGCACCTCGAGCGAGTGCTCCGGTATGGCGAGAATCCCCACCAGAAGGCGGCGTTCTATTCGTGGGATGCGCCCTCCGGGATGTCGCTGGCCAAGGCCGAAGTCTTGCAGGGCAAGGAACTGTCCTACAACAACCTGCTCGACCTCGATGCAGCCATGAAGCTGTGCGCAGAATTTGAAACCCCCGCGGCGTGCATCATCAAACACACCAATCCCTGCGGCATCGCCGTGTCCGAAAAAGGCATCAACGAGGCCTTCCGCCTGGCCAAGGAAACCGATCCGGCGTCTGCCTTTGGCGGTATCGTGGCCTTCAACCGCACTGCCGACGCTGATCTGGCGCGCATGATGGGCGAAGGTTTCCTGGAATGCGTGGTGGCGCCTGACTACACGCCCGAGGCCTTGCAGGTTTTCGCCAGCAAGAAGAACCTGCGCCTACTGCGCGCCAAGCTGGCGCCAGGTGCGGCCGGGCAACTCGACCTGCGCGCTATCTCGGGTGGCATGCTGGTTCAGTCGAGCGACATCACCACCTGTGCGGCGTCGGCGGGCAAGGTCGTGTCGGCGCGCAAGCCCACGGCGCAGGAACTGGCTGACCTCGACTTCGGCTGGCGCGTGGCCAAGCACGTGAAGTCCAACGCGATCGTGTTCGTGGGCGGCGGCCGCACCCTGGGCGTGGGCGCGGGCCAGATGTCGCGCGTGGACTCGGTCAAGCTGGCCGTGTCCAAGGCGCGCTCGCCCCTGGCCGGCTCGGTGCTCGCCTCGGATGCCTTCTTTCCCTTCCGCGACGGCATTGACGAAGCGGCCAAGGCCGGCGTCACCGCCATCATCGAGCCCGGCGGATCGGTGCGCGACGCCGAGGTCATCGCCGCAGCCGACGAGCACAAGATTGCCCTCGTCTTCACCGGCGAGCGCCACTTCCGGCACTAGCCAGTTTCTCCATGGGACACAGGATTCTTCTCGTCGGCTCGGGCGGGCGCGAGCACGCACTGGCCTGGAAACTGTTGCAAAGCCCGCTGTGCGATCGACTGGTGGCCGCGCCGGGCAATCCCGGCATCGAGGCTCTGGGGCGCAGCAAAGGGCCGGGCGCTGGCAAGGTCAGTCTGGCGCCGGTGGGGGCCGAGGCTGTGGCTGACCTTTTGGCACTGGCCGAACGCGAGCGCATCGATTTCGTGGTGTGCGGCCCCGAGGCAGCACTGACCAAGGGACTGGGCGATGCCTTTGCCAAACTGGGCATCGCGTTCTTCGGGCCGTCGCGAGCCGCGGCCGAGATCGAAGGATCGAAGAAGTTTGCCAAGGATCTGATGAAGCGCGCGGGCGTTCCCACCGCGGCCTACGGCAGCTTCGACGACCTGGCAGCGGCCGAGGCCTTCATCGACAGCCAGCCGGGCGATGTCGTGGTCAAGGCCGACGGACTGTGCGCGGGCAAGGGTGTGGTGGTCGCGTCTTCGCACGACGAAGCCAAGGCCGCTGCCCGCGCCATGCTACAGGACCGCAGCTTTGGCGACGCCGGCGCGCGCGTGGTGATTGAAGAACGCCTCACCGGCCGCGAGTGTTCCATGATGGCCCTGTGCGACGGCGAACGCTTCGTGCTGTTGGCCACGGCAGAAGATCACAAGGCGGTGTTCGATGGGGATCGCGGTCCCAACACCGGTGGCATGGGCGCCTATTCGCCCTCGCCTTTGGTGGACGCCGCTCTCACCGAGCGCATCGCCCAAAGAATCTTCGCGCCCACCGTGGCTGCCATGGCTGCCATGGGCCGGCCGTTTCGCGGGCTGCTCTACGGCGGGCTCATGCTGACCCCTGATCGCGGTCCCATGGTCATCGAATGGAACTGCCGCTTCGGCGATCCCGAGACGCAAGCCGTGTTGCCGCGCATGGAAGATGACCTTGTGCCATGGCTGCTCGCCGCGGCCCAGGGCAAGCTGCCGGACGCTTCGCCGACCTGGTCGCCCGGCATCGCCGTGTGCGTGGTACTGGCAGCCGCGGGATACCCAGGCAAGGTGCGAAGTGGCGACATGATTAACGGTCTGGCGGAAGACGGCCAGCTTGCCGGCGAGGGCACAGAACTGGTCGTGTTTCACGCCGGCACCAAGCGCGACGGGCAGCATCTGCTGACCAGTGGCGGCCGCGTGCTGGGCATAACCGCGCGGGGCACCGATCTCGACGGAGCACGCGCTCGCGCCTACAGTGGCATTGGCCGCATTCAGTGGAACGGCATGCACTATCGAAAAGACATTGGCCTGCGAGGACGAACATGAGTGGAAAGCTAGGAAGCGACGTAGCAGTTTTGATGGGGTCGAAATCTGACCTCGAGATCATGAAGCCGGCAGCGCAGGTCTGCCGCAAGCTGGGCCTCAGCGTGGACGTGCGCGTGCTATCAGCCCATCGCACGCCCGAGCACACCGCGGCCTATGTGCGCGACACAGCCAAGGCCGGCACCAAGGTCTTCATCTGCGGCGCGGGCGGCGCAGCCCACCTGGCTGGCGCTGTGGCCGCCCACACCACTCACCCGGTGATCGGCGTACCCATTGTGTCCGGCAGCCTGCAAGGCATGGACGCGCTTCTGTCCACAGCAATGATGCCCCCAGGAATTCCCGTGGCGACTGTGGCCATTGGTGGTGCCGAGAACGCGGGCCTGCTGGCTGCGCAGATCATTGCGCTCGGCGATCCCGCGCTGGCCAAGGCCGTGGCAGCCGAACGCGAGGCGCGGCTGCAAAAGGTGCTGGAGGCCGACGCCGAGGTGCGCGAGAAATGGTAAAGGCCGCCGCGGCAGCCGCCGCAATTGTTCGCGGCGAAATCGTCGCCTATCCGACCGAGACCTTCTACGGCCTGGCTGTCGACGCAGTCGACGAGGGCGCACTGGCCAGGCTGTGCGTCTTGAAAGGGCGGGAGGCAGAGAAGGCTTTCCCTCTCCTGGTTTCCGGGCGCGAGATGTTGTCTTCACTGTGCAGCGAAGTTTCGCCGCTGGCCGAGCGACTGATGGCGCAATACTGGCCCGGACCACTGACCCTGGCACTGCCCGCGCGCCCGGGCTTGCCTGCGTCGATTGTGGCCGACGGCTACGTGGCGGTTCGCGTATCGTCCCATGCACTCGCGCAAGCGTTGGTGGTTGCGCTTGGCCGCCCCATCACGGCCACCAGCGCCAACCCCGCCGGCGCCCCGCCATCCCGCACAGCTAGCGAAGTCGCCGCCTATTTCGCCGCGCCGATCTGCTCGATTCTCGACGGCGGCGCGACACCAGGCGGTCGGCCCAGCACCCTGGCCCGCGTGCGCGGTGAGCGCGTGGAGATTTTGCGCCGGGGAGCGGTGGTCCTGACGGGTGTTTGAGCGGTGGCCGACATCATCGCGGCCACACGCGATGAGCGCTATGATGGCCTAATTCCCATGGCCGACCCTCCTCGCACCACTCTTTCTCCCCCGGGCCTCGTCGCGGAACGCGAAAAGGTCGTTGCCCGTTTGTCCGACGCCTTCGCGCACGATCGCCTGAACATAGACGAATTCGAACGCCGCCTGACCCTGGCGCATGAGCGGAATACCATCGCGTCGATAAATCAACTGGTGGACGATCTGGCGGAGGCAGACGGGACGGCGCAGGCACTGGCCCACACCAGTGACTTCCCGGGGCATCAGGAAATCACCGCCATTTTCAGTGGCAGCCAGTTCTCGGGACCGAGACCGCTGCCCCGCCGGCTCAAGATCAGGGTGGTATTCGGCGGCGTGCAAGTGGATCTGCGCGATGCCCGCTTCCCCGATGGCGTTGTCGAAGTGGAGATCAAAGCCGTGTTTGGCGGTGTGCAGATCATCGTACCCCCGACCCTGGCGGTGGAGTGTCATGGGGTGGCGATCCTGGGCGGCTTCGAAAGCCTCAACCGCGCGCCTGCGAATCCCGATCCTTCGTCGCCGCTGCTGAGGGTGCGAGGACGCGTCCTGTTCGGGGGCGTGCAGATCGATACACGCCTGCCCGGCGAGGCCTTGCACTGGCACCATCGCCACGAAGAACGCCACGCCCTTCGCGCGGAGCGACGCGCGATGCGGAGGAAGATTAGGCAACTGAATCGGCGCGATCCCGGTGGCCAATAGGCCTGGCCAGGCTGCTCGCCGGCGGCGCACAGGCCCCGCACGTGCGATTCTGCACTCCTGCGCGGAGCCGCCCACCGCAATGGGCGGCTTCGCACAGCGGCGATGCGCCCGCTCATTGGCCTATCCCCCCGTCATGTTTCACAGATTGGAGAGACAGCGCAAACACGAGAGCGTCGCTACGCGAGGTGCGCTTCTTGCAGATGACCGGACGCCGTGCACGCGGACGCGAACACCTCCGATGGCGAACGGAGCCCGAAACTGGGCGACGAGTGGCGCGATTGGGATGGCCATGTCACGCCCGACGCGGCAGCCCCGAAGCGTCTTTTCTTCGCCCTGATCGTGGGTTTTCTCGTCGTCACGGTCGTGGCGAGCCTCTTGTCGTGGTACATGGTGGCGCCGCGCCTCGCCGAGTGGCATGCGACGGCGCCCGCAGTTCTACTCGATGTCTTGGCAATCCTTCTCACGGCGCTCAGCGTGGCGCTCGCGCTCGTGGCCCTGATGCTCCTCACCGGCTGGCCGCGTAGCACGCGGGCGTCGTCGCTCGCTCGCCAGATCCTCGCGATGGTCGAGCGCCGCGTGTTCTGGTTGGGCCGCATCTTGTCGATCAACAAGGATCGACTGGCGCACGCCTTCATCCGCACCAACAATGCGCTGGTACGGATGGCTCCGCAGGGCATCGCGCCGCAGCGGGTGCTCATCCTCCTGCCCCGCTGCCTGCGCAAAGAGCAGCTCGACCAGGCGCGATCCCTGGCCAACATCCGCGGCGTCGAAGTGGCGATCGTTGCTGGGGGCGAGCAGGCGCGCCAGCGCATCCGGGAAAAACGACCGAGCGTCGTCATCGGCGTCGCCTGCGAACGCGATCTTCTGAGCGGCATCCGCGATGTTCGTCACAAGCTCTCGGTCTTGGGCATCGCAAACACGCGGCCGAACGGCCCCTGTCGCGACACGCAGATCGATCTGACGGAGCTCGAAGGGGCGCTCGATCTCTGCGTGCGTGCAGCGACTGCGCCCGGTCTGCTGCGGCAGGGCCTCGGGACGTGACAAGCGAGAAGACTTGGCGATGAAGAAGGTCATGAAACCGCATCGGGACGTGGGCATCGTCGGCTATGGCGCCTACGTGCCCCGCTATCGCCTGGCTGGAGCCGAGATCAGCCGCATGTGGGATGGCCAGCAGGGATGCACACCGCCCATCAAAGAGAAGGCGGTGCCTGGTCTCGACGAGGACGTAGCGACCATGTCACTGGAGGCCGCGCGCAACGCGCTCAAGCGCGCCGCCATCGATCCATCGCGCATCCGCGCCGTGTGGGTGGGCAGCGAGAGTCACCCCTACGCCGTCAAACCGACCAGCACGATCGTTGCGGAAGCCATCGGCGCCGTGCCGCATACCCTGGCGGCCGACTGGCAGTTCGCGTGCAAGGCAGGCACCGAGGCGCTGCAGGCCGCCCTGGGCTTCGTCGGGTCTGGGATGGCGGACTACGCGCTGGCGCTCGGCATGGACACCGCGCAAGGACGGCCGCGCGACGCCCTCGAGTACACCGCCGGTGCGGGCGGCGCGGCGTTTCTGGTGGGGCCGGCCGAGGAATCGCTCGCGGTGCTGGAGGGCTCGACCTCGTATGTGACCGACACCGCGGATTTCTGGCGCCGGCAGCACGAGCACTATCCGGCCCACGCGGGCCGCTTCACGGGTGAGCCTGGCTACTTTCGTCATGTACTCGCCGCTGCGTCGGAGATCATGGCGGGGCTCGGACGCAAACCCGCCGACTATGCCCACGTCATTTTCCATCAACCCAACACCAAGTTCCCACTGAAAGCGGGCCGTGAGCTAGGCTTCAAGCGTGAGCAACTCGAGGCGGGGTTGCTGGTCAACGAGATCGGCAACACCTATGCGGGCGCCGCGATGATCGGGCTCACCAGCGTTCTGGATGTGGCCCAGCCGGGCGAGCGCGTGCTCATGGTGTCGTTCGGCAGCGGCGCAGGCAGCGATGGCTTCGACTTTCGCGTGACCGATGCGATCACCGCGCGCCAGGGGTGCGCCCTGAGCACGGGCGACTACATTGCCCGGCGCCACCAGATCGACTACGCCACCTACGCGCGCCATCGGGAGAAGATTCGTATGGAATAGGGGACAGCCACCAGGACACTCAGGCACGGCAGGACTGAAGATTTGAGACTGACATGCGAGACGTATCCATCATCGGAATAGGTCAGACCCCGGTCGGCGAGCATTGGGACAAATCCCTCAAGGAGCTGGCGGCCGAGGCGATTCTGGGCGCGATCAACGACGCCCAGGTGGAGCGCGTCGATGCGCTCTACGTCGGCAACATGTGTTCGGGCACGCTCAATGGGCAAGAGCACCTGGGTGCACTGATCAGCGACTGGGTGGGGCTGCGTGGAGTGGAGGCGGTCAAGATCGAGGCCGCCTGCGGCTCGGGCGCGGCGGCACTTCGACTGGGCTACGTTGCGGTCGCAGGTGAGCTCGCGGATTTCGTGGTTGTGGCGGGCGTGGAGAAGATGACGGATCGCCCGGGCGATCAGGTGACGGCCGCCCTGGCGATGGCATCGGACGCCGATTTCGAGGCGCAGAACGGATTGTCGTTCGTGGCGCTCAATGCCCTGCTCATGCGGCGCTACATGCACGAATATGGCGTGCCCCACGCAGACTTCGCACCGTTTGCCATCAACGCGCACAAGAATGCCATAGGCAATCCGTATGCCTTGTTCCCGCACGCGGTTAGCGCCCAAGATTTCTGCACGGCGAAGATGGTCGCGGATCCGGTGAACCTGCTCGACAGCTCACCTGTGTGCGACGGCGCAGCGGCCGTGGTGCTGTGCCCGACCGCGATTGCCCGTCGGTTCAACCCGCAGCCGGTGCGCATCCGCGCGTCGGCGTCAGCCACCGATTGCATCGCCGTGCACGATCGTCGCGATCTGCTCGGGCTCGAGGCCGCCGCCCTGAGCGCGGCCAAGGCGTACGGTCATGCCCAGGTGATGCCCGAGGATATCGATCTCTTCGAACTACACGACGCGTTTACCATCATGTCGGTGCTCTCGCTCGAGGCGTGCGGCTTTGCTGAACGCGGCCGCGGCGTGCGCCTTGGTAGCGATGGGGACATCGCCATCGGTGGACGGATCCCCATCACGACAATGGGCGGACTCAAGGCGCGCGGTCACCCGGTCGGCGCCACCGGAATCTATCAGGTCATCGAAGTCGTGCTTCAGCTGCGCGGACAGGCGGGCGCGAACCAAGTGCGCGACGCACGCCTCGGCATGGCGCAGAATATCGGGGGCAGCGGCGCCACCGTGGTGACGACCATCCTCGAGACTGTGGAGTAGCACGGCAGTGAGGCAACGGCTCTTGACAGCCACCACCGCGAGGAGCAAATAGGCCAACCATGGAGATTGCCAGACACTGGAGACTGCAGCGACACCGCTACGCGCTGGTGGGCGAGGTGTGCAACGGCTGCGGCGAAAAGATCTTCCCGGCACGCGACGTGTGCCCGCAGTGCAACGCCCCGGCCAAGACCCCCTACGCCTTCAGCGGCAAGGGTGAGGTCTATTCGTACTCGACCGTGCACCACCCGCCCGAGGGCTTCGAGCACTTCGCCCCGTATGTGGTCGCGTTGGTCCGCCTGGCCGAGGGGCCGCTGGTGGCTGCGCAGCTCACCGACGTGGAAGGGGAGACGATCGAGATCGGGATGCCGGTGGAGATGGTCACGCGCAAACTGCGCGACGATGGCAGCA
>Ga0182021_10001536_pt1 | contig 26672 bp, 23 predicted proteins | sample 612E3MmetaG_FD_120493 | JGI IMG/M metagenome (GOLD analysis project Ga0182021, IMG submission 120493) | Permafrost microbial communities from Stordalen Mire, Sweden - 612E3M metaG (Illumina Assembly) | ecosystem: Environmental > Terrestrial > Soil > Wetlands > Permafrost | place: Sweden...
CGCCACTTTACTCACCAGGTTGCCCCGGCTTTCTCGTTCGACTTGCATGTGTTAAGCGCGCCGCCAGCGTTGATTCTGAGCCGGGATCAAACTCTCATTTAAATCAATGAGAATGGCTGGGGCAAGCCCCAACCCAAATTCGCTCCGGTTTTACTCAGAGTACTGACGAGTTCTTCTTTACTGCATCCAACCAGATTGTCAAAGATCTGCGCGCGCCTTCTCCGGCGTCTTTCGATACCGGAACCGACGGCAGGCCTCGAAACTTGTTCCAACCGCGACTTCCGCGCACGGACGCCTACGGCTGAGAAATATAAAAAATTGAAAAAGAGCCAAACAGGAAGGCCGTATTCCGCTCCACGCGGTGGCCCGCGCAGAGTTTTGTTACCATTCCTTACAGAGGATCTTTTGTACCACCGCTACCTTCCCACTCGAAAGTGTCCCGGAAGGCGGGCGATCCCTCAGATCCCCCAAATCAGCGACTTGTTCAGAATACCAGAGATCGGGCCGCCTGTGCAAGAGGTATTGTCGAAAAAAGATCGAAATTTTTAACCGAAATGGAATAACCGTCGCAAGCCGTTGTAAAACAAGATCTTAAATATTTCGCACCGCCTATCGAACCGGCAGTAAAATGGGGACATGCCGCCGCTTCAGGCCGCCGTTCTGTCCATGCTCCTCGCTGCCCAGGCGCCCGCGCCACAGCCCACCGTGCCCGAAATTCTGGCCCGCGTCGCGGAAGAGGCCGAAGTGCTGGCACAGAACGCACCCAAGGCCCTGACCCAAGAGACCCTCGAACAGCGCGCGCTGACGGTACCCACGCGCGTGCTGCCGCGCATCGGAAAGGCCGCCACAGTCCCCCCTAAGCCCCAACTGGCGGTGCGCGAGATCGTATCCGAATACAGTGTGGGCGCGTTGAAGGAATCGGAATCGGGCAATCTGGTGGAATTCCGCCAGGTGATCTCGGTGGACGGCCGCCCCGTCCAAACGGCGCAGCACGCCCGTCATGCGCTCTCGTTGGGCATCCAGTCGCCCGACGACCGCCTCCGCAAACGCATGCTGGAGGATTTCGCCGGGCACGGACTGGTCGACGTAGCCACCGATTACGGGATCATCCTTCTGGGCTTCACCAAGCGTGGCATGGAGAACATGCAGTTGAAGCTTACCGGCGAAGCCCGGGTGGGACCGGAGAGCGCCCTGGTCTTCTCATGGCGGCAGATTTCGGCGGATGGCGGGGAGCTGGAATTCCACGGCAACCAGGCCGTGCGCCGGGCCTTGCAGGGCACGCTCTATGTCCGCAAGTCCGACGGGCTGCCGCTGCGCGTTCAGGCTTGGGCCGAGCATGAGGATGCGAAACGGACGATCCGCGACGAAGCCACGGTGGACTATGCGCTGTCCGCCCACGGCTTCCTGATGCCCGCGTCGGTGGTGCACCGCCACCTTGTGGACCGCCGGCTGGGGATCGAGAACCTGTACCGCTACGAGCCCTTCAAACTCTTCAGCGCGGACGCCGAAATCAAGTTCACGGAAGTGCCCGACGAGCCGCAGGCGCCGGCGCCAGCCAAAAAATGAGGGCGGGCGCCCGCGGCGCGATGCCGGCGCGAATCAGGTGGCGTCGCGAGACAGTTCGCGATGCGCTGGCCAAGCGCCGAGAGGAGTCTGGCACGGCACGCAAGAGCGCGTGCGCCACAGGGGGGGGACGATCATCCCTCGAACGTGCCGCAGATGGAGACCTCAATCCCCATCTCGCGGAACATGGCGGCCTTGGTGGCCAGCGCCAGGTCGGCGGCCGGAGCGTCGGGTGCATACGCCACCGTAATGTGGTTGGCCTTGTGGCGGGCCATCATCTGGTCGCGCGTCACGCCATCCAGCACGGCGTGCATCATGGGCCACTGCGGGGTGGTGATGCGCCAGCGCCGCTCGGTCTCGGCGAGGGGAAGCTCGATGGAGCGGCCGCGCCCCAGGTCGGCCTTCAGGCCGCCATCCACGAAGATCCGGCTCCAGACGATCTCACCGGGCTTACTCACGCCCTTGATGCCGCCGCCGCCCAGACGGAAATACATGGGCGGCTGGCGCTCGCTGACGGCTCCGGCGTAGCCGCCCAGCAGGTGCGCGGGCGGCACCGCGCCCGAGATCTCGAACACCCACACGAACTCTCCGGGCCCCGAGGGCACCCCGTTGACGTGGAAGCGCTCGCCATAGCGCACATCGTGGAGGGTGCACTCCGGATCGAAGCCCAGCTCGGTCCAGATCCGGTTGGTGGCCAGCGCGTCCAGGCCGGCGCATTCGTCGACTTCGTTGAAGTGCGGCAGGGCGCGGCCCTCATAGAGCACGCGCCCATTGCCGCGCGCCTGGACCGGCGGCCGGTCCACGTTGTTCAAAAGGCCCTCGGCCAGATCCGACGCCGGCGCCAGATCCTTGAGCCCCTGCTGATACTGGATGCCGATGGTGTCGCAGCCGAAATCGTCGGCGATGCGAAGGGCCGCGATGTACATTTTGCACTGGCTCAGAATCTGGCCGTCGGTCAGGTCGGTTTCCGGAATGGGACCGGTCGCAAAGCGCATCCCCTTGCGGTCCAGCCACTGGCGCACCGCCAGAGCTTCTTCGTCGCCGACCTGCTGCATCTCGGCGAACAGGGCCGACTGGCTGAGCCGCTCCTTGAACACGCCGGTCGCGTGCAGCAGCTCGTCGGGGACGATGGCGTTGTACATGCCCATGCACCCTTCGTCGAAGATGCCCATGATGGCCTTATCGCGGGCCAGCGCCCGCGCCAGCCGCGTCCCCACTTCTTGCGCCCGGGCGGGAAGCCGGAACTCCAGGAGCGGATGCACGTGGCTGAGGTCGTGCCACACGGCTTCGCCCGCCAGCCATTGGCGCAACCCATGGAGGAAGAACTCGTCCGTGAAGTCCTCGCTCCACAGCGTGCTGTAGGCCACGCCGGCCTTGGTGAGGGACCCGTTCAGGTTGAGCATGCCCACCAGCCCCGGCCATTCGCCGCTCCAGTTCGCCACCGTCAGGATGGGCCCGCGGTGGGTCGAGAGGCCGGGCAGGACGTGGTGCGTATACTGCCACACGGCTTCCACCACCACTAGCGGCGCGTCGGGAGGAATCTCGCGGAACACTTCGAGCCCGCGCCTCTGGCTGTCTAAGAATCCGTGCCCCTTGGCGGGGTCGTAGGCGTGACCCCGGCGCACCTCGCGGCCCTCGCCGCGGATGGCCTGCATGACGGATTCCTCGACGCGAGCCTGCGCCGGCCAGCACATACGGTTGGCCGCCGGACGCAGATCTCCGCTGGCTATAACGATAACGGTGTCGGACATACTGACATTCTTGCACCCGACATGTCCGCGCGTCCAGATGGCAGCGTGCGAGGCGGTGAGTGATACAATCCACGCATGAACGTTTCGCGAAGAGACTTGGCCCTTCTGCTGCCCGGCTTGGCCGGAGGCGCCGCCGCGGCCCAAGAGACGAAAAGCCCAAAGAAAGCCGCCAACGGGCCACCGCCACTATTGGTGTCGAAGGGCTATGAGTTTGGCGATCTGCCGGTGCGCTCCAACGCCAATGGAGGGACATCGCGCCAGGTCTTCGACGGCCTGACGACTCGAGGGCAGCGGGTCACCCTGCACATCAGCGAGCTCCCGCCCGGCCAGGCGCCGCACCCGCCCGCTCGCCAGCCCCACGAAGAAATCATCGTGATTCGCGAGGGGACGCTGGAGGCGACGCTGAACGGTCAGGTCGCCAGGCTGGGGCCGGGGTCGGTGATCTTCTCCTCGTTCAACGATCTCAACGGCTGGAAAAACGTGGGGACTACGCCGGTACAATATTACGTGGTTTCGCTCGAAGAACGTTCGGCGTGAGTTCCTATGACGACCTATTCCATCGGACTCGATCTGGGCGGCACCAATCTCCGCGCGGCGGCCTTCGACCGCGCGGGCAGGATGCTCGACAGGATTTCGGGCGCCACCAACTTCACGGAAGGACGCGAGGCCGTGCTGTCGGACATCGTGGCGGCCATCCAGGAGTTGCGCGAGAGGCAGGGCGCCGCGGGCCTGGCCGGGATTGGCGTGGGCGTGCCCGGCTTCATACGCATCCAGGAAGGCTTCATCACCGGCTCGAATAATATGCCGTACCTGGAGAACTTTCCGGTGCGCGACGAGATCGGCCGCCGTCTGGGCACGCCGGTGATTCTGGAGAACGACGCCAACGCCGCCGCGCTGGGTGAGAAGTGGATGGGGGCGGGACGCGAGGTGGACGACCTGGTGCTGCTGACCCTGGGCACGGGCATCGGCGGCGGCATCGTTTCCGGCGGACGGGTGTTGCGCGGTTACGTGGGAATGGCCGGCGAACTGGGCCACATGACGGTGGTGCCGAACGGCAATCCATGCGGCTGCGGCAACCAGGGCTGCCTGGAGAAGCACGCTTCGGCTACAGCGGTGGCGGCCATGGCGGACATGCTGCACCTGGGCGAGAATCTCACCTCGAAGGATGTGTGCGAGATCGCCAGGCGGGAGGACGAAGCCGGCGAAAAGGCGCGTGCCGTCTGGCGGGCGATGGGGGAATCGCTGGGCATCGCGCTGGCCATGCTGGTGAACGCGTTCAACTTCCCGCTGTATCTGCTGAGCGGCGGCATGCTGCCGGCGTGGGAATTCTTCGCGCCCGAAATGCTGCGGACCGTGGAGCGGCGCTCCTTCACCTACCGCGCCACCAGGGCGGGGACACGCATCGCGCGGGCCACGCTCGGCCACGAAGCCGGACTCTACGGCGCGGCGTACCTTCCATGGGTCGAGAAGTAGGATCTCATGAAACGGATCCTCGTCCTGGTGTTGTTCCTGCAAGCGGCCGCGGCGCAATCGGGAGTGGTGGCCATCCGCGGCGCCCGCGTGATTGACGGGACGGGCGCCCCTGCAAGGGCGGCCACCGTAGTATGGCGTGACCGGGTCCAGCGACTCCGAGGCGCTGCTCGCCAAGTTCGGTAAGCACACGACCGGCAAAGGCTGCCTGTACATCAAGAAGCTCGCCGATGTGGACCAGGCCGTGTTGGAGGCCATGGTCGCCAAGTCCGTTGCCGCCAAGCGAGCGCGATACCCGGGCTAACCGCGATCGATGTGGCTGTGTCACAACCACGCACCCGTGTCGAGACGAGTCTAGTGGTCTGCCGCAAGCAGAGGAACGAGTATGCGCTTGACTGTGGGGCAGCCAATCGTGGCTGCAGCCGGCTTTCAGCCGGCGACTCCGGCTGCGAAGACTTGAGCACGACGCGAAAAAGCCGCCTGAAAGGCGGCTGCGGGCAGAATTGCCCGCCCCACAAAACAGGCAAAACTTCGGCGGCACTGCACTAGTATCGACACGGCAGGCACGAGCGCCTAATGCCACATACTTTTTGGGATAGCGGACACCATGCACGGATCGTGGGGCCGCGCGCCTACGACATGAATCAGCTCAATCTGCCCAGCGGTTATGTGCAGTCGTTCAACACCGCGCGCTCGAACCTCATCAACTGCGCCAACGCCGCGGGAACCGCGACGTGCGGACAGGCGGTCGGGGTTTTGCAACAGATCCTGGGCAGCGTACTGACGACCTCGACCGCGACCACGCCCCTGCTGAACAGCTCGGCCGCCGGTCTGGCGAACACCATCGATACAACCTATTTCACCCAGATGGTGGCGGCCACCGGAACCCCCGCGTACTGCCGGCGCGGGCGCTTTCCGCGCCCGCGCCCCTATTTCCCGTACACCGCCCGCCCCACCCTTCTCATCCATTCCAGCTCCTCGCTCGTCATCGGGCCGCGGCGGAGCGCTTCGAGCGCCTCGTCAACGTGCTGCGCGCTGGCCGGGCCGGTGAGACAGACGTCCACGTCCGGCTGGGCCAGCACGAAGCGGTAGCAATCGCCAGCGGTCGGCGTCCGCTCACCCTTCGGGATTCCCCCGCCAAACCACTGCCTCCAGTTCGCGATGCCCCGGCCGCTGCGCGTCAACTGGCCCCAACTCGTCGCCGTGAATGAGACCAGCCCGGGCCGGTCGCCAGCCGGAAGCTGCGGGAAGATGTCGCGCTCCGCACCCGTGTGCGCGGCGTTGTAGCGGAAGTGCACCACGTCGTAGTCGCGGCCGCGCGCGATTTCCGGAACCAGCGTGCGCTTGTGCGTGGATACCGCCAGGTGGCGCACCAGCCCGCGCCGTTGCGCCTCCCGCGCCGCATCCAGAATCCGCGGCGGCACCGGCTTCTGCCACATCCCCAGCAGCAGCAGATCGGCGTGGTCGTAACCGATGGCGCGTAGCGCGCGCTCCAGGCTCCCTTCGACCATGGCCGCCACTCGCGCATACGACTGGATCGGCAGAACCATGCGGTCGCGCTGCCCGGCCAGGTTGCGCAGCGCCTGCGCAAACGGCTTGGTGCGCATACTGCCCCAGTACAGGTAGTTCACTCCCTGCTCGAAGGCGCGCTCCACGGCGACCGTCGGCACGCCGTAACTGGCACTGATCCCGAGACGCCCGACCTCCAGGCCGGTGCGTCCCAGCGTGGCACGCTCGAAGGAAAGCCTCATCCCCAAAGCATAGCGCCACCAGCCCCGCAGGAGCCGTCGACTTGAGTCGCAACCAATAACTTGCAGACGCTCCGCGCCCGCCCGCCCGCCCCGCCGGCCGGCGGAACTACATCTGGACGACTTTGCGAGCGGCCGCCTTGGGTTTTAGCAGTTGCTGAATTTGATTCTCGGGCAGGCTCAGCGTGATCTTCACGGTGCTGCCTTGCGTTGTGACCACCAGCGACTGCGCCAGCGCGGCGGCCTCGGGGTGCTGCGCGGCCTGTATCTGCGCCATGTTCACGAAGAGCTTCAATACGTCGCCCAACGAGGTTGCATCCTGGGGCGTCGAGGCCAGCGCCTGGCCGGTCACCACCACCACCGCGCCGAATTTCACGCCGCCACTGGCCGACTGGATCTTCTGCAGGGCGTTCTGCATGTCGTGTCCCGCGGCCGGCGGCACCGCTGCCGGTGGTTTCAATGTGGAGGGCGGCACGGTCGAGAGGGCCCATGCGTCCTGGGTGGAGCTCAACTGGTTCACTTGGGCGGCTAGCGCGGCGGGAATGGTGGGCCCTCCGGCGCGGCGGTCGATGGCGGCCTTGACGTTGGCCAGGTCGCCCGCCACCACCAGCGTGGAATCCAGGAATGCGAAGCCGTTCTGATGCTGGGGGTCTTCTATGATGGATACGCCGCCATAGGTTTCGGTGCCTGCCCCGGCCACCTGGGCCGCGGCCGCGAGTTTGGCGGGATCGAAGATGCCGCGCGCCAGAGCCAGGCCGGTCTTGTTGCCGGGCGCGCTGGTGGAGGCGAGCAGCAGCTCGCTCACGTCGCGCCGCGGATCGAAGCCGGTGAGCGTCGCCAACTGCTGCAACTTCTGGTCCTGTCCGGGGAGCAGGGTTGTAAGCACGTATTGGCCGAAGGGCGTGGTCTTGGCCTGATCCACGTTCACGCCCGCCAGTACCGTGGCGTCGGGCATTACCAGGTTGAGCAGTCGCGGGTCGGCGGCGGACAGCGAGCCGCAGGAAAAGGCGAAGAGCGTCGCGGTGGCGAAAATTTGTGCCTTCATAGCATTCAGGACGTTGTGCCTGCACTGTTATTAACGCGCTGGCGGCCCCGGAAGTTCCGGTGGGTTTGGCGTAGCGTGCGGTTTAGCGCTCGACCGGAACCTGATCCACGATCTCGATGCCAAATCCTTCCAGTGCAACGATCCTCCGCGGGTGGTTGGTGAGCAGGCGCACGGTGTGCAACCCCAGGTCCGAGAGGATCTGGGCACCCATGCCATGTTCGTGTTGCAGTTGCAGTTGCCCGGCCTGGTCCTTGTAGTGCATGAAATCGCGGCCGTGGGAGACGATGCGCTGCCGGGCAAAGGCGTCCCGCTCAGTGCGGAAGCCCGGCCCGCTCTCATGCAGGTATACCAGCACACCCCGGCCCTCCGCCGCGATGGCGCGCAGGGAATGGCGCACCAGGCGGCCGCAATCGCAGGTGGTGGAGCCAAACACGTCGCCGTAGGGGCAGCGGGAATGCATGCGCACCAGGACGCGCTCCTGGCCGGCCACGTCGCCGCGCACCAGGGCCAGATGGCACTCGGGGTTCAGGTCGCTGCCGTAGGCCACCGTGCGGAATTCGCCGAACTCCGTTTCAATGGAGCCTTCCGCCAGGCGGCGGACGAACCGCTCGGTCTTCATGCGGTGGCGGATGAGGTCGGCCACCGAAATCATCTTCAGGCTGTGGCGGACGCAGAATTCGCGGAGCTGCGGCACCCGCGCCATGGTGCCATCGTCGTTCATGACTTCGCAGATCACCCCGGCGGGGGCCAGCCCGGCGAGCCGTGCCAGGTCTACGGAGGCCTCCGTCTGGCCGGCGCGCACCAGCACCCCCCCTTCGCGCGCGCGCAGAGGAAAGATATGCCCGGGCCGCGCCAGGTCTTCGGGCCGGCATTCCGGATCGATGGTGGCGAGGATGGTACGGGTGCGGTCGGCGGCGGAGATTCCAGTGGTGACGCCCGTGCGGGCGTCGATGGATTCGCAGAAGGCGGTGCCGAAATTGGAGGTGTTCTGGGCGCTCATCAGCGGCAGCCGGAGGTAGTCGCAGCGTTCCGGCGTCAGCGGCAGGCAGATCAGCCCGCGGCCATAGGTGGCCATGAAATTGACGATCTCGGGGGTGACTTTTTCGGCGGCGATGGTGAGGTCGCCCTCGTTTTCCCGATCTTCATCGTCCACCACCACCAGGATGTGGCCAACTCGGATCTCCTCGATCGCTTCCGGAATCCCAACAAAAGGCATAACTCATTGTATCCATGTGGCGCCGGCAGGTTTCGGACAACCCCTGAGAAGCTGTGAAACAACTCAGCTACGCAGGCGGAACCGCCTGCGCCACCACGACAAGCCCTGCATTTTCAGAGGTGGGGTAGGCGGTTCCGCCTGCCTGGCCCGCTTGCGAGCGATTTTTTCACAGCCTCTGACAGTCGCGCTGATGGCCGGCAAGCAAGTCTGCGGCGGGACCATGTGCCCTCCGCGGTCGGGTGCGGAGCGTCACTCGAGCGGGGTTGTAGTGCGCGTTGGGGCGGGACGCGATGCGGCCACCAGAACCAGAAGGGCACCCACTGCCAGAATGCCGATCGCCGCGCCTACCTGTACGCTCACCGGGCGGAACTCGAATCTGACACGATGCTCGCCGGGCGCCAGCCGGATCGCCTGAAACGCTCCGTCCCACCGCTCAATTTCCACAGGCTGCCCATCCACCGTCGCCCGCCAGCCCGGAAAGAACTGCTCGGTCAGAACAAACCGGCCGCCTCGCTCCGATCACACCAGGAATTCCCGCCGCTCGGGAATCCACCCGGTGGGCGTGGCCCGACCGTCACGCCGATCCTCCCAATGATACGGCGGCTTGGCGTGGACGTACTCGTGAACGTGGCAAAACACGTCCCTTCGACCGATCAACCTGGCTGCCAATACCGCATCGTGGGCAGCGCCGTCCCTCACCAATACGTACCGCACGGGGTTGAAATCGAACCAGCTCGGAAAGAAGTAAGAGCGCAGTTGGGCGCCCAGGCCATAAAACGACTGCCCGTACTTCGGCTCCAGGACCATCAACCTTCTCGCTTCCAGCGCGGGCAGCAGTTGCACCAGGAACAAGGGCACCGATGCCAGGAGGGCCCCGCACGCGCCCAGCGCGGCCCGCCAGTGTCCACGGCTTCCGAGGGCGTAAATCACGACGATTACGCAGTTCACAATCCAGGCCGCGGGATAGCCCGCCAGAAATGACAGAGCCGACGCAGCCGCGACTTTCCACAGAGGACACCACCTATGCGGCCCGGCAGGTGGCGGATGCGTTTCAGAACTATCCGCATGTGGCTGTGGTCGAAATCGGCCATATTCACATTTCTCCACGTGTGGCTGGCGTTCCTGCTGTGTTACCTGTGGCTGCGGGCCAGAACCGGGAAGCTGGCCAGCGCGCTGGGAGCATCCGTCTTCGCGTCGACAGGGTACATGAGTTGGCCACGCGCCCCCTACAGCGGCGGCTCCATCGGCAGCACCAGCGGCGGCTCCAGCAGGAAGTCGAGTTTCGACATCTCCGCGGCGGCCTGGCGCACGGATTCCTCGGTGGTGGGTTCGAGCGTGATCACGAACGGCAGGTCCAGCTTGTTCTCGTGCGGCAGTTGCAGCACCGCCTCGATGCCGATGCGCTTGGCGGCCAGGATGCCCGAGAGCGCCGCGATGATGCCCGGCTGGTCGCGTACCCGGAATCGCACGTAGTAGGAACGCGTCTGGAGCGTCACGGGAATGGGCTTGTATTCGCCCAGGCGCTGGTGCGCGAAGGGCGAGACGCGCGTGGGGCTGCCGCTCAGAATCTCGCGCGCCACCCGCATCAGGTCGCTCACCACGGCCACCCCGGTGGGTCTCGGACCGGCGCCGCGGCCGTAGTAGAACGTGTCCTCGCCGTAGGTTCCCCGCACCCAGATGGCGTTGTAGGAGCTACGCACGCTCGCCAGAATGGCGGTCTGGGGAATCAGCGCTGGACGCACCGACAGGATCAACCCGTCCGCCGTCTGGCGCGCCGCGCACAGCAATCTGATGGTGTGGCCCAGACGGTGCGCGTACTGGAAATCCATGGGCGAGAGGCGGCGAATCCCTTCCGTGAAAATGTCCCCCGGCGTGATCCTCTCGCCGAAGGCCAGCGCCGAGAGAATGGCCAGCTTCGAGCGCGCGTCGAAGCCATCGATATCGTTGCTTGGGTTGGCCTCCGCGTATCCCAGCCGCTGCGCTTCGGCGAGCACCGTTTCGAGCGGCGTGCCGTGCTGCTCCATCTCCGTGAGGATGTAGTTGCTGGTGCCGTTCAAAATGCCGTAGAGCGCCACCACGCGGTCGCCCGAGATGCCTTCCCGCAACACCGTATGGATGGGAATCCCGCCTGCCACGCTGGCCTCCATGGCGACGTTGGTGCCGGCTTCGATGGCGCGCTCCCATATTTCGGAGCCCTTCAACCCCATCAATTCCTTATTGGCGGTGACTACCGATTTCTTCGCCGCGATGGCGGCATAGATCAACTCGGCAGCCACGGTTGTGCCGCCCACCAGCTCGACCACGATATCGAGGCCCGGATGTTCGATCAACTTCCGCCAGTCGTTGGTCTTGAAAACCGGTCCCAGCGATTCGGGAATCTGTTTGGAATCGATCAACAGGTCGCAGACCGCCCCCACCCGCAGATGAAACCCGAGTTTGAGAGCGATCTGATCGGCGTTTTCCGCCAGTATTTTGAGCGTGCCCGAGCCGATGTTGCCCAGACCCACTATCCCCACGTTCACGTCGCGCATATCCCCGCATCATAACATTCCGTGCCTTGGAGCTTGCTTGCCTCCGCGGCCCGCGGCCGGGTGGTCCGCGGCCCGCGCCGCGACGAATTGTGGGGCAGGTTGTTAGGGGTACCCTGGGTCCGGCGGATTGTGAATCCGCCTGCCGCCCTTGGATGCGCCCGCCACGACCGCGGAGAACCGCCACCTGCTTTTGTGGGGCAGGCGTTTCAGCCTGCGGACCCGCTTTCCAGCGGGTCCAGCCGGCCGGAAGGCCGGCTTGCAGGCAGGATTGCCCCACAGTTTTCCGTAGCAGTCAGGTGTATAATCCTTACGCAGCCAGGAGCCGAAACATGAGGAACGAGACGACCTCCACGCATTTCCCCACCCGCCGCAGTCTGCTCGGACACGCCGTCGGGGCCGCCGGCTTGGCGTCGGTATTGGCGCAAGCCCAGACGCCGCCCGCCGCCCGCGACCCCCGCGTCCGCGATTCCTTCGACTTCGGCTGGAGGTTCTTCAAGGGGGATGCGCCCGGCGCGCAGCAGCCGACTTTCGCGGACACCGGCTGGAAAAACGTGGACCTGCCGCATGACTTCAGCATCGACGGGCCGGTCGCCGAGAACGCGCCGGCGCGCGGCCAAGGCGGTTATCTGCCCACCGGCATCGGCTGGTACCGGAAGCACTTCCGCATTCCCGAATCCTACAGTGGCAGAAAGGTGTCCATCGAATTCGATGGCGTCTATCAGCTCAGTGAGGTCTGGATCAACGGCCGGTACCTCGGCAAGCGCCCCTACGGCTACATCGGCTTCAGCTACGATCTGACTCCTCACCTGGAGTATGGCGGCGAAAACCTGGTTGCGGTCAAGGTGGACAACTCCCGCCAACCCAACTGCCGCTGGTATTCGGGGTCCGGCATCTACCGGCACACCTGGCTGGCGGTTACCAACCAGGTGCACGTCGCCCGCTGGGGCACCTTCGTCACCACGCCCCAGGTGGATATGGATGCGGCCATTGTCCAGGTCAAGACCAGGGTCCGGAATGAAGGCACAGCCGCCGCCGAATGCCGCGTGACCAGCACCATACTGGACCGCGACGGCAACCCCGCCGAAGGCGCGCAGGTGAGCGAGAGCAAGAGCATCGCGGCCAACGGGGAATTCGAGTTCGTGCAGCAGATACGGGTGACGCAGCCGAACTTGTGGTCGCTCGACAATCCCTATCTGTACAAGGTGCGCACCTCGGTGATGGACCAGGGCTCCGACTCCTACGACACGGTCTTTGGGATTCGCCGCACCGACTTCGACGTGGACCGCGGATTCCTGCTGAACGGCAAGCAGGTGAGACTCAACGGCGTCTGCCTGCATCACGACGGCGGTTCGGTTGGCGCCGCCGTCCCGGAGCGCGTTTGGGAGCGGCGCCTCGAGATCCTCAAGGCCATGGGCTGCAACTCCATTCGGACCGCGCACAATCCGCACGCGCCGGAATTCATCGACCTCTGCGACAAACTGGGCTTCCTGGTGATGAACGAGGTCTTCGACGAGTGGAAGCAGAACAAAACCGCCAACGGATATGGCCAGTACTTCGACGAATGGTCGGAGCGCGACGTAACCGATTTCGTCCACCGCGACCGCAACCACCCTTCCGTCCTGCTGTGGAGCGCCGGCAACGAGATCGGCGAGCAGGCCACCACCAACGGCGCGGAGATGCTCAAGCGGCTGGTCGACATCTTTCACCGTGAGGACCCCACGCGGCCCGTCACCATGGGCTGCGACCGGATCGCCGCCAATCTGACCGGACGCGAAGTCGGCACGCCGCCGGAGTTCCTCGTGCTCCTGGACGTGGTTGGCTACAATTACTCGGACCGCCGTCGCGAGCGGGCGGAAAAGTACTACAGCGACGACCGGCACGCCTTCCCCAAGCGAAAGTTCATCGGCACCGAGAACGGTTCGCTGGGCGGCACTCGAGGCGACTACTCCGAGCTGGTCCCAACTCCCGGAGCCGCCTCGCGCCGGCGCAGCCATCGGGGTACCGACTTCGAGCAGTTGTGGAAGTTCCGGAGAATCTACGACTACGTCTCCGGCGACCACATGTGGACCGGTATCGACCACCTGGGCGAGGCCCAGTGGCCTTCCAAGGGCTCGTCCGCCGGCGTGCTGGATACCTGCGGCTTTGAGAAGGACGGTTACTATTTCTGTCAGAGTCAATGGACCGGCAAGCCCATGATCCACCTGTTCCCTCACTGGAACTGGAACGGCAGGGAGGGAGTCGTCATACCGGTGCTCTGCTACACCAACTGCGACACCGTGGAGCTGTTCGTGAACGGCAAGTCGTTCGGCGCGCAGGGCTACTGGTTCCCGCGCGTGGGGTATTGGCCACGCCAGGAGGGCGGCGGCCGCAGCACCGTCCCGCGCACCACTTCGGACCTGCACCTCACCTGGACCGTGCCTTATGAGCCGGGCACGCTGAAAGCCGTGGGCACCAGGGAGGGGAAGGTGGTCCTCGAGGTCGAAGTCGCCACCGTGGGTGACCCGGCCGCCATCGCACTCTCCGTCGACCGGGAAGCCATCGCCGCCGACCGCCGGGACGTCGCCCACGTCACAGTTAAAATACTCGACGCGCAGGGCAGGGTGGTGCCCGAGGCGGCCAATGAGGTAACCTTCGAGATTCAAGGCGAAGGCAGGATCATAGGCCTCGATAACGGAAATCTGGCGAGCCATGAGGATTTCAAGGGCAGCCGCGGAAAAGCGTTCAACGGGCTGTGCCTGGCCATCGTGCAGTCGACGGCCAAACCGGGACGGATTCAACTCACCGCGGCTTCGCCCGGTCTCAAATCAAGCAGCGTCGCGATTACCACAAAGACATAGACATGAAACTTCGAACTCTGTTTTACGGCACTCTCGTGTGCGCCCTCGCCTTCGTTGCGAGTCAGTGCAAAAGTGGATCGGTCCCCACCACCACCGCTTCGGAAATCCCTCACCTGGTGAAGAAGGGGACGGCCACCCAACTCATCGTGGACGGCAAGCCGTACCTGGCGCGGTCGGGAGAACTGAGTAACAACGGCGCCACCAACGTCGCCTACATGAAGCCGCTATGGGACAAGATTGTCGAATCCAAGGTCAACACCGTCCTGGCGGGCGTTTCCTGGGCGCAGATCGAACCCCAGGAAGGTAAGTTCGACTTCAGCGTGGTGGATGGCATCGTTCCGGATGCGCGCAGTCACGGCCTGCATCTGGCGCTTCTGTGGTTCGCAACCTGGAAGAACGGCACCTCCAGCTACCCGCCCGACTGGCTCAAGAAAGACTACGAAAAGTACCCGCGCGCCCAGTTGAAAGACGGTAAGAGCATCGAAGTCCTCAGCGCTTTCGGCGATGCCAGCCGCGATGCCGATGCCCGCGCCTTCGCCGCCCTCATGCGCCACATCAAGGAAATCGACGGCCAGCAGCACACCGTCGTCATGATCCAGGTGGAGAACGAAGTGGGCATGGAGAGCGACTCCCGCGACCGCTCGCCGGTGGCCAACCAGGCTTATGCGGGGCCGGTGCCGAAGGAGTTGATGGACTACCTCCAGCAGCACAAGGACACTCTGAATCCGGAGTTTCGCCAAGTGTGGCAGGCGGCCGGCGGCAAGTCGTCCGGCACCTGGGAAGAGGTGTTCGGCAAGGGCAAGGCGACCGATGAGATCTTCACGTCCTGGACGTATGCGCGCTACGTCGGGAAGGTGGCCGCGGCGGGCAAGGCCGAATACCCGCTTCCCATGTACATGAACGCCTATACCTACGGGTTCCCCAAGGCCAACGACCCCGCGCCCTCGAGCGGCAGCCCCATGCCCGAGGTATTCGACGTGTGGCACGCCGGCGCGCCGGGCATCGACATATTCTCGCCCGACAATTCCAGGACCTACATCGTGATGTGCGGCAAGTACACCCAGTCCGGAAACCCGCTGTTCATACCCGAGGAATCGCCTGGGGTGGAAGGCGCGGCCCGCGCACTCTATGCCTTCGGACACCACGATGCCATCGGCTACTCGCGCATGAGCGGAGGGGTGGACAGGTTGACCACTCCCGACACCGATCTGGCCGGCGCCTACGACCTGATCGCGCAACTGACTCCGCTGATTGTGGAACACCAGGGCAACGGCACCATGTCCGCCGTCATGCTCGGCCCGGACGACCCGCCCCAGAAGGTCCAGGTGGGGAATTACACGCTGGAGGCCAAATTCTACGGCGCCAGGAGAGTTGGCCCTGGCGGGACACAAGCGGAAACCCCGCCCCGCGCCGGGGCGATCTTCATTGCCACGGGGCCCGACGAATACTACGTGGCCGGCAACGGCGTAACCGTGACCTTCACTCCCAACACCCCGGGGCCCCCGCTGGCCGGGCTGGCCACCGTGGAGGAAGGCGCTTTTGTCGATGGCCGCTGGGTTCCCGGCCGCCAGATGGCCGGCGACGACACCATCGAGGGCGATTGCATCCAACTGCGTTGGCCCCTGGGGACCAAGGTGCCCCTATGGGCGCAACGCTGGAGCGGCGAAGGCATCCAGCGCGTCACGCTGTATCGCTATAAGTAGGGTGGAAGCCGCCGCTCTTCCCCTGGTCTCGCCGGGCCCAGCGAGCCTTAGATCCCGGACCAGTCCTAATGGAATACGTCTGCCGGTCGGCGCGTAGCCGTTTGAATTGCAGGCTGGGGTGTGCGGGATCGCGCTGGAATAAGACGTACGCCCGCTGCGCGCTCTGTTGGACCTCGGCGGGCAATTCCTCAAACCAGCGCTTGAATCGGGCGGTGCGCCGGGACCGCATCCGCTCAAAACCTCATCGGCTCGGTTTTGCCGGCGAGATACTCCAGCCGTGCTTCTTCTTCCAGTGCCTCGATGCTCAACAGCGGATGGCTCGGACCCTGCTCGCTGGCAATCTCCTCAAGAACCATCGCCGCCAAAGCGTCTTGTTTCTCGGGAGACAGCTCCGAAAGCGTAGCCACGGCCTTCCGCGGCAGTTCCGTCATAGCCCGATGTTAGCACACGGGTGTTTCTCACTTCGGCAGAAACTGGAAATCGGAAATCGCGATCTCGTCGTTGCCCTGGATCAGAAACCCGAACTTGCCCTGGGTGAAATCGCGGCCCTCCTCGACAAAAGTATCGAGCACTTTCCACTGGTCGCCCACCCGCACCTTTTGCACCAGGCGATCCGCCGTCACCTCGATCTGAATGGTGAACGCCTTCTGATTTCCAAGGTTCTGCGGCGCCTTGACTCGCTCCAGCCGCGTGCCCTTTTGGATCACCCCGGCCCAAAAGCTCTTCCGGTCCATTTCGTAGAGCAGGTAGTTCTTCGAGTCGAGGTATTGGAGGCACCAGCGGATTTTGCCGCCTTTGAGCGGTTGCACCGTGAAGGTGAAGACGCCCTTGGTCGGCAGCTTGTAGGGCACGAATCCGCCACCCTTGTGGATCCAACTGTCGCCTTCTTTCTTCCATTTCGGCGCGTCCTCAAACTCCGCCATCCCGCTTGCCACTATCGGCGGAGGCGCGGGCGGCCGCTCGCGAGCCAGCGTGAAATCCACTTCCCGGTTTTCGCCGGCGGCCAACTGCACCCGTGTGGTGGATTCGACGAATCCCGGAGCGCTCGCCGCAAACGCGTAGCTTCCCGGCGGCAATTCAATCTGGTCCCCGCGGACTTCGTGCGACTCCGTTTCCTCGCCGCGGCGGTAAGTAATGGCCACCGATGCCGGGTTGCGTGTGAGCCGGATGGTGCCGTTGGCGGCGGCCACCGCTACGTCCGCGCCCGCCAGCACCACAGCCTGGCCCGCACGGAACGTTCGCTCGACGCGCTTCGGCAGGTACCGTTCACGCCGCAGCTCGATCGTGTGGTCGCCCGGTTGGATGGCGCCGAGGCTGAACGATCCGTCCGGCCCCACCATGCCAGCGCTCTTCCCATCTACCACAACCTCGCTGCCGGCCATGGCGCCCTGGATTTCGAGCGAGCCGAATTGCGGGCGCGGTTTCAATTCGAACTGCACGCGCACTTCCGCGCCCTTGTTGACCTCGACGGTTTGCGCGGGCTCGTCCAGAAAGCCGCTCTTGGCCACCCGCACCGCCACCTTGCCGAGGGTCTGGACGCGCACCTCGCCGCGCTGGGTCGGCCGGCGGTACTCCTTCTCGTTCAGAAACACGCGCACGTCGTCCTGGCCGGTCGCCACAATGAGCGTGCCCGCATTGACGTCCGTTTTCAGGAATGCGGTCAGCATGGGCGCGGCGCCGAAGCTTTCACTCATGTTGCGCCGGTCCCGGCCCTCGCCCAACACAATCTCGTTCACACCGGGGTGGAAACCGGCGAGCTCCGTCCCTGCCGGACCGGCATCGCCCTGCGGCTGGCCGTTGACCGAGAGCTTCCACGGTCCCCCGCTGGCCTCGATGCGCGCCTGCTTTCCGAAGCTGGCCACCAGCACCGCGATCATGTTCCGCGCCTTCACCGGACCGGCCACGGCCGGCAGCCGCCCATCCACCGCCTCAAACGAGAACGAGGCATCCCCGTTCGGCCCGGTCACCTTCACGGTGTGCTGGCCCGGGGCCACCTTGTCGAGCACCAGTTGCCCCTCCTGCAAGTCGGCCGGCGGCCCATTGTCCACCACCACTTTGCCTTGGTTCAGATCGGTCAGCAGGCGAACCGATTGGGCTTGTGGCTTGAGTGCCAGGCGGGCCTCCGCCCGCTGCCGCGCGGTCACCGTGACAGCGCCCGCCGCCGGTTCGAAGCCATTTAGAGTAGCGGAGACCTGGTATCTGCCCGGCGGCAGCGCCAGCTTGCAGTTGGATGTGCAGGCGGCCACGGTGCCGGGCCCAGGGGGCACCCCCGCCGGCCGTTCCGCGGTCACCCTCACGGATGCACCCGCGGGAGTGGTCGCAATGTCCACTTCCACGGCCGCCGCGTTGCGTTTGCGAATTTGATACGCCGCCAGAAAGATGAGTATCGCGGCAACCAGCAGACCCGCTATTGGACCGGCCGCCACCGCGCGGTTCCGCTGGCGCGCGGGGTCCGGCGGTGCCGCAGGCGGTGTTTGGGGCTGGGGCGGATTCTCAGGCTTCGCCGCGGGTACCGCCGGCGGTTCGGGTGGAGCGGCCGGCGGCGGTGGCACGGCCGGCGGCGCGGGCGGCGGCGGAGGGGGAGCCGTAGCGGGAGGCGGAGCTGCGGAGGCTTCCCGCTGCTTGAACAGCGTGCCGTGCGCGATCAGGTGCCGCTTGACTTCGTCGGCCGTGAACTGCACGTCGAAATCGCCTGGGAAACTTCGGATGATTTCGTTCAGGCGGAAAAAGATCGGCTTCAGCTCGGCCAGCTCGGTGGCCGTCTCGATTCGCTCTTCGAGCCGCTTGAGTTCCTCTTGAGGATTGACGTTTTCCGCGTCCACGCTGCTTATCGTACACCTTTCGCGGGATCGGCTTCCGGCGCGCCGCCCGCCAAAACGTGCGAAATTGGTTGTTAGGGTGAGAAAGCTCTTTTACTGGAAGTTGAAAAGCCGGGAGATCAAGCTCGGCGAGCGCACCGTCCTGATGGCGGTGCTCAATGTCACGCCGGATTCCTTTTCCGACGGCGGCAAGTACGCCGATCCCGACCGCGCCTTTGCCCGCGCTATCGAACTCGAAGAGCTGGGAGCCGACATCGTCGATATCGGCGCGGAATCCACGCGGCCCGGCTCGGCGCGCATTTCCGCCGCCGAGGAGATGCGCCGGCTCATTCCCGTCCTCAAGCGTTTGAAGGATCGCTTGAGCATTCCCGTTTCCGTGGACACCTACAAGGCGGAAGTGGCCGAGCGCGCCCTGGAACTGGGCGTCGAGATCGTCAACGACCCCTCCGGCCTCACCTTCGAGCCCCAGCTCGCGCGCACGGTTTCCAACCACGACGGCGGCCTGGTTCTCAACCACATGCGCGGGCTGCCCGAGACCTGGGCCAGGCTCGGCCCCATGCCCGACCCCATGGGCACGATCAAGCGCGATCTCGATGCTACGGTCAGCCGCGCGCGCCATGCGGGCCTCGACAAGACCAAGCTGGTGATCGACCCCGGCATCGGCTTTGGCAAACGCAAGGAGCAGAACTCGCTGATCCTGGGCCGCCTCTCGGAGCTGGCCGGCTTGGACCTGCCCATCCTGGTGGGGCCGTCCCGCAAACATTTTCTGGCCCACCCGGACCCGGAAGAGACCAAGTTCGCCACCGCCGCTGCGGTGACTGCCTGCGTGCTGGGCGGAGCCCACATCGTTCGCGTGCACGACGTGCGTGAGATGCGCGCCGTCACCGAAGTGGCCGATGAGATTCTCCGCACCAGGGAGGGCTAGACACATGCAACGCCAACCACTGCCGCTCACCCTTATATTGCTGGCATCCGCGGCGTTCCCCCAGACGCCCACCCGCCTGCTGGATTACGCGCTAGTCCTCACCGACCCGCCGGTGGCCCGCAAGGTCGAGTCCCGCTCCGCGCTCCACGGCCCCGTGGCCCAAGCCCATCTGCAGCGAATTCGCCGCGCCCAGAGCGGCGTGCTCTCGGAGTTGGCGCGCCGCCACGTGAATGTCACCTCCACCTCTCAGACCTTGCTCAACGCCGTATTTGTGACGGCCACCCGTGAAGAAGCCGCGCAATTGGCCGGCATGCCCGGAGTGGTCCGCGTGGTGCACCTGCCCCGCTACAAGCCGGCCCTCGACAAGGCGGTGGGCTTGGTGAATCTTCCGGCGTCAGGCGGCGCCGCCAGCGCCGGCGCCGGCATCAGGATCGGTATCATCGATTCCGGCATCGATCAGAATCACCCCGGATTTCAGGACGCGTCCTTGAAACCCCCGTCGGATATCCCCAAGAGCGATGCCGGTTACACCAACAACAAGGTGATTGTGGCGCGCAGCTACGTGGCGCTGGATGCTGCCGTGTACGACACCCCGGACGACTACTCGCCGCGCGACCACATGGGCCACGGAACGGCCATCGCCATGATTGCGGCGGGCGTGCGGAACACCGGGCCGGGGGCCACTATCCAGGGCGTCGCGCCCAAGGCGTTCCTGGGCAACTACAAGATTTTCGGCTCCCCCGGCGTGAACGACTACACCTACCAATCGGCCCTCGTGGCCGCGCTCACGGACGCCGTGAACGATGGCATGGACGTGGTGACGCTCTCGCTCAGCGAGGGGGATCCCGCGACCTACGCTCCCTTGGACACCGATCCGAGCTGCGCCGATTCCAGCGGCGATTCGCACTGCGACGTCCGCGTCGAGGCCGTCGAGAACGCGGTCAAGCTCGGAATGGTTGTAGTAACTTCCGCCGGCAACGACGGCAACACCGCTCCCAACTACCCCACTCTGAATTCGATCCACACGCCCGGCACCGCGCCCTCCGCCATCACGGTAGGTGCGTCCATGAATTCCCACGTCTTCTACCAGGCGGTGCACGTCGGCGGTCCGGGCGTGCCGTCGGGCCTGCAGAGCATCCGCGCCCGCTTCGGCAACGGCCCGCAAGTCACGCCTGTGGCGGCGCCGGTCCGCGATGTGGCCCAATTGCAGAACGACGGGTTGGCCTGTTCGGCTCTGCAGGCGGGGTCGCTGGCGGGGGCGATTGCGCTGGTCCAGCGCGGCACCTGCCTGTACAGCAACAAGGTGATCAACGCGCAGAATGCGGGCGCCGTGGGCGTCGTCATCTACCAGCAAAGCGGTTCGGATACGCCGATCGGCGTGTTCGCGCAAGACGCCGGCATTCCGGCCGTCATGATCGGCAACACCGATGGCGTGGCCCTGAAGAATTACCTGGCTGCGAATCCGGGCGCAACCGTGACCATCGACCTGACCCTCACCCCGGTGGACGCCGCGACCAACACCGTGTGGCCTAACTCCTCGCGCGGCCCTTCCATCGGGAGTTTCGGCAGCACCCCGACCTTTGCGATCAAGCCGGAGTTGGTGGCGCCCGGCGCCGACCTCTACACCGCTGCTCAGAAGCTCGACCCCAACGGCGACGCATACAACGCCACCGGCTATACCAGTGTCGCGGGCACCAGTTACGCCGTTCCCATGGTGGCCGGAGCGGTGGCGCTGGTGAAGCAGAATCACGGCGCCTGGACACCCGCTCAACTCAAGTCGGCCGTGGTGAATACCGCCGCTCAGGATGTAACGGATGGCGGCGTCGCGGCGAGCGTAAATGCCGTGGGCGCGGGCAAGCTGAGCGTCGGGGACGCGATCGCCGCGGCGGCGACACTCGACCCGGCCACCATTTCGTTCGGAGCCATCGGCACCGCCGCATTGCCCATCCGGCGCACCCTGAACATCACCAATGTCGGCACGTCAACCGCGACATTCAACTTCGCTTTGCAGCCCCCGAATGCGAGCGTGGTGCTTTCACTATCCAGCGTCGATTTGCAGCCGGGCCAGACCAACAGTGTGACCGTCACGCTCCAGGGCACTCGCCCCGGCCCTGGATCCTACGAAGGGTTCATCGTCGTTACCGGCGCCGGACGCACCTTGCGCGTGCCGTACCTCTACCTGGTGGGAGACGGCGTGCCGTATAACATCTTCCCGGTGGCGAGCGGCTCGTTTACCACCGCCGTGGGCACGCGTCAGTACTGCTGCCTGGGCTTCGAGATGGTGGACCGGTATGGCGTGCCCGTTACCAATCAGGCGCCGGTGTTCAGCGCCACCAAGGGCGGCGGAAGCATCGATGCAGCCGACTCGGCGACGGACCGGACGGGGATGGCGTTCGCGCAGATCGACATCGGCCCCCAGCCTGGCGACCAGATCTTCACCGCCACCGCCGGCGGACTCAGCGTGGAATTCGACGGCTACGCGCTGTTTCCTCCCGCGATCCCCAATAACGGCGTAGTCAACGCGGCCAGTTCCCAGGTGGGCCAGGGGCTCGCTCCCGGCTCCTACATCTCGATTTATGGCACATCTCTAGCGGACGCCATCGTGGGCAGCCCCACGCTCTCCCTGCCGGTCTCGGTGGGCACCGTGAGCGTCAGTTTCGACGGTGGGGGCCTCAGCTTGCCGGGCCACATTTCCTTCGTCAGTCCCGGCCAGGTGAATGTGCAAATTCCCTGGGAGTTCCAGGGACAGTCGTCGGTCCGGATGACCGTGTGGGTGAGCTATCTGAACAGCGCGGTCTACACCGTGCCCCTGGCCACCTACTCGCCGGGTATCTTCGAATTCAGCGATAGTGGGCACCTGTTGGCGGCCGCTACCGATGCCAATGGCGTGGTCTTCACCCAGGCCAACCCGGCCAAACGCGGCCAGACCATCGTTCTCTATGCCAACGGGATGGGACCCGTGGACCACCAGCCGCCCTCCGGCGAGCCCACCCCCTTGCCGCCGCCTCTCGCCAACACCAGCCCTGCTACGGTGAAGATCGGCAACAGCGCCGCGCACGTCGACTTCAGCGGCATGTCCCCCGGATGGGTTGGCCTGTACCAGTTGAACGTGGTCGTACCGCAGGACGCCGCCACCGGTTTGCAGCCCATCGTGGTCTCCATCGGCGGGGTCGATTCCAAGGCCAGCGTCCTGCCGGTCGAGTAGGGCTATAATGTAACCCTGGGAGCTGTTTCGGTTCGATGAGCGACATCAAGAAGAAATTACAGGACGATATCACCGCGCTGGAATACGAGTTGCACGTCGAGCTTCCCAAGGAAATCCTTAAGGCGCGGGCCCACGGCGACCTCAGTGAGAACGCCGAGTACCACGCCGCCAAGGAACGCCAGGGCTTCGTCAACGCCCGCCTCAACCAGTTGAGACAGCGGATGGGGGAGATGGCCATGATCGACTTCTCCCGGATTCCGCACAATAAGGTGGGACTCGGCTCGACGGTGGTCGTGCTGGATGTCAAGCGCGACGAGGAGCTGACCTACTTCCTGGTCACCACCGAGGAGGCCGACGCCCCCAATGGTAAAATCTCCACCACCTCTCCCATCGGCCGCGCGCTGCTCGGCAAGGAACAGGGTGACGTGGTCCGCGTGCAAAGCCCCGGCGGAGTCAAGGATCTGGAGATTCTGAAACTGACCACCATCCATGATGCAATTGGCTGATATATGACATACACGCGCGCCGTCGGTGTGGTGTTCGGCGCCATCATCGACCGTATTGTCCGCTGGCTGGCGCTCTCCAGGATCCATCCCAACGTTTTGACCTTCATCGGGCTGCTGATCAACATCTGGGCCGCCTGGCTGTTCTCGCAGGGCAGTTTTCGGTGGGCCGGCGTGGTGGTCGGCGGAGCCGGCCTGTTCGATATGGTGGACGGCCGCGTGGCGCGCGCCACCCGCCAGGTAACGCGTTTCGGCGGTTTCTTCGATTCGGTGGTGGACCGCTACTCCGACCTCGCCCTCTACGTCGGCCTGCTGGTCTATTACGCCTCCATCAACCGCTTCTTCTATATCGTGCTCACGGCGGTTGTGATGACCGGCTCGGTGATGGTGAGCTACACCCGCGCGCGCGCCGAAAATACCATTCCGAAGTGCAAGGTCGGTTTCCTCGAACGGCCCGAGCGCATCGTCCTGATCATCATCGGCGCGCTGTTCGACCGCATGGCCGCTGTGCTGTGGGTCATCGCGGTGCTCTCCAACCTCACCGTGATTCACCGCATGATCTACACCTGGCGCGAGGCCACCCGCCTGGAAGATGCGCAGTTGCGCGCCGTCCCCGAACGCCAAATCCGGTAAGGTTCGGCTACAGACGCCGCGCCAAAGCCTGGGGCCTGACGAATGTGTCCCAAGGTGCGCGCCAATCCTCGTTCAATGCCATGCTGGCGCACCGCCGCGTGGACGCATCCGTCAGTCCCCGAATTTGGTCGCGCCGAATCCGCGGACTAGTCCTCCAGAATCACGTGCGCCATCCCCAGCTCCGCCGTATGTGTGATGGATAGCGAGACGTGGCGCACGCCCAGTTTCTCCGCCACCCGCGCCGCCACCCCGTGCAGCCGCAGCGTGGGCTTTCCCGAAGGCAGGTTGGCCACCTCGAAATCCTGCCACCTTACGCCATGCCTCCAGCCCGTGCCGATGGCCTTCATGCCGGCCTCTTTGGCCGCGAAGCGCGCCGCGTAGCGCTCCCAGCGGTTGGCCTTGCGCTCCACGTAGGCGATTTCCGCCGGCGTGTAGATGCGCCCGATGAACCGCGCGCCATACCGCTCGGCGGACGCCCGGATGCGCGGCACTTCCGCCAGGTCCACGCCCGTTCCGACAATCATTTCAGCTCCGCTCCCGATGAAGTCATGGTCAGCCGCCCGTGTTGGACTCCCTTGGTGCTGATCAGCGCATCCGCCACCTTCCGTACTTCCGACGCCCTGCCCCGCAGGACCAGCACTTCCAGGCAATTGTCGTGGTCCAGGTGCACGTGCAAGGTGGAGAGGATCGAGTGGTGAAAATCGTGCTGAATCCCCGTCAGCTTCTCGTTCAGCAGCCGCACGTGATGATCGTAGACCAGGGTGACGGTGCCCACCACGTGGCTGTCGGGCGACTCCCAGGATTTCTCCACCAGCTCGTCGCGAATCAGGTCGCGGAACGCCTCCGACCGGTTGGTATAGCCTCGCTGCGCTATCAGTTTGTCGAACTTGTCCAGCAGGTCGGCATCAATCGCCACGCCAATACGACTGAGTTCGCTCATGCGTACACATAGTAGCACCGGCGAGATTGTGGCACGATCCTGGTAATCGTGCTACCTTGGAATACGATCGTGCACATACCGGACGGATTCCTCTCGACGCCCGTGTGGGCCACCCTGGACGTGGCCGCCGCGCCGGCTGTCGGCTACATCGTGCGCCGCGCGCAACGCGGTTTCGACGACGCCAGAGTCCCTTTGTTGGGCGTCATGGGCGCGTTTGTGTTCGCCGCCCAGATGATCAACTTTCCGGTGGGAATTGGCACCACCAGCCATCTGGTGGGCGGCGCCTTGCTGGCCTTCACGCTCGGCCCCGCCGCGGCCAGCGTGGTGATGTCCGCCATCATCGCCATTCAGGCGCTGGTCTTTCAGGACGGCGGCATCCTCGCTATGGGCGCCAACCTCGTCAACATGGCCCTGGTCGGCGTACTGGCGGGTTATCTTCCGTTCTACCTCTGGGGTGGCGGCCGCTGGCGCAAGTTGGCGATCTTCGCCGGCGGCGCCCTCTCTCTGATGGCCAGCGCCGTGCTTGCACTGGCGGAGTTGCTGGTCTCCGGCGTCCCCATGCCGGCTTCCGTACTGGGCGTTTCCCTGGCTCTGTTCGTGGTGTCGGCCCTCCTCGAGGGCGCCATCACACTGGCCGTGATTCAGGCTCTCGAAACCATTCAGCCGGGTTTCGTCCGCAAGCCGGAAGGCGGCCGGTCTTTTGCCCTTGGCGCCATCGGCGTGGCAGCGGTGTTGCTGGCCGCGGGGGGTGTCATGGTGGCCTCCACCGCTCCCGATGGCATTGAGAAACTGGGGCTGCAGACGGGCCTCGCTTCGCACGTCGGCAGCCTCGTAACCACTCCGTTGAGCGGCTACCAGACTGCCTTCTTCCAAACCGGCTGGCTGCGCAAAACCAGCGCCGGCCTCGCCGGCTTGGCCCTGATCTATGGCGCCTGTCTGCTGATCGGCCGCGCCGTCGCCCGCAAGAGGAGCGCCTGATTGCACCACGTGGTTCTGGAGCGGTGGAGCCAGGGCGCGAGCATCCTGCATCGCCGCGATCCGCGCGCCAAGATCGCCGCGCTGCTGGTATTCCTGGTGGTGCTGGCCACCGCCCATCGCGGTCTTCCGCTTCTCGGCCTGGCACTGATTCTCCTGCTTTCCGCGGCCTTGATTTGCGCCCGCCTGCCGCTCTTTAGCGCGCTCGCCCGCGCGGCCATCGTGCTGCCCTTCACGCTGCTTTTCGCCGCCGTCTGCTGGCTTTCCGGCGACCCGGCACGCGGCTTCTCCCTGCTCCTAAAGAGCTATCTCTCGGCCCTGGCCGTTCTGCTGGTGGTCTCCACCACGCCCTTCCCCGCCCTCCTGCGCGGGCTCGAGACCATGGGCGCTCCGCGTTTTCTCCTCATGGTGGCGCAGTTCCTCTACCGCTACCTGTTCGTGATTTCCGAAGAAGCCCAGCACATGACCATTGCCGCCGCGTCGCGCGGGGCCACCCTCCGCGGTGTCGTGGCCGGCGCCCGTTTCCGTGCCGCCGCGGGAGCGCTCGCCGTCCTTTTCGCGCGCTCCTACGGACGCGCCGAAGACATTCACCGCGCCATGCTCGCGCGCGGTTTCCTGGGACGCTTCCAACCGCCCGCCCCGCTCCGTTTTCGCGCCACCGACGCGCTCTTCACGCTATTCGCCTCACTTGCGCCGGTGCTCTTACGCGCCGCCGTCGAAAGAGCTATATGATCCGATCTCCCCGCCCCCCGGCCCCCGGCGCCCGGGCCCCGGCCCCCGGCCCCTGGCCCCCGGCCCCCGACCCACG
>Ga0182021_10001537_pt1 | contig 26660 bp, 29 predicted proteins | sample 612E3MmetaG_FD_120493 | JGI IMG/M metagenome (GOLD analysis project Ga0182021, IMG submission 120493) | Permafrost microbial communities from Stordalen Mire, Sweden - 612E3M metaG (Illumina Assembly) | ecosystem: Environmental > Terrestrial > Soil > Wetlands > Permafrost | place: Sweden...
ATTGAATCAACATCTGGCTTATCCATTAAGCCCAAAAATTGCCTGGCGTAAGCAGAGAGGCTTTCAACGTAACGTCTTTGTCCCTCAGCATAAATAGTGTCAAAGGCTAAGGTGGATTTTCCAGAGCCTGACAACCCAGTAATAACTATAAACTTGTTTCGGGGCAACTCAATATCAATGTTTTTGAGGTTATGTTCCCTTGCACCCTTAATTGAAATGTTATCTCTCATAATTTGAACCGTTTCCTTCTCTGCTTCCCTAAATTATATTTCTCATCTTAGTTTGTGGCTTTTCAACCTTTTTGCCTCAAAGCACTCAATTTCTGGGTATACTCATCATTTTCTATTTTGTAAGCCAACGCCCTATTCAACTCTGCAATTGCATCTCTGAGTTCAATAGCCCGCTCAAAGTTCAATCGTTCAGCAGCTTCCCTCATCTGCGCATCCAACTCAATCAACTGGCGTTTAATGTCTGTTTTCGCAAGGTGTTTGATGCCCTTAATTGTTCCCTCTTTTAGCGATACACCCTTCACAATCGTCGTAGGCGTAATGTGATTGATTTGATTGAAGCGTTTCTGGAATTCGCGTCTATGTAGAGTTATTTCCATGGCGCGCTTTATCGACGATGTTTCCACATCAGCGTAAAGGATTACCCTACCATTCACGTTTCTTGCTGCTCGCCCAATAGTTTGAATTAGACTTCGCTCGTCACGCAGGAACCCTTCCTTATCAGCGTCCAAAATGAAGATAGTTGCAACCTCAGGAATGTCTAAGCCTTCACGTAACAAGTTAATGCCGACTAAAATGTCAAATTCACCAACTCGCAATTGCCGCACAAGCTCAATGCGGTCTAAACTTTCAATTTCTGAATGCATGTATCTAACTCGGAACCCTTCTTTCACGAGGTAATCCGTCAAGTCTTCAGCCATACGCTTAGTCAACGTTGTTACTAGGACACGGTTGCCACGGTCAATGGTTTTTTTTGCTTCAGCCATTAAATGCTGCATTTGCCCAGTTATCGGATGAACTTCAACCTCAGGATCCAAAAGTCCAGTTGGTCTTGTGATTAATTCCACAGGTGGACCGCTCTTTTGCAGTTCATATTCGGCTGGAGTAGCAGATACAAAGAGGACTTTGCCCATTTTTTGCTCAAACTCCTCAAACTTCAATGGTCGGTTGTCAAGCGCGCTGGGAAGTCTAAAGCCGAAATCGACAAGGTTCTTTTTTCTTGCGTAGTCGCCGTTGTACATGGCTCTTGATTGGGGAATAGTTTGATGACTCTCATCAATGATAAAAAGAAAATCCTCAGGGAAATAATCAATCAAGGTGAAGGGTGGGTCACCGGATCTACGACCGTCAAAGTGTCGGCTGTAATTTTCCATTCCAGCGCAAAAACCAACTTCCCTTATCATTTCTAAATCGTAGTTTGTTCGTTGTTTGAGCCGTTGAGCTTCAAGCGGCGGAAGTTCGGGCAATCTATCTTCTAATTCATGCTTAATTGCCTCTAGTGCAAGTGCATGTTTCTCTTCAGGCACCACATATTGGCGTGCAGGATAGAGCGTAACTTTGTCAAGTGACGTCTTAACGTCGCCCGACAACAAGTGAACTTCTTTGATTTTCCCAATTTGGTTTCCCGTAAGTTCGATTCGTATAATTTCATTATCGTAAGAGGGCACAACATCCAAAACATCGCCGCGGACACGGAACCTGCCCGGTTCAAGCACCATGTCGTTACGCTCATACTGCATGTCAACCAGGTCATGGATGAGTTGTTGCCTTGTGTTTTGTTTTCCGACCTCTAACTCCATTGCCATGGCTTTGAAATCGTTTGGGTTTCCAAGACTGTAAATGCAGCTTATGCTAGCAACGATTATTGTGTCGTTTCGGCTTACAACGCTGGAGACAGCATGCATTCGCATTTTCTCTATTTGCTCGTTAACGCTCGAATCTTTTTCAATGTACATGTCTTGCGCTGGCAAATAAGATTCAGGCTGGTAATAATCATAAAAAGAAATGAAATATTCTACTCGGTTGTGGGGGAAAAGCTCTTTTAATTCTCCGTAGAGTTGTGCAGCTAAAATCTTGTTGTGTGCTAGGATTAGAGTTGGTTTTTGGAGTTTGTTGATTAGGTTTGCCATGACGAAGGTTTTGCCGCTGCCGGTGATGCCGAGGAGGGTTTGTTTTTGTTTTGTGGAAAAGTTTTTCACTAATTTTTCTACGGCTGCTACCTGTCCAGGTGACGCTTTGTATGGAGCGATAAGTTCGAACTGCATGTTTTTTCTCCACAAGAGTGAGAAATGTTCCTGTGAAGATTTGATTTAATAAGTTTTGTCTAATTAAATGTTGATTTGCGCCTGTTTTCTTTGAAGATGACGTGACAATATGACACGTGCCATAGCAAGCTTGAAGGCGCTTTCTTATCCTCAACAAAAACTAAGAGCGTAAAAAATAAATCTAAGAATTGAAAAAAAATAAGTACAAATTAACCAACGGTTAATTTTCCAAATTTACCAACATTAAGCTGCAATTCACTTTTAAAGCTTGTAATGTAGCCATTTTCAATTTTTATGTTGTCACCGACGTTAACTTGGTCAATTTGTTCGTTCCAAAGAGTTAGCTTTATGCTTCCTGTCTCATCCGCAACAACCGCGTCAACTATCTTGTAGGTCTCGTCTTTAAAACGTGATTTAACTTCTCTTGCGTCGCCTTTTTCTACAACTTTCGCTTCAACGCTAACCCGCTTCATCCCATTTTGTAAATCTTTTATCGCTGTCACATCAGTCACCTAAACTCTAAATTCCCCACTCTGAGGGTTTCACTTGCAAAAGTGCGCCCTTCAATCATATAAATCTTGCTAACTACGGTTCTGTTAAGTTCTTAAGGGATTGATTTCTCCGTTAAGTTTCGTGGGATATTTCTCTCCGTTTTTTCTCCATGTTAACTGTCGTGGGATGACACGTTTTTTTACCACGTACATCTTTACTGCATACATTACCAAGACTACACAAGCTTTTTACACCACTCTAAACTAATAATAAGTTTGATAAGTCTTTTAAAAAGTGAATAATATGAGTTTATTTGATTACGTACATGCGGTTTTGGGAATAACTGCGTTGGTTCTTTTTGTTATTGCAACAAAGACAAGGATGAAGACTCATCATTCTTTGGCTTATTCTGCTATTGGATTGTTGATAATTGCTATGGTTCTTGGATTATTGATACTCTTAGGAATAATAGGCTAATTTTGACTGTTCTAATTGACGCTTTTTGGGTTTGGCAAATTCCTTTTTGCCATAGCGTTCTCAATCAGAGTTGTCCACTTGTCATTTTCTTCGATGATGATTCCACATGCCTCTGCTGGAGTCTTACCGTCTAATGCTTCGTGAGGTCTGATGAAGTTGTGATAAAGCTGATAGCCTTTAAGAGTAGCTGTATCGTCAATCTTTAATCCCCTCATGACCTTTTCCCTATCTCTAACCTCCCCGTTCATTCTTTCCATTTTATTGTTATTCATGTCGCCCCTAAGTTTTATAGCGTTAATGTGTTCCGTTCTCGGTGCTTTTAATGTCCAAAACTCTTTTTTGTATGCGTCATGATAAGCGGGTAATCCATCGGTTATGAATGTCATTGGTTTTTTTTCCTGTTGCTTCTTTTGCCATGCGTAAAAGGTTTCTTGCATCGTGACGGTCTTTGCTCTCAGCATCTTCTTGGGCTATCCAGAACCGTGTTTCATCATCCATCATTGAAAAAAGATATTTCATGTTGCCTTTTACTTTAATGTAGATTTCATCAGCTCTCCAAATATTGCCGATATTCGGCATTAATTTGTCAGTGTATTGTTGCATTAAAGCGGTGTACTTCTTTATCCAGTTTAGAATTGTACGATAAGAGACTTGCACACCTAACAACTGTTAGGATTCTTGTGTGTTTCTCAAACTCTCTCCTGAAAAGTATAGTTGCATTGCACTTGTGATTGCTTGCGGATTGTGCTTCATTCGTTCGAAGCCAATGTTTACGCTAAAGGTTTTACCACAATCAGCGCATAAGAACGACTAACACAACTCGTGTCTGAAGATAAAGACCTGAAGGTGTTTTCAGAAGGGTAAACACGTTTATCCCACGAAGGTTAACAGTCGCCTTTTCTCAGAAATTCCTATCCCACGAAACTTAACACCGAGAAAAATCTCAAGGCAACTTAACAGAACCCTAACTACAATTTTCTGAAAAATGTTTTAAAAAAAATAAAAGTTTTGGTTGGCTTAAACAACGCCAACTAGTATGAGCAATAGCAGTAGTGTAACTCCTACGCTGACAGCGGAAATTACTATGCGTTTCGTCATTGAGAATTCTGGTTTGACTGCTCCGACGATTATGGTGCCTAAGTATCCTAGCCAAACATATGATACAACAAATATTGCTGAAGTCACAAATCTGAAACCTGAAGTTAACGCGTCAATGTTGCTAAAAGCACTTTGAGATGCTATTGTTAGGTAGTGTACTGCTTCTTGCGGGTAATAGACTGCTCCGTAATAGTCAAAACGTACTCCAAGCGACACATCAAATGGGTAATAAACCTGTGGCAAAGTAAGCGCTGCAATAAGATTCACTAAGCCCCGAATAACCATCACAACAAGAGCAAACGCTAAAGCAACAAACACTGGCTTCCAAGCAACATTAGTTTTTAGTCCTTTGAAGAAAATGTAAATTAATCCTGTCAAAAGGAACCAGCCGAGGATGAACTGTAAAGAGAATAACTGCAGGAACTGTAGTAAAAGGGCTGTGCTGTTGTATTGGAGTGGTGTTTGGTATTGTCCTCGGAAGAATAAAGCGCTAACGCGTATAGTTATGTTCGAATTGGTTGGATAGTTGAAGTCTAATTTTAGCGATGTTACATTGTTCCATGTGGGGGTACCGGTGCTAATCCAGCCTGATGCAGATGGACCCACCGGGATTGTCAAGTTGTTCCAAACTCCAACTGCTGATGCGCTTGATAATGAAGATGTCAAATCATACGTGTAAAAGTTGGTGTCGTTAATTGAATATAGAGTTAAAAATGCACTTTTAGGTGCCACGTTAGGCTGTACCGGTTTTATCGTCATTGAAACATTTTGGAAACCAGTTGAATTGCAGTTTACATTGAATACGTTTCCTAAAGCGGCCGTCACGGTGTTGGTGTTTGTCGCGTTGATTTCTAAGCTGCTGTTGCCATATAGACTAAAGTAACCCTGCGAACTTGTTGGAGGGAATCCAAGCGCTGCTACATAAACACTGTAATTTAAGAAGTCATTGTAATTGTTTGTCAAGTTTACCGTTGGAGCACTTCGCCATAAAGTGGCGTTGGAGTACATTGATAATTGGTCAACTGTTGGAGACGTGTTTTCGGTATAAGTTCTCGAAAACTGAGCGTACTCGTATCCTACTTCTACGCCTATGAAAAGCAGCAGAATTATTAATGCGCCCAAGTACTTGGGGTTCTCAACTATTTTCTTAAACGCTTTCTGAGGTACGTACAGCACTTCTGCAATATCATTGAATATCAAATCTTTTGCTCCCTCGTTTATGCAGAAATCACTCGGGATTTATTAAGTGTTGTCTACATGCCTAGTTTAAGTCTACGGTAAGTCGTATAATCTACATATTCTGCAAACGGGTTTTCGGTTTGGAATTTAACAGTGATTTTTTGTCTCTCCCGTTTATCAAGAAGTTGGCTTGTGGTTCTAAGCAAATAAGCGTCGCTTCCAGCGCCTGAACCGTAACTTGCAACTAAAATTCGGTCGTCAGGTTTCGCAATATCTAATACGGCAGCTAAACCTGTAAGCGAGCAACTCGAATAAGTGTTGCCAATCTTGTTAATTTGAAGCGAAGGCAAATATTGCTCATCCTTAAAACCAAGCTCCTTTGCTATCTTAACTGGAAACGTCGGGTTAGGCTGATGAGCCACAAAATAGTCTAAGTCACTTGCCTTTAGGTTTGCACGTTCCATAATTTTGCTTGTTGATTTGCGAACGTGTTTAAAGTAAGCTGGGTCACCAGTGAATCTTCCTCCATGCATCGGGAAAGGTTCGCCGTCTCTGCGCCAAAAATCTGGCGTATCAGAAGTGCATGAATACCAACTTTCAACTTCCGCGATCACATCCTGTTTGCCAAAGATAAACGCTGCACCGCCGTACCCAACAAAAGTGTCCAGTTCACCACCGGGACAACCTCTAGGAGCAGCTTGAGAGTTATCTGCACCAATAACCATCGCGTATTTTATGCCTGAACGCGGATAATTAACAAGAGCTGAAGCGTCTTTAAACATGCTTGCAGCGGCTTTACAAGCAAACTCTGTATCTACTGCATCAACGCCTTGGATGTCGCCGTCTTCTTCTCCAAGTTTTAGAACTTGAGCAACCTTTGACGAGATTGGTTTAACTGCATATGGATTAGATTCTGAGCCAACGTAAACTTTTCCAACTAGTTTGCTGTCGATACCTGAATGAATTAGTGATAATTTTCCTGCTTCCACAGCTGCCGTTATAGCGTCTTCGTCGATAAAGGGAACTGCACGTTCCATTCCACTTTCTTTTATCCGGAACTTTGAAGTGTAAACGCCATAACCCACAACTCCTGGGAGCTCATATTCTTTGTTTGGCGTAAATATTTTGTATTCTTGATGTGGGTAATATTCGTCGGCTAACGTGAAGGCTAAAGAGATCGTGGGAATCACGTCGCTTTTGCCAACCGAGTAGCGTCTCCTGAAGCGGGGAACGACTTCTCTACCTTCAAGGCTTGAAAGATCAACGTCTTTGCCGTCGCAGACAAGCTTGTCAGTTAATCTTGCTGGAACACGGACTTTTCCATCATGAAAAGAAACAATTCCATAAACGAAGCTTGAAAGTTTCATAAATTTGTTTGTGGGTTCGTTTATGTATGTGCATAATTCGAGTGTTCCTTTATCGTAAAATAGGTCGATGCTGTCCATTTTTCCGAAGCTTTTTCTGCCGCAGTTAGTGCAGTAGTCTCTTACTTCAAAGTATTCTTTGCCGCAGCTTTGGCATCGGCTTGCCTTTAAGCGGTCGCCTAAATAAGAAACTCTTCGCTCTATAGGTTCACTACTCAAGTTTCTTCTCTCCTAGCACTGTAACGTATGCTTTGGTTCCAAAGCCCTCATACTCTAAAACGCAACCTCTCTTCTGTGAACCGCTATCAAGTTTAACTTGACGTTCATCAGCTTCACCTCTTAGCTGACGGTAAATCTCAAAAATTTGTGCTCCGCCTGTGGCGCCCAATGGGTTTCCATCAGCTTTTAACCCACCGTTTGTATTAACAAAAAGTTTCCTGCCATCTACATCATAGCTGTTTTGGTTGTTTTGGCAACCCTCATTAATGTTCTTCCAAGCTGCGCCTGGTTTGCAGAATCCTAAATCTTCAAGAGAAACCAGCTCCATCATTGTTGACTGGTCATAAACTTCGATAACTTGCATGTCAGCTGCAGCCGTTTTAGCCATTTGAGAAGCCTTCTTCATGGCAAGTTCTGCTGCAACAAAATGAGATAGGTCCTCTCTTGCCGGATAATTCAGATAATCAGTGGCTGAAGTACAGCCTAAGACGTAAACTGGATTATTGTTTAATTTTTTGGCAACTGTTTCGCTAGTAAGAATTAAAGAGGATGCGCCGTCGGAGATGGGGGCGAAATCGTAGAGCCCTAACGATTTACGCGCCGTTTTCCTTGCACTTAACACTTGGTCAATTGTAATTTTTCTTTGGTATTGGGCGTACTTGTTTTTGGTTGCGTTTGCGTGATTTTTAACTGAAACTTGGGCTAAGGCTATGTAAAGTTTGTCAAGGTTTTCGCCCCTTATGTTGTTTTTTTTTATGTAGGCTCGGAGCATGAGTTCATGGTTTGATTCTGGTGTGCCGCCTGCGTAGTAGCTCCATGGGTCATCCAATAGCATGAGGTCGTCGCGTATTTTGTCCCAGCGGTCAGTCATTTTCTCTATGCCTCCCACTAGGACCGTGTTGTAAACTCCGGCTTGTATTGCATGGCATGCGGTTAGAAGGGCAGCGCTAAAAGAACGAGTTACCTCCATTGGAACATGAAGTTCTGTAAGTTCTGAGAGGAAGCCTTCTTCCAAGCCTAGTTTATTTGTGATTGGTAGAAAACAGTCTGACATATAACAAGCTTCTAGATCCTTGCGTTCGATGTTGCATTCGTTTGAAGCTGCAAGCCACGCTTCCTCAATTAGTTTTTCTGGCTCTTTTCCGTAATGCTCTCCAAACTTGGTTCTGCCAACACCAACAATGGCTGGACGATTTTGCAAGTTGTGATCTTCCCTTTTGAATAACACCTATCCTTTTCTGGAAAGCCTATTAAGGGTTTGCCATCTTTCCACGAAAAAACGGGTAACTAATATAGGGGGAAATCAATAGTTTTATGAGGAGAGATTGAGATGGGGAAAGTAAAGGAATTAGTTGTTCGTCTCCAAGACAGTATTGACCGAGTTTTTTTAAACCTGTGAATATTTGAAAAAATGCAACAAGGTCACGCCGCAATGCAAGTACGGCGGAAACAGCTATTGCGGTGAATACAAAACCAGATGCAACATGAAACAGTAGCAGATTAAATGTCAAACTTAGGCGTTAGGCACTCGGTGGTTAATTTCGTTTACAGTTAGCTGATGCTTTAAGTTTTTTATCAGTTTTTGCAGGTTTCTGCTTAACTCAACTGGGTAAACAGGCGCGTCCGTTAACGTCTTATAGCCATCTGGAAGTTTAGACAATGTCTCAGCGGCATACGCTCGAATATCATTAAGCGATGGAAAATCGTAGTGTACCTTGCCATTATCCATAACTTTAACAAGCAAAGGCTCACCCTGAATTTTTTCATCAGCCAAAGCCACAACATCTTTTTCAAAAAAGCCAATTTTATTTTTAACGCGGTAAACTTGTTTCCTACCGGGCAAAGTGATTTTATCTTTACTTAACTTCATAATTGGCGTGAATTTGCCGTCTTCAGCCATGGTTTCGCAGAGTTTGTATATTACATCCAAGTAAGGTCTGTCCGCTGAGGTACCCATTTTTGTTCCCACACCAAACGAATCGATTTGGGCGCCAGCGGTAAGAAGTTCTTTTATTTTGAATTCGTCCAAGTCTCCACTTGCAAAAATCTTTACGTAAGTCAAACCTTGGTCGTCAAGGATTTTTCTGACTTTTACGCTATCTTTTGCCAAGTCGCCGCTGTCCAAACGCACTCCTCCAAGTTTAAAGCCTTTAGCTTCAAGCTCTTTGCCAACAACCGCTGCTTTTTCTGCACCTGAAATGACATCGTAAGTATCTATGAGTAATGTGGATTTGTTCGGGAAAGTTTTGCTGAAAGCTCGAAATGCATCAATTTCTTGTGGGTAAGACATGACAAAGGAGTGCGCCATAGTTCCGAAAACTTGAATGCCGTAGCTTTGTCCTGCAAGGACGTTACTGGTGCCTTGGCAACCCGCTATGTAGCAGCTTCTTGCCACTTTCATTCCCGCATCGATTCCCTGTTCTCTTCGCAAGCCAAACTCAATTACTGCTTTGCCCTTAGATACATGTACTACTCGCGAGGCTTTGGTGGCAATCATAGTTTGCAAGTTGATTGTGTTTAAAAGAAAAGTCTCAACGAGTTGTGCTTCAATTATAGGGGCTGTTATGCGGATTAATGGTTCATTTGGAAAGGCAACTGAACCCTCGGGGATCGCCCAAACTTCTCCGGTAAACTTGAAATTGCGAAGATCAGCAAGAAAATCCCAGTTGAATCCCTGTTTTTTAAGGTAGGTAAGTTGATCCTCAGTAAATTTGGTGCCCTCTAAGTACCTTAGAGCCTCTTCTAACCCAGCGAATAGGAAGTAGGAGCGGTTTTCAGGCAATCGACGGATAAACAAGTCAAAAGTGGCAGGTTCAAAATTCTTGTTATCAAAGTAGCTTGCACACATGGTTAGCTCATAAAAATCGGTGAATAGACTCATGTTTCCCTCTTTGAGGTAGCTGAGAAAAGAGTTCATGCGATAGTAGTAAAAAAGCTAGGGATTTAATGCTTTCTAACCGCTAAGCAATCATAGCAGGTGTCCAAGTTTCAGCTGCTGACCAAGTGTCGTTCGAGCTCACATAATATGGAAAAGTAGCCTGAGCATACATTCCAGGGATATTGGAACGCAGAAAAAGTTGGCTTGTTTCTAGACTTATTGAAACTTCAAAGTTGGTTGCATTTGGCTCAACAATAAAATAAATATTTGTCGAAGTTTTTTCTTGCTGCGAAGTAAACAAGTTACTTTAACTGTAGTATTGTCAACTCTTTGGGCCTGTATGTTTGAATTCGTGAAAGCTGCGTTTTTCAGCTTAACAGCAATGTTAAACGTTCCATCCAGAGACCCCTGTTTTGACACTGAATAGTTGTGAAGGTTCCAGTACTCGTTACATTATTTATTCTATCGATAGTAAACCCATTGGTTGCCTGTTTTCTTGTACTGGTATGGAATGTCTTGATATAAAATTGAAGCTTCTGCAAAATAGGCTGCAACAACAAATGTCGTTAACATTAGAATCGCAGCCAAAGCGAGAATCCATTTCCTCATTTTCTCAGGCTTTCCTATTGCCATTATATTTGTTTAGGTATTTATGCTGTCAGGTTTGCGCTGAGATGCTTTTTAATTGGCTAATGAACTTACTTTGTGGCTTCGAAAAGTTTCACTTTCACTCTACCCCCTACTACTCAGGAATGTTGCTTGGATGATAGCTTAAATAGACTAATCAAGCGTAAGGAGTTTCCGTGGAAGTCACCATGCAACAGACACTAATAATTAAACCATCAATGATACAAAAACAACTACCAAAAGAAAATGCTTCGCAAACCGCCATATCACGGTTTACTTTTAATAATTCGGATATTGATGGAATTTTTCCAGGATTCAAAGCAGGTGACTTTGCTGTCCTTTATGGCCCCGAATCAGTTACTTCATTAACATCTCTTCTCTGCGTTCGTGCCCAGTTGCCCGAGCATCTTGGCGGATTAGATAGCAACGTTGTTTTCATCGACTGCGCAAATAGCTCATCACTATCAAACATCGAGCATACCGCGCAGGTTCAAAAATTAGACGCCACATCAGCACTTGAACGAGTCAACAACATGCGTGTGTACACAGCGTACAGACTAACTTCTTTAATAATGGAACAACTGCAAGAAGCCGTAGAAAGCTGTGATGCTAAAGTTGTAGTTATCTCTGACATAGCCCATCCATTTTTACGTGAAAACGTGGATGATCAAGAAGCAAGAACTGTTTACAGCCAAATCATGAGTTACCTCTCAAACTTCGCAAAAAGACATCATATCATCATAATCGCAACTTATCTTTCCCATGAAAGCAGCAATAGAAACAGTCTTCTGCAAGAAATAACAAACGCCAAAGCAAATACCGTGTTGCGCTTCACAAAAACCCCTTACACCAAAGAAGTAGAGTTAGAAAAGCACCCATCCTACATGTTAGGTGTCGCCGATTTAACCTCTGAAAATCAAGCTTTAACTAACTTCATGGGTACAGTCCGAGAGAATCTAAGTTATTTTTTGATGTAAAAAGATTAAAAAATAAGAAGAAAAAAAGATTTACTCTTTCTTTGGTTTGCTGGGACGTAGAGAACGCACGGTTTTGCCTGCACGCCACATTTCGCTTTCACCCATTTCTTTTAGTTCATAGGCGAGATTCTGGCGGTAGTCTGGTGCCTTACTCTTTTCCAGCACGATGCGTGTTTCTTCGCCTGCAGCAACAAGCTCGTAGAGTGAATCAAACACTGGCTGTGTAGCTTCACGGAAACGAGGTCTCCACCGTAGAGCGCCGATTCTAGCTGTTTCACTGCAGTTGCAGTACATCCAGTCCATGCCGTTCTCGTCAACCAAACGTATGAGGCTCTGTGTTAGTTCTTCTACGGATTCGTTAAAGGCTTCACTTGGGCTGTGACCATGCGCACGAAGGGTATTGTATTGTGCTTCAAGTATGCCTGCAAGTGCGCCCATTAATGTTCCACGCTCACCTGTCAGGTCGCTATAAACTTCTTTTTCAAAAGTAGTTGGAAACAGATACCCTGCGCCGATGGCTATTCCAAGTGCTTTTGCCCGATCCATTGCTTTGCCAGTTGCGTCTTGGTGAACAGCGAAGCTGCAGTTTATGCCGCTTCCGTCAACAAAGTTTCTGCGCACAGATGTGCCTGAGCCTTTTGGTGCAACAAGGATAACGTCGATGTCTTTGGGTGGAATAACGCCTGTTTGCTCTTTGTAGACGATGCTAAAGCCATGGCTGAAGTAGAGAGCGTCGCCTTCTTTGAGGGTTGCTTTGATTTTTGGCCATACTGCTTTTTGTGCAGAGTCTGTAAGTAGATACATTTTGATGGTTCCTTTTTTGGCCGCTTCTTCCATTAGAAAGAGGTTTTCTCCTGGTTTCCATCCGTCTGCTACTGCTTTGTCCCATTCTTTTTTGAATACGCCCTCTTTTTCTTGTCCGATGATAACTTTTACTCCGTTGTCTCTCATGTTAAGTGATTGTGCTTGGCCTTGGATGCCGTAGCCAAGTGAGACAACAACCTCGTTTTTCAAGATTTTTTGTGCTTGTTCAACTGTGAATTCTTTTCTTGTAATGACGTCTTCTTTAACGCCGCCGAAATCCATCTTTACCATTTTAGTATACCTTCAAGCCAGAGACTTTGGGCGATGAGGTAATTAAGAATTATCCCTCAAAATCAAGTTAGCGCTGAGATTAACAATTAAATACTTAACTACAAATAGCAATTTGTGTCAACAGACAAATTTCCTGCTGAGCTTGTTGCGCCTTGTGGAATGAACTGTGGCTTATGTAGAGCTTATCTCGCTTACACGCATGATGTGCCACGGGTAAGAGGCAAAGTAACTTACTGTGCAGGCTGTCGTCCTAGAGCCAAACTCTGTTATGTAATACGAGCGTGCCCAAAACTTAGAAAAAATCTAATTCAATCCTGAGCGAATGTAACTCAATTCCTTGTGAAAAATTTGCACACTTAGACAAACGCTATCGTAAACGCTACGGCATGAGTATGGTAGAAAACGTCAAAATGATCAAAGCGAAAGGTATGGATGAATTTCTTAAAAGTCAAAAGGAAAAATATACTTGCCCAAACTGCCACCGAGATGTGGTTTGTGTGCATGATGGAACTTGCTATTCATGCGGTTACAAGAAGAAAGCCTAAGTACTGTATTTTTCAACGATTTCTCTGATGATATTGAGGTTCCGCGTAGTTGTTTTCATTTTCAGCTTTAACTCTATAAACGGGTTAGGTAAAGCTCCTTCCCCTCCGCCGTGGGTTTCGCTGAAGACTTCTGTACCATTGGCTGAGATGATTTGTGCGGTTGACTTGGGGATGGTTTCAGGAAACTGCAATGGGACTGTTGAAGACCCATTTGGCAACATTGTAACTAGATAGCTTGTTCCTTCTTTTCCTTGCCCTATAAACGGATCCTGCTCAATTATGTTTTTCAACTGAAGCATTGTACGTATGAAAACCGCGACACTATAACCTAAGGAGCTGTATAGTTTGTCCTCTATTTTTGCCTTGATTTCTTCAGCGTTTGCTGATTTGCTTTCAAAAATTACGTTGCCGCTCTGTTTAAAGGTAATAACATTTTGGAAACCTAAAGAAGAGAACACTTCCTGCAACCTCTCTTTCTTAACAGAACGGCCACCAACGTTGATTCCTCTTAGAAAAGCAACAAAGTAAGTCATCATTTCATCAGTTTTAGCATTATTGCTTTGGCTGAGTACAACCTGTTTTCTGCCTGCTCATAAATCACTGACTTGGGGCTCTCAATGGCTTCAGTGCTTATTTCGTATCCCCGATGAATCGGCATGTCATGCATAATGCAACCATTGCTGCCTTTGAGCAGTTCAGCGTTGATTTGGTAGGGCATCATAAGCTTAGTTCGCTTCTCCTTTTCCGCGTCGAACTTGGGGTCAGTGAAAAACTCCATATCAATCCAGGTGTCCGTGTAAACAAAGTCCGCATCTTTTACGGCTTTTTTGGGGTCTAAGGTCGATTGCCAAAGCCCGGTCTTCTTAGCCTCAGAAAGTAATTCATCATCTCTTGATGCTTCATTAAAAATAGGTGCAACCGTTGTTAATTTGACGCCTGATTTGGTGCAGCCTTCAATCAGAGAGTTGCAAACATTATTGTGAACACCGATATAAACCAGTTTAGCACCCTTCAGCGTGCCTTTATTTTCTTTTATTGTGATTAAGTCGGCTAAGGCTTGGCTTGGATGATACTTCTCATCGCATCCATTTATTATTGGAACACGAGACGCATTAGCCATCTTCATTAGATCTGTGTTGCAGAGCAGTCTTGCCATTATGCAGTCAACATTACGGGAAAGATACCTGATTTCGTCTGATATATCGGCGAGTGCAAAATTAGTGGTTCGCCAATCAATAAATAAACCGTGACCGCCAAGCTGCGTAGCCGCTACCTCAAACGAAACTCTCGTCCGAGTGGAAGTTTTCTGGAAAATCAGCGCAACTGACTTACCCTCAAATGCTTGCTTGAATTTTTTTGGGTTGTGTTTAACTTCGATGCCTAAATCAACAAGTCCAACAAGCTCTTTGGAGGATAATTCTTTGAAATTAATCAGGTGCATCTTTGATTTGCCTTCCAGATACGCTGACCAAGCCAGCAATAATAAGCTTTATGGAAACCCTTTTCACCCAAACCAAGCACAATAAGCAGTGAACCGCATGATTCTCCTAGTAGCCTCAAAAAAAGATATAGCAAGCCTAAACATCAAAAAACAAATCCTCAAACAATATCAGTTCAAAAAAACTTCTCAAACATTCCAGAAGAACTCCATATACTCCGCCAACTTAAACGGCAAAGACATCTCGCTAGCAACTTTGAATCAGGAATCTGTTAATACACAAAATCTGCCAGAAAGTTTTCCTGATGCACAATTAATCGTTTTTATTTCAAGGCATAGTAGTGCGAGCGGCAAACCGACATTGTCTGTTCATACGCCTGGAAACTTTGGTGAAGCGGGTCTGGGTGGCCTGCCAAAAAGTCTCTCAGTTTCACCTGCAATGGCAATGAGCAACGCGTTGAAAGCGCTTTTACATTATAAAGAGGAATTTGGGTTGGATTATGAAGTGTCATATGAATGTACCCATCATGGCCCCAGCCTTGACGTGCCGACGATGTTTGTTGAATTAGGTAGCTCAGAGAATCAATGGAGGGATTCAAAGGCTGCAGAAGCCGTTGCTCACTCGGCAATGCATGCAATCACCAACTTCTCGAAACCTGCTTACTCCGCGGTTCTTGGCATCGGCGGGACACATTATAGCCAGAAGTTTACAACTATGGCTTTGGTCGGCGAAGCCGCCTTCGGACACATGATACCTAAATACGCTGTCCCCCAGATTGATTCCGAAATGCTATCACAGTGCAGACAGAGAACTTTTGAGAAGGTTTCCTTGGCAGTTCTTGATTGGAAAGGAATCACAAGCGAAGACAAGCCAAAACTTTTGTCCTCTCTGCAGGATGTTGGGTTGCCTTTCAAGAAAGTTTAATCAAAGAAGCGTTAAAAGTGTTGAATAGATAGTTTTTAAACTCTAAGTTACAGCAACGTTTATTATTCAATAATGAAATCTTGAGTGTGCGATGAGTATGGAAATAAAATCTTGGCTAATTCAAGCAGGACGAACCTTAAAGTTAGCTGTAAAGCCAGGAAGAGAAGAACTCTGGCTATCGATAAAAATCAGCCTCTTAGGAATAGGAGTAGTTGGTTTGATCGGTTTCGTTATTAAACTCTTATCATACGCAATTGGCGGCGCAGCAGCACCAGCAGGTTAGAAGGTAATAAGTATGGACAAGAAAGAAGAGCAAATGCAAATAAAAATTTTTGTTGTCAAAACTACAACGGGGCAAGAACGCAACGTTGCACGATTGATTGCTTCAAAAGTTGAAATGAATCATATTCCCATAAAGGCTCTTCTTGTACCAGACACATTAAAAGGATACGTGTTTGTTGAAGCTGATGGACCACATTTGGTGGAAGAAGCCATCTTAGGCTTAAGACATGTTCGATCCAGAATTCCTGGTCTTGTAAGCTTCGCAGAAATAGAAAGATACATTGTAAGAAAACCAGTCATGGAAGATCTCAACGAAGATGACGTCGTCGAAATCACTGGTGGACCGTTCAAAGGTATGCGAGCGAAAATCACAAGACTCGACAAGGCAAAAGGCGAAGTTACCCTCGAATTGCTTGAGGCAACATTCACTCTGCCAATCACTGTACATTCAGACTATGTAAAATTAGTAGAAAAAGCAAAGTAATAAACTGGTGAAATAAAATGGGAGAGAAAAAAGTAGTAGAATTGCTCGTAAGCGGCGGACAAGCCAATGCAGGTCCACCATTAGGTCCAGCTCTAGGTCCATTAGGCCTAAACGTAATGGCAGTCGTCACTAAAATTAACGAGCTTACCAAAGACTATGCCGGAATGAAAGTTCCAGTAAAAATCACCGCTGATCAAGAGGATAAAAGCTTCGAGGTTTCCGTTGGAACTCCAACCGCTTCAGCACTTATTGTTGCTGAATTAAAAATCGAGAAAGGTTCAGGAACGCCCAACACTGTCAAAGTGGGCAACTTATCCATGGAGCAGATGGTGAAGATAGCGAAAATTAAAGGTCCTCAACTTTTAGCCCCAACCCTTAAGAAAGCAACTAAAGAGTTGCTTGGCACTTGCGTGAGCTTAGGCGTAACTGTTGAAGGCAAAGACCCCCGAGAAGTCCAGAAAGACGTTGACGCTGGCAACTACGAACAGCTATTTGGTACTGAATAATGATAAGCGAATATTTTTATAATGGGTTTCCAATCCCTCATTGGCACGAGGCTTAAAAATGCCCCTAGACAACAAGACGATATTAGAAGCAATTAAACAGGCTAAAGCGAAATCTGGCGACAAAAAATTCAACCAGACAGTAGATTTGATATTAGACATTATGGAAATCGATATGAAGGCCCCAGAAGGCAAAATCCAAGAGATTGTCGAGCTTCCCCATGTCACGGGTAAACCAAACAAGGTCTGTGTCATTGCTTCTGGCGAATTTGCAATGAAAGCCAAGAACAGTCAAGCTGATTATGTTATTGAACGTGCCGATTTAGAAGCGCTAAACGGCAAAAAGAAAGAGCTGCGCAAGGTTGCCAGCGCATATGACGTTTTCATATCTGAAGCGCCATTAATGCCGCTGGTTGGTAGAAGTCTTGGTCCAGTTTTGGGTCCAAGAGGAAAAATGCCTATTCCAGTTCCACCAAACGCAGACATAGCCGCATTGATAAACAAGCACCGCAAAACAGTCGTCGTGAGAATGCGCAGTCAACCAATTATTCAAGTTTCAATTGGCTCTCAACAGATGAAAGATGAAGAGCTTGTGGATAACACAATGGCTGTTCTTCGTGTTTTAGATGGAAAACTTAAACGTGGGCTCAAAAACGTAAAGTACGCTTTCTTAAAGACCTCTATGGGTGAGCCAGTGAAAATTAAACCTTAACAGAGAAGAGAAATCATGCCGTCCCAACAAGTATTAGAAGAAAAATCAACTGAAGTAGAAGCAATAAAGGACATACTAAAAGAGCACAAATCAATAGGCATTGCTAGTCTAAAGAAGGTTCGTGCCTCACAACTTCAAGAACTAAAGAAAAGTATGGCTGGCAAAGTTTACTTACGCGTACTAAAAAACACTTTGATGAAGATAGCTATTGAAGAAATGAATCAAGCTGACTTAAAGAAGCTTGAGGTTTACTTGGATGGGTCAAACGTTTACATGTTCTCAGATCTAAACCCGTTCAAACTGGCGTTGATGCTAGAAAGGGGCAAAGTTAAGACAACCGCTAAGTCAGGCGACGTAGCAGCCATGGATGTAATTGTTCCAGCAGGCAACACAGCTCAACCTCCAGGTCCAATCATCAGCCAGTTAAACGGCGTTGGCTTACCTACAAGAATTGAATCAGGCAGCGTTTGGGTCAGCAAAGATACACTAGTCGCTCGCAGAGGCGATGTAATCAACGAGCAACTCGCAGGTGTCCTTTCAAAACTAGGTATTAAAGCAGTTGAATTGGGCATTTCAATGCGGGCAGTTTTTGATAATGGCTTAATTATCACTGGCGACCAACTCATAATCGACATTAACGCAACAAAGAGAAGCGTGGAGCAAAGCAACCAAGAAGCCTTCGCACTTGCACTCAGCATCTCTTACCCAAGCAAAGACACTATCAAGCCAATACTGCAAAACGCACACCAAAAAGCTTTAGCATTAGCCGTCAGCGCAGCAATTCCAACCAAAGAAACCATCGGCGACCTAATTCGAAAAGCAAACATGCAAATGACAAGCTTAAGCGGCGCAGTCGACAAAGCTAAACCCAAAGCAGCCTAAACCTTCCAAATCAACATCTTTCCTTTTTTATTTTCGAATATTCTTCTTGAGTGCACTTTCTATTTTTCGTGTCTGTTTTGATAAGGCTTAATAGTTTCTTACGTCGTGTACATTTAAATTATAATGTGACCCGTCATGGTTGATGTTTGGCTTCCCTACGGAAAAACCGATGTGTGCGTACGTGTTCCAGCTCGAAACCTTCTTGGAACAATTGAGCCCGCTGACCGCCAAGGCGTAGTCGATGCTAAAGCTGAGGTTGAACGTGCCCTAAAAGATCCAATCCCCGTCGGTTCAAAACGATTAAGCGAAATAGCCTCGCCAGAAAGCAAAGTCGCAATAGTCGTTGATGACAGCACAAGGAAAGCGCCAACTGAAATGATGATTTTACCAGTGCTTGCCGAGCTAAATCTGGCAGGCGTAAAAGACGAAAATATCACAGTTATTTTTGGTTGCGGAACCCATAGAGCAGTTAAGCCTGAAGAAGCAACCGCGATGCTTGGGGCAGAAGTTATTAAAAGGATAAAAGCAGTCAGCCATGATTGCAAAGCCACAGATTTAATTAATTTGGGTACAACTAAAACGCATGGAAACAAAGTTTTAATTAATCGTAACTTTGCAGAAGCCGATGTGCGAGTGATTTTGGGCGATGTTGGTTTTCACTATTATGCCGGTTATGGTGGTGGAAGAAAAAGTGTTTTGCCAGCTGTCTGCGGCGAAGAAACCATCAAACACAACCACGCCATGCTATTGCATGCTAACGCCCGAACAGGCAATTTAGAAGACAACCCCGTCCACCAGGATATGACTGAAGCTGCACAATTAGCCAAAGTTGATTTTGTACTTAACGTAGTGGAAAATAAGAAGGGCGAAATCGTTAAGGCTTTTGCCGGCGATTTAGAACAAGTGTTTCGTGAAGCTGTAATGCTTGTTAATGAAATGTTCCGCGTAACAATTGATCGTCGCGCAGATATCTTGGTTGTAAGTGCAGGTGGTTACCCTGCCGATATGAATCTCTACCAAGCTTACAAAGCCTTAGACAACGCGTTGGACGCGATTAAACGTGGAGGCGTAATTATCCTTGTAGCTGAATGCCCAGAGGGACATGGAAACCAAGTTTTCTACGATTGGATGATGCGGCTTGGCGACTTGAAAAATGTTGAACGGGAGATTAAACGAAACTTCGTTATGGGAGGGCACAAAGCCTATTACCTGTTAAAAGCTCAGCAAAACCATCAGATCATCTTGGTCTCTTCAATACCTGATTACTACGCAACCAGCATATTCAAATTAAAAACAGCGCGAGCTGTAAACGATGCTTTAACTGAAGCACTAAAAATCGCAGGCTCTGCTTCAAGAGTTTGGGCGATGCCGCAAGGCAGCTTCACATTGCCAGCGTTCAAGGCGCCTGAAGAAACAAAAACTTAACATCTGTACACGCCATATCCAGAGCAACTAATTGATCTATAAAGCGCAAACTTTAAGTTACAACAGTGAAATGTGGATAAAGAAGGCGAAAGAATGCAACAAACCTTCAAGCTACGCAAATTCAGCCCAGATGATTTACAACATGTTATGCAGGTCAACCGTGTCTGCTTACCAGAGAATTATACTGACTTTTTCTTTATGGACTTACATCAGAGGTTTCCAGAAACCTTCAACGTCGCGGAAGAGAACGGAGAAATGGCAGGTTACATTATGTGCCGCATCGAAGTCGGCTTGTCAAATTATGGTTTCGGCGGCTTAATTAGAAAAGGACATGTAGTATCTATCGCAGTTACGCCACAGCACAGGCGCAAAGGCGTTGCCCAAACACTCATCAACCGCGCCTTGGAAGGAATGCAATATTACAAAGCTAAACAATGCTTCCTTGAAGTTAGAGTAACAAATGAAGCCGGAGTATCGCTCTATAAGAAGCTTGGATTTGAAGTTACACGGACCATAAACGGCTACTACACTGACGGCGAAGACGCATACGTTATGACCAAAAGAATATAATTTTTAATTTTTTTGTTACTTCATTTTGAAGCCACATATCCTTAAAATTAATCCTTCATTACATTGTTTATTATTCGCTTTAAAGTTAACGGTACAGCCAAGTTTACCGTAACAACCAAAGCCAACAATCCATATCGCATCCCAGCTGCCAATGTAGCGGTGTCAACGAACACTTGGAAGTTTTGGGCTCCAGCAAACAGGTTCATCGCGCCCATTCCAAGAGTTACAAACGTCAAAGTTATCGCTGCATAAAACGAAACATTTTCTTTCTTTTTAAATAACAGAAAATATGTGAAAGCCATAGTTGGACCATAAAAAGCTAATGCGCCCAGTATGCCCCAAGGCCAGCCAAGCGGATTCAGCTCTGCGGCTAAGCCTGTAACGTTTATGGCATAAAAAGTTGTGATGATATCAAACATCCAAAACCCAAGAGCTACTCCTTGAAAAGCAAATAACAGATTACGCCATTTTTGCGAATTATCAGTCGGCTTGTCGTTGATGTTTCTTTGCACGAGAAAAATTGAACTTGATACTGGAATAAATAGGATAAGTAGGTAAAGTAAGCCAAGCCATGCGTCGCCTCCTATGACGAGTGAGGCTATGTTGAATATCCAGAATTATCCCTGTTGCAACTAGAAAGCCTTGACCTAAACTTTTCAGTGACCCCAAACTGGTCTGCTCCCCCATCAATTATGTCAAATTGTTACCTACATAACCTTTATTCCCAAACCACAGTTTCAACTTCACTGTTGTACAATGGAACAAATCACGTATACGAATTAATAATAGAGCTACAAAACTTTGGTTTATTTGTTAGATTATTAGTTCCAGAGGATAAATTGACAGATAATAGAACTTTCAAATATTTTTTCTAGATTAAAATTAATCAGATTGTTAAATACCGCTAAAAACGCATTTCTATCTAGAAGATGAACTTTTTGTTTTCAGAATTATTGACAGCTTTGCAGATAGCCATCCCAACAGACCCCACCCAACTTTTGATTTTAGTCGCCGTTTTGCTTATTATCGGTCTAATATTGATCGTAATTCTTGGTTTCCTGTTTACTTTCCCCGTAGCAGCACTAGCCGCAATACTGGTTTGGTTCTTAACTGGAAGTTTCTTCTGGGCCGCAGTGACATTCCGGATAGTAGAGTTAATTTCAGCGGCTGTCGGCAGAATTTGGCGAGCCACTTATCGACACCACGAACATGTTGATATTCATGAACATGAGCATGGACACGAACACGAAGAGCACCACACCTAAACGGACAAACAAAAAATACCCAACTCTTTTTTGTTCTTAATTTTAAAAGTTTAACGGTTCCATTCAATACAATCGGTAGGTGGCAAACTGATTATTAATCCTCTTCTTCGATTAAACAATAAGCATTGAATACGCATGAGCTAAAATGATTAAGTTAATGTTAGAGAAGATGCTAATCAGTCAAAATATATTTCTTTGATTCCAAAAGGAATAGAGACGTGTAAAACATTGGTTAAATGGATTAAAGATGTTATTGGGAACCCATAATAAACGGGCGAGTATTCTCTCAATATTGGAGTAACGCAACTTCTTTAAAACTCTGACTACATAATTAGGTTTGAGGAATCAAGTTTATGTCAATCAAGAAAATCCCCGAAAAAAACACCGTTTTCTTCGAGTGGCTAAACCAATACGCCGGCGTACTGTTGAAAACTCCTAGTAAAACGCTTGTAGTAGACCCCGTGGATGTCACATCCAAAAGTCTCCGGGGCATCGATGCACTCTTGATATCACATGAACACTACGATCATCTGGACCCACGGTTAATAATTGAAGTCCAGAAAGCAACAAACTGCACAGTAATTGCGGATGGTGCCTCAACTAAAAAACTTCAACATGCCATATCTGCTGAGAAGCTTCAAGAAATCAAGCCGGGCGCTGAAATAAAAATCGGTGAAGTCTCAGTTAAAGCAGAAAAATGCAAACATCCCGCACAATCACCGGTGACATACATAATTACAAGCGAAGACGAAGTCAAAGTTTACCATACCGCCGACAGCTTGCCTTTCCCAGAATTGGCAGTTATGGGTAAAAAGGAGAAATTTGACGTAGTTTTCTGTGCCGTTGGCATTGCTTCTGGCGCTACACCGCAATCAGGGTTTGAGATAGCGTGGTTAACTAAGCCTCAAGTTGCTGTACCCTATCATGCGGGATCAACTGCCAACCAAACAGAGTTCGCGCAAATATTAAAGAAGGAATTGCCAAGAACTGCGTGCTTGATTCCTGTACAAAATAAAATCTACCAAGTATCAAAAAGGAAGTGAGGAATTGAAAACAGAAAAAAAAATACAAGAAAAGAAAGACGAAATGGCAAACATTCTGTTCAAGTTAGATGCAATAAAATTTGGTTTTTTCAAATTATCAAGCGGAAAAACAAGTCCATACTACGTTGACTTAAGAGTAATCCCCAGTTTCCCTGATGCCTTCCAAGAAATCTGCGACTTCTACGTTAAATATTTAAACAGTGAAATTGGAGTAAAAAACTTCGATAGAATAGCCGCCGTGCCCGTGACTGGAATTATTTTTGCATCGCAAATTGCTTACAATCTCAAAAAGCCCTTCCTTTACATGCGCACGGGCATCAAACTGCAGGGAAGAGAAAGAAGAGTTGAAGGTGTCCTAGCATCAGGAGACAGAGTTCTGTTAATTGACGATTTAATCACCACTGGCTTAACGCTCAAAGAAGCTGCGGAAGCTGTCAGAGCAGAAGGAGGCATTGTAACTGACGCAATGGTATTTCTTGATCGAGAAGAAGGCGGAAGACAAATTCTGGAGAAAAACGCAATAAAACTGCATGCATTACTAAGAATAACTGAAATCGCTAACTCGCTCTATGACTCAGGCGCTATAGATGACGAAAACCTGAAGACAATCATTAAGCAAGTAAAGAAACAGTAAAATTTACTCGTAAAATATTAAATTCAATTCTTCAAGTAGCGTATGCAATTTTTCGACGGCTACATATACATCTGGTTCTTTTTTGGCGCCTGTACAGACAAGTTTTCCGCTTGCGAAAAGCAAAATTACAACTTTTGGATCTTCCATCCTGTAGATTAAACCTGGAAACTGTTCAGGTTCATACATTGAGTGACCTAGCGTGTAAGCCGCTTTTTCTAGGTCAATCATGCCGCCTAAGCTTCCTGAAGAAACAATGTTCTGGATTTTAAGATCTGGTTTGCTGATGATTATTATGCCGCCTTTTTTTAATTCTTTAACAACTTTTGTGACGGCTCGGCGCGCTTCCTTTTCAGATTTAGCGCCAGTGCAGACCATTTTTCCAGAATTGAAAATTAAAGTGGCTGTTTTTGGTCTCTTTAACCTGAAAACAAGGCCAGGAAACTGTTCGGGGCGGTATTCAACGCTTGGGTAACCTTTGACCACGGCGTTTAAGTCAACTTTTTGGTTAAGCGTTGCGGAAGCGACCACGTTTTCGATGCTTATTATTGCTTTAACTTTTGGCAATCAGTTCTCCCTCAAGCTTTTAACCGCTCTTAAATATTCATTTATCCAAGGCAGACTTTATAAAGACATCTGTGGCTGCGGTTGTAATGTTTTTTGTTGTTCAGGTTTCTTTTTCTCTCTCAATATGGGAATGACAAATTCCAGAACCACCAGCAACAATATAAGTCCAATAATCACTGGCAACCCCCATTGGCTTTGCTGCATGGCGAGGGCTATCCATCCAAACCATGGAACACGCATAACCACCTTACCCATTACCAAGTTTTGAGGAACTCCTGGCGGGTTATTGTAGTCCCAGGGGTCAAGGCCTGACGTTGGGGTTTGTGGCCATGAGTTTCCGTTCCCATCGCCTTTAGTGATGAAATATTTTGTGCCGTTAACTACTTCTGTTTTGTATATGCGGTGAACTATAGGCACAGAGCTAGGATATAGTGGGTTGTGAAAAACGATAATGTCACTGTTTGGATAATTAGTGTTTAGAGTTTTAGGGTCTACACCTTGAATGATTATGATATCGCCTATGTTGAAAGTTCTATCAAACGGGCGTGTTAAGCTTGTCCATAAGTTAGCGTTTTCGTAAGGAATGTACATGCTTCCGCTCTCAACTGTTCTCAGCGGAGTAGATGTGTTGAGCGCAAGTTGTAAACCGAAGAAAAAGCCCAAAACTATTGCAACTATCAATACGATTGCAATAGCCGTTTTGAAATACTCATTTTTCCATATTTTTTTTAAAGCAATCAAGCTTTTTCCTCAGCTAAGATAGTATTCCACTTCATAAGAGCTTCCTATGTTTTAAAACTTGCCATATGTCATGAAAATAAGAAAATAGAAAAAGAAACGTTATTGCGCTGTAGGTTTTAGATTTTGGTTATCAAATTATAGTAATAAAGACATTTCTGGATTTGAATACGTTCTTTGTTGAGGTTTTTTTCGTTTTAACACGGGAATAACAAATTCGACGATTACAAGCAATAATATAAGCGCAATAATCGCTGGCAGACCCCACGAATTACCTCTCAGGAAAAATGTGATCCATCCGAACCACGGAATACGCATAACAACTTTTCCGACTACGTAGTTTTGAGGAATCCCTGTATTACTGTATTGAGCATTATTCCAAATAGTGCGACCGTCATATTGGGAAGGTGAAGGTATTGCTGGCCAAACCTGCCCGTTGCCGTCTCCCTTCGTTTGGAAATACCATACGCCATTGATTTCTTGTTTTGCAACTATTCGGTGAACAATTGGCGTGCCTGAAGGGTCTGATGGATTGCGATAAACAATTATGTCACTATTTGGGTAATTAGCATTCAAATCTGCTGCATTCACATTTTGGATAACTATGATGTCGCCGACGCTTAAGGTGCGGTCAAATGGGTGAGTTAGACTTAACCAAAAATTGTCGCTGGCATCATAAGGAATGCTCATGCTTCCGCTTTCCACCATTAACAAAGGAGTAGAAGTCTTTAGTCCCAGCTGCAAGCCGAAAAATAACCCAAGAACAACGGCGATAATTAGAGCGATAGCGACTCCTGATTTTAAATAATTGTTCTTCCACTTCTTTTTTAGAGAAATCAAGCCTTTTCCTCTGCAATGAAAACGTTTTTATTCATAAAGAGCTTTTGCCCTAAAACTTGCTTTTAAACTAAAGAAAAAAATAAGAAAGGACGGGATGACTAACCAGTTTAAATTCTGGTTGCGTTTTTTAAATTTTCTGTTTACTTAAGACTTCGCGGAATACGTTGCCGCATTTTGGGCAGTCGTAAAGTCCGATTTCTAGTTGCATTCTTTTTCCAGCTTTGTCTGGTCTACCAGCCATTTTCCAAGTCTTTTTAGGTTTTGAAACTTCAGTTGAGCACTTTGGACATTTTGCCATTTTCTATTTCCTCCGTATTACTGCTTTCATGCTTTCGCCTGATAGAATAAAAAACTTTCCATAGTCTTCAAATAGATATTACCTAATCTAACATTAAGGTTAGACATATTCTTGTCTAAGCCATGGAACGCCATTAAAAGAAAACGATGAAAGACTTTAACAAAACCTTGAATATTCACCATAAACAACAAAAAATAAGCGAGCCGTTGACATGGAAACTTTAAATTTATCTAAAGAAACCCTTCATTCAGTCGATTCATCCCAAAACATTTTTTATAGCAGACTCCCAGCTTAACTTATCATTCGAGGTTCACTTTATAACGCAGGCAACTTCTGAGAATGCTTTTGAAATGCTTGTGAAGCCAGTTCGAAGGCTCGTTGAACAGAAGGGATTCTCTAAACCAACTGAACCTCAAGAAAAAACAATTCCCAAAATTCTCGAAGGCAAAAATGTGCTGTTAATTTCACCCACAGCCACAGGCAAAACTGAAGCTGCCTTCCTGCCCGTGTTAAGTATGCTTCTTAAAGAAGCCAAAACACCAGGAATCAAAGTCCTCTATATCACCCCTCTACGCGCTTTGAATAGAGATTTGCTTGAGAGGCTTCAATGGTGGTGCAATAGCCTAGACATAAAACTTGCAGTTAGGCATGGCGACACTGAAACTAAAGAGCGTACCCGTCAATCACGTAGCCCCCCAGACATCTTGATAACTACTCCTGAAACCTTGCAAGCTATACTCTCTGGTTGGGTTCTACGTCAGCACTTGCAGGCATTAAAGTGGATCGTAATTGATGAGGTTCATGAGTTAGCTGACAGCAAACGCGGAAGCCAGC
>Ga0182021_10001539_pt1 | contig 26655 bp, 25 predicted proteins | sample 612E3MmetaG_FD_120493 | JGI IMG/M metagenome (GOLD analysis project Ga0182021, IMG submission 120493) | Permafrost microbial communities from Stordalen Mire, Sweden - 612E3M metaG (Illumina Assembly) | ecosystem: Environmental > Terrestrial > Soil > Wetlands > Permafrost | place: Sweden...
CGATGGAAGTTCAAGTAGGGGTTGAAGTGCGCCGTGTAGAACTTCTGGAGCCGCTCGGCATGCTCGCCGCCAATGTAACCGTACCCGATATGCTTGCGTACCACCGCACCGTTCTTGCCTTCCACCAGCGCATTGTCCTGGCTGCGATTGGCCCGGCTCTTGGTGAACTCCGCCAGCATTTTCTCCAACAGCCCGGCCACCGTGTAGTTGATGTACTCCGAGCCGTTGTCGGCGTGCAGGCCCAGGATCACAAAGGGAAACTGATGCAGGATCGCTTCCAGCACCGGGAGCAGAAACGCTTCGCTGATCTTGCTCGCACATCCCACTACCTGCCACTGTGTGACCGTATCCACCGCATTGATGTGATACACCCCCTTGTTGCCGTCCCAGTCGCCCTGGTGCACCGTATCGATGCGCAGAAAGCCCGGCCGCCCCTGCGGGTCCGGCTTGCGGCGTTCCCCGATGGCTACCGGCGTGGGCCGCGTGGGCAGGTACACGGCGGCATGCTTGCGGTACAGCAGACCGTTGCGCAGATTGTACAGATGAGACACCGAGATCTGCGCCAACCGCGCGTATTCCGGCTTGCCGAACCGCGCGTACTCCCGCCGTAGAATGCAGCAGGTCGCCGGCCCGCTCAATCGCTCGTGGGCGCGGTCCACCGTTGCCAGCAGGCGCACATCGCCGTCGGTGTACTTGCTGACGAACTCGTGGCGCCGGTACCCTCGCAACTCGACGGCTCCGGTCGCGATGTACATCTGGATCAGACGCGCGGTCTGCGGCAGGCTCAATCCGGTCATTTTGCCCAGGTAGGCGCGGATCGCGCCGCGCTGCTTCCTGCCTTGGCGAGCATACTCTTGCGCTGCCAGCAATTGCTGCGCAAACGCGTACCTTTCGGCGCGGCCGTGTCCGGCAAACTCGATGGTGTCGCCCAGTTTCAAAAACTGGCTGATCTGATCGGGATTCAATGTCTCGGCGGTCTGCATGTGTACGTGCATTCGGTCGCAGCTCGCCCGTCAGTCCACCTCCATTTTCAGTATCATCTTGCATTGGAATCAAGTCGCGTTTCAGTATCATCTTGCGTTGGACAATTCTCGCGCACGGTGTTCCAGGCGGATCCGCTATCATTGAAATCGCATGGAACCTCGGGATTTGATCGTTGTGGGCGCGGGCGGCGCAGCCTCGGAGACGCTTTGGGTTGCCATCCGTTCCCTCGGGCCGGACGTAACCGCCGTCGGAGTTCCAGCCCGTACGCTGCCCCGGTAACGACGCCGGCCTTTTCGGAATGACCCGCGACGAGCTGTTCGCCCTGTTGCGCCAGTGCAACATCGTGGCCCGGAAGTACTTCTACCCGCTGATTTCCGCCGCCTCGTGCTACTCCGCTCTGCCTGCCGATCTACGGGACATTCGCATCCGAGACTGTCCGGGCGGTGTGCGGAGTCATCGCCGAAGCTCAGCAACTGGCTTCGCGGTGAGGTGGGTTACTGGGCGTAGCCGATTATCGTGCAGCATCGCGTGGAGCGACCTTCAGGTTGCCACGCCGGCGTCCTTGCCGGCGTTCTTCGACAAATGCCGGTACGGATGATGAAAATAGCGTGGACCGGAAGAATGTGCCCGACCCCGATCTGGGTGTTACTGAAGAACGAGAGCATGGCGAAAAACACAGCCGCGGCCACCAGCAGCAGCCCTTCTCCAGTCGGGAAATCCGCGAACTTACGGTGGCGGATTACCCAGAGCAGGCCCAACACAAGCAGCACTTGCATTCCGAGTGGCTCTTTGAGGACATACCAACGGGCAAGAAGCGGCCCCGCAGGATACCCCCTGGAGGGCTGAACGCAGGGCATGCTAGACCGCGTGTCCCTGCCTGGAGCGCGTGGCGAGATAGTCGTGGAACCTCGCGGGTGACATGCTGACCGGCAGGGGAGTCGCCTGGACCCGTTTGATTTCCACCTCCGCCGTCCGCACCAGACCCGCGGCCAAGCCACTGAAAACCGGCAGCATGATGGTGTACGCAATGTGCTCGAACAGCACGGTCACGGCATAGACGACGAGGCAGTAGTGGAGGCCCAGCGCGGCATTCCCCATGTCTTCCAGCCGCGGGTCCCCGCGGGTTCTCCGGTATATCGCGTAGGTGCCTTTCAGCGACAGCGCCACCGTGGCCACGAAAAACAGAAACGCCGGGATGCCCAGTTCGCTGGAAACCTGCGTGTAACTGTTGTGCGTGCCCAACCAGGTGCCCTTGCGAAGACCGATGGCTTTCGAATAGGAGTCGTCGGCCACCACAAACATGCCGGGACCGACGCCGAACAGCGGATGCCGAATCGTAAAGATCAGACTGTGCCGCAGTAGCTGTTTCCGGCTCGCCGTGGACGAACTCGCGCTGTCACGCATGGTGGGGTCCATTTCGCTATCGTCCGCTTCTTCCGCGGCCACTGTCTTATACCGGGCAACCAGCCTTACCGGCATGGTCGCCGTCACAATGCCCAGAAAAACTATGCACGCCATGATGATCTTCAACTTGCCTACAACTTGTGCGCGCAGAAATACCACCAGAAGCATCACCGTGAAACCGATCATGGCGCCCCGCGAGCCGGTCCGGAACGTGGTGAACAAGATCAGCACCATGATCCCGCCGGCGACCGCTTTGCCCGGAAGCGACTTGGACATCACCATCTTGGCGCCCCACAGAGGCAGCCCCAGAAGCAGCGCCTGCGCCATCTCGTTGGGGTTGCCGAACTTGCCTTGCGTCAGGAAAAGCCGGCCATTGTCCGAGATTCCAAAGACATTGGAAATAAGCGTGAAAACCAACAGCGCGTAGGTGAGCGTCTTGAACAACTTGAACCACTGTGCGTAGTCCTGGACCAATCCCGCTACCGCCAGAAAGGCGACGAAGGAGAATGTCAGCCACTGGTTCAGAAAAATGTCCTTGCTGCCGCTCCTCCACACGCTGAACGGCACCGACAGGCCGAAGAAGACGGTAAGTCCCAGCATAGCCTTCCCGATACTGGAGTTCAGCGCGACTTGGAACCCCCGGCTGAGCAGCACCATGGCGAATACGACCCGGTAGGCAATACCCGTAATGTGGAAGTTTCCGAACTTCACGTCGAAGATGCGGCTGAACGCCAGGAAAATGAAAACCAGCAGAACGTTGAACCCCAGCCGCTGGAACGGCGAGGTCCCCTCCACCGCCACGGTGATGAGTGGGAAGGGCTGACTCGGGTATGTGGCTGAACTCATTCCGGAAACTGCCTGCAGAAGCTCCCGCCTCTGACTGTCTTCGATTCTACCATTGGCGCTTCGGGCTTCCCTGGCCCATTGGTACCAAGGGTGCCCCTTTCGTTTCCCGGGTATAATGAGGATTGTTGGCGTCTAACCCCGTCTCCGAAGCGGAAGCCGCGGTCCTGCGGATTGCGCAGCGCGAAACCTCGCCGCAATATGCCGGCGAGTTCGAACCCATCACGCGAGGTTTCCTCTTTGCGGCGATCTCGCTAGGTGCGCTGGGCGCGGTGGCCGCGGCTTACATGCTTTGGCGAGCGCTGCGGCGGATTGTCTCCCCAGCCGGCGCCAACGGCTGATACCATGTCCACGCTCCCGGAGTTCGATCTCCTGATCGTCGGTTCCGGCCCCAGCGGGGCCCACGCCGCCATGGAAGCCGTGGCCAGCGGACGCAAAACCGCCCTGGTGGAAATCGGCTATTCCGGCGGCCAGCCGCCAGCATTCGACCCGTCCAGGACGTTTTCCGAAATCCGCCGCACAGACCCCAACCAGCAGGCCTATTTCCTGGGCGATAATCCGGTCGCGGTGCTGCGCAATCAGGGGCGCGCGGGTCCCCACCTGACGCCAGGCCGGCAGTACATGATCCGCGACATGGACCTGCTCTTTCCGCTGGAGTCGGATAGTTTCCTGCCGCTCCAGAGCTCCAGTTTGGGTGGGCTCGGCGTGAGTTGGGGCGCCAATTGCTTCGCCCTGGAGGATTATGAACTGGAGCGCATCGGCATCGCCGCCGCGGCCATGCCGGGGTATTACGCCGGCGCCGCCAGAGAGGCCGGCATCAGCGGGCGCACGGACGACGCGCTCACCCCGCTGATCGCCAACCTGGACCACGGCGCGATCCAGCCGCCCCTGCCGCTGGATTCCAACGCCGAGACCATCCTCCGCCGCTACCAGGCCAAGGCGGCACGCTACCAGGCATCCGGCCTCTACCTGGGCCAGAGCCTCCTGGCCATGCTTTCGCAAAATCTGGACGGCCGGCAGGCCAACCCCCAGACCGACATGGATTTCTGGGCGGATACCGGCAGCAGCGTGTACCGGCCGCGCTACACCATCGAAAAGCTCCAGGCCTGTTCCAATTTCACGCACCTTACCGGCCGCCTGGCGCTGCGCTTTCGCCCCGGGCCGGATGGCGTCTCGCTGGAATGCCGCAACCTCGAAACCGGCGCCCCCGAAGCCATCTCCGCGCGCAAACTCCTGCTGGCCGCGGGAGCCATCAATAGCGGCCGCCTGGCGCTGGCGTCTTCTGACAACTACCAGTCCCGGCTTCCCATCCTGTGCAACCCCAATCACTGGGTGGCGGCGGTCAACCTTGCGATGCTCGGCAAGCCGGCGCGCGACCGGCGGCATAGCCTGTCCCAGTTGACCGTGTTGATGCGCGCCGAGTGCGACGGGCCGGATTACGTGCTGGCGCAGATTTACTCCTACCGTTCCCTGCTCCTGTTCCGGCTGCTGAAAGACATTCCGCTACCGCCCAGCCTGGGGATCCTGTTCCTGCGCCTGATGGCCACCGCATTCACCTGCGTCAACATTCACTTTCCCGACCGTCCCAGCAGCGATCGCTGGATCCAACTGGAGGCCCGGGATTCGGGCGACGTGCTGCGCGCCAGCACCAGCTACTCCGCCCCCGAGAAAGCCTGGATTCAGCGGCACGAGGGCCGCATGCTGCGTTTCCTGGCGGGTTTGCGCTGCATTCCGATGGGCGTCACCAAGCCTCTCCACGGCGCCAGCATCCACTACGCGGGGACGCTGCCGTATTCGGTGGAAGACCGGCGGTACACCACCGCGCCGAACGGCCAACTGCGCCACGCGCCGAACGTCTACGTCGCCGACGGCGCCAGTTGGCGGTTCATGCCGGCCAAAGGCCTGACGCTCACGCTGATGGCCAATGCGCGCCGCGTGGCCGCGCAGGCGCTGCGCGATCTGGCGGCGGAAGAGGCGTCGTCGTCATGACGGACGGCGCGCAGACTGTGCTGATCACCGGCGCTGCCGGTTTTTTGGGCCGCGCCAGTTGCGCGGCGTTCACTCGGGCGGGCTTCCGGGTTCGCGCCCTGGTGCGGAATCCCGCGGCGGCGACGGATTTGGAAGCCATCGCCCAGGGCGGGATCTTTCGCTGCGAACTGCCGGACGAAATTGACGAGCGCGCCCTGGAAGGCGAGGTCCGGGCACTCGTCCACTGCGCCTATGAAACCCGCTCGGCGTCTGCCGAGCAGGCCCGGCGCACCAACCTGACGGGAACCGAGGCCCTGGTCCGGTTGGGCCGCCAGAACGGAATTCAGCAACTCGTGTTCGTCTCTTCCATGGCCGCTCACGCTGGCGCCGCGTCCGTGTATGGCAAAACCAAATTCCAACTCGAGAAGCTGTTCGACCCTGTGGCGGACACCGTGATCAAGCCGGCCACCATTGTGGGCGCCGGCGGCGTTTTCCAGAGAACCCGGGAGATGCTCCGCCGCCTGCCGGTGCTGCCGCTGTTTTACGCCGGCCACCGGCTGCAGACCATCTGGATCGACGATGTCTGCCAGGGTCTGGTCCGAACGGTGGAACGTTCCATCGGAGGCACGGTGCTGCTGGCGCACCCCGAAAGCACGCCGATGCGCGAATTCTACGCTGGTGTAGCCGCGGTGGATGGAATCAGGCTGAGGGTCTGCCCTTTCCCGGGCGATGTGGCGCTTTTCGGCATCCGCATGTTGGAGCGGATCGGGCTAACGCCGCCGATTTCGTCGGACAATCTGCTGGGCATCAAACATCTGCGCCGGTTCGATCCGGTGGCCGATCTCGCACGTCTGGATCTCCAGCCTTTGAGTTTCCACGAATCGCTCCAGCGGCTTATGGGGAGCCTTTCCGCCAGAACCGGTCGATAGGGCCGGCGGCCAGCTTCCATTTCGGATTAGTATCCAGCAGGCGATCGGGGTCTACCGCAAAGCGCATGCGGAGGTTGTCTCCCTGGCAGGGGCCACGTGCACGCAGGGCGAACAAGCTCCGCTAGTGGTGTGCGGCGCAAATAGTACGCGTTATCCGGAGCACCGTGGAGCGGGCGTCTCGCCTGCCATGCCGGTATTCGAACCGGCATTCTTCGAAGAACGCCGGCAAGGACGCCAACGTGGCAACCGGTATCCTCTCGGCTTCACCCGGTCGTTCCAGGCCACGGCGAGGTTTCGCGCTGCGCAATCCGCGGGACCGCGGCTTCCGCTCGGAGACGGGATTGGACGCCAACAACCTCGGTGTACCCTCATATGCCGGCGAATTCGAACCCAGGTCACCCGGCGTCTCCGCTCCGGAAGCCGGCGATGGCGTCGGCGATGCGGCGGCTGGCCTGGCCGTCGCCGTAGGGATTATGCACGCGCGACATGCGCTGCCGCTCCTCCGCGTTATCCAGCAGCAGGCATGCCTCACTCACGATTCTCTCTTCGTCGGTGCCCACCAGTTTGACGGTGCCCGCCTCCACCGCCTCGGGCCGCTCCGTCTTCTCGCGCATCACCAGGATCGGTTTGCCGAGCGAGGGGCCTTCTTCCTGGATGCCGCCCGAGTCGGTGAGAATCAGCCAGGCACGCCGCATCAGATCGACGAACGGCACATAGTCCAGCGGTTCCAGCAGCAGGATATTCGGTTGGCCCCCCAGCAGGCGGTGCACCGGTTCCAGCACGTTGGGATTGCGGTGCACGGGGTAGGCGATCTGCACATCGCCCCGCCGGGCCAGGCGGAGCAGCGCGGCGCAGATGCGCTCGAAGCCCTCGCCGAAACTCTCGCGGCGGTGCGCGGTGACCACGATCAGCTTCTTGGTGGCATCGAGCTGCGTCCAGGGCGCCGCCGTCATTGCCCCCGAGGCCAGCGCGTCGCGCACGTAGAGCACGGCATCGATGCCGGAATTGCCGGTGACGAAGATGCGCTCGCCGGTAACTCCCTCGGCCGCCAGGCGCCCGGCCGCCAGCGGAGTCGGCGCGAAATGCAAGGTGGCGAGGCGCGTGGTCACCACGCGGTTCATCTCCTCGGGAAATGGCTGCCCGAGATCGCCGGTGCGCAGGCCGGCCTCCACGTGTCCCACGGGAATCCGCTGGTAGAACGCCGCCAACGCGCCCGATAGCGTCGTCGTGGTATCGCCTTGCACCAGGACCATGCCGGGCCGTTCGGCCGCCAGAATGGGCTCCAGTTGCGAGAGGATGCGCGCCGTGGATTGCGCCAGCGTCTGGTCCGCCCGCATCACGTCCAGATCGTAGTCCGGCGCCACCTGAAACGCCGCCAGCACCTGGTCCAGCATGCCGCGATGCTGCCCGGTCACGCAGGCCTTAACCGAAAACTCGGCGGCACGCTGCCGCATGTGCAGCAGCACCGGACACAGCTTGATGGCTTCCGGACGCGTGCCGAAAACGAAGAGTACGTTGGTATGGGGCACCACACCAAATGATAATCGATCGGCAATCGGACGGACCGGCGGGTTAGCAGGCATAATGGGATTAATGTCATCCATCCCCAAGAAAGCCATGGTCACCGGATCCGGCGGGCTCATCGGCTCCGAGTGCGCGCGCCTGCTGGCTCGCCAAGGCTGGAACGTGGTTGGCGTCGATAACGACATGCGGCAGCAGTTCTTCGGCCCGGCCGGCACGACGCGCGCGGTGGTGCGAGACCTGGTGGATTCCGTTCCCGGCTACCGCCACTTCGATCTCGACATCCGCGACCGCCAGGGCGTGCGCGATCTGTTCTCCGTCGAGCGGCCGGATTTCGTCATCCACACGGCGGCGCAGCCCTCGCACGACAAGGCCGCGTCGATTCCCTACGACGATTTCGACGTCAACGCGGTGGGCACGATGAACATGCTGGTGGCCGCGCGCGACTACTGCAAGGATTCCCCGTTCTGCTTCACCAGCACCAACAAGGTGTACGGCGATCGCCCGAACTACCTGCCGCTCGAGGAACTGGAGAAGCGCTGGGATTACGCGGGCGGCCTGGACGGCATCGACGAGAACATGTCGATCGACAACTGCCTGCACTCCGTCTTCGGCGCCTCCAAGGTGGCCGCCGACGTGATGTGCCAGGAGTTCGGCCGCTATTTCCAGATGCCGGTCGGCATCTTTCGCGGCGGGTGTCTCACCGGGCCGCAGCATTCCGCCGTCGAACTGCACGGCTACCTGGCGTACATCGTCATCTGCGCCATGACCGGGAAGGAATACCGCATTAACGGCTACAAGGGCAAGCAGGTCCGCGACCAGATTCACTCGCACGATGTGGCCAACCTGTTCCTGGAGTTCTACCAGGCGCCGCGCCCGGGTGAGGTGTACAACCTGGGCGGCGGGCGCGCCAACAGCATATCGATTCTGGAGACCATCGACCTGCTGGCCGGCTTGGGCTACACGCTGAAGCACAGCTACCAGCCCGAAAACCGCGTCGGCGATCACATCTGCTACATCTCGGACCTGAGCAAGATTCACCGGCATTTTCCCAACTGGAAGATGGAATACGATCTGCCCAGGATCGTCGGCGAGATTGTCGAGGCGCACCGCGCGGGGTAGGACAGACGATCGGTTTGTGTCGTCTGTCGGCATTCTCGATTGAGCGAAACACGACAGACCACGAAAGGCGATGGTCTGTCCCACCGCCTACCCGAACACCACCTCGCGCAACTCGGCGCTGTGGCCGTCAATCAGCCGCGGTACGCATCCTTGTGGTGGTGGACGTGCAGGATTCGCAGCGTGCCATCTTCCAGCGCCAGGAAGCGGACACGGTAGTCGCCCACGCGCAGACGGTACTGATCGGAGTTTTTGAGGCGCTTCATGTCCCCCTGCCCGGTCGCGCCGTAACGCGTGAGTTCCAGCAAGATGTTCATGGCCTGCTGGCGCTCGATCTTGCGCAGCTCGCCCCTAGCCTGATCGGTCCATTGGAACCGGCTCACAGACCGAACTCGCGCAAGACCTCTGCGTGCGAGGTGCCCGCGCCGGGCTCAGCCAGCGCACGTTCCACCGCGGTGCGCTCGTCCTCCGTCTCCGGCTCATCGTCAATCGGCGCGCTGAGCAGCGACAACTCTACCGGGTCCATCAGCGCGCGCAGGATCTTGCGCGCAGCCGGCACTTCGCCCGCCGGAATGTGGTCGACGAGCGTGTGCAGCTCCTGGCGATCGGTATCGGCCATGATTCCTCCTCTTCGATTTTACTCTCCCGCGAGTGAGTCCGCCCCGACGTTCTCGCGACATCGGCGTGCGTTAGGCGCCGAACACCAACTCGCGCAACTCGGCGCTATGGCCATCAACCCACGCCGCGATATCGCCGATGGTGCGCCGCGCGTCGCGCCGCGGATGCCAGCCGCGGACGGCGCTGACCGCGCGGTGGTCCGTGATGTACCAGCGCAGGTCCGCGGGACGGTCCTCGCTGGTGCCCACCACTTCCACCGTGCGGCCGGTAACTTCCCGGCACAGCGCGGTAGCTTCGCGAAGGGAAAGGCTGTTGGCGCCGCCGCCTCCGACGTTCCAATGCCGCCCGGCATAGGCATCGAAGTTGGCGATCTGGTCCAGCACGAGGTCGCAGAAATCGTCGATGTGGAGAAAGTCGCGAACCTGCTTGCCGGTACCGCCGAAGCCGATGTACTTCAGCCCGCGATTGAGACAATGGGCGGCCACCCAATACGCCACCACTCCCTGATCCGCCTTCGCCATCTGCCATGGGCCCGTCAACAGGCCGCAGCGATCGATGGCGAACCGGATCCCGTAAGCGTCGCCATATTCCGCCACCATGAGTTCGGCCGCAAGTTTCGTCATGCCGTACAGGGAGCGCGCCCCGTCGAGTGGAAACTCCTCGCTGATGCCGTATTCGGAGGCGCCAGAGACCGCCTGCGCGGGCCGCAAGCGGTAGCGCGTTTCGGTCTCCTCGAAGGACAGGCCATTGAGCGGCGCCACCGGGTAGACGCGGCTGGTGGAGACAAACAGAAAGTCGGCTTTGGCCTGCCGGGCGATTTCCAGGCAATGGAAGCAGCCGGTCAGGTTGGTGTGGATCAGGTATTCCGGCGAACCGCCGTAGCCGGCCAATACGGAGGGCTCCGCGGAGCACTCCAGAATCAGGTCGGGCGCGGGACGAATCGCCGCGAGGTCCGCCAGCGAGCGCACGTCGCCGTGCACGAAACGCACACCCTCCGCCTTCAGCCTGGGCAAGTTCATTTCGGAACCGCGGCGGCGCAGGTTGTCGAACGCGATGACAGTCGTGCCCGGGCGATCGCGGCGGATGGCGACGGCCAGGGTGGAGCCCACAAACCCGGCCCCGCCTGTGATCAGGACGGTTTCATGCATTGATTTTGGTGACCTTTTCCGCGGCGGGAACCGCCATCGTCCGGTGATAGTCGCCGCGCGCCAGGTGCTTCTCCAGCCAGAGGTATAACACGATGAACAGGTAGCGGCTGCCCATCTCCTTGATCTTCAATTTGGAAACCCCCGCCGCGCGGTTGGTCCAGGTGATGGGCACCACGGCGTACGAGTAGCCGCGCACCAGCGCCTTCAACGGCATTTCCACGGTCAGGTTGAAGTGCGGCGAAATCAAGGGCTGGATCCCCGCAATCACCTCCCGCCGGTAGCACTTGAAGGCGTTGGTGATGTCGTTGAAGCTCAACCCGAAGAGCACCCGGATGAACGCGTTCGCCATGCGGTTCAGCAGCAGCTTGTGACCCGGATAGTCCACCACGCTGCCGCCCGCGATAAAGCGCGAGCCGAAAACGCAATCGTAGCCCTCCTGCAGTTTCTGGTAGTACTTGAGGAGGTCTTCGGGGCTGTCCGAACCGTCCGCCATGACGATCGCCACGGCGTCGCCGGTGATGCGCGTCAATCCGTACCGGATCGCCATGCCGAAGCCGTGGCGTCCCGTATTGGCGACCGGCACCACCTCGGGATGACGCGCACTGAAGGCGCGCAGGCGGTCCGCGGTAGCGTCGGTAGAGCCATCGTCCACCACTACGATCTCGAAATCGCCCACGTTCGCCGAGAGGACTTCCGTAAACCGTTCCAGGGTACGGGTAATGCAGCCTTCCTCGTTGCGGGCCGGCATTACCAGCGACAGTTTCACGAGTGGGACAAGCCTCCGAGACAATGATATCAGGCAGGCTGCGGCGAAGTACTCGGGGACAGGTTCGCCGCCTGTCCCCGGGGCGAGTGGATTAGAGGCCCTTGGCGACGAGGAAGGCGACCAGGTCAACGACGCGGCAGGAGTAGCCCCACTCGTTGTCGTACCAGGCAACCACCTTCAACAGGTTGCCATCCAGCACTTTGGTCAACAGCGAATCGACGATGCTGCTGTTGGGGTTCTTCAGCATGTCGGTAGAGACCACGGGATCGTCGGTGTAGGCCAGGATGCCCTTGAGTTCGCCTTCGGCCGCGGCTTTGAGGGCGGCATTGACTGCCTCGGTGGTGGTGGCGGTCTTCAAAATGGCGACGAAATCGACGACGGAGACGTCCGGCGTGGGAACGCGCATGGAGTAGCCGTCCAATTTGCCCTTGAGTTCGGGCATGACGAGGCCGATGGCCTTGGCGGCGCCGGTGGTGGTGGGGATCATGTTGATAGCGGCGGCGCGGGCACGGCGGAGGTCCTTGTGGGGGAAGTCGAGGATCTTCTGATCGTTGGTATAGCTGTGGATGGTGGTCATCGAACCCTTCTCCACACCGAACTTCTCCTGGATGACCTTGACGACGGGCGCGAGGCAATTGGTGGTGCAGGAGGCGTTGGAAATGATGTTGTGCTTGGCCGGATTGTACGCGGCATTGTTGACGCCGAGGACGATGGTGACGTCTTCATTCTTGGCCGGGGCGGAGATGATGACCTTCTTGACGGTACCCTTGATGTGCTTGGAAGCATCCTTGGCATCGGTAAAGAGGCCGGTGGATTCGATGACGATTTGGGCGCCGACGCTGGTCCAATCGAGTTCGGCGGGATCCTTGGTCTTGAAGACCTTGATGGTCTTGCCGGCGACGGTGATCGAGTCCGCGTCGTGGGTGACGGTTTCCGGTAAGACGCCGAGCACGGAATCGTACTTGAGCAGGTGCGCGAGTGTCTTGGTGTCGGTCAGGTCGTTGACCGCCACGAATTCGATGTCGTTGTTATGCAGGCCCGCACGAACGACGTTCCGGCCGATCCGGCCGAAGCCATTAATACCTACTTTGACTGCCATTGTTTCTCCTAGTTGAAGTGAGGGTTGGATTAACGATTAGGATATCAGGAGGTGGTAGTGCAGGCAAGCCGCCGATGCCCCACCGCCCCGCCTTCTACACGATTCTCCTGTTGCATACCGGCGCCAGTTCCGTAACCAGCCGGGAGACGCGAGCGGCGCTCTGGCTCGGGTGGCAGATTTCAAACGTGAACCCGGTGGGCGCGCGCGATTTGAGCGTCGTATTGCCTTCCCGCAGGTGGCCCAGCAGGGTGGCACGTATGTCGTCCGTAACCCCCACGTAGACCCACTCACGGGCATTCGACAGCCCGTAGACTCCAGGCATGGACGGAGCGTTCCTTTGCACTGAAACCGGGGAAAAGGAAAATCCACCGTAGCCTTCAAACGGCACGCATTTCACTCTTTCTTATGTTGTCAATTTCCGGATGGCGGGACGGGGGGCCGGCGGCGGGGACCCATACGGCGCGCTTCGGCTTTGCGAGCTTCGGCCATGGAGCGCGCGCTGGCATGAGCGCGCAAATCGTCGTTGGTCAGCTCCAGGCTGGTGTCGGCGGCGGGTTCCGGGGCGGACGAGAGTTTATGCGCGCACAGCGTGGGGCCCTCCTGGATGCCGATACGGTTTACCAGGAACAGAGCCAGATCGGCGGTCACCACGAAGTGGACGGTCGGCCGCCCGTTGGCGACGCCGTCGAATTTGTAGGTACGCGTGTTCCGATTCTGCTCGAATCCCATGTACCGCAAGTCCATTGCAGCCTCCCTGCACTTACGTTTCGCCGGCAATTGAGCGGCACGGCCGCGGTGGGCCACTACTCTCTGACCGTCGAGGGGGTGCCGCGCGAGGCGGCGAGATCGCCGGTGGCCGTGTCGTCGGCTTCGTTGTCGTCGCCCGAGCCATCGTCGATGAGGATCGGCTGGCCGTCTTCGCCGAGGACAGGCAGGCCATCTTCGCCAAGCACGTATTCGCTTTCCTCAGATCCGGTAGGATTCAGTTTGCGCTGCGCCCGTTTGGCAGCCTTGTCGCGTTGCTTTTCCATCCGGGCGATTTCCTTCTGCCGCTTCTGAAATGATGTGCGCGAACGCGTAGCCATAGCTTAGACTCCTATGCTTCGGCGGCCGATCCTAAGCGCCGGCCGCCGTACTTCGTGTATCGGGGCGTGCTACCAGCGGGGCTCGCGGCGCTGGCGCGGTCCACCACCACCACCACCGCTGGGACGGCCGCCGCCGCCGCCACCACCGAAGCCGCGGCCACCACCGCCGCCGCCTTGGGGCTTCGGCCGAGCCTCGTTGATGTTGAGCGCACGGCCATCCAGATCAGTACCATTGAGGGCCGCAATCGCGCGGTCCGCTTCGGCGGAGTCCGTCATTTCGACGAACGCAAAACCGCGAGAGCGGCCGGTATCGCGGTCGGTTACGAGGTTTACACGATCCACTTGTCCGTAGGGCTCAAAGAGCGCACGGATGGAAGATTCAGTTGCTGCGAAATCCAAATTGCCTACAAAAATGTTTTTCATATCGTCGTCTGTCTTTCAATCGTGCGGCTCGCCTCGGCAGATTTGGATCTCGGCCAGGTTGTTGCAGGACTCTCAAAAGGCTCTTTAAGTATAGCAGGACATTGCCAACATCCCGGCGCCCCGCCAGGCGACTCGCGCCGGCAGTGCGCCTTACTCCTGCACGAAGAATACCGCCGCCACCGCGTCCAGCACCAGATGCACCGTCGTCACCGTCTGCCCGCCCTGCTCCGATTGGGCCCATTCCGCCGGCTGGCGCTCACCCGTGTGCGGATTCCACAGCGCCAGCTTCCTGGCGCCGCGCAGCACGACCTTGGTGTCCACCGCCGTATCCCGCGAGTTCGCGAAGAAGTAGATGTCCTTACCGTCTTTCACCTTGTGAATGTACGTAAGCGCACCATCGTATTCCGGCCCGAGCTTGACCGGCCACATCGGCGGCTGCTGTATATCCACATCGCGCACCGGCACCGCCTCCTTCAAAACCGCGTTCACCAGTTTGATGTCGGGCTGCGGCAGGAAGTAGGAGCGCCCGCCCGCCGCGTTGCGATGGGCGAAGTAGTTCTTGAAGTCGTCCACCACGGGCCGGACTTCGGCCGCCATCGGGTCGCGCTCGGGGAAGCCGAACACCTCCCCCACCATCTCCCGCACTTCGCCGTCGCGGCCGAACTCGGCAGATTTCGTGGGCAGCTTGTGGATCCCAATCACCGCGCCCCCATTTCGGTAGAATTCCAGAATTCGCCGCGCGGCGCCGGCCGAAATGGTATCGCCGCCCGGCACGATCAGCACGCGAAACTCCTCGCGATTCTCCTTGTTGTCGAGGGTCAGCAGCCCCTTGCCGATCGCCGTTCGCCCGGTCAGCACCTCGGGATGCAGGTAGGTGTAATCCACGCGCAGGCCGCGGAAGAGCATCTCGCCGAGATCCATGTAATCCAGTTCCGGGGGAATCAGTCCGCCTTCCAGCGCCCAGTAGAACGTCGGCGAACTGCCCGGACGATTGCTCGATGGCGGCGACGCGAAATAGTACGCCGATTGCATCGACGCGATGGGGTACAGCACCGCCACATCCGCCACGTGCCTGCCGTGGCGCAGCAGATAGCTCATGCGTCCCACGAAGCGATCCAGTTGCGCACCGCCTTCCGCCGGGCGGTTGCCGATCTGCAGATTCACCCCCATCGCGTATTGGTCCATCGCCGTCTTGTACGCCACCTTCGCGTTCATCTGGCGATAGGCGGCATATGTCTCCGCCATCACAATCGGCTTGTCCCAGTTGAACGCCGACGACGTGACCACCTTGTAGCCGACGTTGGAGCGGCCGGTATAGTAAATGTCGTCCACCCCCGGAATCTGCTGGTGCTCGAACACCTTCATCAGGTCGCCATGTATGCCCACCGGATTGCGCACTTCCTCCTGGTCCTGGTGCCCAGACATATCGATGCCGTGCGCCTCGCACCATGCGGCCACGCGGCCAATGTAGTTCTCCGCGTAGAGTTGCGCGCGGAAACCGAACAGCGCGTTGCGCGCCGCCGCCGTCTCCGGGCCGATGTCGTACCACAACGCCGGATAATACTTCATCGGCGAAAAGCCGTACTTCTTCCGGAAGCCCTCGTTGAACCCCGGCGTCCACATGCGTCCGTTCGAAAGGTGCATGGCCGGCTCATCGTAGAACGACATCTGAATCGGGTTGCCGAAGAACTCCTTCAGGTGCGCGTAGTAGGGCTCGAAATTCAACCCGATGTATTTGTCCACCGCGGACGAATCCAGATAGTCCACGAAGCCGCCCTTGGTGGTTTGCGGCTGGAATGCGGGGTCCAGGTAAAACACCATCGCCTTCCAATTGCCCTTCGGCGCCTGAAGCGCCACCTTGTTCCCAACCGGCTTGCGATCGCTGGCATCCACCCGCTCCAGCGTGTCGCGATTCATCAGCACCGCGCCCACGTAGATGCCGTCCGCGATGGGAATCTCCAGTTCCACCCTCGCCGGACCGGCCACGTTCTTTTCGATCGTCTCCAGGCTCTTGGCCGCCGCCTCCGGAAACTTGGAATAGAGCAGACCGCCGGCCATTCCGCTCGGGTAATCCAGCTCGTCATAGAGCACGCTTAGTGGCAGGTGGTTCTTCAGACCCTCTTCGATGGCCAGGCGGTACAGGCGGAAATACTCTTCGCTGAGATACGCCACGCCGGTCTGGCTCGGCCGCCGGTGCGAGTACTTCATGTACGCCTCGGAGAGCCCCGTGGTCAACCCGCCGCTCGGGCCGATCATCAGGTTGCCGTAGGAGTCCGATTTGCCCGACTGCTCCAGGCCTTTGATAATCGAACTCTCGTTGATGTCCGACAGGCGGAAACCGAACCAGCGGTGCCCGCGGTACTCGCCCGGCGGTTCCTTGAAACTGGCGTAATCAACCAACAGGTCGGCGGGATTCTGCGTGCGCCGCGCCGCCGTGGCCAGCACGCAGGCCAGCAGGAAAAGAGTTATCGTTCTCATCTTCATTTCACCGCGACCTGCCAAAACTTCTCACGGCTCGACTTACCTTCCGGCCCTTCCACTTCCAGTGTCACCGTATAGTCGGCGCCCTTGGCGTACTGATGGATCGGGTGCTGTTCCGCCGAACTGGTCCCATCGCCGAAATTCCATTTCCAGGCCGTCACCTTGCCGGTGGATTCATCGCGGAAGGCCACTACGCGCCGGTCCAAATCGAGCACGTGACTACTCCAGTTGGCCTCGAACTTGCGAAACTGCGGCTCTAGCGGCATCAACCGGAAGGCCACCAGTTCGTCGGCCTTGCCGTACATGGTGTGCTGCCGCGAGAGATTCCAGAAAGCGTGCTTCTCGCTGTTGGCGTCGTCGTAATCCAGAATCGCCCAGGCCAGGCCGATCAGCTTGTTCTCGCTCAGCACCGATTCCACGGCGCGCTGCGGCCCTTCGCAGCCGGCGTAATCGAACGGCGTGATCCAGAACTCCAGCGTCAACCTGCCGCTCTCCCCCGGCTTGAAGTTGTAGTTGTAGGCCGCATTGGCGTAGGGCAGTTCCTTCACATATTGATTGCAGCCCCAGGCCAGCGCCCAGTCCTTGCCCACGGGCGGCGTCATGATGTGATAGTTCTGCGCCTGCACGCCGTGCATGGAAAAATGCGCGTCGCGCTCGCTCAGTTCCTTAGTGGGCTGGAACCTCTCGATCAGCGGTCCGCCCGACATGTCCCCGTCCACCACTACTTCGAAGATGTCGTTGTGCAGCCCGGGCTTGCTGAAATCCCAGTAGTTGTCGTAGGCCTCGTACAGGAAATACAGGCGATTGAGCCCCTTCACCCAGCCGACCTTTACTTTGACGTCGAGGTCCTTGGGGTCCGGCTTGCGATCCTTGTTGGTGTCGTCCACCAGTTGGTCCATGCCGATGGCATAATCGTCCGGCACCATCTTCCAATCGTCGGCATTGCCATCCACACGCGGAATCATGTTGGCCGGGAATTGAAAGATCTTGAAGACGGTTCCCGGACGGTCCGCGGCGGAAATCGCGCCCACACCGAGCAGCGCCAGTATCAATAACGGTTTCATTTGAACCTCCTTGCGGATTGCAGGGTTGACACGCTGTGGGGCAGGCGCTTTCGCCTGCCAACTCTTACTTGATTACGATGGCCTCATCCCGCTCCGGATGTGCCGCCTTGCCGGAGAAGCGAGTCCGGGTTAGTCCCGTAACACTTTCCGCCTCCAGCGCGGAACTGAACCCGGGCGGACAGTTAGCGCCCCACCCGACACTGCAATCGGTCAGCGTAACTCCGTCGGCATAGCGCACGCTGATTCCCGGCGTATGGTGCGGCTCCACATCGGGGTATGCCGTAGTCGGCCGGTTGTCGAACACGTCTCCGGGGTACTTGGTCCAGCGGTCGAAGGTGACGGCCACCTTTTCCAGTGTCACGTTGGCGATCCGGCTCTCCGGCGTGCCGTTGATGCGGATGCTGTTCTCGGCGCGGCCGCTGACATTGCGCACGCGCACATCGTGGATGGTCCCGACTTTGCCGCCCTTGGTGCGCGGAATGGCAGTGAAGGAGATGGCCTCGCCGCGTCCCCACCAGGGCGCCGCCTGGTAACTCGACACAAAATGAACGTCGCTGAAATCGATCCCGTACACGCTGCCTTCGTCGCGCAACTGAATCGTCAACCCGCGGCAACTGGACTTGATCTCGCACCTCTCGAAACGGATATCGTGGATGTCCTCGGTGGTTTCCGTCCCGATCTTCAACCCCGAATCCTTGGTCTCCAGCACGCAGTCCTTCACCGTGATGTTGGCCGTCGGCCCCCATTTCCGGTTCTGCCGCGTCGACTTAATCACGATGGCATCGTCGCCGCACACGATGTTGCAGTTACGGATCTCCACGTCGCGGCAATGGTCGGGATCGATGCCGTCGCAGTTCGGCACATCCAGGTTGTTGCGGATCTTGAGGCTGTCCACCAGCACGTGCTCGCACCCCAGCATGTGCAGCCCCCACTGCGGCGCCTGGCTGAAGGAGATGCCGCGCACTTCCAGTCCCTGGCAGCCGGTGAGGATAAACATCTTGGGGCGGAAGGCGCCGAACTCCCAGATTTCGCCTTCCTTGTTGAAGCCCGTCATGAACTCGGTGGCGCGGCCGGCGATGTTGCCGGTGCCGAAGATCAACAGATCGCGCGCGCCGTTGGCCGTGAGCACGCCATTCTCGTCGCCCGCCGGATAGTGTGCCTGGTTGGTGGAGACCAGCAACTCCGCATCTTCGGCCAAATGGAAATCGATGCCGCTCTTCAAGACCAGCGTGCCCACCAGGTACTTCTTGCCGCCGCGGATCAGCACCTGCCCGCCGCCCGCCGCCGCGGCTGCGTCGATCGCCTTCTGGATGGCCGCGCTGTCCAGCGTCTTGCCGTCGCCCACCGCGCCGTAATCGCGCACCGCGTCGAAAATCCTCCGCGTCTGCGCGCGCAAAGCCAATGCCGATCCCGCTCCCGCGAGGCCGGCCCGCATCAGGAAGCCGCGCCGCGTACTTTGGTCCGTCATCGTGTCACCTGTACCTGTATAGCTTCACTTTTTGAATTACGGGCAAGTGCAAGCGCACCCCGCTACCCGAGATTCCCTCTTCGGCGATCTTGGCGAAATCGTAGCGCAGCACCGAATCGTCCCCGCCGAGCAGGCGCGTGACCACCCACTTGCCGTTCTCGAATCGCCCCGCCTCCTGCACCGCCACGCTGGCGATGGGCGGCCCCGGCGTGGTGGGCGTGAAACTGATTTGCAGGTTGTCGCCCGCCATCAGAAACTCGTCCGGCCCGGTCGCCATGAAGATGCCGTACGCGGGGACATCCGGCTTGTCTTCGGAAAAGCCGAAGAAATCGTGGATCACCCCGGTCGTGAGCGTGTACCCGCCCAACTGGATGCGCTGCTCCGGCCGATTCTTGTCCAACGACACAGCCGCGATGGTGCCCTTGCTCTGATGCTCCAGAATCGCCGGCGCCAGTTGCCCGAGCACTTCGTAAGCCGCCGTCATCGGCGCGGCCTCAAACGCCGTGCCCTTCGTCAGGTTGTCGATTCCAAACGGCGAGTATCCAAGCGCCGCATGGGCGCCGATGGCATAGAACGCGTTGGCCGCGCCGATGGCGCCATCGAAGGATTCCGGCACGAACAACGGACCTCCAAGGCGCGCATACTCCGCCGTGACCTCGACGAATTCCGGCACGTAGATGTCCGGGCACAGCAGGTCGATGCGCGGCGCCGTGGCGCGCCAGATCGGGTGCATGTGCGCCTGTGGCCCGCCGCTGGGATAATCGCCCGGGTTCATGTCCCGCGGCTGCACCAGCCACGCGTTGACGTACATCGGGATGTCGTACTCCTTCTTGCCCGCCTCCGCCACCGCGTTCATATAGGACGCGTAGTGCCACGCCATGAAGATCTCGTCCGCCGTCTGCCCACCGCCGAAAACCTCGGCCCACGTGCCCGGCTTCAGCGGTTGCCCGTGCGCCGCCAGGTAGTCCAGCAACGGCTTCGGCGCCTCGCCGGCAAAAGCCTGGTTGGCCGCCGCCGAGCGGTCGCGCGAATCGCCCAGCAGGCCCACCTCGTTCTCCACCTGCACCATGATCACGCGCCGCGTGCTGTCCGTCTCCCGCACGTGCCGCATCAGCGCCGCAAAAGCGCGCGCGTCCGCGTTCCGGCTGTTCCCGCTCAGCGTGGAGAGTATCTCCAGCGTCTTGCCGTTGCGCACCTGCGCGCGCGGGAAACGCTGCTGGTCCGCCTTCACCCACACCGGCGCAAAGCTCGATAGCGCGTTTTTCCAACTGCCGAACCACAGCAGCACCAGGCGCAGATCGGCCTGCTGCGCGCCCTTGATGGCCTCGTCCACGAAGCGGAAATCGTACTTGCCTTCCTCCGGCTCGATCCAACTCCAGGCCACCCCGGTGAGCACCGTATTCAAATGACCGCGCTTGGCCAGCGCCGGCCACACCGCACGCATGGTTTCGGTGTCCGAAGAGATGGTGTTGTTCAACTCGCCGGCCAGCATCAGGAATGGTTTGCCGTCCACCATCAACTGGGTCGCTTGCCCACGCTTTTCCAGGTGGGGCAGTGGCTGGGCATAAGCCGCGGCAGCCGCCAGCGCGCAAACGCACACAACAATAGGGAAACGCATTTGGTGTCGAGTATAACAGGCGACAATCGAATGTCAGAGTGGAATTACGTTTTGAATACCGAACCAGCGCTATCCGGCCACCATTCTCGGTCTATCCCCAAACACGCCTGTTCTCCCTATAATGGTTCTACTGTGCAAAACACTACGTCCACGTCCGATTTTTGCTTGCCCCTGGCTCGCGCAACGCGTAAGATTTGGAAGGCGAGAGACGTACTAAGAATACCATGACTATCACGCGCAACTTCCTCGCGGGCGCCATCGCCGCCGCCGCCCTCCTGGCCGCCGACCGCCCCTGGCAGCAGCTCTCCGCCCCCACCGCGAGCGAAGCCGCCGCCCGCTTCCCGGCGCCGCCGGCGGAGTATTCGCCCACCTGCTGGTGGGGATGGGATGGCCCCATCACCGAACGCGTCATCACGCGCGACCTCGATGGCTTTCTGGCCCGCGGCGTGCGCGCCGTCACCATCGAACCCGGGTATAAGATGGACAACGCGCCCTATCTCTCGCCCGCCTGGTTCCAGACGATCAAGACCGCGGTGCAGGCGGCGAAAAAACGCGACATGCGCATCTGGCTGGTGGACGAAGGCAAATACCCCAGCGGATTCGCCGGCGGGAAGTTCTCTTCCGAGCACCCCGAACTCGGCATGCAGGCGCTGGTCGCCGGCGAGCGAATCCCCGTCGCCGCCGGCGAAACCCTGCAACGCAAGCTCTCAGGGGAAACCGTGGGCGCGCTGGCCCTCAACCAACAGGACAATACCAGCCGCCGGATCGACCTCGGCTCCGGCGAGTTGAAGTGGCAGGCCCCCGAAGGCAAATGGCAGGTGCTCCTGGTGGAACATCGCTTCCGATCCTCCCCCACCCGCTCCGTCAATAACCCCACCAAGGGTAAGGACGATAAGGCGTCGCTCATGGACTACCTCGATCCCGCCGCCACCCGCCAATTCCTGGCCTACACTCACGAGCAGTATGCCAAAGTGGTGGGCGACGAGTTCGGCAAGACCATCCTCGGCTTCCGCGGCGACGAGCCGGATTACTCGGTCGCCGGCATTCCCTGGACCCCGGCCATCTTCGACGAGTTTCAACGCCGCAAAGGCTACGATGTCCGCCCCTACGCCGCCAGTTTCTTCGCGCCCACGCTCACCGAAGAGGAGCGCCGCGTCAAAGCGGACTACTGGGACGTGTGGAGCGCGCTTTTCCGCGATGCCTTCTTCCAGCCGCAGGCGGACTGGTGCGCGCGCCACAACATGGAGTACCTGGTCCACCTCAACCACGAGGAGGCGATGATGCAACTGGTGCGCTCCGAGGGCGATTTCTTCCGCGCCATGCGCCCCGTGCAGATGCCCGGCATCGATACCATCTGGAACCAGATCTGGCCCGACAAAATTGCCGATTTTCCCAAGTACGCCTCCTCGGTTGCCCACCTGTACGGCCGCCCGCGCGCCTTCACCGAGAGCTTCGCCAGCTACAACCCCGCGCCCACCCTGGACCAGGCGCGCTGGGTGTTGAACCAGCAGTTCGTGCGCGGCATCAACATGGTGGAGATCATGTTCACGCCGTCTTCCGCCGCCGGCGCCCCGTTCGCCATGCGCGGCTGGATGGCGGACGACGGCTTCCCCAATTTCGCCGCCTGGATCGGCCGCGCCGGATATCTACTCTCCATGGGCCGCCCCACCGCGCAGATCGCCGTCTATCATCCGGCGATGTCGATGTGGCTGGGTGAGGCCGGCGCCAACCAGGCGACTCTCACCGTGATGAAGCTATTGCTGGAGCAACAGCGCGATTTCGATTTTGTCGACGACGATTCCCTCGCCCTCTCTCTCACCCTCGATAAGGGCGTGCTGCGCTCCGCCAGCGGCAACGAGTACCGCGCCGTCATCGTCCCCGAGGCCACGGCGATTTCGCGCGCCTCGCTGGATCGCCTGCGCGCCTTTGCCAAGTCCGGCGGTCGCGTCGTGTTCCTCGGCAAACGGCCGTCGATGGCTGTCGACGCCAGCTTCCTCAAAGCTGTGCCGCCCGGCGATCTGACGTGGGCCACCGCCGAGCCCGCCGTCAAGTTGACGCCCGCTGTACTGGCCGCCCTGCCCGCGCCCGATGTCACGCTCTCTCCCGCCCCGTCCGCCGTGAAATACCTGCACCGCCGCTGGCGCGATGCCGATTGCTATTTCTTTTTCAACGAGAGCCCTCAACCGCAACCGGTCGCCGCCATTCTTTCCGGCAGCGGCCCGGCGCAAACCTGGGATGCCGACACCGGGACGATCTCCAACCTGGTGGCCGGCGTCGCGGGCAAGGGTGCCGTGCACCTCCACCTGAACCTGGCGCCCTACGAATCGCGTTTCGTCGTCGTCGGCGGCGCGACGGAGGCCGCCAAAGCGCGCTGACACGCTATCGTGGAATCCGTGAAGCATTGGGAATCCAGCCAGCGCGGCGCCTGCGGGCGTCGAGTTCAGGCGGGCGAACATTAAGGTGGAAGTTACCGTCCACTATCCCCTTGCACCTGCCCGCCGGATTCGCCATAATACGGCAGGGATTCACTTTGGTTAGTATGTGTGCCTTACCGACAGGAGATCTGGCGTGCGAAATTCCCTGGTAGCCGCCCTGGTTGCGTGTGCCGATCAGCCGCTGAAATCGGAGGCCCGCCGCTTCCTCTCAGGCCTGTCTTCGGACGAACTTCAGTTTATTGCCGAGTTTCTGGGCTCGTGTGTATTGGAATCGCAGGTGGGTTGCGCGTGCAATCGGGCGGAACTCGCGGAACGCATCGCGCGTTTTCAACAGGCGCGGGCGGACCGGGCGCAGCGGTGCTCCACCGACCAGGCACACAAGATGATTCTGCTGCTGGAATACCTGTGCCGTTCGGGAGTTCAGGAACGCGGGATGGCGGCGGGCGCCGGTAGCGCCAACTTCAACTGAACGCGCGCCGGGCGCAATCGCCGGGCTATTGGATGATGCCGCCCTCGGCGTGGGGTTCGAGCTTGATCTCGCCAAAGGCAGATTCGTACTGAGTCACGTTCTGCTGCAGAATGTTGAGCAGCGCCTTGGCCTGCTGGGGGCTGAGGTAGACGCCCTGGAAATTGTGGATGGCCACGTTATCGGCGGCAGTCTGGTTGACCCGGCCGAACATGAGAAAGAAATCCCACAAATTCACGCGGATCTGCACGCTATTGGCATAGTTCTCCCGGTACTCGGAAGTGTTGATCAATTGAATCTTGGGCGGGGGCTGCTGCGTCATACTTTCCAGCGTATCACTGGCACCGGCGGCCGGACGGTCGGGCACGGTTCAGAAATCTTTACGAAACTTTCGACAACTAGTGGTCACTAAATTGCGTCCGATGAGTTGAGGAGAGAGCGAAAATGAAAACTTTACTCGAAAATCACATCCTCGGGTTGGCGCATTGCCCTATCTGCACGCACACCGTACCCGCGGAAATCGATTTAAAGGGGAAATATGCCAGGGTGGCGGCTGGGCAGAAGTGCGCCCGCTGCGGGTCTTCCCTGGAGGTAGCGGTGGTCATACAGATTCCCGAAGCGGCATAGTACGTAGCCACCCAAAGGTTAAGTTGTTCGCCGGGGTGCTTTCTGTCATAGTGAAAGTGGAATTGAGCCGCGATGAAACGTAAGATCCACGCCAAACTCGAGCCGGTAGTTCCCGCCGACCTGCTGGAACAGGCGAAGAAGTCCGTCTCGCCAGACCGTCTGAGGAAGGCCGGGAAGTGCTCGGTGTGCGGCGCGGAAACCACCGTACTAGCGGCGGGGGAGCCGCTGTGCTGGGTGTGCCGCAGGCTGAAGATCAGCGCCTGGCGCGAGATCGAACAGCAGATGCCCATGCAGGAGTAAGGCCGGCAGGAATAGGGCCTACGAGTTCGCTTCAATCGATTCCGCTACGTCTTCCCACTCAACCATCAGCGATTCAAGGTCCGCGCGGCGGGCTTCCAGCAGCTCTGTAACCCTCTTGGTTTCCTCCACGTTGACAAAGTTGCCCAGGGCGGCTTCGTAGTCGGCGATTTCCACTTCGAGGCGCGTGACTTCGTCTTCAATGGCGTGAAAGCGCTCCTTCATCTGGCGGAGCTTGATGGGGTTGAGGCGGGTGGCGGCGGCTCTGGACGGCTCCGCGGGCGGCTGGGTGCCGGGCGGGGCCGCATCGGGAGCGCCCGCGGCCGGGGAATCGGCGGGCGGAGCCGGGGCGGAGCCGCCGCCTTGCTTGCGCCAGAGGTAGTCCTCGTAGTTGCCGGGGTAAACGTGGATCCTGCCATCCTCCACTTCCACCACGCGGGTGGCCAGCTTGTCGATGAAGTAGCGGTCGTGGGAAACGAACACCACGGTGCCGTGATACTCCTGCAAGGCGGTCAGCAGGACATCCTTGGCGCGCATGTCCAGGTGGTTGGTGGGCTCGTCGAGCAGCATGAAGTTGGACGGCACCATCAGCATGCGTGCCAGGGCATAGCGGTTGCGTTCGCCGCCCGAAAGCACGCCGATGGGCTTGAAGACATCGTCTTCGGAGAAGAGGAAGCAGCCTAGGATGCTGCGCAGTTCGGTGTTGGTGGCGCGCGGAGCCACGGTGGCCAGATCGTCGATCATGCGCGCGTTCTGGTCGAGTTCCTTGTATTGATCCTGGGCGAAATAGTCGGGCTGGGCGTTGTGACCGAGGACATATTCGCCGGACGTCACGGGCTCGGCGCCGGCCAGAATCTTGATCATGGTGGATTTGCCGGCGCCGTTGATGCCCACCAGGGAGAGGCGGTCGCCGCGCTCCACGATCAGGTCGCCATCGGAAAAGACGACGTGATCGCCGTAGGCTTTCGAGACCCTCTTGAACTCGGCCACGATGCGGCCGCTCGGTTTGGGCTGCGGGAAGCTGAAATGGATGGTCTTCTCGCCGGGCGGAATTTCGATCCGCTCGATCTTCTCCAACTCCTTAATCCGGCTCTGCACCTGTTTGGCCTTGGTGGCCTGGGCGCGGAAGCGGTTGATGAAGGCTTCCAGTTGTTGGACGCGGTCCTGCTGGTTGGCGTAGGCGGCAAGAAGCTGCGAGCGCCGCTCCTCCTTCAGCACCTCGTAGCGGGAATAGCCGCCGGTGTAAATGTGGAGGCCCTTGTTCCAGAGCTCGACGATCTTGCGCACGGTGACGTCGAGGAAGTAGCGGTCGTGGGAAACCAGCACGTAGGCGTACGGGTAGGCGGCGAGATAGTCTTCCAGCCAGTTGCGGGCTTCCAGGTCGAGGTGGTTGGTGGGCTCGTCGAGCAGCAGCAGGTTGGGTTTTTCGAGCAGGAGCTTGGCCAGAGAGATGCGCATCTGCCAGCCGCCGGAGAACTCCTCGGTGCGGCGTTTCCAATCGCGCTGCGAGAAACCGAGGCCGCTGAGTACGGCGCCCACCTGAGATTCGATGGTGTAGCCGTCGCGCGCGCGGAACTCACCCTCGGCCTGATGAAAGCGGTCGGCGACTTGCGCGTACTCGGGGCCGGCGGGGTCGAGTTCGGCTAAGCGGTGGGCCAGTTGCTCCTGCTCCTGTTCGAGTTCCCGTAGGTGGGCGAACACGGTCATGCACTCGGCGAAGACGGAGCGGCCGGAAAGCGAGAGGCCTTCCTGGGGCAGGTAACCGAGGGTGACGCCCTTCTGGGTGGTCACGACGCCGGAATCGAGTCCCTCGATGCCGGCGAGCACTTTCAAGAGGGTGGACTTGCCGGTGCCGTTGGCGCCCACGATGCCGGCGCGCTCGTTGGGCGTGACCAGCCAGTCGGTGTTTTCAAAGAGGATTCTGGGGCCGTAGCGTTTTCCGGCCCCTGTGAGTTGGATCATCGGTTAACAATTATTGTAGCGGGCGCGCGCCGCGGGGCGCTTGACTTGACCGGTGGGGCGGGCGCGGGGCTCCGGAGCGCGGTCCCGACATCCCGCGCCCGGAGCCGAAGACAGGGAGAAGGAGGGCTTCTGAGTGCCTGTCACTATGTTGGACGCGCGCGGGATTCATCGGGTTATAGCCAGTATTGCCACTGGCCGGTAGCCAGCACGTAGGCGCACAGAACGGCATTGGTGACGGCGTGGGCGAGGATGCAATCGGCCAGGTTGCGGGTGCGGACGATCCACCAGTTGTAAACGATTCCGGCGGCCAGGCCGACTTCCCAATACGGA